>JAALOO010000045.1_pt1 | contig 55077 bp, 54 predicted proteins | sample 7257641 | NCBI WGS metagenome assembly JAALOO01 (sample SAMN14085613, study PRJNA598686) | mite metagenome | biome: ENVO:01001000; feature: ENVO:01001002; material: ENVO:01001226; isolation source: single female mite from University of Michigan culture on fish food culture... ...
AGCCATTGGCTCAGTTGCGTAGCTGTAGGGCGGCCTATGGCATGGGGCTGCGGCCCGGATAGGGCTGTGTGTTCTTCGTACACCACATAAGCCTGAAAACGCGGGTAACGGTTCGCCCAGGTGGTGAGCTGGTTGGCAAAGGCGTGGACGTGCACATTGCGGGCGTAGTGGATAAAGGTGATGGGACGCTCGGTCTGCAAGGCCGCCTCCACCATGGCCAGGGTGGGGGTAATGCCGACGCCACCACTGATGAAAACCTGATGCCTGTCGTTGTGACGCAAGCTGAACTGTCCGGCGGGTGGGAACAGGTCCAGCGTGTCGCCTTTCTGGATCTGATCGTGCAGAAAGTTGGAGGCCAGACCACGGGCTTCGCGCTTGACGCTGATGCGGTAGCTGCGCCCATTGGGGGCTGCAGACAGGGAGTAGTTGCGGCGAATTTCTTCACCGTTGACCTTCAGGCACAGGCCTATGTATTGGCCGGGCTTGAAGTTCAGTACGGGTTTGCCGTCAACCGGCTCCAGATAAAAGGAGGTGATCTCCTGGCTTTCAGGGACTTTGCGTATCACCTGAAAGGCGCGTGCGCCCCGCCAGCCGCCGGGGGCGGTGGCCATATCGTCGTAAATCAGACGTTCAGCTTCGATCAGCAAATCCGCCAGTTGCTGGTAGGCGGCCGCCCAGCCGTCTATGACCTCATTGGTCGCGACGTTCTCGCCCAGGACTTCGCGTATGGCTTGCAGCAGGCAAGTGCCCACAATCGGGTAGTGCTCGGGCTGGATTTGCAGGGCAACGTGTTTGTTGACGATCTGGCTGGCCAAGGGGCCCAGGGCTTCCAGTTGGTCGATATGGCGGGCGTAAGTCAGCACGCCATTGGCCAGGGCGCGTTGCTGGGTGCCGCTGGCTTGATGGGCCTGGTTGAACAGGGGGCGCACCTGTGGATAGTCGCGCAGCATCAATTCATAAAAATGGGTGGTCAAGGCTTCGCCGCCGGTTTCCAGCAGCGGCACGGTGGCCTTGATGATGTCGCGTTGAGCGTCTGTCAGCATAAGAATCAAAAGGGTAAAGAGGGTGAAACAGGAAGCGTTGGCAGCAGGGGCACCTGCTGCCGGACTAGCTGGCGGATGAGTGGTGGCCGTGTTTACTGTGCAGTGGGCATCACAAATTCCGCGCCTTTGGCGATGCTTTCTGGCCAGCGCTGCATGATGGATTTCTGCTTGGTGTAAAAGCGGACTCCTTCTTCTCCATAGGCGTGCATGTCGCCAAACAGGCTCTTTTTCCAGCCACCAAAACCGTGCCAGGCCATAGGCACCGGAATCGGGACATTGATCCCCACCATGCCGACCTGGATGCGGCGCGCAAACTCGCGGGCCACATTGCCGTCGCGGGTAAAGCAGGCCACGCCATTGCCGAATTCATGGGCATTGATCAGGTCCACGGCTTGTCTCAGGTCTGCCACGCGCAGGCAACCCAGTACCGGCCCAAAGATTTCTTCTTTGTAGATGCGCATGTCCGGAGTCAGGCCATCAAACAAGGTGCCACCCATCCAGAAACCGTCCTCGCAGCCTTCACCGGCCTGGCTGCCCTGGAAGTGACGGCCATCGACCAGCAGTTGTGCGCCTTCCTGTACGCCCAGCGCGATGTAGTTGGAGATACGTTCGTGTGCGGCACGGGTCACAATGGGACCCATTTCGGCGGCCAGGTTTTCCCCGTTCAGCACTTTCAGGGTTTTCGTACGCTCGATCAGTTTGGGGATGAGCTTGTCAGCCACATCACCGACCAATACCGCCACGCTGATGGCCATGCAGCGCTCGCCTGCGGAGCCGTAGCCTGCGCCAATCAAGGCATCTACGGCCTGGTCGATGTCCGCGTCTGGCATCACCACCATATGGTTCTTGGCACCGCCCAGGGCTTGCACGCGCTTGCCGTGACGGGCGCCGGTTTCGTAGATGTAGTTCGCAATCGGGGTGGAGCCGACAAAGCTCACCGCCTGTACTTGCGGGTGCTCCAGCAGGGCATCGACTGCTTCCTTATCGCCTTGCACCACATTGAAGACGCCATCGGGCAGACCAGCTTGCTTGAACAAATTGGCAATGAACAGCGAGGGGCTGGGGTCAGTCGGGCTGGGTTTAAGGACAAAGGTATTTCCGGCTGCGATGGCAACCGGGAACATCCACATGGGCACCATGACGGGGAAGTTGAAGGGGGTGACTCCGGCCACTACACCCAAAGGCTGGCGCAGGGTCCAGTTGTCGATATTGCTGGAAACCTGTTCGGTGTAATCGCCTTTCAGCAGCTGCGGGATGCCACACGCAAATTCCACAATATCAATGCCGCGTGCCACTTCACCCTGGGCGTCAGTAAAGACCTTGCCATGCTCGGCAGTAATCAGATGGGCCAGCTCGTCCTTATGTTCATTGAGCAATTGCAGAAACTTGAACATGACTCGGGCACGGCGAATGGGCGGGGTGTCGGCCCATTTAGGGAAAGCCTGCGCTGCGGCCTGAACCGCCTCGTCAACTTCAGCATGGGTGGCCAGCGCCACATGGCCGGTGACGGTGCCGGTAGCCGGGTTGGTCACCTCCAGGTGGCGGCCCGATGTGCCAGGCACGATGTGGCCATTTATATAGTGATCGATATGGACAGCAGGGTGAGTCATGGTTTCAGTCTCCTTGTTTGATGTCTGGAAAGCAGAGCTATCTGTAGGGAAGATAGAAGACTGAATGAATCATGTAAAATGATGAATAGTGATTCGATGGATCATTAATAATGAATCGAAAGACGATCTATCCAAGGGCGGCTCAGATGGGCCTGAGATTTACCCTAATCACGGACTGAATGTTGGCAGGAGCCGGTGCCGGGCGGCTTTGAGACCAAGAGGCCACAAGCCAGCAGCTTGGCGGCGCGAGGGGAATGGCCTGTTTATAAATCACGGAAAGAGATTTTAATCATCAGGATTCATCATTTTACTTGATCTATGGCTGCGCCTATCTTCAAGGCACATAAGCGGCGGTCTGTGGCAGAGCCAAGGTTCTGAGGCCGCTGTGACACAAATTCATCCACACGCCTTCAGGAGACAACGTGAACACCATGACAACCCTGGCCGGTATCCGGCAACAGCCGCAATTCAAGGAACTGGTCCGACGCAGACGCCATTTTGTAGCTTGGTTGACGGCGCTGACTTTGCTGCCGTACTACGCCTTTATTCTGGTCGCCAGTTTTGCGCCGCAGCTGCTGGCGACCACGCTGTCGGCAAATAGCATTATCAATGTGGGCTGGCCGCTGGGCTTTGCCTTGATTCTGGGCACCTGGTTGCTGACGGGCTTGTATATCCGACGTGCCAATGGCGAGTTTGATGCCCTGACGGCCTTGATTCTGAAGAGGGCCAAATGATGCGCCGCCTTTCTTCCATTGCTGTTCTGCTTGCTTTATCTGGTCTGGCCTTTGCCGTGCAAGCGGACCCGGCTGCTTTGCAGGAGGTGCACAAGCAGCCCATCAATATCACGGCCATTGTGATGTTCCTGGCCTTTGTGCTTGGCACCTTGGGCATCACTTATTGGGCCGCTTCCAAGACCAAATCCATGGACGACTTTTACACCGCCGGGGGCGGGGTAACGGGCTTTCAGAATGGTTTGGCCCTGGCCGGAGACTATATGTCTGCCGCCGCCTTGCTGGGCCTGACCAGCATGATTTTCTTTAACGGCTACGACGGCATGATTTATGCCATCAGCTTTTTCGTGGCCTGGCCTTTGTTGCTGTTCCTGTTTGCCGAGCGTATTCGCAATCTGGGCCGCATCACGATTGCCGACATCAGCTCTTTCCGTTTGGACCAGAACCGTATCCGTACCTTGATGGCCTTTGGTTCCTTAACCGTGGTCTGTTTTTATCTGGTGGTGCAGATGGTGGGAGCCGGGCAGTTGATTCAATTGCTGTTCGGCCTGCAATACAACCATGCCGTGATTGCCGTGGGTTTGCTGATGGTGATCTACGTGACCTTTGGCGGCATGGTAGCCACGACGTGGGTGCAGATCATCAAGGCTGTGCTCTTGCTGCTGGGTGGCACCTTGCTGGCGGTTCTGGCCTTGAGTCGCTTTGGTTTTTCGCTGGATGCCTTGTTTGTGAAAGCGGTGGAGGTTCACAAGAACGGTGCGGCCATTTTGCTGCCCAGCAAGCTGGTTTCCGACCCGATTGCCATGATCTCGCTGTCGATTGGTCTGGTATTCGGGACTGCCGGTTTGCCGCATATTCTGATGCGCTTTTTCACCGTTCCTGATGCCAAGCAGGCACGTAAATCCGTTTTTGTCGCAACCGGCTTTATCGGCTTTTTCTTCTTGATTGTGGGCGTGCTGGGCATGGCAGCAATTGTGATCGTGGGCCAGGACCCGAGCTTTTATGAAGGTGGCCAGTTAGGTGGCACTTTGATTGGTGGCGGCAATATGCCCGTCATGCACCTGGCCAAAGCCTTGGGCGGCGATCTGTTTCTGGGTTTTTTGTCTGCCGTTGCCTTCGCCACGATTCTGGCGGTGGTCGCGGGGCTGACCATGGCCGGAACCTCGGCCATCTCCCATGACTTGTACGCCATGGTCATCAAGAAAAATCAGGTGGACCCGGCCAAGGAACGCCGCGTCTCCAAGATTGCCTCGGTTTGCCTGGGTGTGCTGGCTGTGGTGCTGGGCATCTTGTTCAAGGATCAAAACATTGCCTTTCTGGTGGCGCTGACCTTCGGGGTCGCGGCGTCCGTCAATTTCCCGATTCTGGCCTTGTCCATGTTCTGGAAGGGTTTGACCACGCGCGGTGCCTTGATCGGTGGCGTGGCTGGGCTGTTGAGTGCCGTTGGTCTGGTGATTTTGTCACCGGCTGTCTGGGTCAAGGTGCTGGGCAATGAGCAGGCGATTTTCCCCTATGACTATCCCGCCATTATTTCCATGAACGTAGCGTTCTTCTTTACCTGGCTGGGCTCGGTGACCGACCGCAGCGCCCAGGCAGCGCTGGAGCAAGCCCGTTTCGAGGATCAGTTTGTGCGGGCGCATACCGGCATTGGGGCGTCGGGTCTGGTGAATCACTAAGTATCACTATCAGCGTGTCACCGCAGGGGGCTTGCCCCCGGTGACCTTTTCAAGGAGGTAATCATGCAATTGCGAGACAACGGACTCAGGTTCTCGCCCATCACTATTGTGCTGCACTGGCTTGTAGCGGCCTTGCTGTTTTCCATTCTGGGCTTGGGGGTGGCCATTGCCCAAAGCCCCGGTGAGGCGCGGCTGGTGCATCTGCAAAATCTGCTGGGGATGCTGCTGTTCCTGATTTCCATCTACCGCTTCTGGGCGCGGGTGACGTCTTTTCACCCTTTGCCAGTGGGTTCGCCCAATCCGGTGGAAGTGATTGTGGCCCGTTCCGTGGCGACAGCCTTGGCCTTGGCGATGGTGCTGCTGCCAGTCGCTGTCTGGCTGTCCCGTGCGGCGGCTGGCGTAGCGGTGGAGCTGCCTGGTGGCCTGGCTTTGCCTACCTTGATCAGCCCGAATGCGCAGGTCAAAGCCGTGGTCGATGTGCTGTTCAATATTGGCGCCACAGCTTTTTTGGCGGGGCTGGCCTTGCACCTTTTCGGGGCTTTCAAAAACCATTTTGTACTGAAGAATCTGGCCCTGCGGCGCATGCTGGGCAAACAGGTGGAGTTGTAAATCATGAGCGAAGCAAATCGAGACTTTGCGGGCAATGTCATCACGGAAATGTGCGGTGTGCAGTATCCGATTTTTCTGGCGGGCATGGCTGCGATTTCCGGGCCGCAATTGACGGCGGCGGTAGCGAATGCAGGCGGGTTCGGTGTGCTGGGCGGCTTGCGTCTGGCTCCCTTGATGCTGCGTAAATGGCTGCGGGAAACCAGGGCACTGACGGACCAGCCTTTCGGGGTAAATGTGGTGCCGCAGTTTGGTGGCCCGGAGGTGTTCGAGGCCCAGTTTCAAGTGATCTTGCAGGAGCGGCCCCGCATCCTCTCGCTGTTTTATGCCGAGGACTATTCCGCCGACATGATTCCCCGTGCAAAAGACGCCGGCATGATCGTGATGGTACAAACCGGCACGGCGGCCTTGGCTCGCAAAGCGATTGCGCATGGGGCCGACATTATCGTCGCCCAAGGTAGCGAGGGTGGTGGCCACCTGAATCGCGGCACCATTGGCCTGATGTCGTTGTTACCCGCAATTCTGGACTGTGCGCAAGGCCGTCCTGTACTGGCGGCAGGTGGGATTACTACCCGCCAGGATGTCAGGGCGGCCATGAGTCTGGGGGCTTCCGGCGTACTGGTGGGCACGGCCTTTCTGGCCAGCGAGGAGTCCAATGCGCACCCGCTCTACAAGCAAAAGATTCTGGAAGCCAGCACGGACGATACGGAATATCGCACCGGCTATTCCTTTGGTTGGACCTATGGCACCCCGCATCGCGTCATTCCCAACCGCGACAAGTGGAATGTGCTGCGTCTGGTCGGGGGCGGGGCGCGGGCGATTGATAAGGACCGAATGGCCAGGAAACTGTCTTTGTATGCTGGTCAGGGCGTGGGCAAGATCCACAGCATTGTGCCAGCGGCAGAACGGGTCGCGGAACTGGCTTTGGGTCTGTCCTAACGCTTTACTGCGGCAAAGCCTGTGCGGCGCTGCTGGGCAGACCCACAGGCTGACCCGTCAGAGCAGGCAGTTCAGCCTCGCCTTGATCCAGTTTGGGCAATTGGGCGAATTGCGCTTGAGCCAGGGCCACAAAGCTGCGCAGGGCCGAGCCAGGATTCGCGTCGGCACGACGGATAAACACGGTTTTCACCCGCGCCACTTCAGGCGGCAGTTCGTGGCATTGCACGGGCAGGCGCAAGCTGCCGTTCTGGGCGATGGCTTTGGGCAACAGGGTAATGCCCATGCCCGAGGCCACGCAGGACAGAATGCCGTCCAGTGTGCCCATTTCCATGATCTGGTTGGGCACCAGCCCGGCCTGATAAAACCAGTGTTCCAGCGTGGAGCGGTAAAAGCAGCCTGTCCTGAACACCAGAACCGTTTGTTGGGGGATTTTTTCGATCAGGGCAGGCAGGGATTCCACTGTTTTGCTGCTGACCAGCACCAGCTCTTCTTCAAATACTTCTTCTTGAGTCAGGGCCGCGTTTTGATGAAAGCCACCGACAAAAGCACCGTCGAGCTGATGGGTCTCAATGGCCTTGATCAGCTCGGCCGTGGTGCCGGTTTGCAAGGACAGCTGAACCTGGGGGTAGCTTTCGCGGTATTGGGTCAGAACCTGGGGCAGACGGATGGCGGCCGTGGTTTCCATGGAACCCAGACGCAGCAGACCACTGGGAGTGCCGGTGTCTTGCAGGGCGACACGGCTTTCATCGGTCAACTGCAGGATACGGCGGGCGTAGGCCAGAAAGGTATGGCCGGCCGGAGTCAGCACCACGCCGCTTTTCTGGCGTATGAACAATTGCTGCTCCAGTTCGGCCTCCAGCTCTTTGATGCGCATGGTGACGTTGGATTGCACGGTGTGCACCTTCTGGGCAGCGGCCGTAAAGCTGCCGTGCTCGGCAACGGCACAAAAAATCCGTAATTGGCGCATTTCCATGTCGGCCATCCTATGTCTAAAAGTGATGTTTGAATTTTTATTCCATCACTTTATGGCATTCATTGGCAGTCGTAAAGCGCTTTAGGGTTAGGGCTCACAGTTGGCTGCGGTAGCTGGCCGGAGTGTGCCCAAAGCTGCGCCGGAACAGGCTGATAAAGGCGCTGGGGCTGGAATAACCCAGATCGTAGGCAATAGTGGCAACCGGCTCACCGGCTGCCAGCATTTCCAGGGAGCGCATCAGGCGGGCGCGTTGCCGCCAGGCGGTGAAGTTAAAGCCGGTTTCTGTCACGAAACGGCGACTTAAGGTGCGCAGGCTGACGGCCGCCCAGTCGGCCCAATGCTCCATGCCTTGATTGTTGCTGGGGTCGGCAATCAGGGCGCGGGCAATGCGTTGCAAGCGCGGGTCCTGGGGCAGGGGAAGCCCAAACGGCTCGACGGGCAGGGTACGAATTTCATCCAGGATGACGGCCGCGATGTGGGCCTGAGTATCCGTCAAGGGAGTAGCGAGCGCAGGTTTCCAGGAGCTGGCACGCAGGACAGCCTCGCGCAGCAGGCCGGACATGCGGATCGTGCAAGCCTGTTTGGGGAGGTCCTGGCAGGCAGACTCGGCGATAAATACGCTCCAGCCATGGAAGGGGCCGTGGGATTGCCCTGAGTGCAAGGTGTTGGGGGGCAGCCAGACGGCGTGAATGGCCGGCACTACCCAGACGGCATCCTCCACTCCAATCGAGAGCAGGCCGCGGAAAGAACCAAACAGCTGCCCACGAGCATGTTGATGGGCTTGTGAGGCCAGCTCTTTGTTGTAGTGTCCTGCGGCCGCAATCATGATTGGATCGCCCGGTGCCGTGACCAGGGCATGCAGCTCATGCTCATCTTTCATGGCGTAATTCTGCTATTTAATGGCTGATTTGTTGTCCATATGCCAAATATTTTCTGCTTAAACTGAGCAGCAAGCAAGTCAAAAAGGAACTGAGATGAAAGCACACGACATTCTTCCCGATCACGCCAGTGAAGTTCAGATCAATGGCACCACCATTCGTAAAGGCACGGTGGGCGCGTTTCTGGCCAATGCAGCGGCCTTGCGTCAGCCTGATGTCAGCGATGCGGAACGACAGCGCGCCTTGAACGATATTGTGGCGGCCTTGCCCGCCTTGAAAGCTTTGGGCCTGTTTGATGCGCTGGAGATTCGAGATCCCCAACTGCGCGATTTTGTGGAGTCCAGACTGTGATGAGAAGTGAAGGCGTTACGGTGCGACCGTATTTGCTGCGCGGCACCGCTTGCTTGTATTGGCCCGGCGGCTTGAGCCGGGCCTTTGGAGGCGTCCCATATTTAGGCGTGCGCCGCTTTGATAGTGGCTGTCTTTTTTGATGGTAAGGAGCCGTTCATGCAGCTTGATGACACGCAGTTTCCATTGGTGTTTCTAAGAGAACACAGCACGCCGCAAACGCCGCAACAAGCGCAGGATCAACTGGAGGCCTTGTTGAGTCGAGGCCAACGCTTTGTCTTGCTGACTGACAGGCTGGGCGGGGAGAAACATGCCCATGAAGAAAGCCACGAAGATCGCAAGCAACGTGCCTTGTTCTTCAAGCAGAACAAGCAGCGCTTGAAGGACTTGTGCGCTGGCATGGTGGTGATCAGCAAGGGGCGGGCCATTCCCGCTGCAGCACGTCTGGCGCAACAGACCTTGGGCCGGGTGCTGGGCCTGCAATTCAGTTTTGTTGTGGATGAGGGCGAAGCACGGCTTGAAGCCAGCCGTTTGCTGGCCCGCTAAATGGCAGGCGACGCGCTTGCCAGAGGCGCTATCAGCCCAAGTCATGAGCTGGGGGCGAGGGCGGCCGGCTGGAGGCGCCGGCCTGACACGGGAGGATATTCTGAATGCTGGCCTGGCGCTGCTGGCCGACTGCACGGCAGAGCCGGAGCTATGGCTGGGCATCTAGCCATGCTGGCGCGACTTGATTCTGATTGATCTGGTCAGTCACGAAAAAGCAGGAGTGTTTCCTGCCTTTTTATGCCGGGCCTTTTACTGTCGCGCCATGCAAGAACAACCGGGTCATGGCCTCGAATTCCTGATGCAGGGACAGCTCAGGCTGATTCAGCCAGCGCAGCATGGCTCCGAAATACAGATGATGAAACCAATGGGCCAATTGCTCGGGGTTTAGCGAGGAGTTCAACTCCCCCGAGTCTTGGGCCAAGGCCATCAATGCCTGCCAGGTTTGAGTGATGTCACTGTCCTTGCTGGCTGTGCCTGTATTCAGCAATTGATGGCGTAGATAGGCTTTTAGAAACTCAGGGTGCTGCGTGCACCAGTCTGCCGAGGCACGCAGTATGCACAAAGCCTGCGCCTGGAACGTAGGGCATTGAGCCACTTCATGTTGCAGATAAGTCAGATCCTGCTTTAGCTGCGCATCCACATGAAACGCCACCACCGCCTCTTTGCTGGGGAAGTGCTTGTACAAGGTGCGCTTGGCAATGTCGGCCCCGTCCGCAATCTGCTCCATGGTGACGGCCTCGTAGCCGTGCTCCTCGAACAGGGCTGCTGCTGTCTGGCGTATTTGCTCCAGCATCAACAAGCGTTTGCGTTCCCGGCGACCGGGATCGTGGTCTGTAGTCATGGTAGGCATTTAAAAGTATACGAATTGCATAAGTATACGACGTGCAATATTATGATGCCATTGATGCTATCGCCAACAAGGCCAGATCATGAAACTTGCGCTTGTGACTTACGGTACCGAGGGGGATGTACGTCCGCTTGCCACCTTGGCGGCGGGTTTGATGGCTTCGGGGCATGAGGTCTGCCTGCTGGCGGATGGTGGCACTTTAGGCTCTGCTCGAACCTTGGGTGTGCCATGTCTACCCCTGGCCGGTGATATACGGCAGGCCCTGATGCCTGGGCAGATTCTGTCCAGTGCGGTGCAGGAAAAGGGCGGTTTTCAGCAAACGGCCAAGGCGTTGGCGGCGATTGCCAATGCCAATACCCCGTCCTGGATGCAAACAGTGCTGGATGCCAGCGAGGGTTGTGATGCGATTATCGTTTCGGGTCTGGCTGCTTTTGTAGGGCTGTCCGTAGCAGAGCGTCGCGGCATTAAGGCCATTGGCACCGGGCTGATACCCATTACTCCCACCGCTGATTTTCCATCTCCCTTTCTGCCACCGAACAAGGTGCCGCGCTTCTTGAATAAACGTAGTCATGAATGGGTGAATGCACTGCTGTGGCGTGCGTTCAAGCGGGTCACCAATCAGGCACGGCGGCAGATCTGCGGGCTGCCCGCCCAGGACAAGGTCTGGTCCGATCATCCCATGTTGTACGGGGTCTCCCCCAGCTTGCTGGCTCCACCCAAAGACTGGCCCGCCAGTGCGCGGCTGTGTGGTCAATGGATCATGCCGACACAGGACTGGACAATGGATGCGGAACTGGAAGCCTTTCTGACAGTAGGGGAGGCACCGGTCTATATAGGCTTTGGCAGCATGGCCGGTTTTGATCGTGCGCGCTTTGTTGAAATGATGATTGAAGCCATGCAAGGTCGCCGTGTGGTGTTCAGCCCCGGTTGGAGTGGCATGCAAGAGGCGGTCTTGCCGGACAACTTCTTCAAGGTGGACGAGGTGCCGCATCAGCATTTATTCCCCCGCATGTCCGCTGTGATTCATCATGGCGGTTCGGGCACTACGCATTCAGCAGCCAGAGCGGGTGTGCCGTCCATTGTTTTGCCCTTTGCGGGCGATCAGTTTTTCTGGGCACACAGGCTGGCCTTGTTGGGTGTGGCGCCGGAGCCTTTATCCGGAAAACGGGTCAATAGTGCTCAGCTGAAAGCGGCTTTGGAGTTTGTTCAGCAAGACGCTGTGCGGGCCCGTGCTCAAGACATCGCGCGGGATATGGAGAAGGAAGATGGGGTGGAGGTGGCCATTGCGGCGATCGAAGCCTTGATGCGCTAGTCGGAGGCTGACGTGTTGGCAAAACAGAGAAGGGCCTGGATAAAGGGGCGGGTCTCTTGCATATCAAGTTGTTGAATTCCTTGTCTCAATGGATTCTTCTTCGATAGAGGGCAAGTGCCAACGTAAGTCAGCGCAGCTCAGGTTTGTCAGAAAAAGCTGGGTACAGCCCCGGCAAGTTTTAAATACTTGCCGGGGCTGTTATGCACCTACGTTGCGTACCAAACTAGGCCGCCAGAATCTCGTTAAATTCCAGCACATTCAAATCTGGGTCGCGGATAAAGCAGACCATGCGACGGCCATGGCCCATCATCACCGGACCTTCACTGACGCGAATATTCTCCCGTTCAAGCCAGCCCAGCAATTCGTCCATGCTGTCGATGATGAAGGCGGCATGGGTGTAGCCGGGCCGTTTCACAGGCGCATCCAGCAGCACATTACCTTCCTCTGCGGCCAGGCCGTTATAGATCAAGTGAATACGCATTCCGTTGGTGTGAACCAGGCCGCAGGCTTTGGCCTGGGGCGCAAACTCGTCGGGGTCGCGCAGAAAACCCAGCTTGGCATAAAAGGCTTCGGCAATGTCCAGGTCCGTTACCCGTATGCCTATATGGTCCAGTTCCAGTTTGTTGAAGTTCATGATGTGTTTGGCTCCAAGAGCGTCGTCAGGCTTGCAGGCCGGCGCGGGTTTTCTGAAAGGGGATAAAGCCGGGCAAGGCCTCGATCTGGCGCAGCCAGCTTTGAACGCGGGGATAGGCGGACAAATCTACATTGCCTTCGGGGGCGCGTTCTACATAGCTGTACAGTGCAATGTCCGCAATCGTGGGATCTTCGGTTCCGGCAATCCAGCGCTGGTCTTTCAGGCTGCGTTCCATAGTGGCCAAGGTGGCATGGGCGCGCGTAATTACTTCTTCGGGATTGAAGCTGGCACCAAACACGGTGACCAATCTAGCCGCACAGGCGCCGTAGGCAATCTTGCCCGCCGCCACGGACAGCCAGCGTTGTACTTGCGCTTCCTGGTACGGATCGCTGGGCAGCCAGTGCGAGGGGCCAATTTTGCGGGCGATATAGACCAGAATTGCCAGCGAGTCAGCAATGATCTGGCCATCGTCATCCAGTACAGGAATTTCCCCAAAGGCATTCAGGGCCAGAAATTCCGCCCGCTTGTGCGCCTTGGCCGCCATATCGACCTCGATCAACTCATGGGGCAAGCCGCTTAAAGACAGAAACAGGGCGGCGCGATGGGCGTGCCCGGACAGGGCGTAGTGATAGAGCTTCATGGCAGTTCACCAGTCATAAACAAGAGGTATTCATTCTGCTTTCTATAACAGTGCGAAACAATCACCTAAAATTGCACTTCATTATTGCGATTCTTGAGCATAGTCTTTGAGGGCGGAGCGCATGGACAGGCTGAAAACACTACGTACTTTTATTTGTGTGGCGGAGCAGGCCAGCTTTGCCGAGGCCGGGCGGCGCATGAATATGTCGCCCACCACGGTGTCGCGCACCATCGCGGCGTTGGAGACCAGCCTGGGCGTGCAATTGCTGATGCGCACTACGCGCAGCGTGCGGCTGACGGAAGAGGGCAGCCTGTTTCTGGAGCGCTGCCGGGCGGGGATCGCCCAGATCGATCAGGCCGTGGAAAGTGTGCAGGGGAGCCGTTCTGAACCCAGCGGCACCCTGACAGTCACGGCTCCCGTCATGTTCGGAAAAATGTATGTGATGCCGGTGGTGCTGGAGTTGTTGCGCCTGCATCCACAACTGCAAATCCGCCTGATTCTGCGCGACAGCCTGGTGCGATTGGTGGAGGAAGGGATAGATATTGCGGTCCGCATTGCCGACTTGCCGGACAGCTCCTTGCATGTGGTGCCGGTCGGAGAAGTTCGGCGTGTTTTCAGTGCCAGTCCCGACTATCTGGCGCGTAAAGGCAGACCGGCTTCATTGGCAGATTTGCGGCATCACGATTTGATTTGGGTCGAGGATGAAGGAGGGCCGCATCGCGGTTGGGGGCTGGATGAGGTGCGTCGTGCGGGTGGGGTGCCGCGTCTGTCTGTCAGCCATGTGGATGCGGCAATTGCTGCAGCGGTGGCGGGTCTGGGTGTGTTGCGCACCCTGTCTTATCAGGTGGCGGGCGAGATAGAGGCTGGGCGGCTGGAGCCATTGCTACGTGATGATGAAGCGCCAGCCTTGCCCGTGTCTTTACTGTTTGAAGGCGGGCGCAAACATCATCCCAATGTTCGCGCCTTTATCGAGGCCATCAAGCGTTATATGAAACCCTTCTGATTTCGGGGCGCCGGCTTTAGTCGGCTTGCAGATCCAGCGTGCTATCCAGGTGGATGCGTTCAAAGTCTGAAATCAGTACCTGAATACGAATATTCCAGCTGGCCAGATGCGGTAGCTGGATATTGCTTACCTCCCATTGATCCTGACGCGTGAGTTCGGCCGGAAAGGTAATGGACTCCACCCCGGCCTGCGGGTTGCTGAAAATCACCTCCACCTCTTGAGCCTTCAGGGGACTGAAATCCGGCTCGTATAAAGAGACGGTCAGAATGGCTGGGTGCTGTGTTGTAGCCGGGATGTACAACAGGTCCGCCATGCCTGCCTCGGTATGAATATGGCTGGAAACGCTGGGTGGGACTAGCTGGGCCAAGGCGCGTGGAGGCGGGGTAAAGCGCCACAAAGCGGCCACGGCCAGGATCAGCACTACCAGCACATACTCCAGACGAACCACACGTCGCAGAGCTTGCCGAGCATCGCTACGCTGTTGCAAGACGGATTGAGTCAGGCGATAGCGGTTGTAGGCGCCCAGGCCCAGCAGAAGCAGGACCAGAATCAGCTTGGCACTGAGCACTTGCCCATATCGGCTTTCCCATAGCGAGGCGAGCTGATCGAATTGCACGTAGATCAGCGCGGCTCCGCTCAGAATCAGAACCAGCAGGACGGCGGGAATCCAGTGTGAGAACAGCGTCAGCAGGCGGGATTCCTGAGCATGTTGAAGCGCGTAGGCCAAAGGCAGCAAAGAACCAATCCACAGTGTCACCGCCACGACATGTAGCCAGACACTGGGGCGGGACAACCAGGCGGGATCTGCGGTGCTGGCATGGCCACTGGAAGCTAAGGAAGTTCCCAAAAGAATCAGCGCCAAAGCAGCCAGCCATTTCTGGTTAGTGACGTTTTTTGCTTTCCAGGAGAGGGCGGCACAGGCCAGGGCGACCCAGCCCAGCAGCACTGCCAAGCCCATCGAGGTGGATGCAGCAGTTTTCCAGGCTGCTGTACTTAACAAGGCGGACAAGGGCAAGTCCAGCGCATCGACACCGACCAGGCCCAGGTTCAGCAATAAGGCGACGGCACCTAAAGCCAGCATGCCCGGTGCGATACGGCTTTGCTGGCTTGATGCGTCGTTTGATTCTGGAATCAGGGCGCGGTAGATCACCCAGCCTATCCCCGTAAACAGACCCAGATAGCCCAGGAGTCGGGCCAGCCAGATCAGGCTGTTTCTGACGGGATTGCTGCTGGCATCTTCCACCAGATTGGTGCTGGGCGATCCAACTGAAAACGTCAGCGTCCCGCCCACGGGATGGCCATCAGCTGAAATCACCCGCCAGCTCAAACCATAAGTGCCTTCTGCGTCCATGGGGGGCAAGGCCAATTCCAGTCCATGGTCTTGGGTCAGTACATCCCCCAGCTCTTCGGAGGAGCCGTCGGGACGAATCAACTTCACCAGCAAGGGGGATACGGACTCGTTGAAATTCAGGCTGGCTGTTTTGGGAGCCTGAGCCAGTACTGTGCCGCTATCGGGTTTGCTGGCTACCAAGGACGCATGGGCATAAAGGACGGGCGTCCAGGCCAGCAACAGCAGGGCAAGGAATAACACCGACAGTGGATGACAATAAGCCCGCCCACGCAGGGTCTGCGTTTGCATAAGATCTCCTTCAGGCTGATGCCCAAGGGCACCAGCCGCCTGGGTGTTTAAGGCTTGGGCAAGAGTTGCAGCGCAGGAGCGGGGGTGTCGGAATGGTCAGCCGCTTCCTTGGTGCCCGGAGCTGCTTGATCAATCCAGCGCTCCACGCCTTGTTCGCACTCCTGTACAACCGGGAAGTAGAGTGTGCTATTGGGCTGGAGTTCATCGGCCAGATAGCTGATGAACACGAACTCGTCATAGTGCTCGTCCTGCAAGGGGCCGCCAGCCCACACCACTTCCTGAACACCGGAACTGACCTTGGCACCCCAACGGGTGTAGGCCTGCTTGTAGTCACCTTTTACTGTTTCCAGGGTCCAGCCAGCTTTGGGTTGTGGTTTGACGCCGACCACGCCTTCAGGAATACGGACACGGATTTTGGTGGTGGCAGAGCCTTTGCAACCATGCGGTACGGACAGCACAGCCTTGTAGCTGCTGCCTACCGGGGCTTGCTTGGTTTGCAGGGAAATGTGTGCAACAGCGGAAGAGGCGAACAGCACAGCAGCCATGCCCAGAGTGGCACGGAAAGACGTAGAAGAAATCGACATTGAAAACCTCGGCTAGATAGAAAAAGAGAGACCGTCCAAGGACGGGGACATATCAAGCGAGGCGTAAGGGTGGGGCGCGTGAACCTAAAGGTGGGCCTTGTGCAGGTAGCGGGGGCCGGGTTTGATTGCTCTCGGCCAACAAAACTGGTCGATATGTAATCAGGCTGATCAGGACAGGCGCATCCAAGGTCGGCAACAAGGCGGGGGACGCCGCGATACCAAAGGGACAATCCTGCTGGTTTTGATGCGTATCGGAATCCGCCTGACCATCCTGGCCGACCAGATCAATCCAGAGTGTATTGGCTGGATTACCTGCGGTACAGAAGGTAATGACAAAGCCATTGTCCTGGGCTGAGCGGGTAGGCATGTAGCCCGCCGGGACGATGGCGCGACAGACGTAGGCCAGCAGAGCCAGGCAAAACAGAAGTTGCCAAACTCGGATTTCGCGGAAAACGAAACGGGGACCCAGGGCGCGCATGCGGAAAAGTATATTACAAAAGTGGTGGCTGACTGAGGAGGCGTTTGCCAGTTATCTGGCGCCAAATTTTAAGTGGATTTGGATTTAGAGTTTGCTGGTTTGCCGTTGATGTAAAAAGGGCGTCAAGTGGCCCCGATGTTCAGTCACGCATAAAAAAGCCGCGAACACAGCAGGCGGCTTTGGACAGGCAAGGCAACGCAGTGCTTAGGGAAAACCGGCGCATTGCTCTACAAATGCAGGCCGCGCGGCCAGGCGGTGGTAGTAGTCTTCGACTGCCTTGAGCAGCGGGCGATCAAACGGCGTATTCAGCCAGCGGTGAATGGACAGGCCCAGAATGATATCGGCCAGACTGAACTCCGGTCCGGCCGCATAGGCCTGGGTCTGCGCCAAGTGCTTTTCCAGAATCCCCATTACCTGCGTCCAGGCCGCCAAGGATGCCTGAACCTGTGAGGCGTCCTGATGCTTGGGCGACTGACGCACCAAACTCCAGAACGCATACGTCCAGGTCGGGTTCAGCTCGGACGCCTGCCAGTCCAGCCATTGATCCACTTTGGCTCGTTGCCAGGCATCTTGCGGATACAAGGCCGTTGGTGCCTGGCGGTTGGCCAGATAACGCACAATGGTATGGGACTCCCACAGCACGTGATCCCCATCCAGCAGGACGGGGATTTTGGCGTTGGGGTTCAACGCACGGAACTCGTCCGTGTTGACGTCCTTGAAACCGATGCCCCAATCCTGCCGCTCAAATTCCAGATTCAGCTCCGCGCAGGTCCACATGACTTTGCGCACATTGATGGAGGATTCTCTGCCAAGAATAGTCAGCATGATGGGGCTCTCAGGTGATATTTACTTGCTGGCGGGCAGCAGTTCGTCACGACGTTCGATAATGCGAGAGATCAGGCCATACTCAATGGCTTCCTCGGCACCCATCCATTTGTCGCGTTCGATATCGTCACGTACACGTTCGATAGGTTGGCCAGTCTCACGGGCAATCACCTGAGCGATACGTTCGCGCGCTTTCATGATTTCCTGGGCTTGAATGGCCATATCGCTGGCCTGACCACCGGCGCCACCGCTGGGTTGGTGAATCAGAAAACGGGTTTGAGGCAGGCACACGCGGCGCTCGCGGGCCGCACCCAGGAACAGGTGGGTGGCAGCACTGCCAACCCAACCGGTACCGACCATGGTGACGGGCGAGGAAATAAAACGCACCACATCATGGATGGCATCGCCCGATTCCAGGTGCCCACCGGGCGAGGACACGATCATGGTGATGGGGGCGGTGGATTCGGCATCCAGCGCCAGCAGCTTGCGCACGGTTTCCGAGGCGAGCTTATCCGTGATGGTGCCAAAGACCAGCACAGTGCGGGCGCGGAAGGCTTTTTCTTCCAGAAAGGCGCTGTCTTGAGGGCTGGTATCAGAGCGAGTTTCTTTTTCTTGGCCAAGCATGGGGAAAGACTCCAAGGGATAAGTATTCTGTCTGCTAAGGAAAATCGATTGCTCGACTATATCCCGGCTGATGGTCAACCGGGCTTTCACTTGGCAAATTTTGTGGTTTTTTTTGTCCGGGCCTGGGGCCGCAATAGGGCGCAACGCAAGCAGACAAAGCAAATGCAGGGCGGTCGGCCCTGCAAGCTCATCATAGTCTCATGCTTGTTGCGTGTTTTATCCAGGGAACAAGACCTTATAGTCCTGTCTCTTGGACCAGCATTACGGGAAGGGCTGATCTACACGCTGCCGCTGGGCCTGGAGACTTGCCACAGAACCCCGATACATCATTGGAAGCGCTTCTCTCCACAGTGACACGACGCTCCCTGCCACTAAAAAAGATACCTGTCGCTTCAGGCGCTTGATGCTAAAAGGGGACTGCACCACATCAGCCGCCAAGGTCGAAGAAGTCCCTGCTTAAAAACGCTTTTCCAGCTTCAGCGCGACTTCGGTTTGCTTGTATTTGAAAGCCCAGTCGATATTGCTGTTGTTGAAGGTGTGCTTCACATACAGATTGGGTGTAATGCCTTGGAACGCAAAGCGTGGCATGCCCACGTTCAGGATATAAATCTGTTGCCGGTCCTTGCGCAGCCCACCCAGGAACAGGTCTTCGGCATCGTGACGAGTCTGTCGGTACAGTGCCGTGGCGTTGATGTTGAAGCCCGCATCAAAGGCTCTGTAAATGCCCAGGTTTGCCATATAGCTGCGGCTTTGTGCGGTTTGTTGAGACTGCAGATTACGGGTGTAATTCAGGCCCCCGTAGACCACGGTTTTGGCGTCAATCAGATACGAGCCGTACAGGCCTATCTGGTTCTCTGTGACGCCTTCAAAGTACTGCCGTAAATCGCCTTTGTAGGACAGGCTCTTGTGCTGGGCATTCACGCCTACTTGCAGCCTGTCGCTAAGATTGTGCTTCCAGTCCACGCGCCCGCCCCAGGACTGATAGCTGGTGCGACGGTTGGTGTAATTGTTCTCGAACAAGGGCGTAATCGACAGATCGTTTTTAGCGTCCTGATAGTTGTAGCCCGCGTAAATAATGCTGGTGTTGTCGCTGTAATAAATGTCCTTGGGCTCGGCTTCCTTGTGCTTGTCGTACAGATTACCGTAGCTCAGACCGCGCAGAAGCAGATTGTGGTTGCCGCTTAGCTGGAAACGCCGGTTCAAGGTCAGGTCGTAGACCATGGCCGTGGATTTGACCGGGTCCGGCATCTTGCGCACTGACGGAAAGCACCCAAAGAAATAGCAGGTAAAGAAGGTGTCTTCCTGGCCGTTTTCTTTGTTGATATTGCTGTTGTAGCCCAGGCCAATCGAGGCAGAACCGTGCCAGGCATTGCGGTCCTGCAAGGCACCCTGGAAGCCTTCGATCACGGGCCGTACTTCTTCTGGAATACCGGCAGAGGAAATCTGGCTGAACAGCTCCTTGGCTTCGCTGGATTGATAGTCCTCGAACAGCAGGCGGGCCAGTTCCAGCTTGGCGCGCATCATATTGGGATCGCTTTCCTGAGCCTGGCGCAGCTTGCTGATAGCCAGGCTGTGATTGTCCTTGCTACGGGCCACCATCCCTTGAGCCATCAACACCAGGGCAGGGTTGTGGCCGGGCAGCTCCTGATACTTTTCTACAAACTGATCCACCTTGGCCCACTGTTGCAGATTGATGGCGACATAAATGGCCGGTTCCAGATCGGTCAGCGTGGCATCGACGCTATAGGTTGTGCCGTTGATGGTGATCAGGGCTGATGGGTCCACATCAGGCGGGGTTTCTTCCACTAAATGGGAGCGTTCGCGTTCGTTCAGATTGCGGTCGATTTGATTCAGAAGTCGGCGCGTATCGTCGTCGTTGGCTTGCACCGCGCTGGATGCCATGGCCAGCAGCAGGCACAAAAGGGGAAGGGCTCGCCCATGCATGAATGAAAACCTTGCAAGAAAAAGGGGAGATGGACGCAGGGTCCGGAGAGAAAGGGGATCGAGCTTGTCGATCCCCCTTTTCTTATGGCAACACTAGGGTGTTGCCAGCTACCCGTTATTAGCGGGCACCGCCGAAGGCCATGTCTTTGGCACCGTTGGCTGGGTTGTAGTAAATACCTGCCAAGGCTTCTGCTTGGGAACCGTAGAATTGGCCTCGAATTTTCGAGGAGTCACTAAAGTCTTGTGCAAATTGGCCATTGGAAGCAATGGAGGTGCCGTTGAAGTTCACACCACCGACAGAGCCAGCCAATGTACCGCTACCGCCGCCGTAGTTAGCTGTCAAAACGCCGCTAAATACACCACCTTGAGTGCCTGGATTGTATTTACGTACAGCTACAACGTTGTATTCAGCATTGACCAGAGCAGGCATGGCAGTGGTTGGGTTTTCGCCTGTGTAGAACACTGTGCGGTCTGCGCTGTTCATGTTCAAGTTGGTGCTGCTGCCCTGGCTAGGGTTGGCGACGCGCGGAGCCCATTCACCAAAATACACTTCTTGACCAGAAACTTTTGCCACGACCTCACCGCCGAAGTGTGGGTAGCCAGTCAGGGGGTCGTTCATTTGACGATAAGCGTAGATTTGAGTGCCGGCACCAGTACCGCTGCTAATCGTGTGACGCCAAGTTTCAGAGATTTTCGTGCCAGCAGGCATTTCAATGTAACCATGGCCGTCTGCATTGCTTAACACCTGGTTTGTTTGCCAAATGGGACCGCTCTTGAAGCTGACCACACCCGACTGATCGGCTGGGTTCGCAGTGTAAGGATCGGTGCCGGGCATGGAGATGCCTGCTTCGCCGATAGCCATCATCGTGGAGGGTTTGTCAGCAACGACAAAACCTTTGGAAGCGCCACCTGCAACGGGGGCGGCGAAGCTGCTGGCGGAGGCCAGCAGGAAAGCCGAAACAATAGCCAGTTTTTGTACATTCAGACTTGCTTTCATTACGAACTCCATTAAGTGAAGAAAAAGGGCGTTTTTACGAAAACGACCCAAAAAACTGATTAACTTAAAAACGTGCTGTCATACCGACGCGCACTGTTCGCCCAGGGGCCGGAATAGAGGTGCGGGCCATGGGATCCAGGTAGTACTGATTGGTGAGATTGCTGATCGCCACGTCTACATTCAGGTTCTTCTGCACCTGATAGCTGGCGTAGGCATCAAAGACCAGGATTGGGTTCCAGTAGTTGGCTCGGTTATAGGCCCAGCCCATAGCTCCAAAGGCACCCTCGTCTTTGTTCTTGGCGGCACTGTGATAAACGGCGCGTGCACCCAGCAATAGCTTCTTTTCCAGGAGACGAGCACCTACATCCAGATTCAGTGAGTACTGGGGTTGCAGACTGGTTCTGGCAAAGGAGCGAGGGAAGCCACCATCTACGCAGCCAGGGACGTTGCGACCACCTGACGCTCCAGGAATGGGATTAAAAGTTTGTGCGTAGTCGTGGTCGCACAGTTGTTGTTTCAGGCGGTACGTGCCACCAAAGTTGGCAAAGTATTTGCCACTATCCACCCGAGCTTGCAGTTCAATGCCGGACATTTTTTTCTCGGCAAATTGCACGACATTGAAGTCCCAATCCCGGTCTATATAGTCTTTGATGCGGTTATTGAAGTAGTTGATCCTGATGTCTGCGTAGTCCAGGCTGGGAAAGTAGCTGCTCAGGTTGTGGGCATAACCAATTTCCCAGTTGTAGGCATGCTCCGGGCTAACTGCGACACCTGTGGAGCTTTTGCTGCTGCCAGCCATTGCCATGGAGGACTCAAACAGGCTAGGGAAGCGGACAAACTCGTTGTACCGCGCATAGATACGGATATCGTCTGTGACGAAAGCAGTCAGCCCAATATGGGGAACCCAAGCGTGATCTTTTTGCTTTTTGGGCTCTTCCCATTTATTCGGTATTTCAGACTCATCTTGATAAACTGGCTTTCGGTTGGCATTCGATGCAATATATTTATCCACTGTGCCTTTTTGGCCCTGGGCATCGGTGACCTTCTCACTTGTATCGATTTCGCCATTCGTGAAGGGGTTGTTTGCAGTAAAGCCGGCATGTGATTGGCCAGATGGCACAAAAACTGATTCGTCTGTGTAGCGATACCCGTTGACTTTCCCTCGTTGCAGTTGGTCACCCATAAACTCCTCAGGGGTTAAGAGGGGGCCATCAACAAAACTGGGGTCAAAGTCATACCAGGTTTGCCAGTCTTCTTTGTATTTTTCATAGGCTGGCGTCAAGCTTTGAATAATCTTGTTCTCATACGCGTTTGCCTCTTGATCCGTCATCAAACGCTGTACTTGATAGTTGTAGCCTGTCAGAGCGGGCCTAATGGCCCAATCCTTATGTTGCTGGCTACGCATCTCGGCCAGCTTGTCGTCATACGACCAATAGTCGCTGTAACGAGCGCCAGCATTCACCTGCAACCAGTCGATCGGGCGCCAATCAAAATTAAAACCAAAGTTCCATTGTTGGCGGGTGCCCGAACGCGGCCCCATATGGTTTACGCCCCAGTTCAGTTCAGTCAGGTGCGTGAGGTTTTCCGAAGCGTCATGCTGTTTGAGTTTTTCGCGTGTAAAGTCCGCTTGCAAGCTCAAGTCCAGGGTGGAGTGCAAAGTCATTTCATTGCTCAGGTTCAAACCTGTGCGACGGTGATCGGTAATTTGCAAGGCGCGAGGCACAATGTTGAAACGACCATCCGCATTGGATTCTTTATCGGGTGGAGTCGTAGGGACGTTGGCACACATGGGTAGATCTCTGCCCAGGATGTGGCAATCCGTATAGTCATCCCACGCGTTATCCCGACCATTCCACCCGTCGCCTTGAGTGCCATAGATCACGTCACCGTTCTGATGGCGAGCACTGTCGCTTTGGGTAATCCAGGCGCCGGCTTTCAAGTTGATGAAACGGTTACCTTCGGGGTTCCAGGAGTAGTTCAGATTCCAGGTGTCTTGTTTGACCTTGCTATAGGGGTTCTCGTTTTGCAGAATCTTTTTCTCGCCTTGACCATCCAGCGCATGCACGGCCCAGACCACGTTCCAAGGCACACTTTCGCCAAAGGTATGGTTGCTGCGCATGTAGCTCATATCAATGGCTTGATCGTGAGGTAAGCGCAGCGTTCCCTTGAGCAGGGTGGTTTCCAGTTCGCTGGATGTGTTCAGGACCTCTTCACCGGGGCGGAAATATTTGGCGATGTAGCTGATGCTTGGGGATGAGAAGCCCGGCCTTTTATCGTTCTTGGCATCTTCCTGCCACGAGTCGTACTCGTATTTCTCGCTACCCTTTTTACCGCTGTAATAGTTGCCGCGACTGCGGTAGCTGTATGCGGCCAGCAGGTCAAAGTTCTCTTGTTTGGTTGCGATTGCCAGGCGATAGGAGTGGTCTTCGAAGTTGAAGTTCTTGCCGCCATTGCCTTCTTTAGGCATACGCTCTGGCGAAACGGATCCCGGCAGAATGACGCCGTTAGTACCACCTTTATCAAATACTGCGCCAGGGATGTCTCTATAGTCTTTACCGAACACTCCGAACGAACGCTCATTCGGCTTGGTCGAATTCGTCGCCGTTTCCGCCTTCAGCTCAATCCCGAAGGTCTCGCCCGGTTTGACAATATCCTCCACCTGCAGCGTGCGGATCTGCACCGATCCGCCAATCCCGCTGGCTCCCGACGTTGCCGACACGCCTTTTTCCACCAGAATGCTGCTGATCATATTGGGATCAACATAGTTGCGGTTGGCGACCCCGGCCGGTCCCAGCCAGACTGATGTTGCCTGTTCCGTGCCGTCAATCGTCAGTGGAATTCGGCCTTCACCCTGGATACCGCGAATGTTCGGGTCCAGCGCACCGCTATTGCGAGAGTCCCCCGCATACACACCGTTCAGGCCCTTGAACAAATCCCCCACGGAGCTGCCCTTGTACAGCTCGATCTCTTCCTTGCCGGCGTACACATTGGAGACGTCTTTCTCGAATACATCGGTTTTGCCGGCCTCATCGCGGGTTTCACGCACGACGGTAATGGTGTCCAGACGAGTGGCTCTGTCCGTGTCTTTCTGGCTCTCGTCCTGACGGGAGGAGGGGGGGGAGCTGCCCACGCTTTGGGCCTGTGTCTGCGCGGCCCAGGAGGCCAGAATCAAGGCATACACCAGCGGCTTGAGCGCGTGTTTTTTTGTGTAGGGTGAAAGGGTAGCGGACATAAAACGAACCAGGGCTCCGTGCGAAAAATAACAATCTGTCGTGGGGAAATACTTCCCGTTTAATGGCCAGGCTCACCACTTGTCTCAAAAGGTGAGGAAAGGCACGGGGATATTATTCACATTAATGAGAATAATTATCACTTAGATTGATATGCGGGACGGAGCAATTCCTATGCAGGATCGGAAATCCGCTGCAATTGCAGGAATTTGTCAAAGCAGAAAGGGAACTTTTCAGGGAGAGGGCCGCAGGGGGCGGCCCGAAAAGAAGGGTGGGCCTCTATGAATGCAGAGGCCGAAAACAGCGAAAATACAAGGGTTTAGGCGCGCTTGTTGCCAAAAATGGATTTGGGCGAGCGGCCAAAGTAGCGCGTAAAGGCGACGGAAAAATTGTTGGGGTATTTGTAGCCGACTTGCCAGGCGGCCTGGGCTACTTGTTGGCCGGACTCCAGCAAGGTATAGGCTTTGCGCATACGCAGTTCCAGCAGCAGGCCGATAGGCGTGTTGTCGTACAGATAGCGAAAACCTTCTTTAAGTTTGTGCTCGTTAATGCCCACCGTCGTCGCCAGATACTCTACCGTGATTTGCTGGTCCAGTTGCGAGCTGAGCAAATCGCGTGCTCGCTCAACCCGCTGAATATCATCCACCGACAGCGGGGCGCTGTTGGGGGCGTCGGGCGGAGCCAGGCGGTTGAACTGTTCGGCCAGCAAGCTTAGCGCATGGATTTGCAGGTTCAGCCTGTGGTTATGGATGGGCTGCTCCGGGGTGCACGGCTGCATATAGCGTGCCAGTGCCGCCGCATGGGCCATGGTGGCCTGGCTGCTGGCATGAAAGGACAGGCGATGCAGTCCCACACAATCCATCAACTGGGTGGCGCGTTCCGGGCCCACGTATTTGTTCAAGGCCGCCTCGCTGATGACCAGCCGTAATTGCGATACGGATTGGTCCTCTTGATAGTGACGTTCCCCCCGCAGGGATCGGAAAGCCGTCACCGTGGTATGGCCTGCCTTGAACAGCAGATCTGAACTCTCCCGACCCTGATAGGCCGATTGTCCTTGCAGACCCACGGTCACCACAATGACACGGCCCGCATGGGGGCCGTTGCTTTCTTCAACCAGCGATCGGCTGGGGTGATAGTGCAAACGGCCCAACAAAAACCCTTGTTCCAGTTCCACGCATTCGGAATAGCAGTGGCCCAGTTCTTCGGGTAGTTGCAGCCGGACTCGGCCATCGCTCAGAGCGCGGCATGACCTGGGTTCATCCGTGGTTAAGCGATAGCCAAATTTGCGCGTGCTCATCATTTCTCCTGCTAAAAGCGCCTCGCATATGAATTGCTCCGTTCAGCATAGATCTTAATGCAAATAATTCTCATTAAATATATATCATTTCTAGCTGTGATGGCAGAGGGAAGGGCCATTGTGGAATTCACGGAGGTAAAAAACAGTGCTGGATCGATCGCTAGGAGAAGTCGTTTTGTCGGAGCAATTGCTGGAGTCGCATGCTCTGCAAGCCTGTTGGGACGCGCAATTGGCGGGTTTAAGTGCAGATGCCTTGAACCTGGCTTTGGGGTATGGCGTATTTGCGCATCTGGATAAGTTTATCGCTGCGGAGGAACTTGCGCTTGTGCTCAAGTGGGACGCCGACAACACCGCCTACCTGCTGGAGTTGCTGTGGAGTCTGGAGCTGCTGGAGTGTCAGTGGACCTGTCCGCGACGTTATCGCAGCCTGCCGCAAACGGCGCGTTATCTGAATCCGGGTTCGGCGCAATATTGTGGCGATGCCTTGCTGTTTCGGCATGGCGTCTTGCGCCAGGTGGGCAATCAGCTTGACGAACTGCTGCGTAATGGCAAATCGCCTCCAGCGGATCCGGCATTGATTCAGCAAGGCTGGGCAGCGGCGGCACGTTCGCAAATTGCCCAGGAACAAACGACGGTCACGGCCGAGGTGGCCTGTGAGATTTTTGGGGCAGTGCCGGAGTTCTGGCAGGCGCAACGTCTGCTGGATTTGGGCGGTGGGCCAGGACTGGTAGCCATCGCCTTGGCGCAACAGCAGCAGGACTTGAATGCCGTGGTGTTCGAGTATGAAGCGGCGGCTGCCGTCGCCCAACAAAAAATTCTTGATGCCGGTCTGGAAGCGCGTGTCAGCACCTTGGCTGGTGATCTGCTGGTGGACGATTTCGGGTCGGATTACGACCTGATCTGGTGCTCCTCCGTGCTGCATTTTGTGCCGGACATCCCCGCTTTGCTGGCCCGTCTGTATCGTGCGCTGCGTCCCGGTGGGGTGCTGGTGTGCTGTCACGCCGAAGTGCATACCGAGGTCAGCAAGGCCAGACGGATTTTGCATTACTACCTGCATATGCGTATGCAAGGCCGCCATGTGTTGCCGGAAGGGCAGTTGGCCCAGTTGCTGGAACAAGCCGGATTTGATGATGTTCAGCAGTTTGATGAGGTGCGCTTTCCGGTTGCGCCCGTCACTGCATTGATTGCGCGCAAGGCGTGCAAAGGGTGATGACAATGAAGACGTGGAAAGCGTGGGGGGCGCAGCTGCTGTTTGGCTGGATGAATCTGGTGCTGGCCGTCCCCAGTATTTACCTGATGCTGGGCATGCCCCTGGTGATGCGCCAGCATGGCTGGTCCGGCACCGAGATAGGCTTGTTCCAGCTGGCGGCCCTGCCCGCCATTTTCAAGCTGGTGCTGGCCATGCCGGTGCAGCGTGTCCGCCTGGGTGGCGGACATTTTGTGCACTGGCTGTGGTTGATGGCGGTCTTGTTGCTGGCTTTGTATGTGGGCATAGGCCGCGAGAATCTGATTGATCAGCGGACCCTGCTGTTTGCCCTGACGTTTGCCATCAGCATTGTGGCGACCTGGATGGACATTCCCTTGAATGCCTTGGCCGTGCAATACCTGCCGCGCGAGGAACAGTTGCGTGCGGGCAGTATTCGTTCTGCTGCCTTGTTTCTGGGCGCGATTGTCGGGGCGGGCGTGATGGTGCTGGTGCAGGCCCGCTGGGGTTGGCAGGCACCGTTTGCCTTGATGGGCCTGGGGCTGGTGATTGGTTGTTTGCCCTTTGCCTTTTTGCGTTCCAAAGCCGGTTTGCAAGCGGCCGAGGCCGAGCAGGCACCGCCCGGTTTTGTTGCCGATTGGGTCAGCTTTTTCGGGCAGGAAGGGGCCAAGCAATGGACCAGTCTGCTGCTGACCAGCTTCCCCTTTATTGGCGCTGTCTGGTTTTACCTGAAACCCTTGATGCTGGACCAGGGCATGCCCTTGGAAGAGGTGGCCTGGACGGTAGGGATTGCCGGTGGCATTACGGGTGCCGTGTTCAGCCTGATTGGTGGTCGCTTGGCCTCCTTGCTGGGTGCCGCACGTGCCATTCCTATTTATCTGCTGGCGGCCTTGCTGTCCCTGATTCTGCTGATGGTCTCGGTCTGGGCCAAGCTGGGCCCGGTGTGGCTGATCAGCAGTGCCATGTTGATTGCAGCCAGCATGGGGGCGGTGTCGGCCTTGCTCTTTGGGCTGACCATGTTCTTTACCCGCAGACAGCGCAATGCCTCGGACTACGGTTTGCAATCGACCATCTTCACCCTGGCCCGTATGGCCGTCCCCATTGCCGCTGGCATCTTGCTGGACCGTTTCGGTCAGGTTGTCATGCTGGGCGTGCTCACCCTGGGCGTTCTGTTCGCCTTTGTACTGGCTTGGCGCGTGCGCCACAGCGTCGGTGCCAGCACCGAAGTTTTGCTGCGTAGTCAGTAAGTCAGGGCCTGAAAACGCCAGCGCACACAGCTTGCGTTGGCGTTCATCGTTTTTGCTCCGTCTCGCATAGAAATTAGAACCCAAAGGCTATTGTGTCATTTTCAGTCATATTTGAGAATAAGTCTTGTTCGTATTCATATGTATTTAACTAGGAGTCATTATGACCTTGCCCCCCTTAGTTGAGCCCGGTGAGCCTTTAAGCCGCGAAGAGGTTAACCGTTATAGCCGTCACCTCTTGATTCCCAATGTGGGCATGGAAGGCCAGCGCCGCATCAAAAATGCCAAAGTGCTGGTCATCGGGGCAGGCGGCCTGGGTTCGCCCACCTTGCTGTATTTGGCCGCAGCCGGGGTGGGCACACTGGGCATCATCGACTTCGACCGGGTGGATGAATCCAATTTGCAGCGCCAGATCATTCACACCGTAGACAGCATTGAGGAGCTGAAAGTGGAAAGTGCCAAGCGTGCGATTCACAAGCTCAACCCCCACATCAAGGTAGAAACGTATACCGACAGGTTGGAACCGGACATGGCGGTCGAGCTGTTTTCGCGCTACGACCTGATTCTGGACGGCACCGACAACTTTGCGACCCGCTATCTGGTCAATGACGCGTGCATGCTGGCCGATAAACCCTATGTCTGGGGTTCGATCTTCCGCTTTGAAGGCCAGGTCTCGGTGTTCTGGGAAAACGCACCCGGTGGCATAGGCTTGAACTACCGCGACCTGTACCCCGAACCCCCACCACCCGAGCTGGCTCCTTCTTGCGCGCAGGGCGGTGTGTTTGGTGTCTTGTGCGCTTCGATTGCCTCCATCATGTCCACCGAAGCCATCAAGCTGATTACCGGCATTGGCGATCCTTTGATCGGCCGTCTGATCGCTTACGACGCACTGGATATGTGCTACCGCGAACTGCCCATCCGTCGCTTGCCTAATCGCAAGCCCGTGACCGAGCTGGGCGATTACCAAACCTTCTGCGGCCTGAATCCACCGGCTGATGCCATGGCCATCCCCGTGCCTGTCATGACTGTGCTGGAGCTGAAGGAGCGGCTGGACCAAGAACAGGCCCCCGTCCTGGTGGACGTGCGCGATCCCAATGAATGGGAAATCGTGAACATTCCTGGCGCGATTCTGCTGCCCAAATCTCCCACCGTCGCTGCCGAGATTCTGGCTGCCTTTGGTCCGAATGCGGATCTGGTGATCTCGTGCCGCTCCGGTGCGCGTTCCAGGACCGTGTGCGAAGAGCTGATCAAGTTGAATGCCTCCAATGTGCGCAATCTGGAAGGCGGTGTACTGGCTTGGGTGGAGCAGGTCGCTCCCGAATTGGCGTCTTACTAAGTGCGGGAGGGAGCACATCATGGCCTTGCAGATTCGTCGTTCTGCTCTGGAGCAAGTTCTGAATCATGCCAAGCAGGATCATCCCATCGAGGCATGCGGACTGATTGCCGCCCAGGAGGGCTCGCTGGTGGCCGAACGCGTGCTGCCCATGCAAAACCGGGTGGCCTCGGAGGTGTTTTATCAGTTCGATTCGCGCGAGCAATTTCAGGTCGACCGCCGTCTGGATGAGGACGGTCAGGAGTGCTGCGTGATCTACCACTCCCATACCGCCAGCCAGGCTTTTCCCAGCAAGGACGACATTGATTTTGCGGGCCATCCCGAACTGCATTACCTGATCGTGTCCACCTGGGACCAAGCCACCGTGCCGGTTCGATCCTTCCGGATTATCGACGGCGGTGTGACCGAAGAAACCATTGTGATTGTCTAGGGAACAGCGTCGCTCCCCCAAGGGAGCGTGCGTCCCGGCTGTTGGAAACCACTATTTCAAAGGAGTTTTAAGCATGTCCATTTCAGTCTCTATCCCGACCTTGCTGCGTCCACTGACGAACGGTGAGAAGAAAGTCCAGGCCCAGGGCGCTTCGGTAGGCGAAGTGATCGAGCATCTTGAAGGTCAGTTTCCCGGCATCAAGGCACGTTTGATGAGCGGCGAAGACCTGCATCGCTTCGTGAACATTTACGTGAACGAAGAGGACATCCGTTTCAGCGATGGCCTGAAAACCGCCACCCGCGCTGGCGACAGCCTGACCGTACTGCCTGCCGTAGCAGGGGGCTAAGACCGTCTGGTCTGGATTTTCATGGCGCAAGTGCTGGTTTCTGCAATCAGCACTTGGCGTACGCATCACTCTGGTTTGGAACTATGTCTGAATTACTACATGGCTGCGGATTACGTTGGCAGATGGGCTCACAGTCCCCGTATTGGCCGGGCTTGTCCGCTGCCTTGAGCCGTCAGGCCCGATTGCTGGGTTTGTCCGAGCAAGCCGCACGCCAGCAAGACGAAGCAGCATTCAGCCTGCATTCGCCTGATTTTGGAACGATTAGCACGCGTCTGGAAACCGAGGCAGGTGGCATGACGCAAGCCGCGATCAGCGAGCTGAGCATGCAGGCCGCCAGCGGTATCTTGTCCGTGCATGGACGCTCCAGTGGCCCGTCGGGCACGCTGGGTCTGGATTATCTGGCTGTACTCAGTTCAGCCATGAGCCTGCAGGCGACCTTGGCGGCCGCCTTGGGTCAGTTGCGTGGCGGACGTTTCTCCACGGTGTCGGTCTCGCCCTTGGGTTGTGGCTTGCTCAGTATCGGTCAGTATCTGGCTGGGGCAACGGCGGCTCAGGATCCCGAGCAGTTATTGGCAGGCAGTTACGATCCCGGCTTGCGGCCACCCTTTATTTCGCAGGACGGTGTGGTCTTTGAGCTGGAAACGCTGGACCCCCGACCCTGGCGCGCCTTTTGGGAAGCGGTGGGTGTACCGGCTGATCTGGCTGGCCAGGCCTGGAAAGCGTTTTTGCTGCGCTATGCCAAGGCGGTGTGCCCCATGCCAGCGGCGTGTTTAAGCAGCCTGCAAACCCTGAACTTTGGCCGTTTGCAGGAACTGGCCTTGCAGACCGGCATGGCCATCTTGCCGGTACGTACCCCGGCTCAACGCCAGAGCGATAGTGATTACGCGGCCTTGGCCGGTCTGTGGCAGCACCAGACTCATACCGCGCCCGGCTCATTGCGCACCTTGCCGTCCAACGCCGATTTGCCCCTGCGCGGTTTGCGGGTGGTGGAGTCCTGCCGCCGAATTCAAGGGCCTATTGCCGGTCATTTGCTGGCGCTGCTGGGGGCGGAGGTGATTCGTCTGGAGCCGCCCGGTGGCGATCCCTTGCGCGCCATGCCTCCGTGTGTGGATGGCTGCTCGGTGCGCTTTGATGCGCTCAATCAATTCAAGACGGTGCAGGAAGTGGACATCAAGTCGGCACAAGGCCGCCAGGCCATTTACGAGCTGGTGAGCGAGTCCGATGTGTTCCTGCATAACTGGGCACCGGGCAAGGCGGCCGAGCTGCAGCTGGATGCCCAGGACCTGCACGCGGTGCGCCCGGATCTGGTCTACGCCTATGCGGGCGGTTGGGGCCAGGAGCAAGTGGACGCGCCGGGTACGGACTTCACGGTGCAAGCCTGGTCGGGCATTGCTCACACCATTTCTCAAACCTCGGATGCACGGGGTGGGTCTTTGTTTACGGTGCTGGATGTGCTGGGCGGGGTGATGGCCGCGCTGGGTATCAGTGCCGCCTTGCTGCGCCGGGGCCTGAGCGGGTCGGGCTTGCGGGTCGACAGCTCTTTGCTGGCCACGGCCGATCATCTGGCCCAGGCCGTTTCTCCCATCAGTAAAACCGGCGTGTCGGCGGTGTTCCAGACGGGCGAGGGCTTCATGGTCATCGACTGTCAGGATCAAACGCATCTGCATGCCCTGGCCGGGTGGTTGAATGTGTCGCCCGATGCCGTCTGGACGGTCTTGCCGGATCGTCTTCTGTCCCAGTCTGCCCTGAGCCTGGAAGCGCAACTGGATGTGCTGGGCATACCGGCCCGCCGTGTCTATAGCAATCTGGCGCAACTGCGTGCTGATCCACGCCTGGCTTCCCATTTCCATGACAAGGGCTATTCGTCTGTTAATTCTCCCTGGAGGTTTTTATGAATCACGCTGGCATCATCGATCTGGTCCCTGCGTCATTGCGCCAACGCTGGATAGAGGACGGTACCTACCCGAACAAGCCGGTCTTTACGCTGTTCGCGGAAAAAGCCCAGGCTCATCCGGACAAGCTGGCGGTGCTCTCGCCGGAAGGCAATATCAGCTATAGCGCCTTGATGGACGCGGCTCTGCGTCTGGCAGGCAGCTTGCGTCGGGCAGGGATTATGGCGGGCGACGTGGTGGCGTATCAGCTCAGCAACCATTGGGTGTGCTGCGCCATTGATCTGGCCGCCGCTGCTTTGGGGGCGATTGTGGCGCCTTTCCCACCCGGACGGGGCAAGCTGGATATTCAGTCGCTGGTGCGTCGTTGCGATGCACGGGCGGTGATTGTGCCGCATGAATATGCAGGCATTGATTTGTGCGAAGTGATCGAGTCCTTGCGGCCTACGCTGCTGTCCTTGCGTGTCCTGATTGTGCAAGGCCCATCGCGTCCGGGCTGGATGACTTTGGATTCCTTGTTCGAGGGCGAGCCTTTGGCCTTGTCCGAATTGCCGGTGGTGTCACCCAATTCGCCCGTGCGCTTGCTGGTGTCTTCGGGCACCGAGTCCGAGCCCAAGCTGGTGGCCTATTCGCATAATGCGCTGGTGGGTGGACGCGGCCGATTCCTGCAACGCATTTCTCCCAATGATGTGGAGTTCCGGGGCATGTATCTGGTGCCGCTGGGTTCTTCATTTGGCTCTACGGCCACCTTCGGCGTGCTGTGCTGGCTGGGTGGTTCTTTGGTGGTCTTGCCCAAGTTTGATGTGCCTAGTGCGATTGCCGCCATCAATGCCTTCAAACCCAGCTTTATTCTGGGCGTGCCCACCATGTTCCAGCGTATTGCGGCTGCACCTGAACTGGAGAAGGCTGATAAAGCCAGCTTGCGCGGCTTGATTGTGGGTGGTTCAGTCATTGACGAAGCCACAGTACGCCGTTGCGTGGAAGCGTTTGATTGCGGCTTCATCAGCCTGTACGGCTCGGCCGATGGGGTGAACTGCCACAACACGCTGGACGATCCCATCGAAGTGGTCTTGAGCAGTGTGGGGACCCCCAATCCGCAAGTGTGCGAGATCCGTCTGATTGATGACGAGGGTGCCGAAGTGCCGCAAGGTGAAGTAGGCGAAATCACCGCACGTGGTCCCTTGAGCCCCATGCAATATGTGAACGCCCCGGAACTGGATGCCCAGTATCGGGACGAGCAGGGTTGGGTGAAAACGGGCGATCTGGGTTACATCAATGCCCAAGGGCAGTTGGTGCTGGCGGGTCGCAAGAAAGACATCATCATTCGTGGTGGTGCGAACATCAGCCCGGTGCAAATTGAAGGTTTGGTCATGGCTCACCCGGATGTGGTTACCGTGGCTTGCGTGCCGGTCCCCGATGCGGATCTGGGTCAGCGTATTTGCTTGTGCGTGACAGTGCGTGAAGGCGTGCCGCGTTTCTCCCTGAAAGAGATCACCGACTTCTTGCGTGAGCAGGGTCTGGAAGTGAACAAGTTGCCCGAGTATCTGCGCTTTTACCGCAGCTTGCCGCTGACGCCTGCGGGCAAGATCGACAAGCGCGCCTTGGCTGCTGATGCTGCTGCATTGGGTTCCGGGGCCAAGACTGCAGCGGGGATAGCAGCATGAGCCACCTTGCCATCTCCAGCGCGGCCTTGAGCCGCAAGCTGCGGCAGTTTGTGGATACCGAGATCATCCCCAACGAGGGAATTCTGGCACAGGGAGATAATCTGGCCCGCGAGCTGACTCTGGACCTGACACGCCGCGCTCAACAGGCGGGTTTGTTCGGCAGTTTTTACCCCATGCATCGCGGCGGTCGGATCGCCAGTTTGGTCGAATACTTGCCCGTGGCTGAACAGGAAGGACGCTCCGAATATGGCCCCGGCATTTTCGGGGCAGATGCCACGCTGGATGCGTATATGTTGAGTCATCATGGCTCGGCCAGCGTCAAACAGCGCTTTCTGACGCCCTTGCTCAAGGGCGATGCAGTGTCCAGTTACGCCATGTCCGAGCCGGACAGCATTGGTTCCATTCCGGCCACCATGCAATGTCAGGCCCGCCTGAAAGACGGGCAATGGCATGTGAATGGCCGCAAGTGGTTTATTTGCCGGGCGCAACTGGCCAGCTTCGCGACCGTGGTGGCGCGCAGCGCGGACGGTCCCGTGAATGAGTCCTTGTCCATGGTGATCGTGCCCACGGATGCGGCGGGCTTTAAAGTCGTGCGTCCCTTGCCTTTGCTGGGACGTTATCAGGGGCAAAACGAGCTGCTGTTCAACAATGTGACCGTGCCGGAGGACTATGTTCTGGGCAGCGCCGGGCAGGGCATTGCCTTGATGCAGAAGCGCCTGGCTTTGGGTCGTATCTTGCGATCCGTGCAATGGCTGGGTTTGGCGCAACGCAGCTTTGAAATCATGTGCGAGCGTATTCATTCGGAACGTGGCGAGCTGGCCCGTCTGGCGGACAAGCAACTGGTTCGGGCACGGGTCTATCAGGTGTACCGCGCCATTACCTCGGCCCGCTGCTTGTTGCGTGAAGCCGCCGTCAAGTTCGATGCGGGCTTGCCCAATTCCGTGGAGGTGAATGTGGCCAAGCTGGCGGCGTCGGATGCGGTCAGCGAGGCGGCAGATTCCGCTATCCAGATCATGGGGGCCGAAGGGCTGGCCGATTGGAGCCCCTTGTCCGGCATTTACCGGGCAGCGCGTACCACGCATATTCTGGATGGGGCGGACGATGCCTTGATCAGTACGGTCGGCAAGCACTTGCTGCAAGCCCACTACGCCATTCAGGAGACGGCAGACAGGAACAAGGCAGTCGCATGATGCTATCGACACGGGCAAGCCGTTCTCCCTGGGTGTTGGCCAGTTTGATGACTCTGGCGATGGGTATGCCCATGATGGTGTTCTACGCCATCGGCGTCCTGGGCCCGCAAATCATTCAGGATCTGGGCATCTCACGCGAGCAACTGGGCTGGTTGACCACCAGCACCTTTGGTCTGGCTGCCTTGCTCTCGCCGTGGGCGGGGGCTTTGGTGCAGCGCATGGGCAATCGGCAAGGGTTGTTTTTGCTGTTCCTGCTGGTGGCCATGTCCTTTAGTTTGATCGCGGTGTTGCCGGGTTTCTGGGGTGTGCTGACGGCTCTGCTCTTGTGCGGCTTGGCGCAGTCCTTGGCGAACCCGGTGACCAATCAGGCCATTGCCCAGTTGGTACCGGCAGAGCGCAAGGCCGGGCTAGTCGGTATCAAGCAGTCCGGCGTGCAGGCTTCGGCCTTGCTGGCCGGTCTGGTCTTGCCCACCCTGGCCTACAAGCTGGGGTGGCGGGGAGCGTTTGTGGTGTGGGTGCCCGCCATGCTGTGCCTGTCCTACTTTGCCTTGCAGCTTTTGCCGGCCAGAGCCAGCACCGCAGCTGGCAGCATGTCCTGGCGCTTGCCCTGGCCCAGCCAACAGCTTTGGCTGTTGATGGCCATTCAGCTGTGCGCGGGTCTGGTGCTGTCGTCTTTCATCACTTTTCTGGGCGTTTTTGCACAGCAGTTGGGCGTGTCGCAGTACTGGATAGGGATGCTCGTCAGTGGCTTTGGGGTGATGGGGATTGTGTCCCGAGTGCTCTTGACGCCTATTGCTGCCCGCTTTGGTGATGAAACCTTGTTGCTGGGCATCCTGTTTGTCATCCCGATTGTGGCCTTGTTGCTGATGATGATGGCCGCACCGGACAGGCTTTGGCCCTTGGGAGCCGGCGTGCTGGCCATTGGCCTGACCCTGGTGGCGACCAATGCAATTGCCATGAGCATGTTGCTGCGAGATGCCCGCTTTGGAGCACCGGCTCGTACAGCAGGGCTGTTGTCCGTCGGGTTCTTTGGTGGCTTTGCCTTTGGCCCGCCACTGTTTGGTGTGCTGCTGCGCTCGCCCGAAGGCTTTGCCGCTGCCTGGCCTTTCCTGATGGGCATTCTGGTGTGCGCCAGCTTGTTGTGCCTGATTCTGTACCAGGTTCGTCGCATGGCGAAAGGGGAATGATGGGATGTCTGTAGATGTATTGGGATCAGCCAGCATAGAGTCCATTTTTGCGAATATGGACCAGGTTGCCGAGCAATGTGGGGAGCAGTTTCCCTTGTTCAGACAGTCCTCGTCCGAGCAATGGACCTTGTCGCGACGCGGCTCCTGGTTGGGGGGCTTCTGGGCGGGCTTGTGGTGGCGACGTGCCTTGATCAGTGGTCAGGAGCAGGATAGGGAGCAGGCGTTGAACTGGAGCCAGAAGCTGCAAGTCTGGCTGGAAGAGCCCAGCATCAATCGCAGCTTTGTGTTCTGGTATGGCTCCGGCCTGGGCAGCATCTGGCATGGGGATAGAGAGGCCGAAGCCCATGTCGATCAGGCTGCTCAGGCTCTGCTGAACAGCTTTGATGCCTCCAGCGGATTCTGGCCCTTGGGTTCCGGAATGGGGGGCGGGGAAGCGGGCAATCACATTTTGAATGTGGATGCTCTGGCTCCTACGCTCTTGGTGCTGGATGCGCAGGGCGGGCCGGTGGCGCGTCAGTTTGGGCAATGGCATGTGGATGCCTGCCTGCGTTACTTGCAAAAGCGCAGCGGAGCCTGGCGGGATACGGTCTTGCTACGCGGGAACGATGTGCTGGCCGAGCAGGGGGCTGAAACCTGGCAACGAGGGCAGGCCTGGGCCATGTTGGGTATGGCAACCGCAACGCGCTTGTATGACAGAAAGTCCTATGCTCAAGCAGCCCTGAAGGCCTGCCGATATTGGCACGAGCGTTGGGGGAAGTTTGCGCATGGCTTTTTGACGCAGGAGTCCCCACTGAGCCCGGTAGACCGTTCAGCCTGGGCGATTGCTTCTTTGGCCATGTATGAGCTGTGGCAGATTCTGCCGGAACAGCAATGGCTGCACGAGCAATCGCGCTTGTACCTGGATGCCTTGCTGACTCCCGAGTTAAGTGAGACAGGGCGCTTTGTGGGGCATCTTTATAAAGTTGCGCCGGGGCAGTCTGAACTGGTGGAATCGGCCTGCGCCAGCTTCTTTTTGCTGGAGGCCTTGCTGGCGCATTCGGCTTGATGCGCTTACAGGTCGGTTGCTTGCTTTACTGAACAGGGGCATGGCGTGTCGATAACAAACAGGCCAAAACACAGAAATGGTTTTGGCCTGCTTTGCATTTGACGATGCAGCGTATCAGGAAATCTGCAAAGATCCGGTCGCACCCATCAGCAGGTCGATCACATCCGGTGCGGTAATGATCTCAAAGCGCGGGTCCATCTGCTCGGCGCTCAGGCCGTTATGCAGCATGCAGGACTTGCACACTGCCACGCGTCCACCTTGCTCCAGATACTTCTTCAATAGATCTGCGGCCGGTTCAAAGGGCGCGCCAATACTGATAGGTTCGGCGGCACCGGGTACACCCAGCGCGACTCCTTCAGCCATCAGAATCAGGCAGGCGCTATGTCCTTTCTGAACCGCATTGACCGCCATGGTCAGGGCCACGGTTACCTTGTCGGTATTGCCCTGTGCATGAAACAGCGTGGATACGAAAGCAGCGGGTTTAGGCATCACAGTTCTCCTTGGTTTCGGTTCAAGACTTGAATTCGTTGAATGCTGCAACGGCATTGGCGGCGTATATCATGGACGGGCCACCGCCCATATAAATCGCCACGCTCAAGGCTTCGTGCACTTCTTCCAGACTGGCTCCCATCTGCGCCAGATTGCTGGAAATACCTTGGGTCAGTTGCTTGTAGCTAGTTTCACTCATGCATAACTCCTGTCGTATTAACAAAAGCAAAGGAATGCTGAAATTGTTGACTACATTAATTCAGTATATGCTAAATTAAGATTTATCTAAATTAATAAGCAAGAAAAGCTGGATAAACCATGATCCAAAGCAAATCCGACATCGAGCTCTTGCAAGAGAGCGCTGATCAGGCCGCGGCCTTGTTGCAGGCGGTGGGCAATCCCAAACGCCTGGTGATCTTGTGTCTCTTGATTCAGCAAGGCGAGATGAGTGTGGGAGCACTGAACGAGATGGTGGCGCTAAGCCCTTCGGCCCTGTCACAGCATTTGGCGCGTATGCGCCAGGAAGGCCTGGTCAGCTACCGGCGCGAGGCGCAGACCTTGTATTACCGCATTGAGGACCCGAACGTCGCCAAGTTGATTGGCACCTTGAAAGATATTTTCTGTCCCTGAGCCTGAAGGCTGCAGGGAGCAGGGCGCATCGCCTTCCAGCCATCGCCCGACCCGTTTTTCCCTTGCTTCTTTGTTGAAAGGATTCGCCATGAAAAGCAATGTAGGTGGTTTGGATCGTATTGCTCGTATCGTTGTGGGTGTGGTGCTGATTGCGCTGGCAGCCACGCAGGTCATAGGCTGGTGGGGCTGGCTGGGCCTGATTCCCCTGATCACGGGCCTGGTCGGTTTCTGCCCGCTGTACCCCATGCTGGGTCTGAGTACCTGCCCGCTGAAAAAGCGTCAGTAAATCAGTCCCCATAGCCCAATAGCGGGCCATTCCCACCTGCTCCTTGAGAGGATTCATTCGGCTCAAGGAGCCTTTTTATTGCCTGAGAATCGGCTTTGCCCAGCGGATGCGTGGCGGCCAAAGCAAGGCGCTTGGCTGGCCTTTTCGCCAATGTATGATACAAATCTGTTCAATGTGGACATTGTTTAGGTGTATTTATGTCTGGCAACAACGCTGACACGGGCAAGAGCAAAAAGATTCTGATCATTGCTGGCCCGAACGGGGCAGGCAAGACGACGTTTGCGCGCTCTTTCCTCCCGGCCGAGGCGGAAGTGCTGCGTTTTATCAATGCAGATCTGATTGCAGCGGGCCTGTCTCCGTTTGCACCAGAAAGCGCGGCCATCAAGGCCGGTCGTTTGATGCTGGATGAGCTGAAAGAAGCGGTTCGCCTGGGCGAGAGCTTCGCGCTGGAAACGACCTTGTCTGGCCAGGGCTATGTGCGTCATATTGAAAAATGGCAGGCGCAGGGCTATCGAGTCAGCTTGTATTTTTTAAGTCTACCCGATGCGGATATGGCGATCGCGCGGGTGGCAGAACGGGTACGTCAGGGTGGTCATAACATCCCCGAACCCGTCATTCGTCGCCGCTTTGCGGCTGGCATGAAGAACTTCCTGCATCATTATCGGGATACCGTGGATGATTGGGTTTTGTACGATAACGCAGGTAGTGTGCCAGTCCTGTTGGAGTGGGGAGAGAAAGATGAATAAAGAAGATATTTCCAAAGCAAAGAACCCGGACTTGCGGGCGTCCCTGGCCGCCTTGGAGCGTGCCGCGCAGTCGGCACGTTTTGTGGCCATGCAAACCAATACCTCGGTGGTGTTGGTGGAGAACGGCAAGATGATCAAGCTCTCGGCAGAGCAATTGCGGCAGGAAGTCTGCAAGAGCTGATGACGCTGGGCTGCTATCGCTGTTCTGGTCTGCTCATACGGTACTTTTATTTCTGCTGAGCGGCCGATTTCTTGAAGTGCTCAAGGGGGCGATGGGTCTTGTAGAGCGACCTGGGGTGGTCGCATGAATATCCATATAGAGCATTGAATTAGCCTGGAAGCAGGCTGGTGGACTGAGTTGCTACTGCAGTCTGCCAGGCACTCTTGCCATACAGATCGGCCTCAGACCATGCCAGCATCCTGCCCTGCATCGGGGTACTGGCTCAAGGTCGCCAAAAACTCCGAAGGTGGATAGGCAAAGGTCTTTTTAAAGGCCACTGAATACGCGCTCAGGCTTTCATAGCCGCTTTCCAGCGCCGCCTGCGTGATGGACTTGCCTTGCAGCAGAAACTGGATCGAGGCCATCAGCCGCATCTGTTGCCGCCATTTCCCCAGATTCATCCCCGTGCTTTTCAGAAAACGCCGATGCAGGGTTTTCGGCGTCAAGGCGTATTGCTGCGCCACCTCATCCATTGTTTTTTGCTGGGCGGGCGAGCGCACCAGATCTTCGCAAATCCGCCGCATCAACTCATCTTCCGGCCAGGGCAAATGAAAAGGCAGGGGATGCAGCACGCGCAGCTCTTCAATCAATAGCTGGCCCAGCAGTGCGTCTCGTAAAGGTGGGTTTTCTTGCGGAATCACCTGTACCAGCGCGGCAATCAATTCACGTACCAGTGGTGTGACATGGATCACGCAATCGTGGTCCGGCAGTTGCGCGGCCAGAATTTCATCAATAAACAAACCATGCACATTCACTGCGGTGGTGGCATTGAGCTGATGCGGCACACCGGGCCGCAACCAGACAGCCGTAGTAGGGGGCACCAGCCACTGACCGGTATCGGCCTGCACCAGCAGTACGCCTTCAGTGGCATACAAAAGATGCCCACGGTGGTGGCTATGGCGGGGCACTTCATGCCCGGCGGGGTAATGTTCGATCACCCCGCTGACCAGCAAGGGCGAGGTATCGGAGTGCGACAAGTCCAGCGCCCGCCCACCGCGTTCAGGGGATGCGTAGCCCATGTTCAGGAATGTCCAAAAAGATAAAACAAATGACTATTTTTTGATAGAAGGCCAAGTGCCTTGCAGTCTAAAGTGCTTTTATCGTCTTCATCAAGCATTTTGGGATTGAACCAGCTGTGACTCATTTGCACTTGCTATCGCTAGGCCTACTAGCCCTGACATCCGGTCGGGGTCCGTACGCCTGTGTGTGCGAATGGTCCTATCCTGGTTTCCCCAGACCCCGACTGTAGCCAGCTCCTTGGAGTAGGGAAGCCAGGTATGTCATTCCCTATATTCGAGGTTCTCATGCTGACTGATCCTTCCCGCAAATACCGTCCCTTTCCTGTCGTCAACTTGCCCGATCGCCAGTGGCCCCAACGCACCCTGAACAAGGCGCCCGTATGGTTGTCTACCGATTTGCGTGATGGCAACCAGGCCCTGTTCGAGCCCATGAATCGCGACCGCAAATTGCGCCTGTTTAAGGAGCTGGTCCGCATTGGTTTCAAGGAAATCGAGGTGGGTTTTCCGTCTGCCTCGCAAACGGATTTTGATATCGTCCGCCAGCTGATTGACGAGGGCATGATCCCGAATGACGTCACGCCCATGGTCATCACCCAGCTGCGAGAGGATCTGATTGAAACCACGGTACGCAGCGTGGCGGGGGCGCGTCGTGTGATTGTGCATTTCTACAATGCCATCGCACCAGCGTTTCGTGAAATTGTTTTTGGTATGGAAGTGCCGCAAATCATTGAAATGGTGCGGCACCAGGTGGAGCTGTTCAAGCGCCTGACGGCCCAGCATCCGGAAACGGAGTGGGTGTTGCAATACTCGCCTGAAACCTTTTGTATGGCAGAGCTGGAAGTGTCGCTGGCTGTCTGCAATGCGGCCATTGATGCCTGGGATGCAGGTCCAGCTCGACCCATGATCATCAATCTGCCCACCACAGTAGAAGTGACGACCGCGAACGTCTTTGCCGATCAGATTGAATGGATGGATCGCCATCTGGATAGACGTGAACATATCGTCCTGTCGGTACACCCGCATAACGACCGTGGCACAGGCGTTGCCTGCGCTGAACAAGCCATGCTGGCCGGTGCGCAGCGTGTCGAGGGCTGCCTGTTTGGCAATGGCGAGCGCAGTGGCAATCTGGATGTGGTGACCTTGGCTCTGAATCTGTATACCCAGGGTATTTCGCCAAACCTGGATTTCTCCGACATTTCAGCAGTGGCCCGTATCGCGGAAGAGGCGACTTCCTTGCCCATCCACCCGCGTCATCCCTATGTGGGTGATCTGGTCTTTACCGCTTTTTCCGGTTCTCATCAGGACGCGATTGCCAAGGGCTTCGCGGTGCAGAAAGAAGACGCCCCGTGGCGTGTGCCTTATCTGCCGGTTGACCCCAAGGATTTGGGCCGTACTTACGACAGCATCGTGCGTGTCAACAGCCAGTCCGGCAAAGGCGGTATCGCTTTCCTGCTGCAACGCGACTACGGCATTGTGATGCCGCGCCGCATGCAAGTGGAGTTCAGTGCCGTTGTTCAGCAGATAGCCGATTCCAGCGAAACGGAGTTGAACAGTCAGCAGATCTGGGAACTGTTTGAAACTACCTATCTGCAAGCCAATCAGCGCCAAAGCAACATAAGCTACCGTACGCATCGTCTGTTCGATGAGGCACAAGGTCAGCAAGGTATAGAGCTGCAATGCGTGAATGCCAATGGCCAGACTGAGACCTATACCGGAACAGGCAATGGCCCGATTGCGGCGACGGTGGCGGCCTTGAATCTGCCGTTGCGTATCGACAGCTACGAGGAACGTAGCCTGGGTTCTGGTGCGGATGCCTGCGCGATGGCGATTGTGGAAGCGGTCATGCCCGGTGTGCCTGGCTCGAAATTTGGCGTGGGCAAACACGCGAATATCATTACGGCCAGTGTGATGGCGGTGATGAATGCGGCGGCACGTTTTGAGGAGGTGGAGGCATAAGCAGCCATCAAGCTGCGGTGGGCCGCGCTAACTTCTGTGTGTAATACAACAGCGCGGGCCACCTTTGACGGGTAAGTGGCTCTGAGTCAGGGGGCGACTCTGCTTGAAGAATGCTTTACATAGTTGTCTGTGGGCAGGTCTAGATTTACCACCTGGCTTAACCAGCGTGCCACCACCTTCAGTTCATCCTCCGTAAAGCCGTCGGATAGTTGCTGATTCAAGTCCTGCAACGTTGATTTGGCCTTGATGCTGGCTTCCTCACCAGCTGGAGTCAGCGTCAAACAAATCTTGCGCGTATCCACATCATCCGTCAGGCGTTGAATCAGGCCTGCTGCCTGCATACGCTTGGATAGCCCGGTAATCGCAGCCGGAGCCACTTGCAAGGCGCTGGCTGCTTCCCCCACCGTAACCGAGCCTTGAGAGCGAATCAAGAACAACATGCCAACCTGAGCCGCGCTGATATCTGTCCAGGCCGAAGGCTGCTTTTGAATCCAGCGCTGCAAAGCCTTGTGGGCGTGGTTCAACAAAAAGACAAAGCGTGGCTGTGATTTCTGGCTCATTTTGGCGACGGCTGAAGGGGTATGGGTTAGGCCTTACGGGTTTGAGGCGAGGCCGGATTCGCTTTGTGCGATCAGCCAGTCAATCACTATAGGCCAAAGTGCCTCGGCATTGCGTTTACGAAAGAAGCCCATGTGACCAATATGCGCCAAACCCAGTTTTTTATGCTCCAGCTGCAGTCTTTCTATAGGGGCCTTGCTTAGTGGCTCCAGCAGCCGGGAAATAGCCCGCGGATTGGCCCAGGGGTCATCATCAAAACCCAGAACCAGCAAGGGGATATCGACCTGGCTGGCGCGTTTTTTGGCATTCAGCTGCGGGTCGTCATAAAAATAATGGGGCTTTTGCGTCCAGCGGCTCCATTGCTGCATGACGCCACGCGGAAGGTCCTCGCCAAAGCCCAAACGTCGAGTCGGCATATAGCCGCAAAGGCCGCAAAGCACAGGAGTGAGCACTCGCATGATCAAGCCCACCCGAAAGCGCTCCATGGGCTTTTCGATCAAAGCGGTAATCCCCGCATGAGATGCAATCATGACGGCCGCTTTCACGGAACGTGTCGCGGAAGAGATAGCAATCGCATGCCCACCAACGCTATGACCAATGGCCAAAATGGGCAGACCTTCCAAATGATGAGCAAGCCAATCCGTGACGTAAACCGCATCCTCCAGCATCCAGTCGGACATGGAGACATCGCATCGCCGAATGTCCTTCTGACGAGATCGGCCTATGCCCCGGTAGTCGTAGCTCAGAACAATGAAACCCAGGCTGTTCAGGTGCTCTGCAAAAGGACGATAGAAGTCCTGCGGAACAGCTGTGGCGGGGTGGATGATGATGCTCGCTTTGGCATCAGCAGCAGGCCATAGGGTTGCACTGATCGGGTCCTTGCCAGCCTGCTGAATCGTCACCTGTTGCATGCTTGTCTCTAATTTTAGTTAACGTGTTAATGATATTAGAGTGGCTTCAGAAGTGAGTCAATCCTGTTTCAACGGGGAAGGGGCCTGTGCTTGCAGCCAGGCCTTACATCTCTGCGACCAAGCCCTTGATTGCCTCGATATACCAGGCCTGATCATTAATCCTGTGTGTCAAAATAATCGGTGAAGTCGCCTGTGGTTCTTCTATCAGGCGATAGTGCAAATCGTTGCGCAGGCGCGCCGAGGTAGGGATCAGGCACAATCCGGAATCAGCCGCCACCAAGCCCAAGGCTGCTTGAATTTCCCCGGCCTCATAAACCTCTGCCGGGCGCACGCTGTGATCGTGCAGCAGGTGCAGAACGTGGTCCGCGAAGCTGGGTCTGGGTTCTTTGGGATACACAATCAGCTTTTGGCCTTGCACTTTTTTCAGACTCAATGGCTTGTCTGAATTGGCCAGATCCGAGCTGGGGGGAATGGCCAGGGCCAGTTGTTCTTCCCGCAACACCGTTCTTTGTACGGATGCATCATTCAGTCGTATTCGCCCAAAACCCACATCAATTCGCCCGGACTTCAAGGCCTCCAACTGCTGCATGGAGGTGAGCTCTACCGTTTGCATATCCACTTCCGGATATTGATGTCGCAGCTTGCGCATCAAAGCGGGCAGGCCGCCGTACAGGGTAGAAGCCACAAAGCCTATCGACAGGGTTTGTCGTTGGTGCAGTCCGATTTGCCGTGTCGTATGCACCAGTTGATCGACCCGGCTCAAGATCTGCAAGGCCTGCTCATAAAATACCCGTCCGGCTTCGGTCAGCCGCAAGGGGCGGTTATTGCGCAGCAACAGTGTGACGCCCAGCTCCTCTTCCAGCAATTGGATCTGTCGGCTAAGCGGGGGCTGGGCCATGTGCAGGCGCTCCGAAGCCCGAGTGAAGTTGCGGGTTTCGGCAACGGCCACAAAATATTTGAGCTGACGTAGATCCATAAGGGAAAACCATACCTAGGCTGAATTGATGGTGTGTAGTTTCTTGATTTTTAATATTTATATCAGAAACTATACTCTAAAGGTATAGAACTAGACCTATTTAGTCTTGGAAATAACGGGCCTGCTTCGTGTTCAATCAAGCCATGGAACACACGCGATCTTCTCAACTTTTAGCAGCTCCGGCCCTGATTGAACGGGTGGAGACTTTGCTGCTGGATCTTCCTACGATCCGTCCTCATCAATTGGCGATGACGACCATGCAAGGCCAGACTTTGATGCTGGTGCGCTTGTACTGTTCAGACGGTACGGTGGGTGTAGGCGAGGGCACGACCATTGGTGGTCTGGCCTACGGCGCCGAGTCGCCTGAAGGCATGAAGCTGGCCATCGACACCTATTTCACTCCTTTGTTGCTGGGCGCTAATGCCAATGCGGTGCCTGCCATCATGGCCCGCTTGAACACGGCGATTCAGGATAACCGTTTTGCCAAGAGTGCGGTGGAAACGGCGCTGTTTGATGCCTTGGGCAAGCGCACGGGTCTGCCGGTCTCGCACCTGCTGGGTGGTCGCATGCGCGACAGCCTGCCCGTGGCCTGGACGCTGGCTTCCGGTAATACCGCCAAGGATATTGATGAAGCCGAGCGCATGCTGGCGCAGGCTCGTCACCGTATTTTCAAACTCAAGATTGGTCGCCGCCCGGTAAAGGACGATGTGGCGCACGTGGCGGCCATCAAGAAAGCGGTGGGTGACCGTGCAGATGTTCGCGTGGATGTGAACATGGCCTGGAGCCCCTTGCAAGCCCAGTACGGGCTGGCTGGTTTGGTTGATGCAGGTTGCTCCCTGGTAGAGCAGCCGGTACGACGCGCTGATGCGCTGGCTGACCTGAAAGGTCGCTTCCCGATTGCCTTGATGGCAGATGAATCTCTGACTGGCCCGGCCTCTGCCTTTGCGCTGGCCCGTGACTGTGCCGCCGATGTGTTCGCCATCAAGATTGAACAGTCCGGTGGTTTGCGTGCAGGCTTGCAAGTCGCCGCGATTGCCGAAGCCGCTGGTATTGAATTGTATGGCGGCACCATGCTGGAAGGCGCGATCGGTACGGTTGCCGCTGCCCATGTGTTTGCCACAGTGAACCAATTGCAGTGGGGCACGGAACTGTTCGGGCCCTTGCTCTTGACCGAGGAAATCCTGGCAGAGCCGTTGAATTACAGCAATTTTGAATTACAGATACCTCAAGGGCCGGGTTTGGGTATCGTACTGGACGAGGATCGTGTCCAGTATTTCCGCCGCGACAGGACACAAATCAGTGTTGGCTCGGCTGCCTAGGCGCAATAAGAAGCCAGTCGTAGCGGCTTTGCTTGGAACACTTTTTTCAGGATATTAGGAGACACAGAATGAGCGTTAAGATTTTTGATACCCCCGATGTACAAGACTTCCTGCGTTTGGCTTCCGGCCTGGATCAGCCTGGTGGCAATCCACGCGTCAAGCAGATCATGTACCGCATCATCAGCGATCTGTTCAAGACCATTGAAGATCTGGAAATTACCAACGACGAGTACTGGGCAGCCGTGGCTTACCTGAACCGTCTGGGTACGGCCAGCGAAGCCGGTCTGCTTTCTCCCGGTCTGGGCTTTGACCGTTTCCTGGACATGCGCATGGACGCCATGGACAAGGAACTGGGTCTGGACAACGGGACTCCACGCACCATTGAAGGTCCTTTGTACGTATCGGGAGCTCCTGTGGCGCAAGGTTTTGTTCGCCTGGATGACGGTTCCGATACCGCTGGCGAAACTTTGATCATGCACGGTGTCGTGGCTGGTGCGGACGGCAAGCCTATCGCGGGTGCTCAGGTTGAAGTCTGGCACGCCAATACCAAAGGCTTTTATTCGCACTTTGACCCCACCGGCGAGCAACAGCCCTTCAATATGCGCCGCACCATCATTACCGATGAGAACGGTCGCTACAAGTTCCAGAGCATTGTGCCCAAGGGCTACGGCTGTCCTCCGGATGGTCCTACCCAAGGCCTGCTGAACGAGCTGGGCCGCCACGGTAACCGTCCTGCGCACATTCACTTCTTTGTGACGGCTCCTGGCCACCGCAAGCTGACCACGCAGATCAATATTGACGGTGATCCGCTGGTGTATGACGACTTCGCCTACGCCACTCGCGACGGTCTGGTGCCACCACTGACCGAGCACACGGATCCTGCCCGTATCGCTGCCGAAAACCTGGATGGTCCTTTTGCAGAGATCGTGTTTGATATTTCCTTGACCCCCTTGGTCGATGGCAAGGACAACCAGATCGTGAATCGTCCACGTCTGGCTGCCTAAGTACTGATTCAGTCCAGGGCCTGTGTTTGCCAAGTCAAACCAGGCCCTGGGCTGACTTGTTTTTGCTGTGCCTGACGTAAGGGCGAAGCCCATCCGTAGCGTCAGCGCTTTATACGGAGAACGGAGTGATCGATAAACAGGTAAGCAGTGTTGCACAGGCTTTGCATGATGTGCAGGACGGCGCCACGATTCTGGTCGGTGGTTTTGGAACGGCTGGCATACCCACGGAGTTGATCGACGGTCTGATCGAGCAAGGCGCTCGCGACCTGACTATCGTTAACAACAACGCGGGTAATGGCGATGTGGGGCTGGCGGCTTTGCTTAAAACAGGCCGGGTACGCAAGATTATTTGCAGCTTCCCCCGTCAGGCTGATTCCTGGGTATTTGATGACTTGTATCGCAGCGGCAAGATCGAGCTGGAGTTGGTGCCTCAAGGCAATCTAGCCGAACGATTGCGCGCCGCCGGTGCGGGTATCGGTGGCTTTTTCTGCCCCACAGGCTATGGCACAGAACTGGCCAAGGGCAAGGAAACACGTTTGATCAATGGTCGCTGGCATGTCTATGAAGAGCCCATTCATGGAGATGTCGCCCTGATCAAGGCCGAGCGGGGGGACCGTTGGGGGAATTTGACCTACCGTATGGCGGCGCGCAACTTTGGCCCGGTCATGGCGACCGCGGCTCGCACCACCATTGCCAGTGTGTTTGAACTGGCGGAACTGGGTCAACTGGACCCTGAAACCATTGTGACGCCCGGCATTCACGTGCGCCGCGTCGTGGTGGTGCCGCGCAGTCGCACAGAAGCAGGTGGGTTCAAGGCATGAACGGACAGAGCATGAAGGGGGACAGCATGACGCTCAATTATCAGCGCCGCAGTAAAGACGAATTGGCGCAGCGCGTCGCTCAGGACATCCATGACGGCGCCTACGTAAATCTGGGTATTGGCATGCCAACCCTGGTGGCCAACCATTTGCCCGCCGGTGTGGAAGTGGTGCTGCATAGCGAGAACGGTATTCTGGGCATGGGCCCGGCACCGGCAGCCGGGCAGGAAGATTACGACTTGATCAATGCGGGCAAGCAGGCGGTGACGCTGCTGCCCGGTGGCGCGTTTTTCCACCATGCCGACAGCTTTGGCATGATGCGTGGCGGCCATCTTGATATCTGTGTGCTGGGCGCTTTTCAGGTGTCGGCTACCGGGGATCTGGCCAACTGGAGCACGGGCGAGCCCGGCGCGATTCCCGCCGTAGGCGGTGCCATGGATCTGGCCATTGGCGCGAAACAGACCTGGGTCATGATGGATGTGCTGACCAAGCAAGGCGTCAGCAAGCTGGTTGAACAATGCAGCTACCCCTTGACCGGCCTGGCTTGCGTCAAGCGTGTGTATACCGATTTGGCGACCCTGGCTTGCACACCAGACGGTTTGCAACTGATTGATCTGGTGCCCGGTTTGACCCATGAGGCACTGGAAGAAATGATTGGTTTGCCCATTGCCGCGGCCAAGCAGGGAGAGGGCCAATGACGGTCAGCCCCAGCGCCTTGAATACCGAACGGGGCATGTTCCGCGTCAGCGTGGAAGGTGATCCGCTGGCTCCGGCCCTGATTCTGAGCAACTCCCTGGGCACTACACAAGAAATGTGGAACCCGCAGGTGGCAGGTTTCGCCCAGTCCTACCGTCTGATTCGTTATGACACCCGTGGTCATGGCGGCAGCCCGGTCACTCCCGGCCCATACCGTTTCAAGGATTTGGGGCGTGATGTGCTGGCGATTCTGGACGCGCTGGATATCGAACGCGCTGCGTTTTGTGGCCTGTCCATGGGTGGTCACACCGGCTTGTGGCTGGGGGTGAATGCACCGGAGCGTTTGAACGCGCTGATCGTGTGCAATAGCGCTGCCAAGATTGGTACTGCCCAAGCCTGGCAGGAACGGGCCGACGCTTTGCGCCGAGGCGGTGCCGCCCAGATGCGTACTCTGGCGGACTCGGCGCCTTCGCGCTGGTTTGGTGAAGCCTTTATCCAGCAATCGCCCGAATTGGTCAAAGCCATGCAGGATAGCTTGGCCAAGCTGGACCCACTGGGTTACGCCGCCTGCTGCGATGCTTTGGCCGAGTCGGATCTTCGTGATCAGATCAGCCGTATTGCGGCACCAACCCTGCTGGTCGCTGGCGAATGGGACCCGGTTACGACAGTTGCCGATGCCCAGGCCATGCAAGCCAGTATTCCTGGCTCCAAAGTGGCGGTCGTACCGGCTTCGCACCTGTCCAATCTGGAAGCGCCCGAAGCCTTCGAGCGCGCCGTATTGAATTTTTTGGCCCAGGCCTGAGTGCCCGAGCGCTTGTTTTTAGAAAGGAACACCATGCTTTATCTGGTTCACATGATTGTTGATATCCCTGATTCCCTGCCAGCCGAAGAGGCTGCCCGTATCAAGGCCGAAGAAAAAGCCTACTCGCAGGATCTGCAACGTTCGGGCAAGTGGCCGCATATCTGGCGCGTGGTGGGTCAGTACGCCAACTACAGCGTGTTCGATGTAGAGAGCAATGAAGAGCTGCACAACCTGCTCAGCGCCTTGCCTTTGTTCCCTTACATGCAGATTTCCGTGACTCCCTTGGCGACGCACCCTTCGGCCATTTAAGTTACACAGCAGTAAAAAAACTCAGGCTGCGATCCCAGCGCAGTCTGAGCACCGAGTAAAGTTGAGAATTCAAACAACAAGACTGGGGAGACAAAACGATGGGATTGAAAAGTGGATCGGCGTCGGTCTGGGTGGCCGGATTTTTGTCGGTGTTGATTGCCTATGCCGGGCCTTTGCTGATCTTTATTCAGGCCGCACAAGTAGGCCGGATTGCCGATGCGGAGCTGATCTCCTGGATCTGGGCAATTTCCATAGGCGCTGGTTTGAGCGGTTTGCTCCTGAGTGCGTATCTGAAACTGCCCATTATTACGGCCTGGTCCGCGCCAGGCACGGCCTTGCTGCTGACCCTGTTTCCAGGCATCACCATGCCTGAAGTGGTGGGGGCGTATCTTAGCGCCGCCTTGATTATCGTCGTCATTGGTCTGACAGGCGGTTTTGAAAAGATTCTTTCCTTCATCCCCAAAGGCATTGCCGGGGGCATGATGGCCGGTATTTTGCTCCAGTTCGGTATGGCGGCGTTCAAGTCCAGCAGTGACATGCCCGCCATCGTACTGGTGATGTTGGCGGTGTACTTGCTGGGCAAGCGTTTCTTGCCGCGTTACGCGATTGTGCTGGTGGCCTTGTCCGGATTTGTGATGGCCATGGCCAGCGGCCAAGTGCATATGGAAGCGTTCCAGCTGGAGCTGGCCCGTCCGGTGTGGATTAGCCCGGAATTCAATATTGCGACCTTGTTAAGCCTGACTTTGCCCTTGGTGCTTGTCAGTTTGACGGGACAGTATCTGCCCGGCATGGCGGTCTTGCAGTTGGCGGGTTACCCCACGCCATCGCGCCCCGTGCTGGCTGGCACCGGCTTGGCCTCGATGCTGGTGGCCTGTTTTGGTGGCATCACTATTGTGCTGTCTTCCATTACCGCCGCCTTGTGTACGGGCAAGGATGCTCATCCTGACCCGGACAAGCGTTATGTGGCCGGTATTGCCAATGGCGTGTTTTATCTTTTGGGCGGCACTTTTGCCGGCTCGATTGTGTATTTGTTTACCGCTTTGCCCGCCTCCTTGATTGCAGCCCTGGCGGGTCTGGCTTTGATAGGGGCCATCGTGGCCAATGTGCGGGTGATGGTCAGTGAAAGCGGCTATATCGAGCCGTCTGTCATCACATTTCTAACTACCGCATCAGGTATGAGCTTGTTTGGATTGGGCGCCGCATTTTGGGGCGTGGTGTTTGGCTTGGTGGCTTATCGCCTGCTTGGGTCCAAACATAAGTGAAAAAAAGGAAGAGACTATGAATCAGTTGGCACTATCCCTTGATCAAGTATTGGAGCCTGTGTTGGCCGTGTTGCCACAGCGCCGCTGGGATCTGGATCGTTTGCGCGTTCTCTTGCAATTGAACGTGCCGCCAACGGTGACCGTAGTCGGTAAATACAATCACGGTAAAAGTCGTCTGCTCAATGAGTTGATGGGCAGTGATGTGTTCAATGTGGCTGACCGCCGTGAAACCGTTGTGCTGGCCGAGCACGTCCATGAAGGCGTGCGCTGGCTGGATGCGCCGGGTCTGTATGCAGACGTGGCCTTGCTGGATGATGCCCTGGCACGTGAAGCCATGGGCTTGCAGGCGGATATTCGCCTGTTCGTCCACGCTGCCAAAGAAGGTGAGCTGGACGCCTTGGAAAGCAATTTGCTGCAAGAGCTGGCCGCAGATCATCAGCGCTCGCAGCGTCAGAACCTGATGGTCATCAGCCAGATTGACCAGTTGGCCGATGACGAACAACAAGAGAAAGTGCTGGGCGCGATTCAGCAGCAGTGTGCCGGTGTGACGTTGCATCCGGTGTCCAGCACCCGCTATCGTCAGGGCCGTGAAGGTGGCAAGCAGCGCATGCTGGAGAAAAGCGGAATCCTGGCTTTGCAGGCTTCTTTGGAAGCTGCCTTGAAGCGTGTGCCGCAAGCCCGCGAGTTCGAGCGTGAAGCCTTGCTGACCGAGCTGACGCAAGAGTTGAACGCCTTGCAGCAATCGCAAGAGCAAAGTTTGCACAGCCTGCAGCAGACGCAAAAGCAGCAGCATAGTGATTTTGTGGAAGGTCTGCGCAAGATTCTGGAAGGCATAGCAAAGGATCTGGAGCCGGTGGTCGATGCTCCCGGTGTGGATCATTCCCTGGTGCCGGATACCTTCGAGTTTGGTTTCAAGATGACGGCAGGCAAGCAAGAGCGTGCCCGTTTGCAGATTGCCTATTCGCGTGCGTGTATTGCGATCAATGGTCACCTGGTGGAATACGGTGCCGTAGGTTTGCCAGCGGCGCAACGTACCTCGGTGCGCAGCATGGATACCGTCATGATTGCGGTGATGGGCGTTTCAGTGAAGTACCGTGCGGATCTGCGCCGCATCTTCTGCGAACAGGCCGGACGCGACAAGCTGGTTCAGAACTTCACCCATTATTTTGAAGTTTCGGACGGCCGCGTGGCTTTGGAAAAGCAGATCGAAACGACTGAAAGCCAGCTTGAGCAAACGCGCCAGGCGTTGGAAGGTCTGTCCACATTGGAGCATGCGTAATGTCCGTGGAAAGTACGTTTATCAAGGCGGTTGCGGAGCTCAATCCTGCCAGTCAGGATATGCAGCCCGCTATTGCCAGGATGGAGCAGTGGCTGGCGGATTTGGGCCAGACGACCGTGGCGCAATCCTTGTCCGGCACGGCTTTGGTCGAGCAGGGCGTATTGGCGCAAAGTGCTCAACAAGTGAATCAACAGTTGCAGGCACAAAGAGAAGCCTGGGCGGCGTCCTGGTCTGCATTGGCACCGGCACAGGAATTGGCGGACCGTTTCCGCGATCGCATCATGCTGCTGGTGTTTGGCTCCTTTAATGCTGGTAAAAGCTCCTTGTGCAATTTCCTGGCGGATCGTTTTCGTCATCAGGGTCATAGCGTGGATTTCTTCCGTCTTGCCGATGGGCAGATGCAGCCCATGCCTGAGGGTTTTCAGGAAGGCGCAACGGAAACCACGGTTGCCTTGCAAGGTGTGTGTCTGGGCGAGAAGCTGGTCTTGCTGGATACCCCCGGTTTGCACTCGGCCAATGCGCATAATGCGGCTTTGACGCAGCAGTTTCTGGAAAGTACGGATGCGCTCTTGTGGCTGAGCAGCTCCAGCGCACCAGGGCAGGTTCAGGAACTGGGCGATTTGCTGGTGGAACTGCGCCGCAACAAACCCTTATTGCCGGTAATTACCCGCAGCGATCGCATCGAGGAGGATGAGATCGACGACGAGATCGTCAAAGTGCTTTGCAACAAGACAGCCGATAACCGCCAGTTGCAGGAAGAGGACGTGATGACGCGGGCAGCGCAGGCCCTGAACCATTGGGGCTTGAGCAGTGATTTGCTCAAACCGGCCTTGTCCTTGTCCGTGCATATGGCGCGCAGTCAGCAGGACGAAGAGCAGGGCTTGGAGCAAGCGGGTTTCGAGCGCTTATATCTGGCGGTGCAAAACTTGCTGAAACCTGCCTTGGCGTACAAGCAGCGCAAACCTGCCGAGCTGAAATTGCACCATATTGAAGAGGCAATCCTGAGTCCTTTGACGCAAACCCTGGAGCAGACCGCTGCTCAATTGCGTCAGCGTATTGAAGAACAAACAGTAGTCTTGCAAGGCGCTGTCCAGGCTTTGACCGAAGGCACGTGGCGGCGAGTCGTGCCCCAATTGCCCGAGGTGCTGGAAAAACATGCCGCCCAGCAAGATGTTGCCGCTGTGCGTACCGAGCTTGGCCAGAATATAGGCAAGGCGTTTGCAGAGCTGAGCCAGACGGTTCTGGCGAATTTCCAGCTGACTCAACCAGACTTGCCGACACTGAATCTGCCTGCACATATTGGATATGAGGTGTTCCAGGAGCAGGGGGAAGGGCAAGCGCCGCTGATCGACTACAACCGTCTGTACATGAGCTTGAATGATGGGGTGATGAATGGCGCCCAGGAGCTTGCGGAACAGGTGGTGGAGCAGGCTGAACAAAGTCTGGAACAGCTCAAGCAGGAGTTGATTGAATTGGAAAATGCCGTGGCTGATCAGGCCCGGGCTTTGGAGGCAATCAAGCATCAATTGCACGCTGCATGAGGTAGCAATAAATCGGTTTTGCATTGCCATGCAAAACACAGAAAACCGGCTGGAGAGCGGTCGACCCCCAAGCTGATTTCATGGATTGTGGCTTATTTGTTGAAATGCTAATGAGAATTGTTAGTATTTCGATATTTATGTTTTAAATCGAAGATGAAGTCGCTATGATGGTTTGTACAGCATCCATGCCTTAGCCAAGAGCCGTTTTTTGCGGCTCTTGGCGTCTGTACTAGGCAAACCTGGATTGCGTAATTTTCTGGGGGCGCATGGCTATGAAACCGAAAACAAGCCACTACTTTTTACCCAATAAGGGAACCTCGCCTAACTGGCGCCAACACCTGCGCCTGTGGGTTGGACTCATCATCTCCATGGGCGGAGTCTGGGCGCTCTGTCATCAGTTTTGGCTGTATGCACAAGATCACCCGGTGGTCTTGCAGGCCCTGGTAGGCGGCTCCATTGCTGCGTTGGCCACGGCACTGGGGACTGTGCCCGTCATGTTTTCTCAAACTATGTCGCAGCGTACGCAAGATACGTTGTATGGCTTTGGGGCGGGGGTGATGCTGGCTGCTTGTGCCTTCTCGCTGGTTCTGCCTGGTCTGGAAGCAGCAGAGAAGCAGCAGGTGTTTGGCGGTGGTGCTTGGGGCGCAGGTTCCGCTGTGGGCCTGTCCATCTTGTTGGGTGCCGCAGCCTTGATGCTGCTTGATCGCATCCTGCCACACGAGCACTTCATCAAAGGGCGTGAAGGCCCTGGCAGCGCCTCGTCTACCAAGCTGCGCCGCACCTGGCTGTTTGTGATTGCCATTACGTTGCACAACTTCCCGGAAGGCTTGGCCATTGGCGTGGGCTATGTGGGTAATGAAGGTGTGCGCGCCAATGCGCTGGCCACGGGTATTGCCATTCAGGACGTGCCTGAAGGTCTGGTGGTGGCGCTGGCCTTGCTGGCCGCCGGTTACAGCCGTACTTTCTCGGTAGTTTTGGGGATGGCCAGTGGTCTGGTTGAGCCGGTTGGGGCCGTGCTGGGTGCGGTGGCTGTCAGCAGCTCGCTGGTGCTTCTGCCTTTTGGTCTGGGCTTTGCGGCGGGTGCCATGCTGTTTGTGATCAGCCACGAGATCATTCCCGAATCGCACCGGCAAGGACATGAAACCTTTGCGACGGGTGGTTTGATGATTGGCTTTGTCCTGATGATGTTGCTGGATACTGCTTTAGGATAAGCAGGTCCGCAAAAAAAATAGCCTGAACAAGCTTGTCTTGTTTCAGGCTATTTTTTTGGCTTTGGCTTTGGCTTTGGCTTTGGCTTTGGCTTTGGCTTTGGCTTTGGCT
>JAALOO010000182.1_pt1 | contig 55019 bp, 37 predicted proteins | sample 7257641 | NCBI WGS metagenome assembly JAALOO01 (sample SAMN14085613, study PRJNA598686) | mite metagenome | biome: ENVO:01001000; feature: ENVO:01001002; material: ENVO:01001226; isolation source: single female mite from University of Michigan culture on fish food culture... ...
CTCTCTCTCTCTCTCTCTCTCTCTCTCTCTCTCTCTCTCTCTCTCTCTCTGTGTCTCTTCGTGTCCTCCTTTGACTCATGACATTTTTGTGCATGAAACTTGAAATTGAAAGTGCGCCACTTTCACCGTCATCACTCCCATTAGCATTTCTGATTTTGTAATGTATTATTTACTGTTATTAAAGTCATACAGGAGCAGATGGTTGGTTGTACTGCTTTGTTGGTCGTCTGGACTGTTAGTCTGTTTGGTTGTTTGTGTTTTGTTGTGTTGTTTGTTTGTTATCAGCACATCATTAATTACAGACAAACTGGCACTAGTCGTTTTGCTGATGAATTAGACATGATCTTTTAACGATCCGCCGACTTACTCACTGAAGTTGTTATGGCCGGGCCGGGGACGACCACTTTGCCACCACAAGTCATATACTTGACGATGTAGTAGTGATTACCGCTTTCCGGCGCAATACCGACGGCGCAGTAGTCGCCAATTCCCCTGATGTGATCAACTTTGAATTCAATAAAGACGCGACGTGTGTAGACATAGAATCTGACATGGTCCTGCACTTCCAGTATATGATGCTTTCGACCGTCTAACTTTTGAAGAGTATCGGTGATTTCCTGCTTAGCTGACTCCCATGGAATGGCCACCATGGGGTTATTTGAACGAATCACAATTGAAGGCTCTTCCTCGCTGCAAGTTGTCTTGCGAAGTGAGCAAATGTAAATTAAAATTACCCAAATGGTATTCATTTTCGTAGACAGTTTCTTCGTAAGCAAACAAAGCGCACACACACACAAACCAGTAAAGTAGCAAAAATTAATTAACTGGCAAATTGTTCAGTTTTAAATTTCAATTTATTTTTTACACGACTTTTGGATAACTGGTGAATGAAACGAGCCGTTAAATTTCAATGTTATTTCAAAATTTTTACGGAGATAACATTAAAGTTTTAAAAGTGTTGCGGTTCATTGATAACACAATTATAATTATCTACCTCAAATTTTGCGCCAGTGCAATATTTGAATTTAAAATGAGCACATTGAGAGTGGTAATATTTTATTAAACCAAATTGAAAAGTGAATTTATTTTGAATTTACTTTTAAACCTTAATAAAAACCGATTTCATTAAGTTAATAATAAAATGCAACAAATATCTTCAAAATAAGAAAATATATACAATTTATATTCTGGAAAAGCTTCGACTAAAAACCTCAAAATTCTCCTGCTCAAAAAGTGAATTGCTAGTGTAAATAAAGTCCACTTGGAATACAAATACATTTTGCAGGCAGTATTATTTGGAGAGAAATGTGAATTAGGAAAATCCTCATTGAAAACCATTTTCTAAAGCAGTGATGAATAGATTCTAAAGTCTAATAGATCACATCAGCTAAAAGTTCAGCCTCTCAAAAGCGACACTTTCAGTCTTATTGGCTGTCTTGCAAGTGTCACCTTGGTTCATATTCCCTTCAAATATTCCCGCTTTGGTAAACCGTTCTACCCTGCCCTTTTTGTAACTTCTGCCATTTGCCAGCGAATATTTTTATTACCTAATTCTACAGTCGATAAACATTTTTGTTGTCATGATCGATTACCAGTGGCAGTGATAATCCGCCACCAAAAAACGAAGACATCAAAGTCAAGACCAGCAAACTAAAATAGCAAACAAAAAACAAAGTCGCATTTCTGTCATTTACAGGCACCGTGCAAATATAAATTCAAGTGCAAATATATTTACGCTTCTTATTAAAAGAAGGACAAATCATTTGTAAACACGGCAATTTGAGCACGGTCTTCTCTCTGCCTGTTAGAAGCAGTTAGCCTTTTTGGTCTTCTAGTGTGGAACTGTTAACTGTCAGTTTTTGGTGTTACTCGCCACAATTTTGATCGCCTTCTCAAAACGCCACTAGACGCGTATTACACAAGACACAGCGCCAAAAATATTGTTCTCCAAATTGTTTGACCATCTGAGAATTGATGTATCCTCTTGATTTCACAAATTGTGTTGCTGTCTCTCAGTCTCTGCTTGGCTGCTCAGGAAACAAGAAGAGACTTGCACTTCACTTCAGTATCATCGGCTGAGAAGAGCCACAGAAAAGGAGAGACACCAGCAGCAGCAAATTGTCACTTCAATTTGATGCCCTTGCAAAATTATCATAGTGGTGGTAAAATGTCACAACCATTTGTATTATAATACACTAAGGATTGCTTCACTCGTCCCGACAATGAACACTTGCTCGGGCTAATAAGCAATGGAATAAATTGAAACGATAAATCAAAACTTTACGTAAAAACAGAAGAGAAGGAGCGCAGAGCATAATAATGTGCAGCAGAGCAGTTCGCTCTGTTTTGTGACAAGAGCTCGGAGGAGTACACTGTAAGAAGAAATAACAAACTTCACCCGAGATTGACGTGCATATAAATATCTGAATTGCTGTTAAAGCGATTCTCATTTGACAAAAATGCCTATTTAATAAATTATTAATCAAATCGATTTATAAACAAAAAATACCGGCTAAAAAATAAGGGCAAAACCATCTTAGGAGCTCGCCACACTTCAGTTTGCGGCAACAAAAAAAGTCATTGGCAGTTTTGTTTGTTTTAAATTGCTAAAAGAGATATTTAAGTTAAAGCCTAATCATATGTAATTTGAGTGAACAATTTGGCTGGTAGAACTGAAGGAATGGCGTAAAAGGTGAACATTAGGGCAGTGGCTGCATTCTCGCTTAGTCATCTTTATGTGTTTGTAATATGTAATGTACTTCTGTTGGCCGTATCTTGGAAGGCACCCACTAACTAACTGCAACTATCGTACGTGTCAATAGCACGGCGAATATACTTGTCTAGTTGAGTTGCTATCTCCCCGCATCGGTGTTTTTCAATCGATACTGCAGCAAACCTTCCTCTACTCCATTCGCTATTTTAAGTATTATTGGCAATAAATCTTAATATGTTTTTCCATCGAAATGCGTTCTTGTTGTTCGTTTTACTTTTTGTTGTTGTGATGTTTTTGGCTTTTCAACAATTCCACTTGTCGTCGATGTTTGTCTGTTCCAATTGAGCTACTATTGGCCAGTTACAAACTTCCATTCTTCCTTTTTTAAGATTTTAACATTTTTTATTTCAAATTTTTTACAAAACTAGTAGATTTTAAATTCTAAAGCTTACCTTTTGTTTATGACCAAGATAAGCGTTTTTACTCTATTTTTTATAAATCTGGTCACTTAACTGAATTTAAAGTTTTTTTGCACTAAAGTTTGCGTGGACTTTTTTTTATCAAAACTAGTGTTTTAAAATTTAACAAAATTAAAACTATTTTTGGTTTAAAAGCGGTCAATATATAGAACATTGACATGTATTAAACAAAAATGATAAAAATATATTGGATTTTATTGTATTTATCTCCGTCTTGTTAAAAATGATTTACCAATACGTCAACGCCTGTTCGACATTATTAAAAAAATTTTAGTTTAAACTTGTTTAAAAACAACATAGTTTTTAAATACAAAATTGCAATTTGCCTGAAATATTTCTAAAATTTTAAATTAATTGCTGTGACAATAACAAAAACCAACATTAAAAAGTGGTACCTGCAGTAGAAACAAAACGCATTTCAAATACTTCTAGTTAAGGCGTGAATTAGATACCACTTAAGAAATTCAATTCAACTGAAAAAAATTTTGTTTGTACTTAAACTCACGCATTTAACTGTTTTTGCTCTTAATCACTTTTGTAAATTTGCTTCATTGGACATAATCTGTTTTTAAAACAAGAAATGTTATAAATTAATATTTGTAAAAAATACCTTGAATTGACAACAAATTAATTTTAAGTATCCATAAACTAAACCAATTTAGTGAAACATTGATCCTATGGATTTATTACAAAAGATTAAACTCAGTTATTTTATAAAACTGAATAAACACATTTTAATTTTTTAGTTTTACTGTTAAATGTTAGCAACGTCAATTGAAAGTTTGCCTTTTTTAAAACCAGAAAAGTTTTATAATCACCTAACATTACTTATTTTTAAAATTATTTTGTCAATGATTGTGTATTTTTGGTGATAATTTATTTATAGATTATATTACAATCATTTTACAGATTTTCTATTTCACTTAACAAAAGCAGCATTTAATATTTTATTTATGAATTGACCGCGTGATTTAAAAACGATCAAGTTATTCGTATTTCAAAAATGAAAGAGTACATCTAAAAATGAGTCATGTCATATGCCTTTAGCCATTTTAAGTGCAAAGTATTCATATTTTAAATGATTTATAAAATTTAAACTGAATTTAATTTTACCAAAATACAGTACTTTAAACCATTGCCAAAGATTAGTTAATTGAACGATAACAAAATGCTAATGTAATAAATTAAAGTTTATATTTATTATGCAATATCACCTATTTAGTTTTTAGTTTTGACCAAATAAAATGGTTGTTACTAACTTTATATAATTTTAAAAATGGCTCAAAGCAATTTTAATAAAAATTTTATAGCAAATATTTTTAACGTAAAGTTTAGCAGTTTTTAAAAGTTTGATTTATATCAATAAAAAACAAATCATTTTTTATTAAAACGGCTTGATAATTATAATTTTAAACCTATCAATATTTTTACTTTTGTTTTAAATCCCACTTGTGGGTTGATTCCCCAAAGTAATTTTATATTTTTTCCAGATCAATTTAAAAAAGTGTTAAAAATATTTATTTGTGTTTGATCTTTAAGTTTAGAACCTGCTGTTAAAATTAGACAAAGATAAAATTGAAAATCGCTCAGTGAATTTTTACAATAAAACTTTGTCAAAAGCATTTTTAAAAAATTCAAGTCAGTTTTAAAAATAATATTTTTTATTTATAAAACAAACTACTAGGTTATGTAAATATAAACAAATTAAATCTAAAGTTATAAAAAAATTTTAATAAACAATTATGTCTAAGACTACCTTTAAAAAAAGGTAGCGTGTTATTAAAAACTTTAAAAATTTTAATAAAAACAAGCATAAATTTAAAAAAACATTTGCAAATTTAAAATTGCAAAGTTTTGGTCATTTTTTTAATTAAAAAATTTTTTCAATGGTATTTTTGTTTTAAGTGTACTATAAATATGCAACTTCCAGATTGACATTACAATCTGTAGCGTTTAAGATCAGTATAGGAACTGGTGAGCTACTCATGCGCCAAGTTCTTCTCTTCTCTTTTTGAGAATTTAAAGCATCCTTTTATGATCGTTTTCACTATCAGTCTCAGTCAGTTTCACTTGTGCGTGTTGATCTGCAGCAGCTCGTTTAGCGATACACTGCAACCACTGTCTTCTGACTTTTTTTGATCAGCGTTTCTTTAATTGACAAGCGATTCCATATTTTTCTTTTATTCATTATTGCAATTTAACTTAACAATAAATCTCATTAGTACTTTGTTTTATTGTTTTATCTGTGTTATCATTTTTGTATAAATTCAGTTGTTTAAGTAATCAAAAACATTGATTAAATTTTATCGCAAAAATATTATTGCATTTGTTGATCATCACCCCTATAAAGATTCAATTATTTGCTTACTGAATTTTTCAAAATATTTATTTCAAATTAAATAATTGTTCTGTGATTTTGTGCTTCATTTCATTACTTTGTATTATTGGCATTTAACAACAATTATCTAATATTACACTTTGGTTACCTTTGTAGCTAAATTAAATATATTTGAACACCAAAATATTTAAAAAAATTATTTTGACACAAAATAATTTTATTTCTGTGTTACTTTTACAATTATATTTGTTGAACAATTTTATTTTTATCAAACATTTTAAATTTTGCAACAAACAACTGTTTAGTTTTATTTTTTTAATTTACAGGGTTTTTAATGTGTTTTGTAGTAAATTTAACTTACATTTAAAAAAATTTTGCTGTTTTTAACCTCAATTTTTTTTAAAACTAATGAAAATTGTCTTTGTTACAATTCAAATTTTTACAATGTAAGTATATTCAAATTTAGTACAAAAATTTGCTCAAAAAATCAGCATTTTTTGTAATTAAAATCAAATTGGTTACTTGAAAACTTAGCTAATTAATTAAGACAGATGAACATTTAACTTTAACTATTTGTTGCTTAAAAAGTCTAGGCATTGTTGAATAATTTATTTTTTACATTTTAAGACTTTTTGAAGTATATTTGTGCATTTAATTGCTACAAAATTATTCAAAATTTTTTTAAAATAATGCCTTTGCAACAAAACAGTAAAACATTTATAATGTTTTTAGAATGTGTTTATTTTTATTTTGTAAAAGTTTAATTAACAATAAAAATTTATTTGAAAAAACTGTTTATTACTGCAAATTAGTTTTAAACAAAAATAAACATTTACAAAATTTTTAACAGGTTGTTGGCTTTTTTATTTAAAACAAAACATTATTTGCACGCAACTAAATCAATTTTTAAACTAAAAAACATGTCAAAATGTTGAAACTCAAAAAAGCAAGTTTTGCGTTTAAAAACAAATTTTAAGTAAAAGAGCGCACAAAACAGGAGAGCGTTTTTACGTTCTTCAAGTGTCAGTTCTGGTGGTTTAGCAATTGCGCAAACAGCTGTTGAGTATGTTGTGAATAATTGTTTACAAATTTTACTAATACAGTTTATGTTTCATTTCAGTTTTTGTATGCATGAGGTAAGTTTGCTTTACTTTTAAAATTTTGTGCGTTTTTGTCAAATTTAAAAAAATGTTTATTAAAGAAGGACAACGCACATAACATTTTTTTAAATTTTTTGGTTTTTTTCAAGTCAACAACTTTTTTCAACAAAATCTTAAATCACACAGGTTACATTATTTTCAAACCGGGTAATACTACAAAAATAATTAAAGTGGCAAATGAAAGATGACAAAATTATCTAAATTTTGTCTGGCTTAGATTTTTAAATTTCAACTTTGTTGTATACTTTAAAAATATTTGAAATCTGAACATTCTCTATGTAAAGTCAGTTTTCAAAGTTTTTTATTTTTTATCATTATTCAAAAATCATTTTGTGAAACGTCAAATTAATTAAAAATATTCCAAATCAAACAAAATCTAGATAATTTAGTCACCTTTCATTTGACAACTTGATCAATTTTTTGGTATTTTTCGTTTTGAAGATAATGGAACCTAAATGGTCAGAACATTGGTGTTGTTACCGACAACGACCCACTCATTGGTGGACTATAGTATCAACACAAAACTGTTTTACATAAAATTTTTATCAATTCTTATTAAATACATTCTTCATAAACATCATAGCCACCCAGAAATCAAAATTCAAAAAAGCAGTAAAAAAGTGCGCGGTGTCCCCCTTAAAAGGTAATGTTTTTAAAAAAACTTTGAAATTAGAACTGAAAGCACGTTAAAATTAAAATTTTTAATTGTCATTTAATATCGAATTACTTTAAAAACTTATTTTAAATAATTCACAACAAGGTTTTGCAAATATGATATATTTAGCACTTGTAGTTCCTCCGTTTATTAAAATACCTGTTAAAGTTAATTGAAATTTCAATAAGTTTAATTTAAATTCATATTATGTTTCAAAAATGATTGCATATTTTATCAATAAGCCATGTTGTTATTTTGACAAAATCGCGCAACTATTTAAAAAACATGTTGTTAAAGATTTAAAAACATATTTAAATTACTTGTTTTAATTATAACCATTGCTAATTACCATTTTAAAAAAAAGTTGAACAAAAACATAAAGAGTAAAAAATCATATTGCAAAATTTTTTATCAAATTAAATATAATAGTTACAATTAAAGGCGCCATAGAATTCAAGGCGTTGGCAGTTTTTCTAAAGTAATATGCTAATAATTTTCAGTAGTGTTCAAGACGTTGAATAGCTTTGATAATATTTAAAAAATATAAATTATGATGATTTTGTTATGCCTTTATAATTGTAATTACAATACTCAAACAAAAACATTTTTAATGCAAAAATTTTTGGGCGTCTTTTTGCCACAAAATTTGTGGTTTTGTTTTAAAGCAATAAAAACTTCATTTTTTGTTTTAATTACAATGTCATATTATTATTAACTTAAAAAATCAAACAAGTGTCTATATTTATTAATTTTATATACAAATTTAATATAAAATTGCAAATTTTTTATTTTAACGATATATTTAGTACAATGAAAAATGTAATTACAAAAATTCTTTGTTGTTAAAAAAGAATGCAGAAAAGACAACTTTTTTGTGAACAAAATCTTTGGTAAACAAACCAAAATAACAAAGTAGATTTTTTTGTTTCTTAAATGTTAAAATAATTATTCTTGTTTTGTTCATAACCAAAATTAACTTTTAAAGAAAAGTTTTAAAAATGTTTTGAAAACAATAAAAAATGAAATAAACAAAGTTTAATTTTGTTAAAACTAGTCATTTTGAAGTTTTTAAAAGTTTAGGTGCAAATTTAATTTAAAACTAGCGTTATAAAACATTTAATAAAATGCCTTTTTAACATAAAAGCAGAGCAGTTATTAAATCGGCACCAATTCTCATTGACTCTACTAAAAAGCTCTACTAAACAAACAAAAAATGAAAAATAATAAAAGCCAGTTTTGTCACTAAAAAGTTTTAATTAAATTTTAAATCAGTAAATTCTTTGATAATGTTCTTAATGCCATGAAACTTATTTTTTAACAAAATTTTGTTGTGAGAACGAATGATTAACACAGAAGTAAAACCAACTTTAGAGGCAGCTTCAAGTTCTGTAAAAAAATTTAATAGTATCTTGTTTGCTTTGCCAAGGTTACAGAACTTACCATCAATGGAGTCGGATATAAAAAGAATTGATGAGCGATGCTCGTTCACTTCTCTAGCCAGTTTTCGATAGCTTGCCGGATCACTTTTACGTCCTAACCAGTGAGTGTCAAAGAATGCAGTAACAAGTTGTCGCATATTTCCATGAACTGTTTTGCAAAAAAGCAGCTCTTGCGACAATGATGAACCGGATGCAAATGTACATATGGTGATTTTTTCCTGTTGCCATGTCTGGAAAGAGGTTGCGACATCTTTGAAAACATGTCCTTGAAAAATGTAATCCGTTAGAAATGGTTTACGCAATGTTTGTTTACCTTTTAGTAATCCTTTTTCATAGCCGTATAGCCACACGAGCAGGGTCAACGACTTGACAGCTTCATTGTGTTTGTTTGCCATGAGGAAGTGAGCGTTGATTACAAGACTTGCTATTATCTTCTCCTTTGGTTCTAGCTCTCCTGCAATGACCGGAATAGTATGATCACCTTCAAACCAGTCTTTCTCGGTACGATGTCGAATTATTTGAACTACGTCAGAGCAGTACTCTCGGTCCCACCATTCAGTAAGACAGTCAGCCACTGATTGCAGTATGAAGGGTGCCAAAACATCATTCCAAAAGCGTATTGAAGTGGTTGTACCTTCAATATCTGTTAGAATAACTGCTGGTTTTGGAAGAAGAACTGTCATAAGTGATTGATACAAAAAAAGCAAAAAATGAGCTATGTTTCAAAGAACCAATACGTGTTTTATTCCTGGTTTTCTTTGTTTAACACATTATTGAAAAGTTCTAAAATGGTTGATGTCACAAACCTGCGCAAAACTTGTCGTACGAAAAATTGTACAATTACAATTTTACGTGCACAATTGACCTAAAATCAGATTTTGATGCAAAACAGAAAAAAAATATTTTTTGTTTTTGATTTTTAAGTTTTTTAATGTTTTTTTAAACATAACTCGCAGTGTGTGATCCTTGCGAGATAACTTAACATTAAATAATATGTTAGCTTCAATTACATTTTTAATCATAGTTTAATTAACAACTTTGACCTCCAATGCTTGGAGTAACACAAAACAGAAAACCTACTACACTAAAAACACACATGTTTTCAAAATGATTAAAATGTTTGCAAATAGTAGCACTTTTTCCCTCTATTTCTCTAATTACAAACACCCTAATTGTTGAAAAACAGGAAATTTTTGTCTGGTATAACATCATATGTTTTTAAAACTAACCAAATAGAAAATTTTTAACAAATTTAATTGTAGCTAAGTATGAAAATAAATGAGCCTCAAATGTTAAACCTTTACTTTTGTGTCATTTATTTTTTTGTCAAAACAATGAAAAAAGAAGCACGTTGTCGTTTTTCATTTACAGTCAAACTGTAAAAGCAAAGTTGCCATCACTTGCTAAAATATTTTACAAATTGCAAGTCAAGTTTGTTCAATCTAATTAGTTTAATTGCTTATGGCACACTTTCTTTGAAAAGCAGAGTTCGCACATTATAATGTTTGCAAAAAATGCGATTTATATTGTGTTTGTCCTTTTCATCACTAATGTTTTTTGTTGTCTGCAAACTTGGATGCCCTTTTGTCTGAATTAATGTTTGATTTAAAAAGGTACTTTTTCACTTTATTTTGATGTTTATTTTTAACAAATCTCACTATGAAGATTTTATCGTTTTATCAATTCTTTCTTTTTTATTTATCTCTAATTTAATTTAACTGGTTTTTGTTGCTTTTTGTTATAACAAATAGAATGCCTACACAAAAACCTCTTTTAAAATTTATTTTTTAGACAATTTTGGTATTCTTTCCATTACCTTTTTGGCACCTAATATATAAGTCTATTTGTAATGACCATTTTACTGTTTGTTGTTTTATATTTAATTAAATACAAACAAACAATAGAGTCAAATACTACAAAATAAAATTATCTAAATCCACAAACCAAATAAGGTCATTAGTAGTAGTATAAGACATGTTTTTTCTAAAATAATAAGTAAATAAATATAAAAAACACATGTGTATTTTTTCTTTATTGAAACATACTCTTTACCCACAAAAACAAATCCACTTTTCTGCAAAATTAAATCTTAATCTGTATTATAAATAATCAAATTATTGTCTAAATTGCTATCAAAGTTTCTTGCATTGACAAATTATATTTATTAGCAGGAATTAGCTATTTATTGCGGTTAATTTTGGTTGTAAAAATATTTAATAACTAAAATTAAACAATATTTAATGCTAACTACACATTAATATGCATGTGATCAAATATGATCAACAGTTTTTGATATCAAATTTAAAATTGCTTGTAATATAAAAAAGTAAGATAATATACAGGGTGGGCCATCTAAAGTGTCACTAAATTTCAATCGTTGTTTCAAACATAAAAATAAAACTATTTCTAAAAACTAAAAATGCTATCTGTAAAAGCAACTCTTCATCTTTATTAACAATTTTAGATCAGTGATTTTGGACCAGTAACCACGAAGATATCACCAAAAGTTTGGAGGCGTCCAAGACCCGCTCTATGGGAAACCCATGTATTCCTATGGGAGCGCTCAAAACACATGTCGGTCAATGGCAGCCTGCGTAACTCGTCGCCGCAAGGCGTTAGCCGCCGCGCAGCGGCGGCTAACGCCCCTAACTTTAATGGTCATCAACGATACTCCAATAGCCTCCGCGAAGCGGCGGCGACAAGGATCGACCTCGATAACACCCTATTGCCGTCGTTTTGCGGCAGAGACTAGGCCCCCACAAACTAGGCCCCCACAGACAAGGCCCAACCGCAAAAACGGTCTCCCATCCTCCAATTGCCAACACGGCGGCTAGTTCACCAAACTTTCTCAAAGTTTACACTTTTTCTAATTTTTGCTTATCTCGGCGGCAATTGGAGGATGGATGATCATCTTTGTGGCTGGTCCTTGTTGCCACCGCAAAACGGCAGCAATAGTGTGATGATTTTCAAAGTTGTGTGAACAAGCCGTTTTTTGCAAGCTTTTGGAGTATCGTTGATTATCTTCAAGATCGGTCCTTGTCGCCGCCGCTTCGCGGAGGCTATTGGAGTATCGTTGATGACCATTAAAGTTAGGGGCGTTAGCCGCCGCTGCGCGGTGGCTCACGCTCTGCGGCGGCAAGTTACGCAGGCTGCCATTAACCGACAAGCGTTTCGAGCTCTCCCATAGGAATACATGGGTTTCCCATAGAGCGGGTCCTGGACGCCTCCAAACTTTTGGTGATATCTTTGTGGTTACTGGTCCAAAATCACTGATCTAAAATTGTTAATAAAGATGAAGAGTTGCTTTTACAGATAGCATTTTTAGTTTTTAGAAATAGTTTTATTTTTATGTTTGAAACAACGATTGAAATTTAGTGACACTTTAGGTGGCCCTCCCTGTATGTTTTATAAAATATAAAAATAAATGGTTTAACTGATGTTATTTGCAAAAATGTTAAAAAAGTTTTTTTAACAACAACTTAAAAAATGTTTTGCATAAATAAAAAATACAAGCAAAATACAACATGATAAAAATTTATTAATTGTTTTTATTAATAATTAAAAACTGATACAAAATATTAAATTGTTTTTATTACCAATCATATTTTATTATAGAAACATTTGATTTTGTATAGGAACTTTAAACATTTAGCAATAACATTTTAATTGCTTAAATTAATACAGCAATTTGAAAATAGTTTAATTATTATTTTTAAATCCATTCTGTTAAAAAGTGTTCTTACTAAATAGTCAATTATTATTAACGATTGAAATGACAAACACAACATTTACTTATTTTTATCTATTTTAAAAGTTTGTTAAATCAATAAATTTTTTGCCATGTTAACAAGCAAAAAAATTAAATGTCAAAAGTAATTTTTAGTAAAAATGCAGCCTAGCATATTTGTGTTTATTTGATTTTCTGAAACGATTTAAAACAAAAGATAAAGTAATTAGTGCTATTAAAACTATGAGAATAATGAAAGTCACGTCAAGATTAAGATTTTTGGCTTATTTTTGATTTCATTTTGACTGAACATTTTGGTTTATATTTTTTGTTTGCTTTGAGTAAAAATTTATCTAAGATGTTTTAGTTTTAGTTTTATCTATTGCAATTTATGTGCTTAATTAGTTCTTAAAACATCAATGTGTTGACATTTTTAACACATATTTAATTTTTAGTTTTCAGTTATTGTTTTTATAAATAAAAATTATATTATTTGTTGTGCAAAAATTTACTCAAATAAAAATTTAAAAACAAACGGAATATCTTTTCAATGTTTATAAATCTATATTTTAAACCGCAAACTATTTTTTAAATTAAACAGATCAATATGTTAAATATGTTTAACATTAATATCAATTTGTTTTTTATTAAATTTTATTTTTTGTTGTTCAATTTTTATTTAACTTTTTGTTTAATTTTTGTTGTTGTAAGAATTCAAAAATTAAATTTTTAAAAATTATCCCACTTGTTGAATATTTTAATTATTTTAATTTTGTAAAAAGTCGATGCGAAATCAAAAAATAAATTGCATTAAGTTAATAACGAACTGATTTAAACAAAAAAAATTGTCAAGAAATAATTGAACTGATTGTCAAAAACCGCAACAAATTAGATACTTTGCATAACTAAAAAACTTACATTATAAATTAAAAACAATTGATTTGTTTAAATAAAACTAAACACATTAATTTTTAAAATAGTTTTTAAATGCAATTTTTTATGAAAATAATTTATATCAAACACATATAAATTTGTTTTTAAATTTTCAAAAAATTTATAAAAAATTTTTTTTGTTTTAAAAATCTATGAAACAGTGTTGATTTTTAACAGTTATTAACAGTTAAAAAATAAAATTTTTAAATCAAAAGAAATTTACATTTTAAAAAAATTTAAAACAGTTAGTGTTTTACAACTTTTTTGTATTTTTTATTTAAATTTTTAAATAAAAACATTTTACAGCTTGTAACGCTTTTAAAATTAAAATTATCGATTATAAATTTAAACAAACTTTAAATTTAAACATTTTTAACACAAAACAAGTTCAAATTAAACCAAATAAAAAATAACTTCAATTGTTATTGTACTCAAACAATAATTTCAATTTTTTAAATTCAATTTAGTTATATATTTTAAAATATGTAGTGTTTATTTAAATTGATTTTTTATTAAAATTATATTTAAATTTACAATAAAAAGGTGTTTTAAGTACAAACTATTAAACTTTTAAAAAATTTTTAACAAAAACAATTTTTTGTGGCATTTTGTAGTTATTTAAAAAGTTTTTAAAATTTAGATTTGTAATTAATAATGTTTACCAGTTAATTTTAAAATTTTTTATAACTGTAAATGTTTTTTACGTTAATAGCAACTTGACAGCCTTTATTTTTAAATTGAATATTATGTTTTGTTGTACAATTGTCTGCAAAATAAAATGTTAGACAAAAATTAATTATTCAACAAGTATTTGTTTATCAAATTTTTGTATAAAATTTAATGCAAAAACAAAATGTGTTTAAATATTTGAAAATATGTCAAAACCATTTACAACGGTTTATGCATTTAATTAAATACATAAATCTATTTAATTTATTTTAGTTTTTATGTTCTAAAGCTAATTAGCATAATTTATCAATTAATAAAATGCTCAACTAATATTTTCACAGCTTTATTGTACCGTCTAAAACAAAAACTTTACGCAAAATTTGATTATTAATTACAGATTAAACTTCCTCACATTCGACGTTAACCAACATGTGAACTTTAAATAAACGTTTTTTGTCAGTAAAATATACTGCAAAAACCAAGACATGAATCAACAAAAATTTTATTTGTTGATTTTTTTACATACAATATTTCTTGATGGCATAATTAAATGGTAATATTGTTATTTATATTTTAATTTAATTTACTAAGTATTACTTGGTTAGTGTTGCTTCATTTCCCGAAATAACAATTGCGTCATCAATGCAGCAAGTGTCCGATTCTGCTCAGGCTACCTCAACTTATCCACGCCTAAACTCAGCATCTGCTCCTGAGCTTCATTATGGAACTCATTCCTCCACCCAGCCACACTTGGGACAACCGCACCACTACAGGCATCACAACAATCCCAGCTTAAAAATAATGTCTCCCGGATCTTTGTCATCCTCCCCAGAGCATGTTAACCCTCATCAGGTGCCAGAACTGTTAAAGCCACTTTTATTAGACAAATCAAACATTAAAACAAGTGCCGATTCAGCATCAAGGCAAACCTCTCAAACTTATCTTTTAAAAAGTGCTTCATCAAGTGCCTCAACAATCGACGTAGATTCTTTTGTGCCTTCAGGTTATGATAAACTGATGCCACCAAAAGAAAATGGTTCGTTAAACTTTTAATGTTTTTTAGTTTGTGCATAGTACTTTGACTTTTATTGTAGCAAGTATTAATAGGATTTTCAGTTTTCCAAGCTAAAATCACGTAGAACCGGCTTTAAACAAAAAATTTTAATAACTATTATCTGTTACATCTTTTTATTTATATTAATAAAACTACAATGGTTCACATAAAAACCGCAGATTTCTTGTATGATTATGAAGTTGTTTGACTTTTATTTATAAAATTAGCAAAAATGCCGTTATAAAAGGTGTTTTGATCTTGTTTTTATCAAAAAACAACAAAAATTGCCTTGCAAAATATAAAATTTACTTTTTTTACTCATTTCTTACTTCAAATAGATTAATGATTTTTCTTTTTCTATACTAATCTACAAAACGCTTCTGAAACTTTTACAATCTTTTTAGCAAACTGGTTTCTTTTTACTATCACATGCAACGCAAATACCAAATCAATCATTTAAATGCTTCCTACAGACATTTCATTGAGATCTCAAGAGTCATAAGAGATGGCCTTTGCTTGTTTAACTTTATTGACTTTTATCCCCTTTTATGCAAAATAGAGCTGATCACTTTTAATTTTCTTTTTCAAACTTAAGTTTTTAAAAAACGTACATACAAAGTATTTAAATAGTCACAGTTAAAAAATAAAGTTTTGTATATATACAATGTAAAAAATCCAATTTATAACTTACTGTTTTTGCTAAATTTTTTTAAAATGTTTGTTAAAAATAGTTTTAAAAAAAGTTTGTGGTCTAACTTTTTAATATTTATTAATAATATGGCGTATTTAGGATTGATTGTTAAAAAAATAAAAAAACAAATAAAAGGCAATGGGGGTAAACCATCAGTTTCACCTTTAGCTAAATTACATTTAACATATGATTGCTCAGTTTACAAACACAACGTAATACTTAAAAAAGCCCCATTGTTTCAAATACTAATTTGACCCTTTTTTGTTAATCAAGTAAATTAATTAAATTGTAAGTAGATCCAATAGCATTTGTCTCAAAACAAGCTTCTCATTCTGCAGTTGTTTAAAAAATTATTTCTATTGGTCACTGTTTCCTTTTGCTTGTTATTAATTGTTTTGTTGTTTGAAGCGGTGTCATTATTATTAGGTCCAACTGCACTAGTATTTTGCCTGATACCGCTTAATTGTAACTTAAAACGTTCATTGATGAGCTAACCAAGTTGAGAAAAAATTGTGTGTGTGTTTCAGTGAAGCCAAAAAAGCAAGGCACTAATGCAAACAGACAGACTAACTTCAACTGGCGGACACTGACTGTTTGTTTGAAATGATTCGCCCGATAAATTGCATCTCACTAGAATAAAAGTGGAAGCAAAGATAAAATATAAACAAAAATGCAAAACCCAGCAAAAATCATCAAATTTCTTTTTTATTTCAATAAGGAGAAAGTTTGCTAAAATGTTGTAGATATTTACAAGCATTTTGCAAAAAAAAAATATAATAGAAATGAGTGGAAACATGTCCACCCCAATTATAAATTGTCGCCTCTGGCTTTGAGTCAAACAGTATTATTACAAATAATAATAATAATAATCCAAATAACCCATCTAAACCAAACACAAACCACAAAACAAATTTGCTGAATGCTCATTTTGCATTTTTATCTCAACAACAAAAACGCTTTGCAGTAAAAAATTGCTCAATTTGCATAAAATTACTGACTCTTATAAAACAGTACTTACGTAACTTGTTCTTTTTTAAATCACAGGAAAGCCAACTATTGTGAGATTTCACGTTTGGGTTCTTGGGCTGGACTCTATCGACGAGGGATCGATGGTATATTAAATTGTTAAAACTTTTTAATGTCAATTTTTAACCGCATTTTTATAAGACTTACGTTGCAGATATTTTCATTTCTCAAAGCTGGAAAGACAACCGCTTGATAATTCCCAAAAATATTACTTTTAATGTGAATGTTAGCGCAAACAACGACCCAAGGGGGCCATATCGATTGTTGCCTGTGACACTCATTGATAAAATCTGGAGGCCAGATTCGTTTTTTAAGGTAAGTTATTAGTGGTAGTGCCATAGAGATAAACAACAGAATCATAAACATAATTACTATGCATTTATCAAATAGAACGCCAAGGAAGTCACATTCCAAGAGATGACTATTCCAAACCACTACATTTGGCTATATGAAGACCATACAATTTTGTAAGTGTTATTTTTGTTACTTTATAAAAACAAATATATTTTGCAACAATAACATAACACTTTCCCTATAGATACATGGTTAAGTTAAGCCTTCTTCTATCATGTGCAATGAAATTTCAAACATATCCTCATGATACTCAAAATTGCACTATGAAAATTGAATCACGTTAGTATATTTTGCATGTTATTGTTTCCAACACATATTTACACTTATTTTCTTTAGTTTCCTATACAACAAACGATTTAATTTTTGATTGGGAGGAATCTGATCCACTAGTAGTAGAGAAGAATATTGAATTGCCGCAACACGATTTAATAAAAAAGGAGATTGATTATTGCACCACAACTTACTCTTCAGGTATGCGTTTTCTATTGTTACACAAATTTTGGCTCTTAATTTCTATTCTTAACCACAATTGTTTGTTGTTCTAGGAACTTTTGCTTGCGTTCAGGTGCTCTTTACCATTAAAAGACGTTTGGGTGAATATCATTACTTTTTATTAATGCTCACAAATGTAGACAATTGATCGACGATTAATAACATTTTCCACATTAATTGTTCTTTATTAATAACAAATATTGGCGCATAAATATGTGTAGATACTAAAATCTAAGATCTTTTGATACAATGGCCTTGAAATATTTATTATTTTGGTAAAATAAAATAAAAATATTTAATGTGAGTTAGATTAGAAAAAATTGATAAACTTTTTGAACGTTAATTTTAAACTATTTACCAGGTTAAAAGTTTTATTAAATAAAAAATTATAACTACAAAAACATTTAGTTTTAAACATTATTTTGTTATTTGAGATAACTTTACAAAAGTATTATTGAACGCACTAAACACTAAAAGTTAAGTGCTAACACTTTTGACCTGTACTGTCATATTTTTAGGGCACTTCTTTAGATGTAAATGCAAAGATAATTACCATCAATATATCTTAGTCGAAAAAGTGAATTAATAGCTTTGCTCGTTTCCGGCTAATGATTTGGTAATTTGTAAATAACCGTTTAAGAAAAAGCTATAAGAATTTTGTGTATTGAAATCCTAGCAACATGATAGCAACATCTTACATAATAAACAGAATATTTAATTAAGCACAAAATGTGTGAAAAAACATAATACAATAGGAAATTTATTAGCCAATTGTTTGAAAAAACGTTAATATTTTTATATAAAAACTGGAAAAATATAAAAACTTTACACGTTTTAACAAAAACCATGGTAGAGTCAGATTAACTAATTTTATTTAATTATTTAAATTTAAACACAATAGTTTAGTGTTCACAAATGTGCAACATTTTAAAATTTTTGCTTTTATTGACATTTGTCAAACGTTATTCTTAATGCATAAGGAATGGAAAACAAATAAAATGGAAAAGCATTTATTTTATGTTGTGCTTAGTGAAACGTTAAAATTTTAGGTTGTTTTAAAAAAGGGTGTGCAAAAAAATAGAATATACAAACAAAAAGTGGCAATGTTTTAAAATAAAAATAACTTTTGAAAATGTTGTAAGCTCCTGGAAGTGTAAGAAATACACTGAAAATTTGATCAAAACAAACATTTGTCAATGTTCATTTGCAAAATTGAAAAACAGTTTTTTAGAAAAATAAATATTGGCAATAAATCATAATGTTAAAATTTTACTGTTTATTCTGCTCAAACACAAAAGCATAATAAAGCGATGCAAAAAATAGAAAACGACCATTTTGCAGCCGGAAACAGAGAACCATCAATGAAGCATTTAGGAGCACATGTGTAACTTGAATATTACTCTGTTATAAACATTTTTTTGTTCAAATCACACTTGATTAATTAAGTGAGCAGTGGTCAGAAAAAAATCCAGAGTTTTTTCCCATAATCACATTACTTTTCAGTTTAAAAACATATTTTTCATTTTTTGTAAAAAAGTGTGTTATGATAAATGGAATAAATAAATGCAGTGACCAGAGTTATTGAATTTCAATGAACTCTATTTTTAAGAAATTTTTCTCATTAAAACCTAGGTTACTACATATTCCACACGTACATTCCCACCTGCCTTATCGTCATCATGAGCTGGATTTCCTTTTGGATCAAGCCTGAAGCGGTGCCGGCACGTGTCACACTGTGCGTCACCTCACTGCTCACTCTTTCCACTCAGCACGCCCAATCGCAGAAGTCACTTCCGCCAGTGTCGTACATCAAGGCAATTGACATCTTCATGTCCAGCTGCACCGTCTTTGTCTTTGCCTCGCTGATGGAGTACGCTCTCGTCAACATTCTCATGTCGGATGAGCTGCTCAACGGGTGGATCGGCATCATGGGAGAGGCGGGTGGGCCGATGCAGGCAGCGGCAGCCGTCGGCGGCGGGTCATCGGCACTGGGGCACGTTGCCGACACTCCGCAGGCAGCCGCTGGGCCTGTAGGCCTGCTGCCGAGTCGTCCGTCTCCGCTGATACACTACAGTCAGCAGTCAGCAGCAGCAGCATCGGCAGCACCTGCCTGTGAGGCATGCTGCACTAGTGCTCGACAATCCACTTCAAGTGAAGCGGCAAATGACGGTGAAGAGGAGGACTCATTAGAGAATGACGCCGCTGAAGAGGTTGACGAGGAAGCGGTTGATATACACTTGGGAAGGAAGGCGATGCCTAAATTGAATGCCACTTCAATCTCGTTGCTGCCTCCCAACTCGCTGCAGCACCGGGCCTCCTTTCAGTGTCTCACCGAGCTGACAGCTAACGTCACAAACCGAAACTTTGACCCCTATGGAACGAGTGTGTTCAAATTAAACTCGGTAAGTGCTGTGACAACTTGGCGCCAATCTAATGGTGTGCAATTAAACTTTGCTTTTTAGCTGAACGTCAAACCAAAAACAGCAAATCGACCACCGAATAACATTCTGAGTAATCGGAAGAACCCGAAGCTGTCAGGGCACAGCAAAAGCACCACAGTGAACCTAGCCGTAAACGATCAAGGCAAGGGTACCCGAATGCGCCGACTTTCGCAGTCCTTTTCCCTACTTAAGATGATCAATCAGCCCAAAGAGAAGTTTGGCAGTGCAGTGCCGTGCACTGAGAGCAGCATCAGCACTTCGCCACCTCAGCACCACGCTCACTACTGTCCCCAATCTCAGTTCCACGAAACGGCGGCTGCTCTTCACTTTCGGCACTCCAGTCAACAAAGCCGTCCAATCGGACGACTGCTGCACTACACCAACTCATCCGCTTCTGACACTTGCTTTCACCACCATCACCAGCAGCATCAACAGCATCACCAGCAGCAGCAGCAGCATCAGCAGGCACCAGCAGGTATCACCCTGCAGTCAGCTGGCTGCTGTGGCTCCGGATCTACCACTAATGGCTTTGGTGGTGCGAACACGGCCGGCTTTGCAACTGGTGGCAGACGGAAGCACCACACTGCCAGTTCATATCAACAGAAGAAACACATGCGAGCCTACGTCGTGGACGAAATCTCTCGGTGGATTTTTCCCCTCTCATTCATTATGCTCAACATTGTCTACTGGGCTTACTACCTCAACTTAATGGATTCATTGCCTGAATTCAGTCAACATTAGTACTACCTTTTTAAAATATATTTATTATTTGGTGGTTTATACGAAACTCTAGTGTCCTTATTGAAACACGTGCACGCAATTATTACCATTGCCTTCAATGCGATTCATCTATGACTCGAGTTTGTTTAACCGATTTTTGCTTTGACTCATTTTTATAATTTGCAAAAATATATAATTGTTATACTCAAAATAAAATTTTTTAATGATGAGAAAACTGCTGTTAAATTTTTTTTATTACTTTTAATCAAGTTTTAAGTTAAAGGTAATGTATTTTAATAGTAATAATATATTTTCATTTATGAGATCATTAGCTACTTATATTTTAAAACAAAAAATTCATTGTGTACTGACCTTTTTGAACTGCATAAAAAGCTGCATGTTAGATTTATTTTTATAATGTTTCCAAGATTTTTAAATATTTAGATGCTCGTTTGAAAAAACAATGCACTATATTATCTAATTTAAATTCCATTATTTGCATGGATTCCATTAGCATAGCACAGAGTATATTTTAATGATATTTGTTGAATGCAGGAAAAATGCACAAAATTTAACAAGAAAAAACTTTACTAAAAAAATTTAAATAAATTGATACCATTGTAAGAAAAATGAATTTTGTAATTTTTAAAACAAAATGAATGTTAATAAATCAATACGCAAAGTACATTGTCGTTGTTACAACATTATTTGTAAAAGTGTCTTAAACTACTGTGATTTTAAACATTGCTGAAGTATTGATCAGTTGTCATCAATCACTTTTACAGTACTAAAAAAATTTATCATGCTTTTGAATTTTGTCATTAGTATTCAAAACTATTAAGGCAACCGTCACTCGAACTTTTTAGTTTTACATGTCTCTAATAGTTTCCATATAAATTTTCATTTTTCATTAAATTTATACAAATTTTGGCTATTGCACCCAAAATTTTGATTTTTGTCTTAAAATGATCTTAAAGAGTTAATCTTGAGCTCTATTGAGGATTTTAGCAAAATTTTGCTCTGAAAATTTTTTATGATTTTTCAAAGTTAAAAATTGTGTTGTTTCCAACTTCAACTCAATACAAAACGACAACAAAACAATATTTTGCCAAAATCCTCAATACAGCTTAAGATTAACTCTTTAAGATTATTTTAAGACTAAAACCAAAATTTTGGGTGCAATAGCTGAAATTTGTATAAATTTAATGTAAAATAAAAATTTACGTGGAAACTATTAGAGACATGTAAAACTAAAAAATTCGAGTGACGGTTGCCTTAACAGGAATTGCAAGCTACTTGAAAGCTTTTTAGCTCTTTATTCTAATTCAATCAGTTCTATTTTTATTCATTTTTGAACTTTTTTAAAAATACGTTGATTAGTTTATAAATTCAATTGTAACTTGTTTCATTTTTGAACAAAAAGCTACCTCAATATGATTAGGTTAATAAACTTCAACGAAAGCGCAACTAGTTTTGGTAAGTGCAGGGTCGACTTCTTGTCATTAACATAAATCATGCTCTCTTTTTGCAGTGTTTGCCGGTATTCTGCTCATGATTTTGATCATTTTATGCTGCATTGGTCTAGGCACTGGCATATGGATTTGCTTCAAGTGCTTCTACAACCCGAATCAAGCTAATGTCTCAATGAGAAATGAAAGAAAAGCTCCCAAGAGAGGGAGCAGTGTTGATGAACTGGAAGACTCTGTGTCAGTCGTTCGACCACGACACAGCCGTTTAGATAAGTACCGAAAAAGGAGAGTTTTAAGTAGAAGTCATTATGGATCACGCTACAGTTCCCTTTCCCGAGCACCACACCACAGCTCTCCATTGCATGTTCCCTCTTCTCGTTCTCGCCGCATTCGCTCACTAGAGTCGGCCCACAGAAATTTGCGTGAAAACACAAAACGATCTCGCCAGTCTGGTGAGTTGCCTCATCACTCAGATGACGGTTTCGGCCAACGAACTCGTCGATCACATGGCTCTATGCATCCCAGATCATCGCCTCATCGAGGTCGCGACAATGTGCTTCCCAAACATCGATCCTTGAAGGTGTCTAGTTCGCAGAAACAGGCAAAATCACCAAGACACCCACCTTTTTCAATGAACTCTATGCAGCCAAAAACAAATAAACCCCCTCATAAAAGCAAACTTGGTGGTAATGGGCAGAAGACAGTACCGCCTACCGTGGTGTTAACTCCGGAACGTCTGGGCATTCCCGTTGCTTTCAGTAAAGGACAGCAACAGCAGCTTGCAAACTCGCCTGAATCAAGCTCTGAAGAATCCTCGTCTGAAATGGCTCTCACTCAACAGCAAATGACTTTACAAGCAGCGGCGACCCAACTTCACATTCAAAAACAACCAATCGTGCCTGGGACAGTTCAACAGTCGGAAACTGTCAAGCCGAGTGCTCAAGTGCCTCCACCGACACCGACACCGGTGGCTACTGACTCTGAATCTGAAGAGTCATCAGAAAGTAGCCCACCGGCCATTGTGGCCGTCATTAAAGGCGTCACATTTGGGACAGTGCCCACACAGCATCATCAGCAGAAAATATTACCCCCGCCAGCCTCAGGTGATTTGCGGGGCAAAGCTTCTACAGCTGGTCAAGCTATGCCTCCGAGGGCTGGCAACCCAGCTCATCCACTCGGAAAGTGATTGCTATCTGCTTTTAGGCTTGATCACATTGGAGATTACAGTAAAAAGAGGCAACAACCTTACCTTGTGTTAACAAGTTTTGTGACATGCATGAATGGCAGTGCACCTCTGTAGTTTGCCTTTACGCATTGCACAAATTCTGTTCAACAACTTTTAGCATTGCCTGCTGTTTGCCGGCTTCATTTTATCTGCAATTTACCGTGTTTTTCCTGCAGGGAAACTGTTCAAGCATTGTGATGTGTCGGCTTGTATTCAGGCGAAAATTGGTCTTCTGTGACAGAAGAAAACTGCGTCAACCATCTACCTCACAATAGTAACATTTTTGGGAATTTCTATTTTTTAAGTGCTAACTTCAGCGTGTATGTGGTTTACGTGTTTTGTTTGTTTATTCCCCTCTTTCAGTTACAAAATGCTTGTTTGCAATTTTCTTTCTTACCCACGTTTTTCTTGAAAAAAGAGACATCAGTCTTTTTGACTGTTTACCTTGTTAAATAAAAATTGCTGAAACTACAAGAACTTTGTAAAAAGAAGGCTAGTTTAGTATTTTACACAAAGATATTTTTATAACAATAAGAGTTCACTTAAAAACTCTCAATAAAACAGCAACTGATTTTATTGTTTTAAAAAAATTAACAATTTAAAAAAAAGTATAAAATCTTCACTCCTACCACAAAGCTCGTAATCAAGTTTCTTTCTGTACAAACTCCTTGTGCTCTCTGAGAGTAAGCGGAGAGTTGGCGTCAAGTCGACTTAGACGCCACCCGCCTTCTCCGTCAAACTGAAGAAGGTGAGTGTGAAACTTCCAGAGAGAGGAGCGGTGGGTGATGGTAATCAGTGAAATCCCCAATGCCTTTGCCTGTTCGTACATTTCCCCTTCAATGTCTATTGAAACCGCTGACGTGCACTCGTCGAGGAGGGCAAATTTAGGCCTGCAAAAGGACAATCAACATTATCAGTGTAAACACAAGACACAGGTATTCATCATCATCAGTAATTACCGGTGGTAAAAGAGGCGAGCCATGCCTAATCTCTGCTTCTCTCCGCCGCTGAGAATGTCCTTCCAGTCGCCTTTGGCGGACCAACCGCCTTCCCGCTTGACCACCTCCTTCAGCTTGACCGACTCGAGAATCGCCTCGAGAAAGTCATCTGTGAAACCCTTGGCGTGCATCTCCTCCACACTGTCGGGGTAGATGAGCTGCTCTCGTAGTGTGCCCAGTGACATGTACGGCCTCTGGGGAATGTAGAACATATCGCGAACTTTGGGTCGGCAGAAGGAGCCACCAAAGACTGGCCAAAGGCCGGATAGGATGCGAAAGAGTGAGGACTTGCCGCAACCGTTCGGTCCCGTTATGAGCAAGTGCATGTCTTTGGTTATCTGAGCAGAAAACGAAAACTTTGAGTTCACATTGCTCTGAACAGCAGTGGACACTTACCTTCAATGTTAAACTGGGCACGACAATATCACAATTGGGCGTGATCACAGGAACATTGTCTAGTTGGATGTAGTTGTCCACCTCGGTGATCACCCCCTTCGCCTCTGGAACGCCGTCCTTGAAGGTGATCACTGGCAGTGGGTGAGTGCAGTTGTTGAGTGACTTAGAGGGGCTCATCTCACTGGTGGCGTCCGTCTTCACCACCGCCTCTCGTTTGTACTGTCCGTGGTTGACCTGCTCAAAGACGGTAAACATCTTCGCGACACGGTTCGTGTAGCCGACCAGCTCAATTAGCTCCTTGTAAGAGGAGAGCAGTCGCTCCAGGGCGTCAGAGCCTGATATGAGAATATTCTTGGCAGTCATCATGTACTGGGTGCGCTCGGAGATGTCGTCCGTGGCGAGGATGGCCGACAGGCCTTCCGTTTCAAACTTGTCCGCCATGGCCGCCTCCTGAAGTAGAAGCTGTGCTCTGCTCTGCGTCTCCGCCACCTTAATTCCGGCGCTCTTTTTGCCGGTGAGCATGATAGGCGCGGCGATGAGGACCATGCCCGTCGCCGACCAGAGGTACTTCATCAGCATCTGCTCGAGCATGACGTACCAGAGACGCTTGTTGAAGATGACGTTCATCTGGCGGACCAGTGTGAGGTAAGCTCGTTCGAGAATGGACTGCTCGATGACGCCGCCGCGGTAGAAAGCAATCTCCTCGGCGTTGGTGATCACACGAGCGTGCACAAAGCGAAGGAAGCCTTTGTGGCGAGCCTCTTCGGAGACGAGCCGGCCAAACTGAGGAGAGCACTTGCGCAGGATGAGGTGAGTGCAGAAGACGATGCTAGTGCCTGTAAGGAGAATTCGTGCCCACCAACGTAATAAACATCATTATCACCATTGTGCTGTTGTTGTTGTTTACTAAACTAGAGAAGAAGGAAAGTCAACACATACCAATCATTGGCCCTGCCATGCCATACGATCCCATTTGTCGTGACATTTTGTAGAGCGTCAGGAGAATCATGCTGACGTCCAGAAGTGGCTTGGTCACACTTGAGTAGAGGTGCGCACAGTGCCCGGCAAAGGTGCTCAGGTCGTCGGTGAGCGAGTGGTCGACGTTCTCCAGGCGGCCGTCCAGGTTTGACACTGAGTAGTAGGTCTCATTCTGGAAATACTGGTTGTAGGCGTACTGGACCAGGCGGCTGCGAAAGGCCAGCGCCAGCTTCGACTCGAGAAAACGAATGAGTGAGTTGAGGAAGGTGGCCGGCACGGCGATGAGCAGCCACTTGGTCATGAGGGTGACGAACTTGACCAGATCACGGCGAACGATGTGCTTCACCACCTGGCCGTCCAGATTGGCCACGTAGATGGAGAGGAAGGTACGTGAGATCAGGGAGATGGTGTGCAGGCCGATGAGGAGCACCTCGCGTGAGGCCAGGTTCGGCACCATGATGCGCACCAGCTTCACCATCTGAATGACAAAGTCCACATTGAAGCCAGTCAGGTGGCGAATTTCGTAGAGGAACTTCACAAAAAGCTCTTCAAGCTTGGCGAGGATGATGTTGGACCGCTCGGGACCGAATGTCAGGTAGCGATCACTGGGCGATTTGAGGCCTGGTGATCAGACGTTCGTTAGGTTCGGAGATGAATAATCAGTCAAATGTTCACGCTGAAGTTTCATCACTGGGCAAACACCTACCTTTCAAGTTCTTTTCGTACTTCTGAATGACCTCAAGAAGCACATCTCTCGATGGTTTGTGCATCTTGAGTTCTCAGAATGGAGGGTAAAAAAGGTAGTGGGAAAGTGAAGCAGTGCACTGAAATGTGAATGCGGCCAATGTGGAAGGCAGTGTGACGTAAGAGAGCAGGGGCACAATGTGCTGGCTGCTGCTAACTGGCTGCTATGTCCGGCGATCAAGTGGACTTGTAGACATTGTGGCAGAAGACATCACCGAAGACATTGGCAGCATTGAGCAGACACAAACACACCGACAATATGGGAGCATCTGGTGGGGGGCACTGTTGAGCAGCGAAGCTGGCGATCCTGGCGCAGACTATTGACTGTCATCTCACCGCCACACAGTCACCGGTCAAACTGAACTCAACTCAACTAACGGCTGTCTGCTCTTCCTTTTCAAGTCTCTCTCTCTCTCTCTCACATACGACAGGCGTCACACACAGTACCTTCTTCTCCTGTGCCTCTTCAGCTCGCCATCATCGACGCTCACCTCATCGCTGGCACAACCACCTTAACCTTAACGCATGGACACAGACTGCTGCCCGCTACACCTGAACAGGTAAGTCTCTCAAACAGTCCAAAAGAAGAGAAGAGAAGAGAGGAAGAAAATTGCCCGCTCACATTTTACCCGTTTTCGTCTGCGTCCGAGGAGCTGTTGCGGACGGGGAAAGAAATGCCGCGCTGGCGCCAGCCAGAGCCTTCCCTTCTCTTCCCTCACCTGAAATGACTAGTGCCGGGCTAACCTACTTCGTCCGAGAACGCGGGGCTATATTTAGTTTGCTTAGCTAGAGGGGCAGAGAAGACATTAGAAGTGGCGGAAAAATAAAGTAGTAGTAGTAGTAGGAAAGAGGCAGCCAGGGGAGATAAGAGGAGTGCAGGACGACAAAAGAGGAGCAAAATCATGGCCAGGGAGAAACACTGCGGCACTGCGCCAGACAGACAATGAAAGGCGCCTACTCGGTAAAAGGCAGGTAAAACGATGAAAAAGGCAAATAGCCAACTTGTCTGTGTGCAACAGTTGTCAAAGCTAATATTATAATAGGAAGATAATAGGCCAAATAAGTGCATCACCAAATCGTAGAGTCAATAATCGCCTACTTAATTCAAATCATTACTATCATTACTAGTATTTTTGATTACATTTTTTTTTGCAAAAATACACTTCCATTATCGGCAAGCACTTTTAATTAAAAAAAATAAAAAATCATTTGAATTTCAGTCAAGGTCTCCCTAACAATGGAAGTCCATTTAAAATAGCAATAACAAAAGTACTAATGCAAAAGTGCGTCCACTGCATCCACTAGGAAAAACAGTAGAGTGCAGCACGTTAAACCACCTCGGCAGTAGAGTGGACCTCTTAGTTGAGGCTTCCCAACAACTTTTCACTGGCTGTCAGTCATTCGCCTCAAGCTCGTTCACAACTTTAGCTTTATCTTGGCTCTCTCTCTAGCTTGCTTTTCTGCTGCTCATCGTTGTGTGTGTTTGTGTTTGGGATGGCATAGTATGCACTAAACAAGCATCTGTTTGTTGCCGAAAGCATGTCACTGGCCAAAGCAGTCAGTCTACCATCAGCCACAGGCGATTAGCACTACAATTTGGAGCTCTTTTTGAAGGCGTTACACCGCCATTACCTTCATTGCCACCAACTCCGCCATGGGGTACCTGTTCCAGATCTTTCCCGATGACATCGACTACAAACTTCGCCTACTGCTCGATATCTTCACCTTACTGGGAATCATCCGGGTGGCAATTTGGCTGATCACCATTCTACTGGCTGCAATCATCGGTCTGCGAGTTCATGTCATTTCGCGCTACTTTCCGGTCAATTTGCGCAGCAAATACGGACCCTGGGCCCTGGTGACGGGCGCCACTGACGGCGTTGGTCTGGAGTATTGTCGCGAGTTTGCCGCCAAGGGTCTCAACTTGATCATCCTCGGTCGGTCGCAGGAGAAACTCGATAGAGTGAAAGAAGAGCTGAGCAATGGACATGCTGACATTGAAGTGGTGACAGTGCAAGTTGATCTAAACAGTGACGATGAGCAACTGTACCATCGAATCGAAGGACAAATCAGACCGGGGGAACGTGATATTGGAGTGGTGGTGAACAATGCCGGGGTTATGTATGACTCGCCGAACAAGTTTCTCGATCAGCAGGAGAGCAGCATCTGGCAACAGGTGAGAGTGAACATGCTGGCCACTGTGATGGTCACACGGATTGTCCTCCCCTCCATGCTCAACAGGCGACGAGGCCTGCTCATCAACATGAGCTCCATTGCCGCCTATCAACCCCTCCCTCTAATGGGCCTGTATTCGGCAAGCAAGGTAAGCAATTCAATGGTGTTATTGAATTCTTACATTTTTTCGCTGTGGTTCTTCTAGGTCTTTGTTGAGTGGTTTTCTGAGTCACTGAACATCGAGTACGCTCAGGATGGCATTGATGTACAAACGCTCATTCCCAATTACATTGCCACAAAGATGACCAAGTGGTCTGACTTGCTGCAGAAGCCTTCCCTCTCCTACCCAAGTGCTGCTGCATTTACTCACAACGCAGTGGCCACTATTGGTAGGACGAGCCACAGCTGCGGTTACTGGTTCCACGATCTGCAGCACTTTTTCACCAAGTTACTTCTACCAAATTGGGCTTATCGCACCATTTCTATGCACTTCCTGAAGCATATCGACAATACAAAGTAGATGGGATAGTTAACATCAAACCAGCAGCAAAAGCACAGTACATTTTCCCGACCAACTAATTAGTGCCTTGCCAAAAAACTTTTTACTGACGCACATTTCATCGTCAGAGTTTAGTGTTCAGCATTCAAATGCAAACTAACAAGTATTTCTCTTTTAAAAAAAAACTTTTACAGCCATAATCCTCGTATGATTCATTAAAAAGTAAAACTAAAACAAAGCCGATAATTGTTTCTATTTTCCTTGTTTAATGATTAAAAAAGAAAAAGTCACTTAAAATCTGCAAATTAACCTGTGAAAAAGCAAACAGTTGCAAGTGTCAACAAATGAGAAAACCTTGATAATGACAGTAGGCTTAGCAAAATGCTAAAATGAGCCATCAAGTGATCAATCAATGAGGAGAACATTCAATTGTTTTCATTTGCTAACAGCAGACAGTCAAAGCGCAATTGGCATTGTGATGGATTGCACTTATTTTTTTCCCCAGCAAGCCTCAACTTTGCCCCCACAGAAAACACTTCTTGTCTTGATGTCCTAAAGAGGACAGCCAACAGCTAATCAAAACTCAAATCAAAGAAACTGCTTGTTCATATTATATTTTCTTTAATATTCGCTTAAAATAAAACGGTTTTTTTTCTAACTTGATTTGTAAACAACAACAAAATTTTTATCAAACTAAAAGTTTAAAACTAAACCAATTGTTTTAGATGATTAAAATTAAAACTGTTCTAATTATAAAATATTTTTAAAGATGAACTCATTGATAAATCACTCAGTTGTGGCACTAGATCAAAACTAGTAGAAAATAACCAAACATATCCGGGAGTGTATAGGAAGTGATCGGGGAAAGAAAAAGAGAAGCATATTTTTGAAAAAAGAGAAACTGTCAAAGTTGTCCTCACATGGGAAGTGTGCACTTAGAGTGCTGTTTGCGGTGATTTCGCCCTCTCACCGGTGTTAACTGTCAATTGCAAAACCAATTGAAGCTTTTAGTTTTGATGATGTAAAGGTGTTCTTCCAAAGTCTAAGAAAAGCAGCACAAAAGCAAGCTTCGCATTCAAACGAGGCGACATTGACAAGCCGCTGACAATGCTACGGAACAATGCAACTCTGTTTGAGATGGGACGACTAGAAAACTGAAAAACGGAAAGCAACTGATAACAGGCAAAAAATAAAATTTTGAGGTGAGAAAGATGTTCTAAATGAGTTCAGGTCGGCAAATAGTGCGTAGTTTAGTGCACACAAAAGCACACAAAAAAAGTGTTGACTGAGCGTCTAACTATGCAAAGCACTCTCGTCATTCAAATCATTAACGTGCGTGAAATATGAACATTTAGTGGCAGTGTTTTTTGTAGCAAAAAAACTTTAATGTATTTATAAAGATGACAATAAGTGAAATGCGTGGCTAAATATTTTAGAAGGAGCTGTTAGTTGTTGGGCCATGCACGCGCTGGCGCATGGTACCCAGTGCCCCGTTTCCCGAATCAGCTGATGAAGTTGTGACGGTAGCACTTGCATCTTTAGTGCTGTTTAGTGCTGATGAATTCGGTCGAGAAGCAACAGTAGAACCGTCCATCTTGACTGGCTTTGTCAAATGAGAGGCAGAAACTCCTTCATCAGGACCATATTGAGCCGACAGGATTTGAGCCGATCCTTTCAGCGACACTGGGTACTCAACAGATAGGGCAGAGAGAATATCGGCTTGAAAAACAAAAACATAAAAACCATACAAGAAGTAAGCCACTATGGCGATTGTAAACAACAGCAAGTCCCAAGTCAAGGAAAGACCGAGGAACATCACTAGAGCAAATAGTTTTCTTTGTCTGGTCAAATAAAGTGTCGAGTAGTGGCTCAAGTTTTGCCGTTATGCAAATACTATCCGAAATATTCTAATTTAGAACATTCATCTACTCGACAACAAGTCTGGTGCACTAAATTCAATAGCCCAAAAAGTAAACTGCAGTTCAATGAGTTTCATTTATCAGTTGTGTACTAAACAAGTTGGCCTGCACTTGACACAATAACACAGACGCAACGGTTAGTGACATTGATCACGTTATACCATTTAGTGAATAACTTTCCAACACGCTCTGTGAAGTGTGTGTGTTACCCCTATGGAAAATCACGCATGCAAATGTGCACAGGCAACTTTCATTGCCAGACTAACCCCACTGGATGCACTTGTTCGATCAGCAAAAGTGCTGCATCGTATTGAAAATCGGCCTTTAGTTAGCACTACTTCCGATAAAACCTACTCACACGCACACACAACTACCACCAGCACCTTCTCAATGACGGCCGGCCTTTTCGAAGGAGACATCACTGTTGTTGTTTTTCATTGCCACTTATCAGACGGGCCGATAAGTGAAAGCCAGCACCAGCACTTCACTCTCCTGTCTCGAGTGGCCACTTTTCCCACTTTTCCGAAGTAAAGTAATCTGTTTTGGCTGTCGTGCCACGAAGAACCGGCCTTATCCAGCCACCAGTGAGAGACGTTTTGCTGCGTGATCAATTTATCAGCACACTGGATTTTCCCTTATTCGCACGCAGATAAGGCCTATTTCTGTACATTGACCACCGAAGTGAAGGTATTGCATATTCTTTGTACAAGTTTTTAAACTAATGTTTCAAAAAGCATGCCACTAAAAGCACTAAAAAATAGACTGATAAATGGTCCACAAATAGTGCCGAATTCGCAACTTGAAAATGTAGTCACTTGTTTTGGCAAAAAAAGAATATCTGTGGTCAAATCGACATTGATAAGATGATGTCTTGCGTGGTGTGATTTGGCAAAACATGCCTTTACAAAACCAAAACAAGCTATATTTGGGTGTTTGAAAACTTTGCACTATTCTTTTTGTCAAAGTGTGCTTTGTTTTGAAAACACCAAGTATTGATCAAGTGACCAGAGGTTACATTTCCTGTTAAAAGACCAGTTTTGGACAAACAAAGAAACCAGAAGAAGTGTCAATTTTCCTTATCATTGCTGTCTTGAAATGGTGTCTTATCTGAAGTACTACTGGCTCTGCTGTCGTGCTGATGATGTTCACATCTCAAACCTATATAAGTTGGACAACTTATCTCCAGTTTTTCCCAAATATCTTTCACTTGCATCTTCCTAATCGTACAAATTGAGCTTTTTCGGCATCGTTCAGAAAACTCACTGACATACTGTGAAACGGTTCACTCATTTTGAATATTGTCATCTGTGTGATCAAGCAACTTTTTTGCAAAAACATACTGCATCAAAACAATTTAATCATCCACAATGGACCAGGAAGTGAAAATTGAATACTTTGCTGACGTTGAACAGGATGCTCTGGAACGATGGATTTTTGACTACGTGCTCAACTCCTCAAAAGTGTCCAACGGAGAAATGGATGACGAGTTTGCCAACAAAGTGGCTGCACTGAAGTGGATTCGCCAGGAGGGCATTCTCCGACTCTCTCAGTCTTTGATCAACGTCCTCGAAAATGACACACCAGTTTTCATCAACAGAATAAACTGGCTGTACACTAAATTTTTCACCAAATCAGCCATCAGTGAAGAGGAGCTGATCACCAAGTTGATGCAAATCATCGACCCATTCGTTCACCCTCAGCTGAAAGTCTTTGAGGAAATATGGGCCAAACACCGAAACGTGTGCATCGTTCTGAAAATGATCATCAAAAAGTGCTCCTCACCACTGAAGCCTCACATTAGTGATCAGCTAGTGCACTACCTGATTCACGTTCTCGATAAAAATACGCTCAACTCCGAAACCAATCTCTGGGCTTTGATGGCGCTGGAGCTGCTCTGTTCAACTCCCAATCGACTAGTGGAAAGTCAGGCTTCAGCCATCTGTGGAAAGCTGGAACAACTGTCGGCAAACCTTGAGCTGCTGGGCGATCGCTTCTACAAGATGGACTTTGACTTTAGCAGCTACCAGGTGGCCTTCTGCGCCCAGTGGTTGGCAGACAGTCTGCAGCAAAGCGGCGGTGGCGATCTGGCCATCGACCTGCGACTGTCGCCGGTAAAGCTGCTGCCCGGACAGATGACCGTCCGCACCGACAGTCGCATTGACCCGCCCGTCAAGTCCGCCTACGCCATCAGCCAGCCGGGCGTCTACTTCTACGAGGCAGTCCTCCTCACCAACGGGCCGCTTCGCATCGGCTGGGCCACCGGCGAGTGTGACTTTGAGTTCAACGAAACGGAACGCCTGGGCGACGATGAGTTCTCCATTGCCTTCGACGGCCTCTCCCAGTGCATCTGGCACGAGCGAAAGGCTTACCCAGTGAGCTGCAAGGTGAACAGCTGGGCGCCCGGAGACGTCATCGGCGCGCTCATCGACATTGAGGGCGGCAAGGCGGCCTTCTATCTGAACGGCAGTCCGGTACACTACAAGCGAAAGCTGGCGAAGAAGTTCGCCAAGTTAACTGAGCCGAGAATTTGCCACGACGAGCCAACGGCGACGGCGCTCACCTTCTACGCGGCCGCCTCGCTGGCTGCCCATGACCATCTGTACTTTAACTTTGGCCAGCAGCCCTTCGCCTACCCGCCGCCCAAGGACCTGAAGTGGACGGACTTTCACAGTGCCGCCGCCTTTGACTTACGCCAGTACCAACTGCTGCAGACCTCGCTCACCGGTGGCACGTACTGGTTCAAGCGGCAGCTGATCAACAACGCCGTCGAGCCGCTGATGAAGGACGCCCGCCAGAAGGACTTCAACCGGTGGATCAAGGAACTGGAGTCGAGGATTTTCGTGGACGACTTTGACTACGAGTACTTCTACGGCGACCTGAAGTGGGAGTTTGAGGCGCTGATGAAGGACGAACTGGCCTACATTCGCCTGATCCAGGCGGTGATTCGCAAGCTGGGCACACTGGCCACTGCCGACCAAATCGACGTCGTCGTCGGCTGGATCATCTACTACCTCTCCACACTGGACGACACGCTCTCCAACAATGGGCGTGAGGTGCCCGAGATTTGGTTCTTTGACCGCTCTGAGGTGGACTCGAGCGCCAGCTGTCCCAATTTGCCAGCGCCTGCCAAGTTCCTGGAGATGATCTACCCGTACATGCAGCTCAGTCCTCAGTCGGAGGCGGACGTGCTGAAGATCCGCAACACTGCCATTGCACTCTCCATACTGGCGCGAAAGTACTGGTACCTGAAGGACTTCTTCACCCAAGAGGTGGTGGCTTTTGTGTGCAGCATTCTCTCCGAGTCGCAGGACAACTGCAGCATGCTCTTTTCGCTCATCTGCCTGGACAATCTGGTGATGGACCGGCGCGTCAAGGAGAAGGTCCTCAGACAGCTGTCTATCCGACTGCCGCTGCTGGCGAAGTACCTGGAGCAGCTTTCGGTGGGAAACATCTTCGACGAGCAGCACTTTGATGCGGCTCGCTACCAGTTGGCATTCTGCGCCCGCTGGTGCCTTGACTACGTCCTCGTCGACGACAGTGTCCGTAAGCCTCACATCGACTCCAGCGCCGACACCAGTTCACTAAGCCACATCAACAGAAGCAGCAAGAGGGACACTCTGAACTGTGAGTCACGGACTGAGCAACTGAAACTTTCGCCAAATGCCCTCTCGGCACGCTCCGACGACGGTTGGCAGTCTGTGAAGTCGACCTTTGCCGTCACCAGCGGCGTCTACTTCTACGAGGTCATCCGCCTCACCTCCGGGCCGATGCGCATCGGCTGGGCGACCAAGGAAACCGACTTCTACCGAACGAACGTCGGCGATGACCGGCACTCCATTGGTCTGGACCGCTTCCAGCGGTGCATCTGGCACGACGCAGACCGCTTCAAGATCAAGTCAGTGCAGCCGCTCTGTGCGCCTGGCGATGTCATCGGCTGTCTGATCGACGTGCCTAATCAGAAGTTCACCTTTTACCTGAATGGCAGCGTGATCAGCATCAAGAAGCAGTTCTTCAAGCGCTTCAACTTCTCCGCCGAGCCCACCTACTACGCCGCTGTCACCCTTTGGCCCTTTCAGCATGTCGCCTTCAACTTTGGCCAGGCGCCCTTCAAGTACCCGCCCAAGGGCGTCACCTTCAGTGACTTTTACTCCGCCAGCACGACCAGCACCTCGTCTTCGGCGTCCACCAGCGCCAGCACCAGTCCCTCGGTGACGGCCAAGCACTCTGGCAATCTGCGCCGTCGAATCTTCGACATGCTGCCCAGTGTTGCTCCGAGGGTTTCCATTAGTGCGCCCACCATTAAATGACCAGGGCTTCTAATTCACTTTTTCCACCTTCAACCTACTTCCGCACCTCAACCACCATCATCATCATCTTGCAAATGTTTACACTTTATTTACCCAATAAAAAGTACTTTCAATACCCAGCAGCAGTCATTACTTATTATCTCTAAAAGTTCAGTTTTGCGTAACTCACACTCGAACTTTGAAAATAAATTACAAGTTTATGATCTTCGGCAGATGAAAGATATAAAATTGACAAACAAGTTAGTACTTCATGTAAGTATAAAACAATAATATAAATGACATGTCTGATAAAGTAAAAAATAATGTAAAACAAAACAATTTAATTATTTTGAAGATTTTTTCTTTGCTGTGACAGTGGTGATGGTGGTGTTGGTTGAAGCTAATGTAGAGGTTCCATTTGATGATGATGATGATGATGATGCTGGTGCAGAGATGCCATTTGCAATAGAATTTGTTGTTGTAGAGGGGTCAGTTTTTGGATCGTCGAGTGTTTTCGCTTCGGCAAAAGCAAGGTCTATCCCAAAAAATGAAAACATTAGTATTTTTGCAAAACATTTTGTAATAAAATGACTAAATTCACCGTTTGTGTTAAGAAAAACACCAGAAATAAGTGATTCACTTGCCTGGCAATCGCCAAGAATATTCAAAAAACGAGCTCTTGCCATTTCTCGTTCCTCTTCCAGACCAAGTTGATAAGCTACATTTTGAATGTCTTTTACTTTGTCTAGCAAGGCAGAAGTGGTCAGACTGCTAAAACCATAAAGCATGGCTACCTCTTCATCGTCAAGTCCTTGCTGGTAGTCCGGGACAGTGGCCTTTGCAGGCAGCTTTACAGGTTTTCTCTCCACCTTGGGAATTATATTGGAGATACCCTTAAAGGTGGAAGGTTGTGATGCCATACTGTTGTCGAGGAATCCGTCAACAGGACTTGCCCGACTTGAATTTTCAGTTGATTCACAGTTTCTATCGTCGAGTGACCCTCTTTCTTCAGAATCGGAATTGTCAGTGCTTCCACCACTTTTATGTTTCTTTTTTTCAGGAGCAGAGCTAGCCAGCCCGTACCCTGTGAAGCCAAACTTTCGACTGTACTTTTTCACTGAAACCGCTTCAATCGAAGCGAAATCTCCACAAGAATTATTGCCAATTTGTTGGTTTGATTGCTCTAGGTGGTTATTCGTTGAGCTTTGTGATGATTGAAATTGGAGTTCTTGCAAAGAGTTATCTTCCATTTCAGTAATAGGACAGCTCCCAGAAATAAAATTAACAACACCTGGAACTAAGAGAAAAGTACACAGATGATTAGTTAGAAGCATACAAAGAGCAGACCAAGAGTTACCTTGCTCCGGCCACATTTCTGGTGATCTTCGATCCAAGTTTTCATCACTGTACAAAAGCCGTGCTGCATCTAAACGTTCTAATCATAAAGTAGTACAAATTTAATAGTAGTAACGTCGTACACAGGTAAAATATACGTCAAATACCTGTAGCAGTGATGGGTACTGAAGTGGCCGCCCCAAGAGCACTATCCATGATTACTTGCACAAAAACAGTATACTTTTAAAAATAAAAAAGTATCAAACAAGCTTAACTAGCACACTGCTAAAAGTGCTCCAAAAAGAGGCGTTTCTGGTTCAAAATGGGGCGATTTTAAGTTGAAACCGAACAGAATGCACTTGAATTCTGCTTAGCGCGGTTTTGCCTTGGAATTGTTTTGCTGACAAATTGATACTTTTTCAAGTGTGGCGGCGCTCTTAGCAGCCGACTACAGTTCGTAGAAGCTGTTACCGGCGATTTTCTAATCAAAACATTGGTCATTTTTTGTGGTACATATGGTTCGACTAAATCTGATAACCTGAGTTCATTAGTCATTGCTAGAAATCCGGAATAAATACTTGAAGTATTTATCTTTAATAAAAGTACAATAAGCGTTGCACCTTTCCACTTTTTCTGCCTGAAGATGGTTGTTTGCTGCAACTCGCATTTCTACTTCAAATGGATTCATCTCTGGTAATGACCATGTCAACATATTTTCGGAAGCTTACCGGTGTTAATCTTACTTTCTCATGGCCGTAGAATGTTCTCGCGAAAGAACACAGAGAAAAGAATTTACGTTCTCCTAGCTGTTTATCAACAAACAGCTGATTGCAACTTCTAAATGTAAACAACATTAGTGGCACGACTGAATTCGAAATGATATGGCCAATAAGTTGGCAAACTCGCACTGGAAAAAAGTCATTCTTTCTTCATAGTGATTTTATTTCAACCAAAAATGGCTCCAGCAGTTCTCGTCAAAAGTGCAAGTGAAGAGAAGCCAGTCACTCTTGATCCTCAGATAGTCGAGCGATTTGGAATGATTTATGGTAAGCAATTTCGCTATCCACTGATTCAATCAGTTCTAATCATCTTCATTAAAGATGGCGATTTGTCAATCACCATTTCTATGGTCATTTTTATTGGCCTCGCCGTTCTGGCCATCTTTTGGGCTCGTATGTATCCGGACAATCGACGCAATCCTAATAAAGAATTCGTGGTCTTTCTACTTGATCCAAAGAGTAACACTCGTGGCGCTCGTACTGGGCAAGCTGGACAAGAGACAGGCAGTCCGGTTCCGCCGGATGATAACAACAATCCGCTCCAAAACGGTAATTAAGATTAGCTAATTCTCTTGTCATTCACTAATTCACTACTTATAGAGACTACTGCTCGCAGCATTCCTACTCCCAAAAGAAAGAGCAAAAACACTCCTTCAAAGTGAAGTACCACGCAAATGCTTGCTCTTGAAATACTTTTCTTTAAAATTAATCTAATTTTGCTGTACTTGCACAATCATTTCAACTTGTTATTGAACCTATTCTCATTGATGAATAAATGTCATTATCGGTTTCAGGTTTTGCTTGGCAAATCGCGCGCCCTTCCTTGTCTGCGCTATCGTTTCTGCCAACAATCGATGATCGATAAAACAGGAAAAGAATGCACAGTGGCGCATTGTCTGCTCCGAGGTGATTTGGGGCGGAGCAAAAAGCACTGCCAACACAAGGCCTTTCTAGTTACCACTTGTCTAAATAAACTCCGCCTCCAACGAGCAGCAAGCGCTTGATGCACCGCCGTGCGCAGCGCTCTTGCTCGGTGAGTCTCGTCGGCGACATCGGCTATTTATTTGCGGCGTGGCCGATATCTTTTTGTTGCGACGCTCCCGTTTGCATCAAGTGCTTCTCGTCCCCCGATCACCACAATCTACGCATTTGAGACTTCATCACCTGAAACGTCAAGATGCCGACCTACTTCATTCACCTTGAGAATGCTCTCAAGCGTGCTAATGGTAATGTACCCCGTTGATGCAGCGTGGCTAATCTTGCTAACCGTTTTCTTCTTTCACCAAATCACCAGAATTCATCGAGGTGCAAAACAAACTTCGTGCCCTCGAGATTCTCTGCGATGTCCTTCACAGCAAGAAGCATCGTACCTGGCAGAAGAAGCATGAGGAGATCATGATGAAGTACCTCGAGCTGTGCGTTGAGCTAAAGCAGAGCTACGTTGCGAAGGAGGGCATTTATCAGTACAAGATCATCTGCCAGCAGTCGTACATTGGCTCGTTTGAGGATGTTATTCGCAAGTACATTGCCATGGCTGAAGCCAAGGCCAATGAGGCGAAGGAGGAATCGCAAGTGAGCATTGCCGATGTGGACGACCTGGAGAATGCCCAGACGCCGGAGGATATTCTCATGTCCGCCGTCTCCAATGAAGGTAACCAGGATCGAAAGGATCGTGTTGTACTCATCCCCTGGGTCAAATTTCTGTGGGAGTCGTACCGCCAGTGCCTTGACTTGCTTCGACACAATAACAAAACTGAGCGTCTGTACCATGACATTGCGCACCAGGCCTTCAAGTTTTGCATCAAGTACAATCGAAAGTCCGAGTTTCGTAAGCTTTGTGATCATTTGCATCTCCACATTGACCAGCTAAAGCGTCAGCAGACACAGCAGCAGTCGGAACAGCAAAAGGCTAACTCGATCAATCTGAACTCGCCCGAGACTCAGGCCCTTCAGCTGGAGACTCGTCTCATTCAGCTTGACTTTGCGATTCAGTTGGAGCTGTGGCAGGAGGCGTATCGAGCCACTGATGACATCAAGAAGTTTAACCTGATGAACCTGACGAAGAAGGGTCTCGGAAAGCCGCAGCTGATTGCGAGCTACTACCAAAAGCTGGCCCTTGTCTTCTGGAAGGCTTCTTCACACCTCTTCCACGCTGCTGCTCAATTCCGTCTCTTCCACCTGTCAAAGGAGCTGCGAAAGAACTTGTCGGCGGATGAAATTCAAAAGATGTCTTCCCGTTTGGTGCTTGCCGTTCTCTCCATCCCGATTCCGGCCATTCGCCCGGAGATTGACAAGCTCGTCGACACGGAGGAGAACGTGATCGATCAGCATCACCGCAACCTGTCAATGCTGTTGGGCATCACCTCGAAGCCGCCGACTCGCGCCTCGCTGATTAAGGATCTGAAGCGAATGGGCGTGCTGCAGTTTGCTTCTCCGCAGATTCAAGAGCTGTTCTCCCTTCTGGAGGCAGAGTTCAACCCGCTAAGCATTTGCACCCGTGTTCAGTCCATCATTGACTACATCGAGAAGGTGGCTGCCGATCCTGCGAAGGGCTCTGAGGAAATGCTACAGTACATCCCTGCGCTAAAAGAGGTCACCTCTATCCGCCTGATTCGTGAGGTGTCTCAAGTCTATAAGACCATTGACTTCCCTCGTCTCTTGGAACTTTGCCCCTTTGTCAACAAATGCGGCCTGGAGAAGCTGGTCGTCGAGTCGGCTCGCCGCCACGACCTTCAAGTGCGAATTGACCACCGCAAGGGATGTTTCATCTTTGGCACTGAGCTGCGCGTCTCAACGGGCGACGAGTTTGTCGAAGGCCCTTACCTGCAGTCGATGCCCAACGAGCAGATGCGTCGCCAACTGGTGTCCATGTACTCCTCTCTGCAGAAAGCACTGCACCTCATTGACTCGGACTCCATTCGCAAGGAGCGCGAAGCCTTGAAACGTCAAACTATGCGAACCTACCACGCTGTTGCCAACGCCGAACATCGCCAAATTCTCAATCGCCAGAATTTGATTGAAAAGCGCCGTGAGATGATGGAGCAGATTGGCATGCAGCGGGAGATGCACGAGCGCAAGCGAATTGAGGAGGAAGAGGCTAGGCGACGCGTGGCCGAAGAAGCTCGCCTTCTGGAGGAGACCAAAGAACGTGAGCGCATTCGTCGAGAGAAGGACGAGAAGGAGCTAATGAAGCAAATGACTATGGATCAGCTGAAGAAGATGAAGGACGCCCTGCCTGACCTGCGACTGGACGACCTCGACGAGGAAGAGCTGGCCAAGCTGAAACCCCAGGACTTGCATGCCAAGCGCGTGGAACAGCTGGAAAAGGGCCGCAAAGAGGCGCAAGCCAAGCAGCGAAAGGTGGAACGAAAGTTGGACCACTTTGAGCGTGCCAAACGCGTGGAGGAGCTGCCTCTGCTTCAGAAGCAGTACGAAGAGTGGCGTGTCACTGATCGAGAAGTGTGGGATCAGTGTGAAATACTGCGAATCGAGGCCATGAAGGCCGAACGAGAAGTGGCCCTCAAGGAGCGAGAACGCTTCCGCCGTGTTCTGGGCGACAAGGAGGAGTTCACCCGCCGGGTGCTGGAAACTCGCCGCAACGAGTACGAGGAGCGTCTGAACTCCTTTGAGGCGATTGTCAATGAGGAGCGCAAGAAGCGACTGGCCGCTCGCCGAGAGAAGCGCATCGAGGAGCGTCGCGTGCGCTACCACAAGGAGAAGGAAGCCGCCCGCCTGGCCTCCCTCGCCGCCCAAGAGGAGAAACAGCGAAAGCGTATGGCGGAGATTGAGGAGAAGATTCGCCAGCAGCAGCAACTGAATGAGGAGAAGGAGAGTGTCGTCCGAAACGGTGTTCGCCCCAGTGCGGCCCCACTTCAGCAGGAGGAGACTGGCGGCGGAGGCAACTGGCGTGCCCGGGCCACACGACCCAAGGAGGCCGAACTGGAGCCGCAGCCGATGCGCCGCAATGCGCCTCCCTCTGCTTACCCACCATCATCACAGCAGCACCAGGAGGAGACTGGTGGCGGCAACTGGCGCTCCCGAGCCCCGCGACCCAAGGAAGCCGAACTGGAGCCGCAGTCAATTCGCCGTAATGCTCCTCCGTCTGCTTACCCACCATCATCGCAGCAGCAGCAGGAAGAGTCTGGTGGCGGAAGCAACTGGCGCACCCGTGCTCCCCGTCCGAAGGAAGGCGAACTGGAGTCGCAGCCAATGCATCGAGCTGCTCATCAGCCTGCGTATGCTTCGCAGCAGAGAGAGCAGCAGCAGCAGGACGAGACTGGCGGAGGAGGTATGTGGCGCCGTAACCGACCCAAGGATGGTGACCTCGAGCAGCAGCCAATGCATCGCGGTGCCTCGTCGCAGCAGCAGCAGCCGCCGCCGCAGGACGACGGCGAAGGACAGTGGCGCCAGAGCCGACAGAGCCGTCTTCGACGCCCGAACATCACCAGCGAGCCGCCGCCAATGCCCCCGATGCGCGGTCCACCTCGTCGCAACTAATTGCCGAACAATTGATTATTATTACCTACAGCACACCCACACACATCGCCATTTATTGTTCTTTTCGGATGTGTGCGCAGGGACTGAATTTCCGTGTGAAAAATTATTGCTACTTCTATGTAAAACACCTAATAATGATATTTAAATTCCTATTCTTTATGTCAATAGTCGGTGGTGTCCTGTACCTTTCCCTTCTTCTTTTTCTTCTATCTCTATGCACATACTATGCTCTCTCTCATATATTTGCATAATACATCAGGCGCCACTCGGGTTCTCTCTCTTTGCATGGTGCTCACTCTGACGCACAGAGAGCGGGAAAGGGAGAGAGAGTGAGAGTGAAGCCCAGTGAGCACTTCACTTTGGCTGTTTCGGTGGTGAAGGGCACCTTGAGAGAGAGAGAGAGAGAGAGATAGAGAGAGAGAGAGAGAGAGAGAGAGAGCACTACTTGAGCAGGAGAGTGTGTTACCTTCCATATCTGCCATCACGGCGGAATGCATGCCTGCCTGACTCGGCCTCTGTCTGGGTGAGTGCCTGCACTGCCAGCCCCAGCAGCCACCATATTGCACCTCTTCCGCATCACTTCGGCGATGTGGCCGATGCTGGAAAGCAGTCGGTTGGCGCGTAGGACAGGAAGCAGTTCAGTTCGAGCAGTGTCAGTTGATGCAGTGTCAGTAGTCAGGTTGGCACTTCGAGGCAGTCATCATCATCTACTTGATTACCTGCTATATACGAGCAGTGCGAGCGATCGAGTTGGTGGTCGGGTGCACCATGGTGTGCACTACCCTGTACTACCATCCCCCTGTCTGCCATCTTGTCTGCCATCTTGTCTGCCACTGCCTGTCTGCTGTCCTCTTTGCTGGAGGCACCTCTCTCCAAGCAGTGTGTTCACTGTCGCTGGGAGAAAGTGCCCCATTCGGGGCCGAAGCAGTGCCTAGTCTTTCTCTTTCTCTGATCGCCCGCCATTTTGGTCTCCTCTATAGCGTCTGACTGCCCCGCACACACACTGGCAACCCTTCGTCAGTGCAAAGGTAGAAGGTGCGCTGGGAAAGACTGTGCAAGTGCAGTAGTGCTGCTGTAGTCTTCATGCGCTCTTGCTGATGATGATGATGGTGGTGCTGGTGCTTCACACTGCTCACTAAGCTACCCAATACGCAGCACTGAACTGTATAGCAAGTTTGAAGAGTGAGAGAGAGAGAGAGAGTGAGTGAGTGAGAAATAGATAGATAGATAGAAAGTGAGAGAGAGAGCGAGAGAGAGAGACAGTATGGATTGGGCGCCATGGAGCGACTTGACAAGGGAGAAACGAGCCGGGCTGCATCCCACACCAGCTCATGACCAGGGTCAGCACTGCTCCTAGCCACCAGCCTCCTCCTCAAATTCTGCCTCCGCCGTTCACTGCTCAGGCGCCCTGGCCGCCGTCGATCCAGAGGACACTCGAGGATTGCCTGCATCCAGACTTCTTTGTCTGGGAGCTGGGCAAATTGATTCCTCATCCATCTCTGCGCCTCTTCGCGCACTTTGCGACAACCTCTCCTTCGAGCAAGAAGCACCACTCTCAGCTCCCCACTAACTGCGTCTCCTCTCCGCCGCCATCGCCATCGCCTCCATCCATCCCCATCCATCCATCCATCCACCGGGATCATCCAGCAGATATCAGGTATGTCTTGGTGACTTCATCTGTTCTGTTCACTTCTCACTAGTCACTTCAGTTCTTCTTCCACTGGCATCTACTTGAACAGCAGCAGCAGAAGCTTGTTTACAGAGTCTGAACTTGCAGTGCAGCACTTGTCCGCCGCACTCGCATTCATCGTCAACACGTTTCAGCGGAAGACATGCCGCTGAAGTGAGACCACTGACAAAATACACAGCACAGCACACCTTCTACCGCCATTACCACTTTCACTTGTTTTGCCACCTAAAAATCGTCATCTAACATCATCCCAATCACAATGCCACTGATAAAGTGCGAAGAGTATTACATCAACAGCCTGTCACAGAAGATTCTGCTCTTCGACCAGAAACTTGCCACCGTCAATGACTACGATGATTTCTACCGCATTCTGGGCAAGTTTATTGAGCGCGTTCCCGAAAGTTTTAACTTTTGGAAGCACTACATACGATCGTTTGTGGAGAAGCTGCGAAAGGCACCGCTGGTCTCCTTCTCCAACTGGAATCTATACTTTATCAGCAATGTGCCAAAAATACATCTGCCCGCTCCGATTGATCTCATCGACTGCGTCACACCGTACTTGGGTAAGTGCTGCTGCTATATATAAACAAATGCATATCACTATATGAGCTTCCGACTGACAGAATTTATATTACCTTAGCTAAAAGTACCTGCTTCAGCGCCTACCTGACATCAGAAGAGGCAACTAATTTGGCGAATGCCGCCGTAGTGGTGGCCATGTTCATTCAGTTTCTCTACAATGATGAGGAAGTTCTTGCACTCTTTCTCGATGAGAGCAATCTCTTTTTCTATCTGGCTCGCATTATCTTGAATCACAAAGATAATGTCGTTGCCTCCACCTATGCCACTCTGGCCATTCTCGGCGCCTTCCGGGTAAACAACTCACTGCCAAGATCACGGCATAGTGAAACACTGAAGCGAATTAGAGACTGCAGCAACTTGACGTGCTTCATCAGGGCGCTGAAACAGGAGGCAGAGGTGTTCTATGAAAAGGGCGAAACGATGTGCAAGGAGGAGGATGCACTGCTCATTCTGCGATCCATCGTAGCGCAACGTGCGCTGGACTGCTTTCAGGTGAACAGCACCCGAGCGGATGATCTCTCGCGCGACATGTGGATCTTTGGCAGTGACCACCACTTTGGCTGGTCCACCCACCAAAGTCTGACCCCGATCGACCACGACTCGGGCAAGAAGTTCTACTTTGAGGTGTTCCACCTCTCGCTGGGCTCACTGCGCGTCGGCATTGCCCACCAGCCGACGGAGAAGCACCTGGCGAACTGGTTCGACCTGGCGGCCTTCAAGGGCGCCATCACCTTTGATGCATTCGAGAAGATTCACTGGGTGTACGGCAAGGAGCGCACCTGCACGGGCATGAGTCGCCCCGAGCGGGAGGGCTACGTGGTGGGCGTCACCATCGACACTACGGCACGCTCCGCTCTGGAGCTCATTCAGTTCACTGTGAACGGGGTGAAGGTGGAGAGCGACCCGCCGGTGAGCGGCTCTCGTCACTTTCCCTACTCAGTGTCCAGCAAGAAGCGAAAGACGGCGCCCCTGTGGCACCAGCCCTACTACGTCTCCTTCGCCACCTCGGCCCTGCAGAGTTGCATTGTCCTGCGCAATAGGGAGACCTGGACCTACGCTGACCCGCTCCTCGCTGACCAGCTGACCGAGGTGGACTGTCAGTTTGTGCGCATCATATCCAATCTCAATCCCAAGTCGGCAGCCTGTAGTTCACCGCCGCAGCCACCAGCGGCAAATGGGCCATTCGCCAGTCAGGCGACCGGCAACTTTGGCATTCAGGAGAGTCAGTACAGTGCTGCCCCAGCATTAACCAGCACTACTGAGCCTCCTCGTCCAAAGTATCATTTCGTTTTGCGCAACTCCAAGCGATGTCTTCAAAAGATGATTCCTCAGCAGCAGCAGCAGGAGCAGCAGCATCAGCAACTGGAACTGGAACAGGACCAGCAGCAACCACCTCAGGAGTATAAGCAGGAGCAGGTGGAGTCCAGTTACGTCATAACTATTGATCCAGCGCACATTTTGCCCGATATAAGTTTGCCCTCATATGAGACACCCTGCTGCACTGGCGAGCAGATACTGATTCAGAGTGCTCATGAAAGCTATCAGAACCAAAGCATGCCTCAAGGCATGCAAAGCTTTCAACAGGTTTACATTGAGCAGCCATCAACGAGCACCCAACAAGAGATTACTCTTTTTGAGGGCTTTCAGTCTTTCTTCAACACTGTTACATTTCAACCTTCCATTCCTCTGCTTGATTGCGATAACTCTGCACCATCAACTCTGCCAGCTCCACCAACTCAGCCCACTCCACCCACCCCATCGCCTGTTCAGTCTGACAGCAGTTTGCTGCAGGCCCTCGGTTCACCTCTCTCTCAGACGTCCTCGCAGATATCTCTAACGCCGCCTTACGTCGTCGGAGAGCCGCCACTGTTCGTCCTGAGTCCATCAAACTGCAGCTCACCCTCCTCGCAGCAGTCCTTTCCAGAATCGACCCCAAGTCCCCGGTACCAGGTGGCAGAATCGCCAAGGAGTGCATCATCGGTGTCGCCAATTAATGCGCCACCAGTGTCACCAATGAGTGCACTACCACCACCACCACCACCAATGTCGCAGAGGAGAGCATCATCAGTGACTCCGAGAAGGACACCATCAGTGACGCCAAGGAGTTTGACATCAAAGTCACAAAGAAGTTCACCATCAGTGTCACAAAGAAGTGCAGTTGGGTCGCAAAGAAGGTCACCTCCAGCGTCCACCAGTGCTCCTTCACCAGCGCCCAGCCAGTCGAATGGTCAACAACAATTGCCCGCTGACATTCCGCCACCACTTGATCCAACTTTAGATTTGCAGCCGGACAGTCCACTGCCGCCGGTGGAGCACCTTCAGCAAATTCAGTTTCAGGCCAATCGGCAGCACTTCAACAAATCGCGAGAGAAGAATAGACACTCCATTTACTACACCTACAATGTTCAGAATATACTGGCCGAACTGAGCAACCTCCAATCGGCGCGGCATAATCAACAGACGGCTCAACAGACGGCTCAACAACTGGCCCAACAGACGGCTCAACAACTGGCCCAACAGATGGTTCAGCAACCAGCTCAACAACCGATTCAACAGCCGGTCCAGCAATCGTTTCATCAGCCGTTTCAACAGCCGATTCAACAGCCGGTCATGCAACCGGCCCAACAACTGATTCAGCAGCCGATGGTTGTTCAACCGACGGTTGTGACGAGCTTCTGCATCATCGCCAGTGACAGTGCTCCTCACTCGATTTCTCAGCCGATCGTCAGCCAGCCAGGGCCTGCAGTTGTCCAGGCGTCTAGCCAGGACGAGTCGTCAGTGGTTCGTCGCACTTTCGATGACCTTCAGGCGAGAGATCCGCAGACTGCCCAGTCGTCGGGCCAGTCATCGTCACATGTGCCCGAGACGACTAGAGCTCAGAATGGCGCCCCCTTACCGAGGACCGGGTACATTCAAACGGAACATGGCATTATATCTGGAGATGGCTCAAAAAGCACTAAAATTGTGCTGCCAGAGCTGACTCGCTACTTCACATGACAATGACATATCACAGAGGCAGTACACACACACCTACTTTTCATGACTTATAAAGAAAGCTAGTTAGCTAGGATACTGTTTCCTGTGATTCTCCGTCAAATGTAAAAACTCTAAATAAAAAGTTACAGCTTTTACAGGTTCCCTCTCGTGGTGACAACTTTCTGACATTGGAAATTATGAAATGACTAAACAATTTGAATGTTTGAAAATTCAAAGCAGGGCACTAGCGCATGCCACTTCAGAACAGTATCTCTGTCTGATAGTGATTGTGTGTGAGTATACGAGAGAAAGTGAACAAGCTAAAGCGAAAGAACGAGAGAAAGGAAGAAAGAGCTAGCGAATTGCCTTGCTTAACTCACGTCTCTGGACAATCTTGTACCGTCGTCGTCTGGACGCACCCTCAGTAGGCGGCGGTGAATCAAAACGAAGAGTTTGGCACTTTTCTCGCTATAGCACAGCGGCGGCCTGGAAACAGTGCTGCTGCAGTGCTGTCTTTTCGTCTCCACTTTAGCGAAAGAATGCACTGGGGAAGCTACCCAGCGCCAGCACCTGTCACGCTGCCTCGCTTCCTCCGCTGCTGCTGCGTAAGAGTTGATTGACACAGAGCGAAGGCAAAACGTGTGGGGTGACAGTGCTGCCTCTCAAGACAAGACAAGTCAGAGGGATTCCTTGCCTCCTCCTCTCACTCACTCTTTGGTCTCACTCTTTGTTGACCACGGGGCCTCAGTTCCTGTGGCGCTGCAAGACACTGCTCAGGACAGGAACTTTCTTCCATAGCTCACTCGGCTCCTCTCTGAGCCACAGCACAGCCTAGCTAGTCTATTCCAGTTCTGTTTACGTCAATTTGATCGAAGTCATTGCCGCCCTTGCCCTATCATCCTCCCGAAGAGGAGCCCACTTGACAACATCCTCGCCCTTTGGGTACCTCCTGGGACCATCACCGAAACATCACCAGGTGTGTATTCCCAACTTCCCAGGTGCTACATGGCTCTTTAATTGGCCGCTATGCTGCACGTGGACGCATTAAAAGAGAGAGTCAAGTCTTTATTTACATTTGTTTTCCCCATTTAGAGATGGCTTCGATAAAGCGCAAAGCAGCAATTGAATGTAGTAATTCTTTCTCTACCGAGTGGATGTCAAAGAAGGTCAAGCTGGACGATATGGAAAGTTGGATTGCAAAGCTAGATACGACCTTAGACAAGAACATCACAGAGCACGGAATTCTCGGCAAAATTTTCGGAGAAAAGTTGGAAAAGTCAAAAATTCTGAAGCACAAGGTTTTCTGGCCCAAATTGATTGGCTCGATCATTCGGGGCCTGTGCTTCAAACCAGAGACGGCCATTTGCTGGATTAACTTTCACTTGATAAATCTCATTAACGAAAATAAGCTTGAGCTTTCCTCGCCTGAAGAGTTGTTGTCTTATTTGCAGCCTTTTATGACGATTAAAAGCTTGTTTCAAATGTTTGCTGAGCGAAACCAAGTGCCTAGTAAGTTTGCTTTGTATCTGTGCTCATTTCATCACTATTTAATAATCTGTTTAAAGCCACTGAAACTGTAGGTTACTATCGCGTCTCATACACTCCTGCTGCTGCAGGCCGAAGCGCCTCAATCTCACTCGCTAGTCGAAACGGCACAAGTGATGTTCTCATTGCCAAAGTTACCGAGAATAGCATTTCCGAAGTTACTCGCAACACCTGTCTACTCATTACTTTTCTGATCGCACTGTGCGAGAGTAGTCAAAAGGTGTACGAGTTAATCACGCTGGAGAATGAACAAGTTCTGAAGTATCTCTCCGCCGCAGTGCTGGACATTAAGAAAAAGGCAACTGACACCTCTCAGCCGCCACCGAATCCGCCTCAAAGTCAAATTCGTTTGAACAACTCTGTAGAGCAGATTCAAACGGCCAACTTTGCACTGTTGGCATTCATGCAGTGTTTTGATGAACTGCCTGAGGATGTCTTATTTGCCGAATTGTTGAGCACTGATTTGAAGGAACATTTGAGTAACCTTGTGATCAAAGCAAACGCTAAAGAAGTTGCAATGGGTAGAGTCAAACCCTGGCCTACTCACAAGAAACAATATGCCACGCTGACTTTTCATGTGTTGGCTTATCGAGCTTTAGCTAAAGTTTCTAATTGGAATCAACCATCACCCTTAATTGCGTGCACTAGTGGCATGAATCCACTTTCTTGGGGAAGATGGGTCTTTGGAAACTATGCAATTGGCCACCAGACGTATCAGCTCAAAACGCGAAAACAGGTAAGCAAAACCTTGTATAAACACACAGTAACTTTAATTACTATTTCTTGTTACACAGCCTGGAGACATGACTCGGTTCTATGCTGAACTGCGACCTTTAACACCTGGGCCTATTAAGTTCGGTTTTGCCCCGTCTGTCGAAGAAGAAAGGGAATCACTTCAGGATTTGACAGCAGTTTCTGGCTCCATTTGCTACGACTTCTATGAGAATGGTCTTTGGATTAACAACAAAGAGTACATTCCAAGAAAGGATAATGAACAGTCAGATTTGGAGGATTCGGAGACTAAAGATCCACTTGTACCTTCGGCAAAGTTTGATTCGCTAACATATCCTCAGGAGCGCAAGCAGCTGATCGTTGGAGTTTTACTTGATACCGAAGCAAAGAACGAACTTGAAGCTGTACAGTTCTTTCTCAATGGCAAAGAAATGAACTCTCAGATGGACACCAGTGATATTGAGGAATTTAGCTCCAAACGACTTTGGGAAGACTTGTCCTCATTCTTCCTCTCGGTGGCTCCTACAGCTTTCCAACAGGCTATACTGGTGTTGAATCGACAGAACTGGAAGTACAACCGCCACAATGAAGAGGTGAGCTCTTTTGAAGATATAGCCATAGTGGAAAATGATGTTGATTCGGACGTTGAGGAAGAAGTGGAAGAAGAGGAGGAGGTTGACGAAGACGCTTGGTTCTCTGCCGATGATAATGAGCTTGATGATGACGGGGAAGTGGAGGATCTGGGCATTGAAAATAATGATGACGGTGGTGCTTTGGGACTGAGAGATATCGACTGGCTGAGCGAGTACGAGACGAGTGACCGCATTTTGACGGAAAAGAAGTATTGATTTGTATCCGGCGATTTTAATTCTAACTCTCCATTTCAACCGCCATACCAAGTAGCTTACACGACTGTACTTTTTAATCTCATTTTATATACTGTGTTCAATAACTTTTCCTTATCAATTTTGTTTTGTACTTTTTGTCTTCTCTTTGTTCACATTAAAGTTCCTTCCAGTTTTGATCGAAATGATTTGCATTCTTTGGGGAGACACTTGTTGCACATCTTTTTTCTCTGGCAGCTCTGAATCTACAGCCATCATTTTCACTGACAGCTAAGGCAGGGTTGAACAGCCATTCTACAAACAGTTGCTCAAACTTCATATGTCATTTCGGTTGAATAAGAAGGCAGCACTGATTGAGAGGTACAAAATTAACTTTTTATTTAAAAATGATTTGACAAAAAATAGTTTTATATCAATGTCAGCATTACAAAAAAGTGTCTCATTCTATGATTGACTCCATTGAAGGTTCCAGTCACTTAAAATGCGAGCGCGCTGACCTGTTCCCAGCGAGATGAATACGCACTGATTGTCAAATGGCTTGGCAGTCCTGAAAGAATGAGCAAACTGATGGTTTAGATTGAACTGAATCTCGTAAGGTCGATGATTCTGTTTTGAAGGATTGTATGATAAGATGCATTCAATAGTTGAGCCGCCGAGCTTGGTGATGATTTGTTGCGGTTTGATGCGTTCGTTTTCGTTTTCAAAAATCTTTATTTCCTGGTGATAAGAATCAAAGCAAATGGATTTTTCGTTGGCAATCATGTCGTAGCCACCTTCACTCTTATTTTCATTCTCATCGTAGGGGCCAATTCCAATTCGGTTTGAGCCACTAGTGAACATGCGCACTTCAAATTTAATCCAGTATTTGGCACAGTAGCTTGTCTCGGAACGTTTTAAGTCAGAAGTAGAGGGAACTGGAAAGTAGAAGTTAGTCCACATCCAATTGGTGCCGCATAGCCATCCATCGGCGGCAGTGGGTCGAACTGCATCGCATCGGCCGCGTAATCGGCGCAAAATAGTTTCTCTTTTTGCGTCGGGGATTCTTTCGTTCACACAGAGATGGTCAAGTTGAGAGTGAGTACAGCAAGCTAAAAAGAGGTTAATTACATTGATGTGGCGAAGCTCCGATCTTCGATTCATTTGAGCATTTCTCTTATGAGAAGCTGGCCAGTTACTTGATTTCAAGTTTCGGTAAATTGTCATCAAGTCAGGGATATCACAACTGGGTTGAATTTGAAGAATAGTCAAGAGAGCAAAGATGCAAGTGTTGTTTTGAATGGGCTTTGAGTTCCAATGCTCGTAATTTAGAACTTTTGTGAGCTTTTCCACGATGTCTAAAGATGCTTCAAACTCCTGAAGCTTTTTATTGCTGTACAAGCAAAAGACAAAGAAGATGGCAGCGCAAGCATTTCGAATGTGAATTTCGTTAAGGGGAGTTACTGGCCGCTTTGAAACCTAAAGTATAAAAGTTCAAAGTAACAGGTGATCAGAATGGACAGCAGTAGAAATTTAAAAACACTTACCCATTTTGAGATGAATGATGCAAAAAACTTATCATTAACTGGATGAGTGTGAATCGAATCGCTCAATGAGTAGGTGATCCAGGTCACGACGCTTTCAATGTTATCGCTTTCCTTTAAATCTTTAACAAAGCGCTCTAAGAAAACTTCCCAAAAGAAGGGAAGCATAACAATATCAGATGATAAACTTTTACTGAACAGATCTTCATATGAATCGTATGTTTCTTGGCCAAACTTAAACATGTGTTCACTCATCTTTTCAAACATTCTTTTTAACTCTTCATGAAGGGTACTTGGATCTGTAACTCGATCATCCTCCTCTTCCTCCTGAGATAACCGCCTTCGTTTGGGTGAGTGCATGGTGAATGGTTGAGCCTGTCCAGGATAGAAAAGCAGTGTTACTCTAAACATGAAAAATTGAAATTGGAGGCAGACTGTTGCTAAAAGAGCGCCAAGAGGCACTTGTAGGCTACCCGATTGAGAGTGAGCAAGAGAGCGAGCGAGCGAGCGCCTGTGTAGTGTCTGCAAGAACAGTACTATTCGACGGTGGAATGTGATTTATTTATGTGGGACGAAGGGTCTCCGATGGGTAAAGTGAGATGCGCGTCCGAGTGGGTTTGTGGCTGGTGGTGAACAGTGCAGAATCGGGCACTGAACAGGCAAATATACACTGCCAAATTGATAATGTCAGTGTGAGAGAGAGAGTGAGTGAGTGTGTCATTCAAATAAAGAGACAGAGGAGAATTAAGCAGACACTGATTGGTCTGAGACGAGTGCTGGATCGCGCAAGACCACAGCAGCAGCAGCAGTGGCTCGTGCAGTAGCAGCAAATTCTCTCGCGCGCTCTCTCTCTCTCTCTACTTGGACCAGCAGCCTTGTCTGTCAGTGTACGAAAGGCGACCACCTCGTTTACTGGATTCACTTACGGCACAAGCTGACAATCAAACTAATTGAACAATTACATTTTACACTTTGACGCGGCGGCAGCAGCGGCAACAGCAACCGCAGCAGCAGCAGAGAAGCAGTGGTGGTGAGGTACTTTGAGCGTGAAGAGTGAGCGGCCAGCTATCCACCTTTCCATTGGCTGTGTGAAGTGCCTTAGCCGAGCGCTTTTACATGTGTGCAAAGGCGTTCACTGTACAGTCCGATCGGTGCAGCTCTATAGAGAAGAGCCAGGCACAGGACTGCCGCTGAAAAGCGAACAAGCCATATTCTATTGGGGAACATTAAATATACTTCTGTAAACCCGACGCCGCTAACAGCTTGCTCGCTGCTGGCTGGTGACCAGAAGGGGCAGCACAGCTTGCCTTGATGCAAAGAAACTCAGGTCAGGCTCAAAGGGAATCAAAGATAAATGACCAAGTTCTCACCTTTCCACTAGGCTGACTTCTATGCAATCGTACAAGTTAAATGTAGGTAACGCCAAGGTAAGTCCAGGAGGTGTGCAACAAAACGAAGCCGTTTAGCAAAGCCAAGTCGATAACTAACAAATTTACAGGTTTTACTGTCTTTGAAATTTAAGTGGTAGTTAATCAAATAAAGAAGGTTTTTGCAATAGACAAAGTCCATATTGATTAAAGCATTGACCTGTAGAACTCACTACTCTGGAATGAACTTTACTACTCTAATTAAAACTCAAAATTAAACCGGGAGTATTTGGCAATAAAAGGTTTAGCAATAGATGCGCCACCCGTAACAAAATAGTAAAAAAACGCTCATATGGAAAATCAAACTCACCAATTGATGATCAACAGAAGATCATTAGAAGTGGAAACAGGTCGAAAGAGTGTGAAGATGAGTCACTAAGTGCAGCACTAGTTCAGCGACCGCACTCTTCTGCAGACACTGAATGAAAGTACACGGTAGCCTAGTACATGCCTAATATATGCCTTCGGCAGAGTGGCTCATGGGCGAGCATGGTGAAACACAGACAAACACAAACACAGACACAGCATGGGCAAACTGTCCGCGTGGTGACAACGGCAAGTCAGGGGACAGTACCCATCGAAAGAAGTAATTGCTGCCAGTGCAGGCAGTTGAAACAATTGCCAATTCCAGCTAATTCAGAGAGCACTGCTCACTCGCTAAAGCCTAAGTAGGCTTTCGCTTACTGCCTTCTTTGTCCAGATGGGCCTCTCTCCCTCTCCCTCTGCCAGTGATGAGCTTTAGTCAGAAAACTTGTGTGCCTAAGAAGTGCCTCGTAAGTTACTGCCTGCCAGGACCGACAGCGAAAGACAACAGCAGCAACAGCAACAGTCGCAGCAGTTTGCAAACAGATATCCTGGTGGCAATAAAACATCAGCCCCTTTCCACTTCTCAGCAGCAGCAGTCTTCGGTTGTGTGGTTCGACACTTGAAAGACACCGCTTAAGTCAGTTGGTCAGTTGGTCGGACTAAGCTTAGCTAGGCCTGATCACAGCTGGTAGTGTGCATTTTGGTAGTGCTCAGGAGGCTGGGTGGATAGCTGGCAAACAGACAGACGGACCGACACACAGACACTTTCAGAGACTGAAGCTGTCTCTGACACAGCAGCAGCAGCAGCAGGAGATTGTAAAATCTGCAGGGGACAGAAAGGGAAATGGAAAGCACTTGCTGGCAGACTGTCGCCTCGCTAGACACTAGACACTGTCGCTGTTGCTGTTGCTGCATATGGCGCCGTTGAGCACTGCTCTGTCTCCGTCGAGCGAGCCCCATCGGGGCGCTCCAGCTCGCCGTCTCTGTACCGTACACGTCCTAGGCCGCCATCGTCCAAGCGCCAGCGACGGTTTAAAATTACAGCAGCGGAACTGCCACCACCACCACCACCGCCGCCGCCGTCGTCGTCGAAAACATGCTTACATAAGCTCCACGTAGGCGCGCACGTAAACGCAGCACCCCTTCTCCCGCTCTCTCTCTCTCTCTCTCTCTCTCTCTCTCTCTCTCTCTCTCTCTCCCTCTCC
>JAALOO010000183.1_pt1 | contig 55000 bp, 39 predicted proteins | sample 7257641 | NCBI WGS metagenome assembly JAALOO01 (sample SAMN14085613, study PRJNA598686) | mite metagenome | biome: ENVO:01001000; feature: ENVO:01001002; material: ENVO:01001226; isolation source: single female mite from University of Michigan culture on fish food culture... ...
AAGATAGAGGGCAAAATATGAGTACATGGCCACAAGAAGGCAAAAGATAAACATTTAAAAGATAGGAGGGAAAGATAAGGGAAATGACCGGAGTATGAACCTACAACAATTGATTCACTTGTAAAACCTACCAATGTCAACACCAGTAAAAATTTTAAAATTTGGGATTTAAAAAACTGAGAAAGAAGAATGCCATTTTGTTGCTGCTAAAAAATGAAACATATTTAGAATTTTTTTTGCAGTCAGTGTTTCTAATCACTTTACCACAAAAAACAATGTTTTTCTTTTTGTTAAAAGCTAATGTGTGTAAAAGTGAAAACTAATGTCCTGCAAAGCACATAAAGCATAGTCTATCTTTGATAGTTTCATCGTACGGTTCCGTTGAAGTCAGAAGCGTGCATCGGGCTGAAATGTGTTGACAAAGTCAATTAGAGCGCCATTTGCACATTGTGCGACAATGTGCCCTCTCGAGCCACTTTCCCATCTATAAACAAACAGTGCCAGGAGGATCAGTTACACGGTGCCACCACAAGCTACTTTGTTAATGATCTCGCTTATACAAATAGTGCTTGTTTAGTCAGAGATAGCATCACCCGCTACCTGTTAACACATGTACACGACATGTGCACTGTCGCAAAATTTCACCGCAAATAGAGAAAGAGAGAGAGAGAGAGAGAGAGAGAGAGAGAGAGAGAGAGAGAGAGAGAGAGAGAAACGGGCACGGCACGGCGTTGGTCCGGTGTAGAGAAAAAGAGGCACGGGCGCAAAGGCGGTCAAAATGTTTATTTGATAAAAAGAGAAGGGCCAGTTAATAGGGATGAAGAAATAAGTGGTGAAGGCCTCTCTGGGCGAATGGGCTCCGGCTCGGGCTGGGGTTCTGGGTGATAGGATGGCACGGGGTACAGCACGGCAAACGGCCGGCGATGATGGGCGCGTTCTGGGCAGCCGGTCGGCTGAGCGTCTGCTAGGGGAAGAACTGAAGACGGTCTCGGCGCCAGAGGCTTATATGCTTTCTGGAGACGGTGGGGCACGTGGGGGGGGGGGGGGGGGGTGAAACGTCGCGAGTCGTCGTCCCGTTTACGTTTACGTGGTCTGATTACTCACGGGCGAGGTGCTCGGCGGCCTGGCGATAAACCGGCCAGCGTACGCTTCTCGCGCTGGAGCTTTCTCGAAAGGTTTCGTCAGAGGCCATCACCCCAAGGAAATTTCTCTGACAGGAACAGTAAATTTGCTGTACAGACCATCATTCAACAACCGACTTCAAACACCCTTCCAGACCACAACAAATCTCTTCTTCTGAATCACCCAGCCGATTTCGACTTAGCTGATTCCTGACCGGTAGCCCTTTAGTGAAGATTGACCTGCCGTCTGTTCGACTAGATTAAGCTAATTTGACCAAAATGCCCTGCACCCGTTTTACTTTGTGAACCTAGCCAATAAAATGAGGTCCTAGGCTCCTCCGCTCTCTCTCTCTCTCTCTCTCTCTCTCTTTCTTTGTACTTTGAAATGTGCAGATTAAATAGTGCTGATATTACTTGTGCGTGTTTCACTCTCTCTCTCTTTTGCCCTGTTAACCCTTGTCCACAATGTGCCCTACCTGCGCTCCCGAGGAACAAGCCCAGGCACTCTTTGAAAACACCACCTCTAAAAACAGTAGTCGTATTCGACTTTGACAAACTGGCATTTGCGACTTGGCGCCAGCCCCCTTCGACAAATCAGTAGTTTTAATCTACGCCGTTTTATTGCCTGCAATCTCCAGCAGCCTTCATCGCCACCAGCACTACACAGTTACAGTTACTTCGCTCGACAAAATTGCACGCCTTGTGGACAAGTTTCAAAGAAAGATTGGTGAGTTCAAACAGAACTTCAACAGCACAAGACTTTCTCCCCCAGCCGACCTACTGGGGAAAACATTGGCTCTGTTCAACGACATTGAATCCCTGATGGACCACGGAAACAAGCTCCACCGAGAATGGCTGGAACGTAAAATCAAACTGAAGGAAAAGAAAGAAAAAAGTGAATCAGAGACACTGGAGGGCGGGAAGTCGGGAAAAGTCAACAAAGTTTTTGAAAAGTCGCCCTCACTAGACTTCAGAGCGTCTGAAGTTCAGCTGGAGATAAGCTGGCTAACAACCGCCATTGACGGTAGCAGCATTAACAGAAGTCCGCACACTCTGCAAAACACTCAACTAAAGCGCCTTCACCGCGAAGCGCCCTTCATTACTAAACTTCTGCTCAGCTTTCTGATCATCATCAAACTGCTCCTTCGACAGCCGCTGTACACACTGGCCCAACTGCTGTTGCCCGCACTGCTGGTCAGCCTGCTGAGCACCTTTGTCGGGCAGAATCCGTTCGCAGAGCCTGAGCACCTTTTTTAATGAAAATTATCATTGAAGACTGTCGACGTTATTTGGGCCCGGCAAAAGCATCGGCCGGTTTTGGAGGCCAGATTCTGTCTTTTTCTTTGACCAAATAATGTCGACCGTCTTCAATGATGATTTCCGTTGAAGATAGGTGCTCAGGCTCTGAGAAGGGCCCTTTTATTTTACGTTAAAGCCATTCTCGGCGGAGCTTGTTTCCGTGGTCCATCAGGGCTTCAATGTCTGTAAGCAGAGCCAATGTTTTCCCAATAGGTCGGCTGGGAGAGAAAATCCGGTGCGGTTGATGTTTTGTTTGAACTCACCAATCTTTCTTTAGAATTTTTCCACAAAGCGTGACAAGTCATCGTTATGACGCTTGATTTTGAGAAAGTTACCTTCCTGATCGACGTCGTTTTGCAGTAATTTGCGCAGTATTACGGGCATTTTGGCAAAGGCAAAAGTTACTAGTGATCACTTAACTGTGCTTGTGCAAGTGTTGCTGCTGTGTGTAGTGGATCAAAAGTTCCACTTTCTCTCGGTGCAGTATTGTTGAACAAAGTAACTGTAAAGTAACTGTGAAGTGCTGGTGGCGATGAAGGCTGCAGGAGATTGCAGGCAATGAAGGCTGCGGGAGATTGCAGGCGATAAAGCGGCGTAGATAAAAACTACTGTTTTGTCAAAAACTGATTTTTCGACCGTGTCCTTTCTCTTTCTCATCTCATTTCTTTAAAGAATAAATTCTGCGACAACTAATACTAAAAAACCACTGACGCGCTACAGTAAGCAATGTTTGCAGCTCTTAAATCACAAGAGTTTTAAAATCTAACACACCCATTAATTTTATACAGTCAAAAAACGTTGACCTCATTTTGCTTTAAGTTCAACAGGTTTACCAAAAATAGGTGCCATCTCGTTTTTACGACCATTGAGCAGTTTTGTTTTCGGTTTGGTTTGAATCAGTTTTGCCAGCAGACGGACTTCAGGTTTGTATCACTTGTATAGTAATACTTTGTACCTTGGGTCCCAGGCATTCTCACTTACTTTCATTTGTACTTCTACACTGTACGATATTAGGCTTGAGTCTTTTTTTGCAAATTGCTTACCTTTACTATTTATTTTTTATTTTAAAAATTTAATTTTATGTTGTTCTTTATTTATTTAGCAAAAAATAGGTAGTGAAATTTTAGATCAGCACGAGTATGATGCACATTTTTCCAAATGGTTAATTACCTTCATTTCATTATAACACAGTATCAAAATATTTTTTATCGTATTAGTTGTATTTTGTTTAGTTTTTTAAAAGTGTTCAAAACTTTAAAAAACTTTTACAAAAATTTAATTACTATTAAAAGGGAAACTTAAGAACTTTATTATTCATTATAAAGTAACTAATGTTTATTAATTTATTAATAGCTTTCACAGCATAGGCAAATACAAAAAAAATGTTTAAGTAGTGTTTTAGGCATTCACAATAAAACTGTCTCAGACATTAAAAAAGTTAAATATAAAACCATTTCATTGAAAAAAAGTTAAGAATAAAACCCAGTTAAAAACCTTCAGTAGAGTTTAACAGCAATCATCGTCATAAGCTGGAGGCCGGCAATCCAAGCAAGGGGCAGGTTGACCGCCCACCAGAGGACATCGTTTTCAGTCGTCAAGTGGTGGTACTGCTGCCAGCCCCAGCCACGCGAGAAAACCGATCTCAGGCCCTCGGCGGCCACTGACTGAGGGAGAAGGTGGACCACGGATCGTCTCACCGCCAGTGGCATGCACTCCAACGGCCAGAGGATGCCGCCAAAAAGAAGCAGACCGGTGAAGTAGTTTAGCTGCAGCAGAGCCACCACCAGCCCCGGTCGGCGGAGGTTTAGCGCAAAAAGTGCCACCGTGGAGAGCAGCAGAGCGACCGTACCTTGCTGCGCCACCAGCACAAAGCTCAGCCCCAGAGAGTTGAGCAGGTAGTCCCTCTGGTTGGCTTTCACCAGGAGAGTGCCCACCACCAGCAGGGTGATCGCCAGCTGCACGGCCATAATGGCCAGCTGTACGGTGGTGAAAACGGCCACCAGCAGAGGGCGACTGATGCCGCCTAGCTGGAGACTGTCAAAAACGGGCGCCCGTTTGAGTCGGGTGAGCAGCGGCAGCGGAAGGAGGGCAGAGGTGAGGGTGAAGACGAGGACCAGCGTCCCGGGCAGCAGCCACTCGCCCATGGGCGTGTCCTCCGACCCGTAGATGTTCGGTGTCACTAGCTCCAACGGCGTGGGAATCTTCGGCGAGAGGGTGGCCAGCGCCGGATCGGCTTGCGCCTTCTGCAGGGCGGCGAAGATCTTCGCCTTGATGAAGCCGGCCACCAGGAGGTTGGTGTTGTCGATGTGCAGGCGAATGGTGATCAAGTTGATCGGCTTCAGTTTCTTGTGGTTCACGTCAATGTCGTTGCCCAGTGCGTGCGCTTCGGGACTTTCCGCTTCGCTACTGCCGCTTCTACTGACGCCGTTTCCGTTTACCGGGGTGACAAGAGAGGGGCCACCGATAGATAGAGTGCTGCCAACCCCGCCGTCCCTTGCAACAGCTGTTCCATTGTTCTCCTCGTGTTCTTCCTCCTTTTCAAGCGTGGACCGCTTGCTCACTGGTCGGACGCTGCGGAAGATGCGCGCCAAGTCGGTGTTTTCAGCCGTCAAGTCGGCTGGACTGTCAATGCGGTCACTGCCACTGCTTTCGTTTTTGCTGTTGGACAATTTGTCAAATTGCCTATGGTGCGCCTCAGAATCGACCAGATGACCAGAAATGCTCTCCGTTTCCGGCTCCTCGTCAAAGTCGCTGTCGCCTTCGCAGGTCTGTAATGAAAGTGTGTAGAAAAGGGTGGTAACTGTCATTGTAAAGGAAAACTTTAGCATTAAATGGCACTTACTTGAAGCGCACGGTTGATCATCGAGTTGGTGTAATTGGCGGGGAACTCCATGACCGCCCAGGCGAGGTGCAGTCGGACCGCCTGCACTGCCGCCTCCAGCGTCGGGTACTCCTGCACGTGAATGGTGTGCCCGTCGAGGCTGTTGATCACGTGGCGACTGACAATGGACGGCTGGTCGGGGTTGTACACTGCCACGGGAATGGCGAACGGATTCTGCCCGACGAAGGTGCTCAGCAGGCTGACCAGCAGTGCGGGCAGCAGCAGCTGGGCCAGTGTGTACAGCGGCTGTCGAAGGAGCAGTTTGATGATGATCAGAAAGCTGAGCAGAAGTTTGGTAATGAAGGGCGCTTCGCGGTGAAGGCGCTTTAGTTGAGTGTTTCGCAGAGTGTGCAGACTGCTGTTAATGTTGCTACCGTCAATGGCGGTTGTTGGCCAGCTCATCTCCAGCTGAACTTCAGACGTTCTGGAGTCTAGTGAGGGCGACTTTTCAAAGGCTTTGTTGACCTTTCCCGACTTTCCGCCCTTCAGCGTTTCTGATTCACTCTCCTCTTCCTCTTCCTCTTCCTCTAGTTTGTTTTGCAGCTGATAGGAGGTGGCCACGTACTGGCGAATCTTGTCCACGTCCACGCTGAGCAGACTGGCAATGTCCAGCGATGAGGGTGAGGACTCTGCAGCAGCCGGTAAATCCGACATCAAGCTTTTCCCATCAACACTAGTCGGAGTGGTAGGGCCATCAAGAGGGGCAGCTGAAACGGGGGCTGGCACTGTCAGCAAACAAGGCACCAGCGATTTCTTGCGCACTATGGCCGCCTCGTCGGCGAAACGGACGTCCTCTACAGTGCGCGTGGAAAAGATGATGGTGACCGCCTCGGCGGTGGTCAGCTTCTTCAGCTGTCGCCAGATGTGCTCTTTGAGGAAGAGATCGGCGCCAAAGTTGGGCTCATCAAGAATCAGCACTGCAGGCGAGTGAATGGAGGCGATGGCCAGCGAGACGAGCGTCTGCTGAACGGCGGTCAACCGGCCAACCGGCACCGACTTTTGCTCCCAGCCAATCATTGTCATCAGGCGGTGCAGCTTGTTGTGGGCCACCACCGGCTCCAGACAGTGTAGTTTTGCGAAGTACTGCACATTCTCCACCGGGCTGAAATCGGCAAAAAAACCGCCTCGTTGGGCCATAAAACCGGCGGACAGTCGACCGCCTTTCGAAATTGTCTTTTTCCCTCCTGCCTTATCAGTCAAATCCTTGCTCGTTTTTTCATTTACACTCAGGTACTTCACCTTCCCCGCCGCTGGAGAGCGAATTTTTGCCAGCGTCTGCAGCAGAGCCGTTTTGCCCGACTGCGGCTCGCCAATGACCACAAAGATGCGACCGCAGGTGAAAGTGAGGTTAAGGCCGGTGAAAACGGTCCGCCCACTGGTTACCTGGTCACGCCGTTCCTTCTTTACCGAGACGCCAATCAGCTGCACTACAGGACCAAGGGTAGGGTTCAGGTGCTGACCACGACTGACGCCCACTCGATGATCTCCATTCCGTCCACCTCGATTACCTCTTCCTCCTCCTCCTCCACTTGAAAGTTGTGCTGCCTTGTGGCGAAGAGCAGCGGCCTCTGCGGCGCTGACATTGTTGTTGGCCATGTCTGCCAGCCAATCGTCAGAGGAGAGCATGGTGGTGGTCGTGGTGGTCATTAGTTTTCCACTCTGACGCCCTGGATTACTACTGGGCCGCTTTCCGCGACCTTCCTCTCGGGGCGAGTATTCTTCGGTGATGACTGCTGCGGGCACTGTTTCAGCCAGGGGAATGGGAAAGTTTTTTGGTCGGTGATGAGGGTGGTGCTGGTGCTGGTCTTTGGCTGACTTTTTCTTATTTCCGCCTACTTCTGCCATGGTTTGCCTTTCAGTCATGCTTTGTATCAGTTTTTGTTACTGATAAAATGAGGAATTTTGTTTCAATCTGTAAAGTAAAAAAGAAAAAAATGAGTACTTTTTAGTGCTATTGTTAAAATGTTTTAATGAATGCCGAGTTATTGATTTTTGTCATGCATACTACTTATTCATTTAAATTTTTTTAATTCATTTGCACTTAAAAAATACATTTTATTGTTGTTTTAAATTTTATTAGCATTATTGTTGTTATTGTTGTTTGCTTTAAAATTGTTTGTTTGTAAAAGATTATATTTAAACTAGAAATTCATTTTTTTGTGATAAAAGGTTTTTATTTTAAACATTGGATTGTGATCTTAAGAAACTTTTGATATTATACAATTTAAAATTTGCAAACTACATTTTATTATTTGTAGCAAAAAATGTATACTCTTTAATCCGATTATTTGTTGTTACTTTGAATATTAAATTTTCTGAAACTGCAAAGTTAAATCTATAATTTTTATAAAAGTGTTGTTTTGTATTTTTAAAATGTTTGTGAAATAAAATTTAGTACGCTCTCGTTTACGATGAAACAAATAAATTGTAAATTTTCTAATGTACACAATACATCTCCTTCACTGACATGCAAATCACACAGCACCAGGATTGAGTTATGTCGGGAAGCCTGTCAACTTTTTTTACCAGTTTCACTACTGTTTCTCAAATTCAACTCAATAGCGCGGAAAACTCATCGATTGCTTGTGCGCTGATTGAAGAGCAATGGATGAGAGATAAAACAGTTAAATTAAAGTAATAAAAGTGGAAAACAATAGAAAAGAAGAAACAACACAAGAGAGCACTGATTTATGACAAGTGCGACTTGCGATCCTTTCGATGGCCGGCCTCGAGGGAGAAGAAGCCATCATCAGGAGAAACAACAACACAAGTGAACAAAGAGAAAGAGTGAGGGAAAAAGAACAAAAAGGTCCAGACAGCCACCTTGGTGCTGCCAATAAATAAATTGCCCACAAGTCTGCCAGCTACTGTTTTGCCAGTTGAGTGCAACGCATTCAGCAATTGAACATTTGAAACACAAGAGAATTGTGGTTTTACATTTCGCTGGGCAATCAATTGCCCATTTCACAAGCCGTTATGTTGTTGACGAGATAAATACACGTTTTTTTGGTTTGCACACACCCACAACTTTCTACCAAATGCTATCCTTAAATGTATTTGCACTGCAAGTTCTTTTTTTCAATTTTTCATTTGCGTAATTTCCCGGTAATAAAATAATAGTTGTTTTTGTCTTAAAGTAAACCTGATTAATGTAAAAAAGTATTGCTTTTTAAATTTTTAGCTCAAAAGGGTACAGCACGCAAATGTAATTAGAAAATGGCGGTTTAAAAAAACTATTGACAATTAAAACTGACTTTGCCTGTTCTTCTTTTTCCTCAAGGCCAAGCTTTCTTTAGTTTGGGCAGCCAAAATGACAATCGATAAATAACAATTAAATGGTTTTTTCTCTAACTTGTTTCCCTTTTACCCCCTTTTCCCATTTCATCTAAACGACAGGCATCATTAAGACTGTTTTGAGTTCTGTTTTCAACAGACAATTAATGACTCAATAATTGATTTACTTACACAACAACCGACGGTAGGGTACACAAAGTTGAAACTATGTGCCGACTTTCACAGCTGCAATTTTATGCTGACTGAACAATGTTTTTAAACACCAAACTATTTTAATTCTAATTAATAATTAAGTTATATAATTAATTATTGAAATAACGTTTTTAGTTCGCATTGCCAAAATAATCTAGTGAAGTTGAGGCATAAAGATTAACTAATTTAAATTCGTGTTCATTAATTATAACTTTTTGACTCATTTTTGATAGTCTAAATTTATTAAATTTAATCTTTTGACAAATGGAAAGTTTGACAACAAAAGCATTGTTAAACCACAATTAGATGAGCAATGTTTAATAACATTTTTTGTTTTTGTGACAAATGTGTCTGTTATAATTTTTTGTTGCAAAAAAAATATTTTCCAGATTTAAAAAGTATTAAATAAACAAAATTTTTTTGCGTTACAATAAATGTTTAAAGCTTAGTTTAAAAACCAAACTTTTTATTTATTAATATTTTTTGCTACTAATGCAATAAATAAACACTTTACTTTAAAGATGTTTTGCAATCAATTTTGATTACAACCAAAACATATTTTAGTATACCAAAATAAAAAACAAAATTAAACAACTCCAGCACCAAAATGTAAAAAAATTTCTTGTCAGTGAACAGTTCATTGTCAGCAGTCGATGGACCGTCAACTGGCTCATTTTCGGTTGAGTGGCAATTTAAGTGACGACAAAGTTGGGCAGCCGTAGTGTTAAAATGATCGATTGAGGAGCTGTGCCTAGTGCCAGGGATAACTGCTGCTACAGTCAAAACAGTGAATGCTAAAAACGGCAGTCAATAAGTGTACATGGCAAAAAGTAAAACTGCCCGCGTGACTAAATCAAGTATAAACAATTTTTGGTATTTTTGGGTAACACTAGCCTCACAATATTTACCAACTGACAGTCGATATCTAACTCGATTGGCAAGTAAACAAAAATTCATTTTGGAAAAAATAAACATTTGACAATCAGGTGAAGAATATTAATAGTCGATACGATATCTCATTTGTCATCCAACACAAAAACATTTTGTTATTTTTTAGTATTAAGTACAAAAAACTACAAAAATTTAAAACTACTTACAGTAACAGCATAAAACTTAGTAAAAAGTTTGACACAAAATATGTGTTGCAATAATAACTTTTTTAAACGCACAATTTAGTAATAAAACATAAATAAATTTTTTGATAAATAAAAAACTAAAACTTAGTTACGGAAAACCGACAATCAACAAGTGCAAGACGTTACAAGAGTAATTAATTAGGTTCATGTTGAAGTTGATGTGAATATTTACTAAACATTTGCAAAATATTTTCAAAACAATAAAGTCTGCAGTGAGGTGGTCAGGTAAACAAGTGAGCAATATGCAAACGGTTTTGGTATTGTAGTGATGTGCAGTGTCCTCTGTTTTCAGCAGTTGATGCAGTCAGCTGTCAAAATCAAAGCCACTAGTCATCGCAAGTGAAGATGCTTGTGCGGTGTTTTATATATCTCCCACCGACACAAACATAGCATCACTGGTTTGTGGCAGAGCCGGTGCTAAAGGTGGTGGCGGTGGTGGTCGTGGTGGTGGTGGTGGTGGTCACAGAGTGCTGGTCACACTTGAACAATCAACACCACCGGTGACAAGGCGCGATGTTTGATTGTTCACTTTGATTGGAGAGAGAGAGAGAGAGAGAGACAGAAAGAGGAATTGCATCTGCAGCGTTACTTTTTTGGCGCCATGTGGAGAACTCCACTGTTTAACTATTATTATTATTATTACTATCAGCTGCAGCAGAAGTAGCAGCAGAAGTGGTAACAACAACTACCGCTGCAGTAGTGACAACATTCTTTAACCTTTTCCACCGCCTTTAGTACATCTGCTTGGGGGGGGGGGGGGAGAACTAAAACGGAGAGTGATTTGCTGTTACCTGTTCACCCTGCTGATGTACTGTGAACCCTTCCACCCTGCCACAGAGGGAGCAGCACTTCTGGTGCATCACCTCTGGCTGCTCAGTCACTCTGTTATTTTTGCTAGTGGGCAAGTGGGCACATTGTTGTATCAATAAAGAGGGAAGGAAAGCACTGAAATGCTGATGACCATCAGCACCGTTGCCACCGACAGTAGGCAGCTTTGAGCACTTTCCAATGGCAGCATTCACACTTACACTCACTTACTCGCTCACTTTACTCACATTCTTTTACCCGCACCAGTCACAACTGCCCACACACTGCTGACTACCTGACTAGTGAGTGGCCACAAAAAAAACTTGGAAAGGTCATTGATTAGTGCTGCTGTTAAGGAGAGCAGTGGACACACTCACAGACTGTCTGACAAAACTTTCAATGTGACTGCCCTTTACCTTTCTTGTTTTGTTTCACCTGCTGGACATTGACATCTTTGAGTGTATTGTTTTCAACAAAAGATTTTTTGCTTACATGCAAAAAGGTAGAGCGTCTCTTGTGATCTACAACTGTTAGAGAATCAAAGAATAAAAGAGAAAAAGTGAACGCTACACAGATTAATCAGGAGGAGCGTTTTTCTGACAAATTCCAATCAGTATCGTCAGTGAAGCCATTGCCACTAAAAAGGCTCATCCATCACTCTTCAGACGATGCCTCTTAACAAAGTGTACGCCTGTGAGTGTGTGTGTATGCATGCACTAAGCCAATTGCACCGAGTAGACGTCAACGCCATCGATCAAATCGATTTGCCTAAACCACAAACACCACCATCATCATCTCCAGTGCAGCAACAGCAGCAGAAGTAGCAGCAGCAATTTCCAAACTCATTTCCATAGTCTTTGTCATTTCCACCCTCACAATCAGGAATCAGTTTACAGCTCGTTCAGTGACACTGCTGAAATGCAGCAGCAAAGTGCAGCTAAAGTGAGTTCACTGAAAGCAGCGCACAGAGCATACTGGCCGTACACACTGGCACTCAAAAGGCACTGTCTGCTGCTACTTCTTGAAACTCAGACTCAGTCTCAGTGGCAGTGATCACTGTCAAAGCAATTGAGATGTCGACGATGCTTATGAATATTTGTTAGCACAGAGGGTGGAGGAAAAAAAGAAAAGAATGAGCAAAGTGCAACCATAACAGCCGAAGCAGCAGCAGCAAAAAATGCCCTTTTAGTGAGCTCGGCAATTAGTGCAATTAGCAAATGGCTATTGAGCAAAGAGTAGTGAATGGGAGAGAAGGGGGCATGGCATTACCGGGTCGCCTGCATTACCATCACCACTGAAGGGTACTACTGCTCATTGCCTGCCTGCCTGTTTCCCATCCATCCACCCATTCATCTACCCGTCCATCCATCTTGCCCATTCATCCATCATAGAGGCCAGTGCAAACATAAGGAAGGCCACATGCCCCTTTCCCCTTTCATTATCTGATTGTCTTTTAATCAAAGCACATTCACAAAACAGACACACACACGCACACACATATACTTACTCACTTACAGTCACTCAGTGAGTTTTTGCCAGCCTGTACCCACTTACACACACTTAGGCACTTCCAGAATAAAGATCACCATTTTTCGATCGCAGCTGATGCTGCTGCCTCTGCCGCTGCCGCTTGTTCTTCTTAATTATGTAAATTGAGCGACTTGTGGCAGCCGTTTTCTTGGTTCTTTTTTCATTGGCTTCTTAATTTTGCCTAGTCCCTGCGGAATGTTTACAGTGCTGCTCAGACAAAGTTTGATATTGGGAAATACAACAGAGAAACAGTGAACAGACCCTCACAGGCACCATCATTACCATTAACTATTGCCCAAAAGAGTGTGTATGTGTGTGTATGTGTATGTGCTTACAGACCGGTGATGATTTAATTAACAACAACCTACACTGATGGCGCCGAAGGTAGAGCAGAAAAAGGCACAATCTAGTTTGTGCGTTTGTGTGCCTCCGCTTATCATCTCTGGATGAGCGAAACGGTGCACAAGCAGTGCCAACAACAAAATTTATTTTGTGATAATTTATTCAACTTTTGGACTGAAAACTAAAAAAATTTGTTTAAAGTAATGCCGAAAATGTGCTGATTTTAACAAATTTATTAGCAACAATGCACGGTTGTTAAAAAAACTTTGAACTTTGCAATTATTAAAAAATGAATAAATCATTGCAACAAATATTTAAAAGCAGTTTGCAAGCACACTGTGACAATCGAAAAAAATTAGCGTAGGTGTATGTTAGTTTGCATTTTTGTTTATCGTTAAACACTAAAAGCATTGCTGACTAATTGAATAAACAGGTGGTTAAAGAGGAAGAACGGTTGTGGTCAGTTGTGCTCACTCTCAAGTGCAACTAGCTGCAAAAGCTAATGGCCGTCCACAGAGCAGAATGCAGTGGTCACTGGCCTCACTTTGTTTGGGCTGGGAATGGTGGTGATAACTGCACTAAAAACAAAACATTTGCTAAAACCAATCGCCAAAATAAATTGCACTGCTGGAGACGGCCAATCGATTGCATTAAACTCACAGCTGGATACGACTTTGAAATCAAATGACGGCTGTTTTCAACTTTTATTACATAAGAATTACACATTAAACTTGACAGTTCGATAATCTTAAAAATAAAACTGATTTTGATTATGATGTTATTTGAGCTGACTTTATTGGAAAACACTATACATTTTTTAAAATCACTTTTTTAGCATTTAAAATTTAAACAAAAATCATTTATTTTGACAAACAAAAATAATTTTTGTACCAAAATTTGTTATTATTTTTGTTTATGAAAACTTTAAAACAAACAATAATGTTTTTTATTAACTGATGCAATTTTTTGTATTTACTTAAATAAATGATAGAAAAATTCACTTTTTTCACAAACTATCATATTTTGCATTTAATCACATTACGCGCTTTGTATAATAAACAAAATAAAAAATATGTTTGATATTACATAAATAATGTAAATTAGACATAAACAAAAAACGTGAAAAAATTATAATAAGATTTTTGTAAACTGATACCAAGTATAACTAAAAAATAAATATTGAGAACCAAAAAAAATAATTTTTAAGATAAAATTTGTGATTTTAGTATTATATCAGCAACGCTAAACAAACGTTGATGCCATTTTATTTGCATTTTTGCACGGTTTAATATTCATGATTTCTAAATGTGGGTGTTAATAGGACTAAAAGCCGTCTTTACAATTTGTTGTTAAGCCAAACCAATAAAATTGCTAAACCAGTTAGAGTTTTTTAAACTGCCTACTTATTCTTGCCAAGTTAACACTAGTATTTTTTAAATTATTTCATTTTAAAATGACCATTAGATATGAAATTGTTTGTTTGTTAATACTAAGATGTCAAAACAAAAACTTTATTTGGGTAAGTTTTCGTTTGCTTAAGAAACAAATTTTTTTATTAATTTGCAGTTGTTATAGCTTAGGCATTTTTTCACTTTTAAAAGCAACATACTAAAACAACAACTGGCTCCCAAATGCCGTTTGGCTTTATCTGCACTTTTGCTTTTTTATGTTGGTTACTTTGCGGTTTGCCCACATTAGCTTCACTTAATCGCCATTAGTGTGCAGAGATTTGGCACCGTCTTGCCACTGACCACCACCACTACCACTACAACCATCAGCAGACATTGTTGCAATCAGTGCAGCAATGGCGGCTAATTTTGAGAAAATGTGGCCACTGTGTTCGTTCTGAGTTGAAGGAAAAGCAAAGACCAACAACAAACAAACAAGTGATTTACTTTGAAGAGAAGAAGGCAGTTCGGTAGTGGCAGAGGAGCATCACCAGCAGCAGTTCAACTCAATTAGCTAGTTCGGCAGTGGAAACTTAGCAGGACAGCACTGTACAGTTCACTTGGCACAGGCATCATGGTCAGTCCTCTCTAATTGAACAGGAGCTCCATTTCACAGATTGCGCGCTTCCGCTGCTGTGTACAGCTGCACACAAATCACAAACACGGGCTGCCAGTTTGAGTTAATTTGACTTCCAGTTCTGCAGTTGCACTTTTCCTTTATTAATACGAGTTTGCCCATTTTTGCCCTGGCCCACACACACACTCATATGAAAACGTCAAGTTGACGGCTAATCATAGCTAAAAGCGCCGGCGCCATATTACACACACAGTTTGGCTCACAACATCGGCGGATTCAATCACTTGAAATACATCAGCGGCATCAGAGGCAGCAATTGGATTAGTGACAGTAGTGGCAGCAACAGTGGTGACAGGCAAACTGTAACCATGCAGTCTGCAAGACAACCAAAACAATTTTGGTCGTTGTTCATAACACACGCAATGTAATTACGTAGTGTGGAATTGTTTGGTTAGCAAGCGACTTGCAACAAAATGAAAAAGCAGAGCAGAACCATAAAAAGAAAAAATACTGTCTGTTAAAATAAAAGGAACTTTTTGGACAAAAACTCAATGTAGCAGTGATTATACAATGTTTATTGGAACTAGAATGATATAAAACTTTGTAAAAAAGACTAAAAATTGTACACGTCTACACACTAAACTTGCCACTTTGCACTGCCACTTTTTATTACAGTACTTTTTTGGATTTTTTTAGTAAAAAACGAACAGTTTTTGAAAAATTGCAAAGCAAAAGAAGGAAATAATATAAAAAATGGTTTCGATATGTCCTACAACCCAGACTGGCGTCTGTTTGATTTTTGTTTTTTTGCACTCTTTTTTTTCTGTTCTCCAGTCACTTCACTCAGTAAAACCACTTATTAATATTCTATCAGCAACATAGCAGCAGTCGGCAAAACAAATAAACATAGAGTTTGCAGGAGTGAGCTCGTCGTATTAGAACGGCTGATTTTGCTGATTTTTAGCTACTGGACGACTGCCACTTCTGTTGCAACTCAAAACTTAGGCCAAAAGTCTGGAGCACCGAGATAGTCTAAAAAGTGACATAAAAAATGAAAAAATGAAAAAAATGAAAAAATTGTTTTTTAGCTTTGATAAAATGTAATTTTGAAAAAGCAAGTAAAGGTTTCTAGTGGTCTTCACACCGTTTTCTGTCTATCCGATAATTGTCGATGTGTTTAAGTTTAATACATCTATCAATATACATTTGCTAACCACGGCCAAGTTTAGTTAGTTTTGCATTACCACTACCAACATCAACAACAGCACGCAACTCTTGAAAGCCGCAATAGTGAGAGCAGTCAACTTTTTTAGCTGCCTTTCCTGCTCTGTCCCAACATTGGCCTCCAATTTTTCTACGTGACAGCAATAAGTTATACTCAAAGTTTCAAACCTAGATGCTTTTTTAGTGAGCGTGTGTGTGTTTGCCAAACGTTGTGGCCAACAAGCGAACACTTTCAACTTCATTCACTGTTTTTTTTCTTTTTGCTCTTTTTATTTTATGTTTTTTCTTGCTTTTGCTTTCATCTCACTTTCCCTCAAACACATTCACTTTGCAGAAATGATCTAAACTCGATCAAATTTGCAATCAATTTATTTTTAGTGAACAAGAGCGAAAATTCTGAAACTAAGGCAAACTACAAGGAAGCAGGAGGTAGCTGTTTGTTTCAAGCTGCCAAGTTTATAGATTGCATCGATCCAGACAACCATCAAACTGCTTGCAAAAAAGTATTTCACAAAAACGATCTTTAGACAGAGGAAAAGAAAAACGGCCTTTCTTGCATCGTTCATCTAGACATGCAGTAAGAAGTCAACCAATTGAGAATGATCCAATAGAGATCGATGTAATCACAAACACACACTTAAAAAATGAATAAAGTTAAACAGGCAAAGTGAGAAGCAAAAAAGGATAAAGAGATAAATAAGAAAAGATGAAGACAACTGCCAAATGAAAAGAAAACGCTCGACCCTAGACTAGAAAAGCTCAATCGAGTGGATATTGCCTGATAACTGATTGCGAATACCAGCAAAAAAGTTAACGTTTTTCCAATTGGTTGCAGAACTGCCACAAAGTTTTTTAATGGCCCGAATGACTTTGCAATTTTTAAAAATAATCGTTCAATGTAGGAGTTTTGGGATCAATGCTCAAACATTTGTATCTGTTTATTATTTATTTTTAAAGTCATTAGTTTTATAGTTGTTTGTTGCTATTGCATTTAGTTTTAACACAGTTTAATAACTAAATTAATTGATTTATTTACTATAATTAAGCAGTCTAGCGTTGGTTTAGTTAAGTCGATAATGTGCACATAGGTTTTTTAGGCATTAAATAAACTTCTCATCATATTTTTAACAAACACAACGTTTCAAAGTTTTTTTCTTAATTTAAAAAAATATTGTTTTTTTGTAAAATATTAAACAATAATTTTAAACAAAAAAATCAATAAAAATACATATTGAAACCAACAAAAAACGTTGTTGTAACATTTAAAAAACCTTACTTTTTTAATTTTTTAAATAATTTTTGTTTTGCAATTGTATATTCAAAAAATAAAAATAAATTTTTAAAATTAATTTTAATTTACATTCAATTTGATCTGGTTTTAAAAACAATAAAAATTAAATCAAATTTTTTTTCAGTTTAAAATGCAAAAGTTCCAATAAGTTTTAAATTGAATTTTCTATTCAAAATAAATTAAATTTACAAACACTTTAGTGTAAGTTAATTTAACGTTTGACAAAACAAACGCAATAGTATCAAATGTTATTTTAAAACAAAAAAAAATTATTTTACAAGTTTTGCTAAAAAATTTTAATTGTTTAAACAAAAAATAAAAATTAAAACTGTATAAATTTTTATTTTTTTAATTATTAGTAAAATGTTCCAATTTTATTTTTAAAGCAAAAATATTTTTTTTGCTTGGAACAATAATCTATTTTTTTGTTACAATAATAAAACATTTGTTATTGCATTTTGACAATTTTAAATTAAACTTTTTATTTGTTCATAACAAATTGCTTTTTTAATTAAATTTTTATCAATGTTTGATAAAAAACTTTAAAAAATTAATAAATTTAAATGGTATTAATGATGTTTTTGTTACAATTTTTTATTGTTTTAAAAATTGTATTTAATTTTTTTATTTTATGCTCTTAATAAAATTAAAAACTTAAGCTTTTTAAATTTTAACAAACCACAAACATAAGTAAACATTGTTAAACACATTGTTTTAAAAGTAAAAACTTGTTTTTGTAGTATTCTATGACACACTGAAATTGTTTTGTAAATTTTACTGCACACTATCAATTGCCTTTAGGCATTTTGCAGTTTTTTATTTGTTATTTCCGTTATACTTTAAACGAGCCAACTAACTGCTTTCTTTTTTGCTTAAAACGAAGACGATATTCTGTTTTTCTTTCTTATTGTTGGTTCGTTGTAGTGCGCAAACAAAAACACACTAAGAGAGAGAGAGAAAGAGAGAAAGTGGGCAAATAGCCGAACAGGAGCCCACTTGAATGATAATGATAATGATGGGCAGCAGGAGCGTCATGCTGCCGCCTGGTTCTTCATCCTCTGTTTCCTCCTTTTCATCTCCTTTTTTCTTTTCTCAGTGTGAGCGTGTTCCCACTGAGGCCATCCAGCTCCCCACTACTCACTGCTGACAATCATTGCTGATGAGGGCGATATTACACCGCCGTTCCTGTCGTCGTCTTCTCTGTCCCCTGCTATGCAGATGGCCCTGTGATCAGTGCCAGACGAAGCACTTTGTCGCTGACACTGTTGCTGATGCTGATGCTGATGCTGATGATGTTGATGTTGCTGTCGTTTGCTTAAATACCGCTCCTGACGCCGATGCCTACTAACGACGGTACTTGCGCTCAAAAGACGCAGAAGAACATTTCAGGGCACGCGGCAAATTGAAATGACGATGCACAGAAGAAAAAGAGAAAGAAGGGGCAAAGTAATGCATTTTTAGCGGTCTTTTGAATTTTTTTCTCTCATTTCAACTAAATGGTTACTCTGGTAATTATGATGGGGAAAACGACTGCAGCGGTGGTGGTGATGGTGATAATGACAGTTGGGGCGCATAATGCACGAATTGCAAGGGAAGATGACGTGAACAAGCACATTGGGGAGGAACTGGTGCATTGCATCTCAAATTAGTCCTATGCAAATAGTTATCAATTATTAACAGTGCATATGTGGCGTGTGTGTGTGTGCGTGTGTGTGCGTTTCAGTGTGTTATTTGCCCTGTAAATCAGTTGCAGAAGAAGAGGAACAGATTTTGACTAGTAAGAAAGGTCGCGGACTTCTTTAAATGGCCATCATTTCATTACTGTAAGTATGAATAATTCGTTTTAAGTAAAAGTATTAGTTTCATCGTACAGAAAATAAGCACACACACACACTTACACACAAAAACAGGCAATCAACTTGCCCATTAGGTGAATGAATGTTTGTGTACTTCTCAACAGATGTACTCTACATTATTACCATAATTATATTTGCGCCAAGCAGCTGTCATTTCACTGCAGTGTGTGCTTACACTTTTTCTTAAAACTAATAGACATTCCTCTACAAATGGACATAATGCAAATTGAAAAAAATTATTTAGCAAATTCAAAAAGAGTAGTTTTTAAAAAACATTTTTTAAATCAATTATCATTTTACCGCAAAAGCATCAATTAGAAAGAGTTATTATTGAACCGCACGTATCATTAACTTGATATCTTCTCTACTCATCTTCAGTTGACTGCCGTTTTAAGTAAACATTTTTTTCAGGCAGTCATTTGAGAGCTCGCCCGGCGCTAACACAAGAAAGTGTGTGTTAATTCACACATTCTCTATTACAATTACCGCTAACTACTTGACCGGTGCCACTTACGGTACCACTAAACGCTCCAAATGATTGGTCGTTTAAACTTTTGCAAGCCACGTTTTCGGTAAAAGCAGCCAGTTCGCACTGTTGCTGATGATGTTTCTTTTTATTTTGTTTTCTTTCCTTCTCTTGTACGGCTCAAACAAGAAAGAGCTAGTTGAGCAGCCGGCAATTAGCGGGCCATTAATGAGAGGACTAACAGTGGTTACTGTGCTTGTAGCTGAAAAAGTTTTTCCCTTTCCCTCCTTCTAAAGCTGGAGGCTTTGTACTGTTCTGCTCGGCTACGCTGGTTTGTACGGCCGTCGTAATACCTAAAATGCGTGAGGCATGTGGCGATGTAGTGTTACTACTATTGGACCTATGTTACTCACACTACAACTCAATGTCGGCCGATCAGGAAGAAAAGGGGAAGGGGTGATGGTGGTGATGATGGTGGTGATAGTGGTGGTGATAGTGGTGGTGATAGCGATCAACACTGGCAACAACTGCAGACACGAGCCACGACGACTGAGCCCATTAGCAGCGCCATTGCCAAGTCAATTGGGGACCATTACTGGTGACTGCAGCAACACAGTGCTCAAAACGACCGCTAAAACACCGATGCCAATGCGTGTGTGTCTGTGTTTGTGTTTGTCTGTTTGTGCCTGTGTGTGTGAGTGTGTGTGTGTGAATGTGCCAGTCTTTTGTGTTTAATGCCGTTAAAGCTCGTTTTAACACTGCCACAAAAGCACTAAGTAAAAGAGCGGCAGCTAAGGACATGAGAACGATTTAGGAGCGATCACATGAAAGCCGGTAATGCAGGCACGCTCGGCACGGCGCTCGCTTGCGCGCCCGAATCATCGCTTCCCTGCAATGTCTGCCCTGTGAAACCGGCAAGGCCTCCTGTTCCTCACTAAATTGATTCACACTGAAGGCCAGTCTTTTTTGCTGTGTTCTCATTCTCAACTTGATTGTGCAGACATTATTGTACCAATCTGCCTCGTTATCAACTGCTAACTATCGCCATTCTCAATTCTCGCTATTCTTTAATCTACCAAACACACTCGCTCACGCACTCACTGCCACAACTAGTGCGCTTCTTTTTTATTTGCCTCGTTTTTTGTTCATTTCATTTCATTTCATATCTCCCATTGTTTTGATCGTTTTATTCATTTTATTTGCATTCATTTATTTTCATTGTCAATTTTTTTGTGTTAATCTGCTTCATTATTATTCATACTCTGCCGCCTTTGCTGCTGCGTATGTCAGCTGCTAAATCGATGTTGGCTGTGCCAATAATTGCTTCCTAATTTAGAATTCTTTTTGTCTATTCTAATTGTTCTAGTTTGTTTTTGCTTGTTTTTGCAGTGCAGAGTAGTTTTCTAATGGTTGTGGCAGCAGTCTTGACGCTACTTTCCGGCGTTGACCACGTTTTCTGTTATTATTAATTTTTTTATTTCTCTGCTCAGTTAACTGCTAACAGTCTCCTGCAAGTACAGTCTGTAGTTTCTAAAGCCTCAAAATGCCCTGCTACACTATTTTATACAGTAGTCTACCGGACACAATCAATTGAGAACACATAGTTTCAGTGTGTAAGTGAGGAAAAAAGCAAAAGTAATGTAGCGGTAAGAAAAAAATAAAAAGAGATTAAAAAAACGGGAAAGCGAGGTTGTTGAAGAGGAGACCATTACGATTTACTTAGGAAATGAAAACAACAACAACATCAACAACAACAACGACAGCTAAGACGACGACGTCGACAAAGAAAACAACGACGACAAGAAAGACAAAAAATAACAATTTGAGAATGTTGCCATTCATTGGCTGACGGACAGTAAAGAGAGAGAAGGAAAAAAAAGAAATAGACCAGAGTAGAGAAACAACACACAAGCACCACACACGGACAATGAAAAAAATAGAAAAAAAAGAAAAGGGGCAGATTGAAAGCAGAAGCACGTTGAAGATAGAATGGCTGGCATTTTTCTCATCTCAAATACAACAAAGAATAAAGATGGAAAAAAGAAAAAGTGTGTATGACAACTAACAGGCAGATGGATTTGTTGTCGTTGTCGTTGTCTTCCTCCTTCGATGTGCCCTGTCGGGTACAGTTTTGCAGCAGCAGTCCATTGTACTGCTGCTGCTGTTGCTGTTTTTTTATATATTTTTTTTATCATGTTTGTATACTAAAAAATTGGCAGATTTTTGTTCTGTGTACACATGCAGACATTTAAGATGGTAGAAAAACATGGAAATAAACGATCATCAGAAGCTGCTGAAGCTTTTGTTGATAAACTAGCGTGTTTAAGACGACACAGTTTTTGACAAGACAACGATTTTGTGCAAAAAATATCAATTTGGTAAGGCATACAACAAGGCACACTGAAAAAAAGTGATTTTAAGAAAGATTAAGATCAATTTCAGCAACCCAAAACTAGACACGAAAATAAGGAAAAAAAGTTACAAACGCTTTATACAAACGGCAAAAGTCATTGCACTTAAACCAACTGCCGGCAAATCTAACTTGGCAATCGGTAATTCTCCCACAATCAATCAACTTTTCAATCAGGTCACACAGCACCCAATTCAAATCCGTCACATTAGTTTCTTGATCATGCGTTCTCCTGAGGTTCACATTTAACCAGCAACAGCAACCAAAAATGTTTTACTATTTTTTCTGTGAACCATTTTTAGCTCCCTTTTTTATTTATTTGCCGTACAACACTGTACAACGGCAATGTTGGCAATCAAGTCAAAGGGCAAACTTTTTCTCGTATTTTTCTTTAAATCCGACCCCCTCATCAATCGTTTTGGCGGCTGTTTACTGCCTTTTTGTTTGAATTGTAAGCTAAGCTAACTTTCTGACTCTGACTTTGACTCAGTCTGACACTCACTCAGTCAGGCTTACACCAGCACTGACACTGCCAACTCTCAATGCCATTTTCTGGGTTTTGATTGACTGCTGCCGTTGAGGCATTTTTAACTTTTTTTTCCTTTTAGTTGCCGCTGTTTTTAGTTGTTTCGCCTGTTCACTTTCAGTTTTAGACGTTAGAACCGGCCGGTTTGGCCGCAACGGGACCCATTTTTTACCGACGACGACGACGACGTGAACGACGACAAAAACCAGGGAGAACCAGAAAAAAGAAAGCAAAAACGGAAAACGGCTAAATCAGCCAAAAGAAGATAAAGGGGATAGTGGATGATGAGGATAATAGTGTAGACCAAAGTGGCTTTTGGTGGACGCCATCTGGCTGCTTTCAAGCGCACGTCACTCAGTTAGTGAAATGAAGCCTTTTCTCAATTTCATCTTCATCATCTTTTTCCTTTTTTCCCTTCCTTTCCCTTTTAATTTTCTTTCCATTTTTTTCTGCTTCAGCAGCAGCTGCAGCTGTAGCCACAATTTTTTGCTGTTCAATTTTTTTTCTTTTTTTAGCAGCTGCTACGAAATTTTTTTCTCCAGTATCACGCAGACTGGCTGTTTTGTTTATTGGAAAAAAGCGGCAATGCTGAATAGAGTAAAACTCTATTACACTTTACTTTTTTAGTACAATCACGAGTGCTCCTTTTTGTTACTTTTAGAAAGAAAAATATACTTTTCTACCATCTTAGCAGTAATACCAGGTCTAGTACTAAAAACTGGTGAGACCACTCACCCTTACACTCATTCACTCACTCTCTCACTTACTCACTCTCATCATCATCATCATCGGCTGCAATAGTTTTGCAAGGGAAAGAAACAGTGTTTCAAAAGTCGAGCCACAGGAAAAGAGCACTTAAATGTGCCGATTTAAATAGGATTAAACGGCGCTTGACTGAAATGCCATGCGGGCACTTTTGAAAGAGAATGAAAGAAAAAAAGGTTCATTGAAACTAAAGGAACAAAGAAGAAAAGAAAAAGAAAAAAGGTTGGGGAAGAAGAGGAAGAAAGAGGCAAAAAAGAGAGCCTCCGGTTGTTCTCAACCCGGCTCTCTGTTCTCATTCTCTTTGCTCATTCCATTCACACGCACAAACAGTTTCCAATTGTAACTTGCGCTTAAATTAAATAAAAAGTGAAAAAAGAGACAAGAATGAAATAAGCAAAAACAGTTTTTTGTTTATAAGTGAACTGAAAGAAAAGACGGTTTTCATGCAGAAACACTTGAAAACATTTGTGCCATCTTAAACTAAAATTGAGTCGAGTTTTTCTAATTAAAAAAGTTTATAAATTTAAATTACAAAAACATGCTAGTTAAAGTACTGCAAATGATACTTCAGCAAATTAAGTTTTACAAACTTTTTGTTTTTCAAGCTTAACTCCAATTGACTTTTTTGTTTCATTATTTAAAAATGCGTGTTTTTCTTTTTGAAAATTGATAAAAATGAAATTTGCTGCACTTTTTCAGCTAGTCAGTCACTTCATTTTATTTTTAACGCCATATTCTTTCAATCACATTTTCAGTTTGTTTCGATTCTTTTTATTCCGCTAAATTAATTTAATTTTGCCCTATTCTATTTTTCATTTGTTCTTTTCCCTTTTTCCAATTCGTTTTTTCCCTTTCCTCCCTCCCCAAAACAAAGTAAAACTTTTTAAGCTCTTTTGACTGGCATTACTATTTATTTTTCATTATTTATAACACACAGCAACAAATACACAACCTCGTTTGCCTCGTTTGCTGAAGTCTCATTTTACGCTGCAAAATCTTTTTTTGCACTGAAATCGTGACAAAGTAAGAAGAAGAAGGAGAGGGAAAAAGGGCGAGAAATGAAGCAAGCAAACAAGCAGGCAAGAAGTGAAGCAGCATCGAAGGAAAGCGGAAAGGCGCGCACAGGCACAGGCACAAACGGCACTTCCTCCTCAACTCAACTGCTCAACTTGCGCCTCTCACACACTCTACCAACATTATCAAGTAACTCAATTTAATTTAACTTGAGTGTATATTTTAATTTGATTAGATATAAATCAATTTGACGACAGACAAACGGCGAGAAATGAAGAAGCTGCGGGGGTAGCAACAAAGAGCTGTTGTTGCAACACCCTTTTAGCAGTAGAAGGAAGTAAAAACAGCACTGACAAAAAACGGGGGAGGGGGAGGGGGGGTAAAGAAAAAGACGGCGCAACACTTCTGTGCACACCCTGTAATCGCTCTTAGCGGCACTATTACTATCATCATCATCATCTTTTATGACATTGGCATTTCTTTCCGTTATCTTTTTTCTTTTTCTCAAACTGGTCACTGCCACAGTCTGGCTGTTTTTGCTCCTGCTGCTGCTGCTGTTTGGTTTGCTTCACTGTCTATTGTCCCCGTTTGCCGTCATTGCTGCTGTTGCTGCTGTTCAGTCTGCTGTACTATTACTTTGTAAATGCTGCAACGACAGCAGCAGCAACAACAGCATAAGCAGCAGCAGCAAGAGAAGCAGCAGCAAAAGCAAAGGCAAAAGCAAACGGTAATGTCCAATTGGCCCGTCAGAAATCGATCAAGCGAAGGGGAGCGAGGAGATAACGGAGAAGAGTGCACAGAATAATGGTCAGATGCGCTCAAATGTAGAGAGGCAGAGAGGGAGAACGGCAGCGGCAAAGGGAAAGGGAGCAAAGCAGCAGTCTGCTGCCCAATTTGGCTACCCCAATTGGAAGCTTTCTTTTTTCTCTTTTACCCTCTCTAGCTCATTTGATCAAATCTTTTCCTCTTTCTCTCTCTCTCTCATTCGGCCTAACCCGCATAAGTTGAAGATCTATCTTTTTGTCTTTTTTCCTTTTTCCGTTTCTCTCTATTTATCTCTATCTCCCTCTTCGTCTGCGTTTTATATTGAGGCTTCAGTTTAGTTCTGCTTGGCTGTTTTGCAATGCTCTGTTGATGAATCCGTTTTGCCGTCCCACGGCCGCCGCCAATGATGATCATCAGCTGCCGAAGCTGTAGAAAAAATGGGAGGGTCGAGTGGCGACTGAGTGAGATGGATCGAATTTGGGGCTCAGAGCAGGCTATGACGACGACGACGATGAAGAGAAGGAAAGGGAGAAAATGAAGAGCAATCAGGCGAGATTCCTACTTTCCCTCTATTTTGTCCTTCCCCCAGATCGTTTGGTTCACTCTGCCACTGCTTTGCCGACTTTGAGGCCCACTAGGCCAACAGCAGCTGAAGCATCACTATCGGGCGTTGTGAAATGGAAATCAATTTAGAGTTTAGTTGTGGAAGTTGGAAGAGCACAAAGTATTACTTTGTGACAGAGAACCCTACCACCACCACCACCACCACTACCACTTGCAAAGTTGTGCTCTGATCGGCAAAACATTTTTTTGAACTTTCTTTTTTCATTCATTCTTTCTATTGCAAAGGACTTGCGATTTCCAATTCAGTATTCAGCCTGGCGGAGTAGTAGGTTGCACTAGTTGAGATATGCGGTACGGTAATTGCGTTAGATTAGGAGAAGATGCGGTCCACTGACTACGGCATTGGCGGCGACTACAGTGGTGGTGGCAGTGTTGGCAATGGCAATAGTAGTAGATGACTGACTGCAGCGCCCAACAACAACAACAACAACAGAGAAAAAAGTGAAAGAAAGGAAAACAAAGAGAGGTTAGATGAAAATACAAATATCAGCACTAAAAAATGCTTTCCATTCAATTCTGTTCACCCTGTACTCATGTGGAAGGAATTACCGTTCTGATCCAATCTCCCCCCCCCCTTTTAAAGATAAAGGGGAACAAGAAAGAAGAAAAGTAGAAATTTTTAAAGCTAGGGATAAAGCTCCGGAGGTTTGCAAGGGCTGGCATGGCAAGTGGTGGTACTGGTGCTGGTAATGCTGAGCAATGCTGTTGTTGTTGTTCTGCTGCTGTTCTTGTTCACAAGATCAGAAGTAGCATCTGGCTCAAAGAGCAGAACCAAAATCCGCCAGTCAGCAGTCACAGTGGTAAATCTTCGACAGACAGCAGATCTAGAACTGCTGGAACAGGCGATCTGGTTTTGCGATTGCCACACTGCCAACTTTGAGACCGCTGTTGTTGTTGTTGTTGTTGTTTGAACATTGTGCTTGCGACCACTTCACTGCACTGCACTGAACTAACTGCGGGTTTGATTTTGCAGTTAGGATTTGGTTTCGGCAGTACCAGTGCTTGTTTTTTGTGCTTTATTTTATAATTTTAAAAATAAAAAAAAATTAAATATTTTGAGCAGATTACTTGGTTTGCGTTCGATATAAAATAAAATAGAATGGTTTGTAATTTACTTTGACCAGTTTTAAAATCTCTTTTTTGTTAACACTGAAAATTAATGGCAACACTGAAATCTTCAAATTTATTTTTGAACTTTTAATCAAGTTGAAGTTTAATAGACAAGAACTTTGTTTTTTGGCAAAACAAACAACAACGGAAACAGAAAAAACACTCACACTTACACACACTAATTCACTTTAACGGGAAAACTGACACTAAAAAAATTCAATTTTGTTTGCCTACTTCTAGTCTGACACGAGTTAAAGATATTTTTCAATTTCTTTTGCACTTTTTGTGTTATTCACTATAGTTTACACACACATTCACACACTAAAGCAAAAAACTCAAAGTAGTTTTTCAGTGGAAAACGGCTATAAATCCTGCCGAATCTTCAGCATCCAATTTCACAGTCGACTTTTGGCCAAAAAGTGTGCACAGGCCCAAATGTGAATGAATGAATGAAGGAAAGAACATTGCCCGAATGGTGGCCATTTTCCACTTTCCACCAACTCTACAAATGCAGGCGGCAACAGCACTCAAGTCAAACGGCACGCAACGTGTCTGTCAGTTCAAATTGTTTTGTGCGCGCAAACACAACTTGAAAAAACTGCTGCTGCTGCTGCTGGTGCTAGTGGTGGTGGTGGTGGTGGTGGTGGTGGTGGTGAATGAAATGGAAAGAAGAACTAAAGAACGGGAAAAGAGGACTTGGCGGCATTAACAGCATCAACGGCAGCGGCGGCGGCGGCGGCATCAGCTGCACTCCCTTGGGTGCACTAGTGCCCGGTCGGCCGCAAAGTGCTGCAAGTGCCGGCAATTTATCCCACAGCAGCAACAGCGGCGGCAGCACAAACTCAGCCATCCCTTCACCCTCGACCCCTTTTTACCCTTTTCTTCCATCCTGCTGCCAGCTGAGGATCGGGGTGCCCAGGACATCTTTGCACGCTGACACTCACTTTTTGCCCAGCACACACTGAACCATCACTCACTGGTTGCCGACCACCACCTCCACCCGACACTGACTGTTCTCCAGTTCACAGCTGGCTGACACACGCCGCCGTACACAAACACACCAGACAGCAACATGCACTGCACTGACACACACTAGAGACACATCGTCAGTGTGCAGTGTCTTTGAGTGTGTGTGTTTTAAAGTTGACAGTTACACGGCAATTGTCATATATTTTCTCCTGCCTTGGCAGTGTCTCTCTTTTTCTCTTTTAGCTCCCCCCAGCAAACAGTTAACCGGCAAAGTGTAGTGGCAGTTTTAACCACCGCGACCGCACACAGTTTTTACTTTTTAGCACCGTTTCAGTGTGTCAGTGTACACACGTACAGTGAAAGAGACAGACAAACACACACACAAACACTCCTATCTGTTTATCTGTCTGTGTGCGTAAAGGGCTGCTTGTTTGAGTTGAGTTAAATTTTACTTTCAGTCCCACTGCACCACTACCACCACCACTGCTGCACCAGTGCAAATATTTCAAATTCTGAAACACTGTTTCAGCTGCTTCTGCTTTAACTGCTTCACATGTCTTCTCTCTTTCTCATCGTTTTCTCCCTTCCGACGCGTGCACATGAGAACGCAGAATTTTCGGCTGCTCACGCTTCTTCTTCAACTTCTCTTTTCTTTTTTTTCTTTTTCTTTCCTTCTTTCACCCTCTCTCACACATCATTCAACTGCTGCACTTGTGCATCTGCAACTTTTTGTGTCTTTGTGTTTCTGTGTCTCTCCGTCCCTCTCTCCCTTTCTTCCTTTCTCCCTTTCTGGTCATTGGTGCATTGCTCCCTCTCAATTTCTTTCCCTCCCTCTCTCTTTCTCTCTCTCTCTCTCTCTCTCTCTGTCTCTCACCCGGCCAGTGTCATTTGGCGCCTGACTCGGCTCACTTCGGCCGCATCGCTGAACTGGCTGGCTGTTTGGGCTCATTTCAGTCTGCCACAGCTTGCCGCCCGATGCGGTCGCAAGCTTTCTGCGGCCCCCGCGCCGATCACAATTTGATCTGCAGGAAACTTAACTTAACTTTCTGGTGCTGCAAGTCTTCACAGTACTGTCTGCAGTTTGCAGTGAACAGTTGGGCAGTAAAACCTCTTTGAGAACAGACGGCCAAATATTTTCATTTCATTACTCTTTTTTGTCTGCCTCAAGTGCTGCTTGTCATTGCTGCTACTATCATTTTCCTTTTCAATTATTTATTGTCATTCAGCAATCTTTTCTTTCTTCTGGCTGCCAACATTGTTTTCTCTCTCCACTTTTCTTCTTCTTCTTTTTCTTCTTTGCCCTCGTTTTTAGTTTCATTTTTTCGGAATATCCTTTGCTCAATGCCCCTGCTCTGGTTGCAGTCATAAAGTGGATATTTTTATTATCGCTGCTGCTAACTGCTTGCAAATTAATTTACGCATTGCAATATCATTTTGTTATTACCGCACTTTTTGTCAACTTTGCATCTACGCCTCCTGCCCTTCCTGCAGCGTCTTTTGGGTACGACAAATTGGGGTACTATGAATGCATATGCTAACGATTAGATTTGTTTGCAGGCAAACAATAGTAATAATGAGATAGAGTGTAGCGAAAAAAATAATTCAAACAAGTTAATGAAAGTTCACTTTGCCGCAATGCACGGGCGAGCGTTTTTTCCACACAGTAGTTTCCAAAAACAAAAAATGATATTTTTATCACTGTCAGATTAGTGCAGCACAGTTTTTAATTTTTTCGTTAAATATCTAATGTTATTGAATTAGCAGCCCTCGTGCCCTCGTGCCAGTGTAACACACATTTTTACTTCTAATTTTAGCTACCCACGAGACCGGCTCTAACTGTGTTCCGTCGACTGTTCTCTGCTGCTCTGGAATGTACACCGCTCGCCACACTCTCACAACCTTCGCCCAGTCTGCAGTGAACAGCGGCGACTGTAAAAGAATTTGCTAAATTGTCGCAACAAATTGCGGCGAAGGCGACGGCAATCGTCATCGGCCGCCGCTGTCCCACACTGTAATTCCCTTTTCCTGGAAAAAGTTTTGCTTGCCCTACTACTTTACCTTTATGCGATTTTTCCATTTTATCTTTTTTGCTTGAGGGTAATTGATCAACTTTGACTTTTTGACTGTTTGCAACAGCAGCAACAACATCAACGAAACTTTGGCAACAAAGTAAAAGTTTGCAACAGTCTAAAGTTTGCACAGCTAATTGTAATGTAGCACCAAACTGCAACACAAACAGACAGAAAGAAAGAAAAAGCAGTTTTAAGAGCACCAAAATGTGCCCTTCATTTCAATCATCACCACTGTCATTATTATCATGGGGGCACCAGCGAGAAAAAGAAAAAGACACCGGCGGCAGTAGGCAGGGCGGAAAAACTGCCAAATACCAAAAACTGCAACTGAACAGTGGTGCTGAAAAGCGGCGACATTGCGGAAATTATGATCATCACCGCCGTGGCTCCCTTGGCTCCAGTGCCTGTCAGCGTAGGCAACCTCCTCGTCGTCATCATTGTCAGCAAGTCATGTTTTGTCACTACTCATCTTCAAAAAGTTTCCTTTTACCTCAAAAAAGTAGCAATAATAGGGCACTGCAAGTTTCTGCTGGTGGCCACATCAAGTCACTGTGGTGGCTAATACTGACTGTAACGCTCTTCACACTACTTATCATCGGTCAACCAGGCAGAGTTGTTCAGGCACGGGAGATTTTGGAGAATGGTGATGAAAACAGTAAATTAACAACAACGCCTGCTCAACTGTCAGTTGAGATTGCAAGTACACCTACCTTTAGGTTATCCTCAAACACTAGCACAACTGTCATTTTTGACACGCCAACTTCGACATTGCCAGCAATCACTGACGTTCGGTTACCACCACCAGCGGCAAGAGAGGAGAACTACCGTCACCGGTACCGTTCAGGAAAAAATCGTCGCTCATCGGAAGTTGTGCTGCAGAAACAGGAGTCGTACAACTTTGTAAATCATCCAATGTACACTAACTCCTACTTGACTTATACTGGTGCGTATGATTGAAATATTAATTTGAAGTAAGCTTTTGCCCATTCGAGATTGTGTTTTTGCTAATTGATTACAACACATTTCCAAAACTTAAATATAAACTTTTTTATTGAACAATATTGAAAATAATTTAATTAAAATAAAAAAATAAAAAATTTTTAGCAAACTTTAAAAGCAAAATCGAAAAGTAAAAAATTAATTTTAGCCAGTTTACAAGATGTTTCCAGTGTTCGTTCTGTTACAATCATTGTTTTTGGCACTTTTCATCTACACTATTTTTTGTTCCTTGCGTTCACTTTCCTCTTCTCATTACCCGTCAATGTCTATTTAACATTTAAGCGAGCAATGCTGGCTGCTGTTTTCTCAAAACCCTAGAGCATTGCCGTTAGACACAGTGTGTGTATGTGAGTGTGTGTGTGTGCACACAGTAAAACAAAGTGTTGTTGCAACAGCTACTCAAGTCAAAGACACTCTTGAAACGACTTCTTTTCCCTCTTAGGAGTGTCTTTACAGTAGGCTGAACGTCTCTAAAACATCGTCCTCCAGTGAACATTAGTAGCAAGGCCAAAAGAGCATAAATTAATGAGTCTCCGATGCTAATAAAGCTGATGGCAGCAGTAGTGCACTTGTTTGCCTAGCCAAACTGTTGTGCTAAAGTCAAATGCAGAAAATATTAAAAAAGTGTTTTTTACTTAAAAGCAATGCATTTGCACAGCAAAAAGCTAGTTTTTGTTTAAAGTGCTTATTAAAATTGGATTAACAAACATTTTTGAAAGGGCACAAAAAACAGTTGCTTTTAAGTAAAGTCAATTTAAATGTTCTGCTTTTTTGCAAACAATTAAATTTATGAGTTTTAGTGTTTGTTTCAGCTAAGATTACTTTAGACGCAAGTTTTTTTGTTTGCCAATTTTAGGGGCTAGAAGTACATCATTCTACGAACCATCTGGAAATCTACTTGAGCTGATTTATGGGTTTTTAATTTAATTCTAACCACTTTTTAATTTAACTGTTGGCTAGAAAAGCCCATTATAAACGAGCCTGTTGTAGTTGGTGCGGTGTGTTGCGTGTTGTAGTACACGTAATACAATAGCAGCAGCCCTTTCCCAGCGTTCCCCATTGAATTGACCGCAGACTGAACGCCGAACCCCTACTACTAAATCCAAATAATAACAAATGGCTGGCGTGTATTGACTTCTTCTTCTTTTTCTTCTTCTTTACAAAAAACCTTTTGTTATTGTACGCCGCAGATTGTGATCGCATCTTTATAAGCAAATCACTCAACGCCAGCTACGGCACACAGAAGGGAACATTTGAAGGGCCGACGCTGCCCCGGTGGCCGCCGCTGTCCTCCGGTGCTGCCAATGAGAGCACCACCGAGGCGGCGAGCACTCCTGAGCCGCACGCCCGTCAGTGCATCTACACCTTCATTGGCGGAGAACATGAACGGGTTCGATTGAACTTCACCAAGTTTGCGCTGAGAAGCGAAGCTCCAGAGTAAGTCAGAGACACTGCTCGCAGGCTTGGGCAGAAAATGTCCTTTTTCATTTATTCATTCATTCAGCTTTCATTGATTACCTTTAAGCTGAGTGCAAATAAATCAAAAAATTGCTTTGTTACTCTGTTTGTACTTTTCAGAGCCGTTTTTTTGTTGTTGATTTAAACACATTGCTTGTCTGTGTGTGTGTGTGCGCGCGCGTTTTATTTCAATTTTATTTTTTGACAACTTTAAAAACATTGAAAAGTTTTTACATTTTAAAAAGTTTATCAAAGTTTATTGCTTGTTTGCTTAGAAATTTTATACAGCAAGTTTTTTTGTGCAAATAAAGCTTATCTGCAGTTTTTTATTTGAATTTTTTTATAAAAAATATGTCAATAAGCTCAAATTTCAAAGTTTGCATCAGCAAAAGTTACAAAGTGTGACGTTTTTTATTAATTTTTTATTTTGTAATAAATTTTGTCTGTAATTTTAAGTTTGTAGTTTTTTGTTAATTCAATTGTTTGTTTTTATGGATCATTAAAATTAGACTTAAAACATTTTTTGCTAAACTTTAATAAATAATTTTTGCTTTTAGATGTTTTGACGAATATCTAGACCTTTACACTGAAATGCCTGATCCCAAGAATGATATGCTCAACACTCCTTTTGGTGGCCGTTTTTGTGATGAAATAATTCCTCATGACCGAATTAGTCTTCATCAAAGTCTTGTTATTGCTTTTTACACTGAAAAAGAATCAACTATTGGAAATGAAATTTTTGAAGGAAAATACGAATTTATTAATGCCAGTAAGTAACTGATTTTTTTTATTAAAAGTTGTTTTTGTATTAACTGAAAACTTTAACAAAATTTTTAAACAAAAAACAGGTGTTAATTTAAATCATTTTTGTTCAATATACTGTTTAAAAAATATTTCTAGTTTTGTTAACTACGAAAATTATTGGGGCATTGTAAAAGTTTAAACTGTTTTTAAATTGCATCGTTAAAAATGTGTGTACAACTATTTGATTGCATGCTCAAATGTGATAACTACCACTTAAACCAATGTTTCTAATTTAGTTTAGTCAATGCCAAATTGCATTGTCAGCATTTTAAATGTATAAAATTTTATTAGTTTAAAAATAACTTTTTATATTTTAAAATTGAGTATGCACTTTACATAGCTATCAAAAGCATATTTTATGCAATTTTAAACAAAAAGTTTAAAAAAGTTTAACTAGTTTTTTAACGAGAAAAAGCAATTCATTATTCATACTAATACCTTTGTTGCATTACAATTTAATACACTAAAATGACTGCAATTCAATTTTTAATAATCTTGCTTAGCAATGATTTATTACAAGACTGTTAAATTTTTTATTTACTAGTATTAAAAATTTGTGTGTACACATTTTTTGGTTTTGAAAACGCAGGTTTAATAAATTATATACATTTTAAAAGTGATCTATTTGCAAGTAAACGGAAAAAGACGTTTTGAAGTAATATCAAATTGAGTGTTCACACAAAAACGAGGCATTTGCTATCTGCTGACGTCTGCAAATTGAGATCATATATTTTTGCCTATTTGTTTGTAGATCTTTTTACCCAAAATGCTTGCTGTCCAAAACATCATTTTCCTATAATTTTCCACATACTTTTTTAATATTGATTTTTATTTTTTGTTTTTGCGCAAAACGTAATTGACTAACGTTTTAATTTGTTGTTATAAAAAATCATTTAATTGCAAATACACTAAATAAAAAATCTAATCAAAAATTAAATGAACTTTAAGTTTTTTTGTTGTAAAATAACTTTATTTTTTGTTTAAACATCTTTGCAAATTTATTCAAACGGTCATTAATTTAAAACTTGCTGCAACTCACAGTTTTTAAATTTTAGCATCAAAAAAGCAAAAAAATTAACTAGATTTTTTAAAAATTACTAAATAAAAAAACTTTGAAACAGCGTTGTAAATATTTTATTTCAAAAGCAAGCCGTTATTAACTTGATGCCGTTGGCAGTAGTTCTAGAACTAGGTTTACTGGTTAGTGCTTTTTAGTTTTAACCCAGAAAGTTTCCTATAATAAATGCACTTAAAATGTGCTTGAGAATAGCAAATTTGTTAATTTTAAATTTTTGTAAATAATTGATGATAAGTTTCAGGGCGGCCACTGTGTACAAAGCCATTGTTAGAGAAACGGCAGTAACTAGCTAACCAAATCTACATCATCTGCTTAGCATACCTCCAAACATCCACTCTTTAAACTCATTCAACCTTCTATTCTACTTCTTTTTTCTGTTTTTCCACTTTATTGTCTACCACTCTCACTTTACTATTCCTTTTTTATAGCTCCCTACATTGCTGGCACTCAGATGCCCAACCAAGTGTGCAGCTTTGCCGTGTACAGTGACCAGCGACGAGAGGGCGAGTTCATGTCGCCCACGTATCCTGGAGTGTACCCAAAAGACATCAATTGCAAGTACCTCTTCAAGGGGAACCCTGGACAACGAGTGAAACTTGAGTTTATGGACTTTGACCTCTACCTCGGTGGAACTCAGTAAGTGCCATGCAAACATCAGCGTGAAAAAATAGGCATTTTTAATGCGCAAATTTAAACTGCTTCACGGAACAGAGAACATAATACGGGCAAAAGTTTTTTGTTTTAAAGAAGCAAACCCTTCAGGCATGTAGACAAAGAGCCCACTGGACAAAATAAACAAAAAATTCTTTTTGCAATTACTCTGTGCTAGTACAGACTAATTTAAAACCCTTCCGGGTTTTTGGATAGTCTAGCAAACAAACCTTTGTTCTTTAATCCAAATTTATTTGGCCGTCATTAAATAGAGCAGAAACAGTTTTGCAGTGCAGCGCCATTATTTTTAACAATTCCAATCTCACTATCAGTCGATTGGGTCAACGATTTCTCATGCATTATAATATGCTGATAATATTTTCGTTGTTGCCTGCAATTTAATGGTCCCCGCCACGTCTACCCGTTTGTGTTTGGTTGGATCAAAATCCAATTTGTAGTCACTGGGAGAAGGGCCCACATTGCGCCGCTAATACCAAAAACCAATTTTCCAATACATTAAACTTTAATGTAGCCGTGGCGTGTTTTTAGTGATCAAAACGTTAATTAGCGTCCTGAAAATTAATTATTCTTTGAACTCGTCTGGCTGACTGGCCATTTTCGCTCACCAATTTGTTGCTGCGTTGTCAATGGCTAATTAATATTTGACAAGCTGCTAGAGTAATGACAATTTAGCTTACTTTAGCAAACACTGCTTTGCTGCTATCTACAAAGCATTTGCAAATATTAATATTTTGTTTAATTGTGTTTTTGTTGGTGACCTCAATTTGAAAATTAAACAAAATGTTAATTAATCACAACTTTGTGTGTGTGTTCAACACGCATCCGCATCCGCATCCTTTCCACTCTAGTTGTCCAATGGATTTCATGAAAATATACGACGGCGACTCGGAGAACGCCCCGCTGATCAACACATACTGCGGTCAACAGCGACAGCTGTACGTTTTCTCCTCGGGCACATCGCTTTTTGTGCATTTCTCCACAATGCAACGCGTGGCAGAGTCGATCAATCGCGGCTTCTCCGCCTACTATGAGTTCTCCGAAAAGTTTGTCAACCTCGGCTTCATTGGCAGCAATGAAACGAGTGAACATATCCTTGGCACTGAATGTGACCAGAAGATTCTCTCTCGAAAAGAGTCCAACGGCACCATCTACTCGCCCAATTATCCCTTTCTCTATCACTCCAACATTCAGTGCAAGTACTACATCTACGGGCTGCAGGACGCGCAAAATCTGGAGCGAATCAACTTTCAGTTTGAAATGCTGCAAATTCCCACTAAGGACGTTAATGAGTAAGTGCTGATTGCTTTAGTTTGCTTTAACCTAGTTTTGGACCAACTTTTTGAATTGACTGAAAACCATCTTAGATGCGCCGACGCCTACGTTCGCTTGTACACGCAGACGCAGGCAATGGAGGAGTTCGACTACATCTTTTGCGGCGAGACGCTCCCGCCGCCCGTCGTCTCCGAGGGGCCCATCCTCATGGTGCTCTTCAACTCGGGCACCAGCCAGGGCCAGGGCTTCAAGGCGCACTACTGGTTCGAGACGGACTACAAGATCCCCGGAACGCAGGCCAGTCCCGGGCAGTGCCAGTTCAGCTACATGAGCGCGTCGGGGGAGAAGAAGGGCGAATTCAACTCGCCCCGCCACCCCTCCAACTACCCCTCCAGCACCTTCTGCACGTACGAGTTCTTCGCCGACCCGGAGGAGCGGGTGATGATCTACTTCACCAACTTCAACTATGCCGACACCGAGGTGAGCAGCATGATGACCACGGGCTACAATGAACGCTGCGCCCAGGACTGGATGGAGATCTACGCCATCGGCCCCCACGGCCGGGAGTACTTCTTCGGGCGCTTCTGTTCGGCGCAGATTCCCGGCCCCATCATCACCGACCGCGGCGTCCACCAGGTGAAGATTGTCGCCAACACGGACGACAGTGAAGTTAGCCCCGGCTTTCTGGGCAACTACGCCTTCATCCGGGAGAACAAAGTCAGCAAGGTTAAGAGTAAGTTCGGTACTGAAGAAGAATCAGAGCTGAACACAACTTGAAAACCAATTGGTTGCTTGGTGGTGCTTAAGTTTAAGTTGCACATTGGTTCACTTTCAGTTGATTCACCTGGCAGATACTATACGACTTTACACTACCATTTTCATTTAGATTGCGGCGGCAACCTGACGTACTACCCCGGCGAGAAGCCGGGCGGCGCCTTCAGCACGCCCAACTACCCGGAGAAGTACCAGGAGAAGATTCAGCAGCTGTGCGACTGGTACATCACCGTGGCGCCCTCGCGCAAGGTCTCCCTCTTCTTCAGCCATTTTGAGGTGGAGGGCGACCAGGGGACGAGAGGCTGCGCCAACGCTGTCGTGCGCATCTGGATCGACCCGATGCACGACCGACCGGTGGAGCTGTGCGGCGACAAGCTGGAGAAGGAGCAGCGGGCGTACATCTCAGTGGGAAATGTCCTCCGGGTGATGTGAGTCATTTGGAGTGTGTTTTAGGGTGGTTTAGTAAAAAACCTCTAATTTGTCTCTCCATTTTTTCCGCAGGTTCGTGACGCTCTCAAAGAAGTCGATTGGCGGGAATGGCTTCGAGGCAATCTGGAATGAGGTAACAAAGCCCATAGCTGATGATATTAGTGGTAGCCCCGATTCAGACTCCAGCTTTGTGACGGTGGCAGGCACGGAAGGAGGAGCCGTCACACCCGCATCTAGCGCCTCTACCAACAATGGCAGCAGCAAGGCGCCCACCACTGCCACCGGAACGGGACCAGGAGCGGCAGGGGCAGGGGCAGGAGGAGCCGGAACAGGAGGAGCAGGAGGAGCCGGCGGAGGAGTGGGAGCCGGAGTGGGAGTCACGAACACGAGCACCAGCACCACCGCCGGTGGCGGCAACAAGACCACTGCCCGGGCCCCGTCCCGGGGGCGCTGTCCGGGGTCGCCCTCGCCCGCAGTCTCGGCCTGGCGCCTCGAGGAAGGGTGGTCGGCAGCGAAACAACAGCAACAGCAACAACAACAGCACTACCCGTTCTCCTCACATCATTATTCACTATCCCTCGAAGAAAGCGTTCAGTCCTCCTCAGCACCGTCGCCATCAACGGCGGCGGCGGCAGCGGAAGCGGGCGTGGGCGCGCAAACGGGCGCGCAAGCGTTTGCAGCACTCCTGAGCAGCATTCATCCTCAGTCGAGAACGTCGTCGTCGCTTTATCAGCAGCAGCAACAGGGACAGCAACCGGTGAACTCGCAGCCGATGTTCCACTGCGCCATAAACAACCTGTGCATTAGCATGCTGCTGCGCTGTGACGGGCTGCAGAACTGCGCCTACGGCGACCGTTCCGACGAGGAGGGCTGCGTGAAGGAGCACAGCGGCCAGCTGGGCGCACTAGACCTGTTGGGCGGCATAGCCGGCCTGACGCTCTTCACCTCATTCACACTGGGCATTCTCTGTCTGACGGGCATCATGGTCGCCAACTGGTACCGAAGACAGGCCACCGGAGAGGCGGAAAAGGAGGCAGCAGTTGCGGGCAATGGAGGACCGGGGGCGACTATTCTCGGGAGTGCGGCGGCGGGTGTTGATGGTTTTGGGGGTGGTGGAGGTGGTGGCGGTGGTGCCAGCTGCAGCGGCAGTCTTCACCTCTCCAAAATGTCCACCTCAGCGTGTGGCAGCAGTTTGGGCGGTGGTGTTGGCTGCATTGGAGGCGGTGGTGGCTCTCAGAGTGGCACCTCCTACCTGGTGGGTCACCTCTCCTCACCCCATCACCATTACTCGACACACCAACTGCCGCGGCATATGGCAGGCGGCGGCGCCCTTGCCTCCATTCACCCTTCAGCCTCGAGGACGGGCTCACCGCATCACTTGATCACCACCGGTGGTGGTGGTGGTGGTGGCAGTCACCACGGGTCGCCCTATCTGCAGCGAGGTGCCACCACGACGACCACTACCACCATTAGCAGTGGTCACCAGCAGCAGCAGTATCCCTGCGAGCTTACCGGGCCTGGCAGCATGACGCCCACCCACCGAGCGGCCATCATCGAGGTGATGACGCTGGCCGGCGGCGGGTCGCTGGGCTCCTCTGCGGCCTCTGCGGCAGGTGGCCTCAAGGGCAGCAAGTGGTCGACGCTGCCGTCCACCTCCAGCGAGGGCAATCAGCTGATGCTCGACGGAAGTGGCGAGGAGATGAGTCTGACTACCACTGGCCACCACCACCACCAACACCACCACCAGCACTCGTACATGCAACAACAGCCGCAGCAACTTCACGATTCGCTCGACTCGCCGCAATCGAATGCCTCCATACCGCCGCCGCCCCCGCCGCCCACCATTGGCTCTGCCTCCGGCGCAGCCAGCTACATTCTGGCCGGGGGCAGTCGGCCGACTGCCTCCTCACTGGCCAGCTACTACGCAGAACGACCACCTGCTTTCAGTGGCATTGGAAACACCCTTTCCTCAGAGCAGACAACCGTGGCGGTGACCACTGCTGCTGCTGCTGGAGCAGGCATTGGTGTTGGCTTGAGCCTGGGCAGTGTCACCTCCATTGACCGCTTTGCCGGCTACCGAACGCTGGGCAGGACTGGTGGTGGTGGTGGTGGTGGAATGGGCAGCACACTGATCACCACCCGTCAACAACAGCAGCAGCCAGCACTGCCCACCTTTGGCTACGGCCCGGCTCAATCGTCCTTTCACACACTGCCACACCCGCCGCATCATGTTCACGCTCATCATAGTCAGCCTCAACAACAACAACAACAGTCCACTTATCTCAATCAACAGCAGCAGCAACAGCAGCAACAGCAGCAAAAACTGTCCCCTTCAGCCGATTCAATTCTGATGATGGACCAGATGGTGCAGACGAACATCAATGCTGGTGCTGGAAACAGTAACAACAACAACAGCAACAACAACAACAGTGGACAACTTCAACCTTCCAGTGATCACAACGGCGGAACGCTTGATGAGGATGACACCTCGATCAGTCTGCGGATGGCTGCCACATCTCATCTTCAAAGTACGGCAGCGGTGTACGGCAATGGCAATTCGGGCCTCAATCAGGTAACTTCGCCCTTTGAAAACAACAGCAACAACTTCATGCTGGGAGACTTGGATGATGATCAATCGGAAGCGATGATGATGGCTGGTTTAGGCGGTAGTGGAGGCATCAATCACAGCTCAGATCTGTTCAGCAACAAGAACAAACGAACCTTTATCACCAGTGGATCGTACATGCTCTCCGATCAGTCTGACTCGTTGTTGATCGACGAGTAATGGACACATCTAGAGAGGAGGCGGCGTTGGCGACGATGACTTTCTGGCCCGGTTTTTACACACGCACAGAGTTTTTTACACTGCTCAGTCTTTCATTGATTCAGGTCCAGACCTTGTGTTCGTTTTCTTTTTTCTTCTTCTCTTGTAACACACACACACACATTTTTTGTCAGTTTTATTTTTCATTTCATGTTATCATCATCTTTCAAAATGGCACCTCAAAGTACAAAACACTTTACTTTTGTTTTTGCTTACTACCACCATCATTATCACCAAACAATCCAATTGATGCTAATACTTTGATCTCATTTTGTTGTTCTCTTCCTTTTGTTATCATTCCCTACCTGTGAGTACAAACAAAAAATTAATAAAAATAATATCAAACAAAAACGTTAAACGTGTTAAATGGATTAAAAACGTAAAAACAATCAAAAAAAACATTTTTTCTGCTCTAGCTTTTATTTGCTTCACCAGACGGCCGCACAGTGCTTGCCCAGTCAAACAAATGACTGTCACCTCTAAGTGCATTTTCTCCCGGTCAACTTCTTGACTGGCACCAGTTTTGACACTGACTAGGTTGCCGTTATCAGCTCATCGATGTGTATAAAACAGGCAGACGATTAAGGATGCCTTCAGTTGTTGTTTGCCACTCAAAAGCGTCAGTCCCTCACACTGCTCATTTTTTTCTAGCTTGCCTGTTTTTTCAGTGTGTCCTCAGAGCAACATCAACAGACAATCACACCTCAAAACACACATCAATTTTCTATTTCTTATTCAAACATCAATTTCAAAAAAAAACTCCGTTTACACACTGCTTCGCTTAACTGTTTCTCCGCGCACGCTTTCTCAACTGCCCGAGTTTTTCTTCTCTGTCACCAGGTAACAGCACTGCGCGGCCAACTTTCAAAATTGGCGCCTAGTGACGGTTGCAAACACAACAGCAGCAAAAACAACAAACAGTTTTGCCGATTATTGTATTCCAATTGAAAACATTGTCGTTTACTATCTTTGTTTTTGTCCTTTGTTTCCTGCAGTTGCCTCCACTTTTGCCTCCTTTCCACAATGAACAGCGAGTCATCGTTGAACACTGGCTCCGGCTTCTCCGCCACTTCGTCTTCAATCCGCCAGAACTTGCTCAATCGGGCCAACCGAATCGTGGAGCAGTACAATCTGCCGGTGCCGCGCTCTTGCACTCTCTCCTCTGTCAACTACCACTTCTGGTCGGCCGTTTTCAACCGAGTCTTCGGCATCCGCTGCAATCCGCTGGCACGCAGCAGAGAGGAGCACATTGGCCACCTGAAGGCCTGCTTGAACATGCTACAAATCGTACTGGAAATTCCCGTGTCGCACATTCAGGCAGACCGTCTTTTAGAGCAGGATCTCTGTTCAATGCAAAATTTGCTGGAAATCGTTGAGCTCAGTGGAAACCGCAGATCACTGCCAACCCCTGCTCCCCTTGCCATTCCTCAGCCTAAACCAGTCGTCAATGTCAACAACACACCTCGACGACACCTGGCTGGAGTGGATTTGAATGTTCCTGCGGCAGCTGAACACATCGATCATCACCATCATCTGCGCGTTGACGTTGTCCCTGTCCTTAATGAAGCACTTCATCATCAGGTCCAAACTACCAATACTGGCTCCAAAGGACTGGAGCTTGCAGAAAAACTGGATAAATCGCTCAAGAACCAAATCCTGGCCATGGAAATCGAAAAGAAAGTCAAAATGTATCTGGGCGACGTGTCGGTAGCCAAAGAATCCCAAAAACAGCATCCACACGTGCGTGCCACTCGCCAGTCCATTGTTCGCACGCGCTCCATTCAGCCCAGCGGCCTGACAGCCTTTGACTCGACAAGCAACAGCAATACATCAAGCAACAGCAGCAGCAGCAACATACTCAGCGTTGACCTGCTGCGCCTCTTCCCGGAGATCGCCAATGAAGAGGAAGTTCTGGGGAAGATTCAATCTCAAGAGAAGCATCTTCTGATGAGTGAGCGCCAGATTCAGCTGTGGGCTGCCGAGAAGGCGGATCGCAGTTTGAACCGCCTTCTCAAGGAGACCATCGACCACCAGCGACAAAGACTGGCGCAACAAGAAAAAGAGGCACTTCAGGAGCTGGAAAAAAATCAGCAGCAGCGCAAACCTCAACTCAGTGCTCAGGCTTTGCAGCGTCGTGAACGAAAGGAGAAGCGCCATCAGCAGGCCACTTTGCAGAAGGAGATTGAGGACTTCCACCAGCAGTCCACTGCCGCCTACCTCAGCGCCCGCTCCACTATGGAGAGCATCCTCGTGCAGGAGTTCAAGAAGGTGGACGCCCGCCAGCGCCAGCAAATTAGCGAAATACGCAAGTACCTGGCAAACTACTACGAGGTAGAAACAGACAAGCTGCGTGTCCTTTTGGATAATTTTGATGAAATGTAAGTCCTTTACATGCAGTCCTTTTTTTCACTAAAACAAACGCTTTTATCTTTTCATTTACAGGCTACAGTAAGTGCGTTTTTAAAAAGGTATTTCACAAGAAAAGCAATGCGCAAGTGGCTAAGTTTTTTCATCATGTATCAAAGATACTTTATAATTTATATTTTATCACTATTGTAATTATCACACTTTTCAGTGTTTTTGCAGCTGTATCGGTGTAATGTACGTTAATGTAAGCATATCATCACTTGCTTCCTTTCTTTGAATGTGCTTCATGATTGCCTGATGTTCATCCTCGTATTTAAGTTACTATAATAGCTTCACAAACAGCACTTAATCAATAAATCAATTGTACATGAATTAAATAATAATGATTGTAATACATTATCATAAATAGTATGGCATAGGAATGACTTGTCGGTAGTAAAATAAACGTTGCAGCACTGCGCAACAGAATTATTTAGACTGAATAATATAAGTGGAGCGTATTTGACCAGAGAATAGGTTAGCACCTTAGATAAATTGTATCTGAAAAGTATACAAAAGTGATGTTATTTATTATGGCTATAAACTACAAAGAGTGAAAAAGGCTAGTCACTTACCACAAAATGTTGTCACAAATTGTTACCACAAATCATCTTCATCGTCTGAGTAGATGTGATTCTTGAACTTGGGTGGCTGAGAAAGTTGTTCCACCAGCTGCTCACTGGTGATCAGTTTCTGGACCGGAGGACGCTTACACTTCCTTGCCGTCTGCGACACTTGGCGAGTTTTGCGTCGTCGCAAACTGAAGTATTTCTTATCCTCATCCGGAAAATACTTCCAGTCTATTTCATTGGACTTCTTGCAAATGGTCGCCAGTTGAACAAAGTTTTTTGGTCGACTAAATCCAGTGAAGTGCTTGTGACCCTCAGAGATTAAAGCTAGTGTCATTTCACTTAGTTTTTCAATGCGAAACATGTCCTTGAAAACGCCACTGAGATAGTCAAAACATTTTTCGTTCAAGATTGTCGGGTGATTGCGATGCTTCTTCATTACTTCTCGCAGTAGCTTTTGGTAGTGAATGTTGGAGCAAATTGATTGCCGTATAGTGAATCGCATTGTTGAGATGTTTGCCCGTTTGCTGCGCATCTTAACTCGGCACTTATCTTCAGAGTCGCTAGATCCTGAACAAACAAAAAGTTAAAACTTGTTAGTTTTGTAGCATAAAAATTGCATTCACTTGAGTGAGCCATGTATCCTACCGTCATACGTCTCAATGCCATTTGGATTGACCTGCTCCTTCTTCAGTGTTTCCGTCTTTTCAATCAATGCAGTATGATCATCCTCCGAAGTAACATCATCAAGTGAACTCTCCGTCGAGGATGATGTGTCATTGCAATCGGTGGTTTTGACTAGCAGCGTTTTGGGTCGGAATATTTGGTAGATGAACTTGCTTGATTTCGGGTGTTTGCGCTTTTTTTTGCTAAAGTATGGGTTCTTTGGGTTAGGTATCAATTTCCCATTGACGGTGATCACATATGGCTCCTCTGGTTTGGGGGCTGGCATTGCTGCAGCAGTGTGCAGGTTAAGATTGTGTAGCAAAATGTCGCTTTTAGCTGATGAGGAAAGATGAAACACTAGTACTCAGTGGCTAAAGCAGACTTTTATGAAAAATATCAAAGCAGCCTAAAGTTGTGTACAATTTGAAAGCAGACAACACAGTGTGATACTCACAGTGCAGTGTGAGCACATTCCCTGGAAGCGAGCACTTGTCGGTGTTGATTTAGCCACTTCTGTTCTGTGCCGTCTTTTGCCCATTGCCGCTGCAGTGTATTGCTCCTACCATTAGTGCTCCCCTGTTTTGGCAAAGCAAAATGGATCGCTCTGAAATTGTAGGAGGGGCTAATGAGCGCGCAGGCACTACTTTGTACAGAACTAAACTGGCACCGAGCTGCCCGCCCTCGGCTTGAAATTAGCTCTTTCTGCTTTTGCCTAATTTAAAAAATATTGCGTTTTTCGGTGGATCCATCTTTTGGTCTGTTTGCTAAGTTTCGGTGCTTCACAACAGCAATCACTGTTTATGGGCGACAAAAAAGTAAAAGTGAGCTCAATTTCGCTGTAACTCGCACTGCTTCTCTAGCAGAATTTGCGCCTTTTTTGTAGGGCAAAAGTTCTTCTGTTTTGGTCCAGCTCAGAACTGTGTGCAGTGTTTCTCCCGTCAGCTCACCCTTTCAAAACAAGCTCTGCCCACCTAGGGTACTTTGCATCAGTTTATTTGTGTTTATTTGAGAGTTAACATATTAACACCTAGAGACTGATAATGCCCGACAACAAGAACGCTACGGCAGTTCTAGCTGCCAATATCACACCAGCTGGCAGTGGCACTTCTGCCACTTCTCCCGATGCTTCTAAAGCAAAAAGAGTCTCATCAACATCATCCCCGGCTGCAAATAGTCAAAACAGTAAAGATCTCAAGCAGCATCCTTCAAAAAAAGAGGCACTAAAAGACAACAAATTTGAAGAAGATGACGATGTGATATTCATTGAAAAGAATGAAAGCAATAAAACGCAATCAAAGATTGCTGGTAAAACCAAAAAATCTACTGAACAAGATGAAATACAGTTTATTGGCGGTATGACAACATGATTTAGTGTGTTGTTTGAAAACATCTTAACTCACTTTACCTACTTTGTTTAGAGTTTGGACGTTTCCGCAAGTCAAAGAGGCGCGTGTACATGACCATTCGCAATGAATCAATCGCTGCCATGCGACTGACCATTCGCCGGTCCATCAACTCCCAATTCTACTATCAGATGCTAGTGCGCGAGGTGATCAAAAAGCACGAACACAAGGCGACCATTCTGCGCGACCCGCAGTTTGACCTCTTCAGCTGTGTCTTTGACGACATCTACCACGTGGAGCTGCTGTACCGGGAGAACTACCAGAAGCGACTGAACTGCCAGCGTAAGCCACACGAGCTCTTTCCCCGACCCAAGAGTCTGGCCTCTCTGGCGAAGGCAGTTGAAGAGGCGCGTCAGCTGGCGCTCACCTCGGACAGTCCCAGCCTGAAGAAGTACCTCGTCTACTTTGGCCAGCGGAAAAAGGCCTCCAGCCGGAACCGACCATCGACCAGCAGTGGATCGAACCGCCATACGCCGTACGGCAAACACCAGCTCTCCCTCGAGGAGCTGGTCGTGCAGCTCTCCCAGCCAATGCGCTACGTCAATCTTACCTACTCCGATGAGTCAGAGGGCGAAATTCTGTAGACTGTCGTAAGTTACTAAAAAACAACATCGGTTTAGAGCTTTTCACTTACCTTTTTTGTCCATTTGCAGAACTGTCATACTTCACACAAGCATGTTACAACAGTAAAACGACAAACAAGTTTTTATTTGCAACTACAAACTCCTGGTCACTGAAAAACAATTTCCCTGTTTTATTTTTGTTAATTCCTAAGACTGCTGTCAAAGTACTAATGTGTTTTGTTCGTTATTTTTATGTTTCTTTATTTTTGTTGTTTTTAGTCACATTTTTTTGTTTGTTCAAAACAACATATTTGAAAAACAAAATTTAAAAATATTCAGTTGTATCATTTTAAGTTGTCACAAACAAATAACTGCGTTAAAAAATGTTGTAAAGTTCAAAGTATTATTGTTTACATTAAATGCAATAAGTTTTCAAACGCAAAAAAATAGTTATTGTTTTAAATGGAACAAATTAGATAGATTGAAAGTAGTTACAAAACTTTACTGGTTTATGCTAAAACTAAAGTTTTTAACTTTTGTTGGAAGTGTTGCCCTTCACACTTTATAATTTTCATAGTATAGATGATTTACTATAGTTAATAGATAGTTTATTTTTAAAAATGAAAAAGCATTTAAACATGATTTTGTTTCCTAACCTGTTTCACATTGAAATTGCAATCATGGCAATTTATTAACTAGGAGACAACATTGCCATAAGTTGCAGTTTTTAGCATTGCAAGATTTTTTCCGTTCCTGTGTCCTAGAGTTTTAAATAAGTTTTTGTAAAAACTCCAAACAGTTAGTTTTTTGTGCTAACTTTTTGAATATTTGTTTGCCTTCGGTTGCAGAATACAAGAAAATTTTGCAATTTTCTACAATCCAACTGAGTATCGAGAGTATCGATCTGCGTCGCCCGTCTGCACTATCGATTGTTTGCGCCAATGGCACAACGTTTTCTGTGCACAAACGCTAGCCCGTGCTTGTTATCAATGTTTGCCTTTTGACACTTATTTACAATATGTTTCAATTTGTATTTTCAGAGAAATTTTAAATACTGCTCTAAACAAAATGTTTTTATCAAAATATATTTTCACATAAGTTTCTACTTATATCTGATGTGAAAAACCATGTTGCCTACCGCATCTTGTGAGCCAGATCAGGCCTCAGAGACAACAGATCAAGAACAACAAATCAAACAACTGATTGATTTACTATTGAGTCAAGAGCAAAATATGCCTCTAAGTTTTGAATTTCAAAATGAAAATGAATTTAGTTTACAAGATGAAAATGAGTGTTTTGCTGACTCTCCATCGCCAAAACCTCAACTGTCAGAAGTGTCTACTGATACTCTGAGGCTACTGGGCATTTTTGATACTAAACCTATTGTCAGTTGTGCTGGAAGTGAACAAGAGATTGAAAACTACAAAAAAGTGACTTGTAACAACTTTAAAGTTAAGGTAAACTTTTGATTTAAGCCGTTGTATAATAACAATTGTAATAATTTTCATTGATTGTGATTGTTTTGTTTTTACTATTCCACAGTCTTCCTCTTTACGAGATTATATTTGCAGCAAAAAAATCATTCCAGCATTTGTTTGCCAAAGAAAACCGCGCCTAAAAAATGGGCTAAACAGATTTAGCAGAAAGAAAAACAAAAAGAAAAGTCACAAATGCGATGACAGCATTGAAGATGAATCTGACAGTCGAATGATCAAAATGTATTTTGGCCACCTTGACGACAAAAACAAAAACAAAAACAACGACAACGACAACGACAACGACAACGACAACGACAACGACAACGACAACGACAAAGACAACGACAACGACAACGACGACAACGACAATGACAACGACAACGACAATGACAAAAACAAAAACAATAACAACGACAAAGAGGTCAATTCAAGCACAGCTAGCTCAAACTCCAGTACTAGCTCTTCACGAGTTTCCAGCCCCAGTTGCAGCCAAAGTTCCTGTTCTGATGAAGAAGAACTTACCGAAAACATTGATATTGAAAAATATTCCAACATGAATGCCTCCACTAGTGATTCCCTAACTGGTCATGCTGCCCTCATTGATGACTTTATAATTGATAAAATTTTTCTCAGAAAAAATGTCCCGATTGATGAAAAAGTTTCAGCTAGAAAATATGTCTCAACTAGTGCTGATGTTTTCAATTGCAGTGATGCTCTAACTGGTGATGAGGCTTTGAATAAGGAAAATGCTTTTTTTGATATTGAAGTTTCAAACAAGAAAGATATTTCATTTGTTGATAAAGTTTCCATTGCAGAAAATGTTATAATTGGAGAAGAAACTTCTAAAAAAGATGATCCATCAAATGATGACTTTGCCTCAAAAGATGATGAAGTTTCTATTGGCGATGATGCCGTGAATGAAAATGAAGCTTTTGAGGATGTCTATAATAGTGAGAACTCACCCAATAGTGATGAAATCTACAACAATGATGATGCTTCTAATGAGGATGATGAACTTAACGATGATGATGATGCCCCTATTGAAAATGAAGCCTCCAATGATGGTGATGAGGACGATGATGATAATGCTTCAAATGGTGAAAATTCCTTCTCTGATAACTCCTCTTCTTCCTGCAACTCCCACTCTTCGTCCAGCTGTAATGATGGTAGCACCAGTCTGAGCTTAAGCAGCAATGGCAGTAACGGCGAAATGACCGAGTACTGTCAACCTCGGATCAGCATAGCGCCGGGAATCCTCTTGGCAGGTAGGCCAATTGGCCACTATCACCGCCGTCACCGTCACCGGCACCATCACCACCATCATGACAGCAATTCCACTAGTAACGGCAAAAAGAGACGCAAAGAAAAGCAGTTTCACGACTACTTTCACGCGTACAAGCACGGCACTGCTATGTTCAATATCGTTCGTCACTGTCTCAGCGGTCCCAGTGAACACAGGTACCTGGAACGGCCTAAAACTCGGCCAAAACTGCGAAAATTTCTTGATGCGTCGCGGAACTGCGTCCGGCGAATCACCCCTGAGACTGAAAAGGTGGAGATGGGCAAGTTGTTGCTCATCTCGCAACACACACTCAAACAGGCAAAACAAATAGGGGAACTTCTTCGAGAACACCTGGAGCGAGTGTCAGCATCATTGGCCAAAAAGACGACGCCAACACCCATCTCAAGCAAAACGCACAAACGGACACAGACCGACGTCCCAGCACCGAGTTCGACCTTGACAACAAATGTTCCTACCTTGACTCCAGATCAGATTTCAGCCCCAAAATCACCACCAAAGCTACCACAAACAACAACAATAACACCAACAATAACAACAGAGACAGCAACACCAACAATTGCAACATCAACAACAACAGCAACAACATCAACATCAACATCAACATCAACATCAGCAACAACATCAACATCAACATCAACATCAACATTAACATCAACATCACCACCACCACCACTACAAACAACAACAACACCACCACCACCACCAACAACAACAACAACAACACCAGCCCTAACCACAACGCCAAAAGCAACACCATCACCATCAAAATTCCCAGTCAAGAAAAAATCCGACAGCCATAAAACATAGTAAGGCCGCGACGGCTTGAGTTGCCCAGTTATCAGGAATGCTAATATCTTTTGTATTTCCTTTTACAGCATACACCGAAATAGTCTCAGGAACCTTCGAAAGGCTGCCCATCATCTGGCTGAACTCTTTGTTGCCACTGAGGAGGGGCCATACGCGCGGGTGGTTTGCGGTGAAGAGCAGTCAAAAAATGTCGTCACATCATGCTCATCCAGTGCTCATGAAAGAGAACATCCGCCGAGCATCCACCAATTCGACCATATGTACATCTCCGACGTGACCACTGCCACAATGGATCACTTTGTCGCCTCAATCAGTCGTCCTGGCAGTAGCTGCAAGGCAGCTCAACGCTCAACCATTGCCGCAGTCAGTGCGCCTACAAAGCAAACAAAGTTGAAACCCAAAGAAAAGGTGGAACACATCGAAACGGAGCTCATAACCAACACAAAGTTCATCGAAGGCGCCATCACCGTGTCTTCACCGTGCAAACTGCTGCGTCGGCGAAACCTCGACTTCCTCATGCTGGGCGCCAATGCCTTCACCGCCGAGCAGGTCGCCCGGACAAAGGTGATTGAACGGGGTGAGGAGAAGCTGAGTCCGTCAAAGCGCATCATCAAACTGCTGCAGGAGAATCCGCTGGACTGGTGCACGCCGGTGATGAAGCTGTGCCGATCGGCGGTCACTGCCGGCCGGTACGACCAGCCGCCGGCCAAGCCGAAACTGTCCATGAACCGCCGTCTGCTGGACCGAGGCATGGCCGACCTCAGTCAGCGAATTCGCCTGATGAACGTCGTCGCCGAGTACGGCGAGGACGTGCTGCAGTTTGACTTTGCCAGCAAGCCGGACGACGAACGCCTCTCTCATCTCATTCAGTTCTGCATGAAGGTCTCCAAGACGAAGGAGATCAACTTTCAGTTTGCCGTGTACATGGTCGCCGAGAGCTACCTGATGACCTTCACGCATGGACAGCTGCTGGAGGGGGTGGAAAAGTACAAAAAGCTACTGGACGCCTATGATATGAGGCGGTCAGTGTGCATCTAAACTTAACAAAAATACGTTATCAAAACTCAATTTGTTTTCACAAATTTTGTTTTTTACTTAAGTGTAAAAATTGTGATCTATTTTTATAAAAAAACTTTGTATTTTTAGACTAGATTTTGCTACAATGTTCTCCTAATTAAAGTTGTTTATTACTTTTAATCAGAACAAAAAGTACACAAACTTGTTTTCATTGCCTATCAGTGCCGCCAAGTTTTTTAGTAAAATAAGGACACTGTTCATAAAACGATGATATCGGCGCATATTGCAACCAGTAGCGATTAAAAAACAATGCAAGTTTATCATGAACAGTCATGTACGCAAAATTGCACAACTATTTGTCTGGCAGTGCAAAATGAACAAGTGCAAAAACAACAGTATATAAACATTACAATTTTCAGTTTATTTACAGTGCAAAACATTTTCACTTGTTACATTTTTACAAACCTAACAAACATGGAAACTTGGTCAATTTTGGCGCAAATTTTTGCAATTTTGGCTTTTGTTTATTAGTAAGTTCTGTAAAGTCTTAAAATTAACTTATTTGTAATATTGTTTTATCTTTCAGCTATTTTAATCGAAAGTACAGTTTCTGGTCATCAAGAGGCATATCAGGTCCGCCTGTTATATTTCCTTTTGGCAATCTACTTGATTCAATTCGTTATGGTCAAGTGAACGTTGAACCGAAGTGGGCAGCAAAATACGGCCCCCGTTACTACGGCATCTACCGCGGATTTACACCAGTGCTCACTATTCTTGATCCTGAACTCATCAAAACTGTGCTTGTCAAAGATTTTCCGATTTTCGTAAACAGAAGTCTCAGTACCTTTAAGCATGAAATCCTTTCAAAGCATCTGTTTGCATCTGAAGACGAAATGTGGCGTCGCATTCGCAGCATCACCAGTCCTTCTTTCAGTTCGGGGAAGTTGAGAGGCATGCACGTTTTGATGGACAAATCAATCAACGACCTGGCTGCCTACTTTGACAAGGTCATCGCCAAAGACATCAAAGAGTTGAATATTAAAGAAGTGATGATGGGTCTGACTATCGACATTATAGCCGCCACTTCTTTTGGTACAAAAACAAACGCTAATGATGACCGAGAAAAGCAAAATCCATTTTTAGTCAACGGCATCAAGTTCTTTGAGTTTAGCTGGCTTAAGATAGCCACACAAACTATACTACCCAAAAAGTTCAATCAGCTAATTGGCAACACTTCACGAAGCGATCCTCGCAGTACTCAATTTTTCATTGACCTTTCCAGAGAGATAGTTAGACAGCGTAAAAGTCAAATGCATGATAAAAACTTTAAAAAACCCAACGATTTGGTGCAATTGCTAGTTGAAGCTTTTGTTTATGAAGAAGACCTGAAAAAGATCAACTACGATCACTTGACGGCAACGGATGGCGTGGAAGTGGAGGAAACTAAAACCGAACACAATTCTACTTCTGTCAAGAAAACGCTGTCCGAGTCAGAGATTATAGCACAGTGCATTATCTTTTTTGTGGCAGGTATGCAACAGCATTTTTGTTTTCAACATAACAATAATAACAATAAGTAATAAACTCTTTTTCTGTCTAGGATTTGAGACTACGGCAACAAGTAAGTACTTACTATTTTTTATTTAGCTTTGCTCTGACTTTTTACATATTCTCAGCTTTGTCAAACTGTCTGTACAACCTGGCGGTGACCCCCGATGTGCAAGATCGCCTCGTTGAGCATATAGAGGCTGCCCTGGCTGGCGTCGAGGACAACAGTGCCGAGTACTTTGAAGTGGTCACCACAAAGATACCCTACCTTGAGGCGACTATCAAGGAGACACTTCGACTCTACCCTCCCGTGCCCAGACTGGTTCGACGAGTCGGCGTTGAAAGCTACAATCTGGGTGGAGTGATCCTCAAGAAGGACATGTCCGTGGAGATTCCCACATACGCAATTCACCACATGAGGTACAAAAATGTTTCAAACCTGAGGTTTTTAATTATAATCCATGTTTACATTCTTTGTTTTGCAGCAAGTTCTACCCACAACCTGAAGCCTTCCAGCCAGAGCGATTTTTGGCGGAAAACAAGCATGAACTGGTTCCGTACACTTACCTTCCGTTTGGCGCTGGTACGTTTTTTTCACATGATCAGTAGTTTCAGTTGTTATTAACTTGTTTTTTTCTTTTAGGTCCGAGAAATTGGTGAGTTTGCCAACTGCTAAATTGAAAAAAACTTTTAAAAGTTACTGAAATTTATTTAATTTTACTTACAGTGTCGGCATGCGATTCGCCTACCAGGAAATGCAGCTGTGCCTTGCTCGGATCATTCGCAAATACCGCTTCTCAACGACACCAAATACTAAGGTTCCAATGGAGTTTAATAAGATAGGCATAATCAGCGCAAAAAATATTCCACTTTCTGTTAGTCGACGATAATTTTAAGCGCCTGTATATTTTTTTGTAAAATAGTTTTTAAATACAGTGCAGTTTTTTAAAAAATATTTTTGTTTTAAAACAAAAAACATTTATTCTGGCAAGTTAGATGTACAATTGTTTGCACTAATAACTCAGTCAAAAATATACTTTCTCCAAAACTGACAAACACTTCGAAAGTATTCATTTTGAACCATTTTAAAGTGATTCATTTCAAGATGCATGTACTTGGTGAAGAAATCGCCATCTCTTCGATTTACCGCTTCCAGCCAATTGCCACTGTTCGGCTGACCGGTACGAGCAAAACTGGTCCAGCTTTTGATCATGTAACGGGCCAAGTCGTTATCCGCTTGCACTGAACGCGTCTTTCCGTACTGAAAGAGGTAGTAGAGATCAGCCCCATGGGGAACGCCAATCCAGGCGGGTAGAGCAGCGCCCACCGGCCCAGACTGCATCAGACGGTAGGCGAAGACCTTGCCGAGGGCTGAGGCTGACCGAGAATGCGCCCGTGCCAGCTGTTCGCCGAAGAGCATCGACGGACAGACCATCAGCGAGTCACTCCACACAGAAACTAACATCGATCGCAGCTGCTCCTGCGTTGGACTGGGCGGCAGAAGGTGGCGGTGGTAAAAGTGGGCCACCTCTTCTCCCACCCGTTCACTGCGTCCATCAGAGGCCATCATTTGAGTGATGTACTGCCGGGTGGAGTTGACCGTCAGCCTGGTCGTCGCCAGTGCCAGTTCGGGAAACTTCTGCAGCAGAAAGAAGCTGCCCTCGTCTCGGGTGAAGCCGTACATGTAGTCGATCTGGTGGAAACCAGTGCTACTGCTTCCATTCTGCAGCAAAGCAGCGCTCGGGTGAAGCGGCAGCAGCTCGTCGGCGCCGTACACCGGAAAGAAGAGTTCATACGTTGGCATGTCCGTCAGTGTGGCCGCCTGCAATTGCGCCACCGATTTTCTGCTGATGCACTTGACCACTTCTTTTAACTGAATTGAGGTGCAATTTAGCTTTTTCCCATACACTTTAGTGCGTTCTACTGCTTGTTCCTTTGTGATAACGGTAAAGTTCACCGAGGGCGACCCTGACTGGGCGATGGCTCGTTTGAAAAGGCCTTTGGCGAGTGGTGACACCACCAGGGCGCCCACTGACTGGGCGCCGGCTGACTCGCCGAAAATGGTGACCAGTTGCGGGTCGCCGTTAAAACCGGCAATATTTTCCTGGACCCATTTAAGGGCAAGAACCTGAAAAGGTTGAAACAAGGAAAAATACAGCAGAACAAACAACATTTATCCAATCATACCTGATCATGCAGTCCTAGATTTGGCGGCACCGAATCACTCTGGCCATCAGTGAGAAAGCCCAGCGGCCCAAGGCGATAGTTGAAGGTGACCACGATGACATCACCCAGAGAGGCAATGTACCGAGCATCATAGTCACCGAAGATGCCTCCCACTACAAAGGCACCGCCGTATATCCACACCATCACTGGCAGCAAATGTGAAGAACCCGAAAAACCACTTTTCTTCCACACATTAAGAAATAGACAGTCTTCACTGGCGGTGCTGTCATTGGATGGAATGCGAAACTGAATGCAATTTTTGCCGGCGGAAGTAGCATTGTAGACGCCAGTCCACGAGTTTACTGGTGAGGGTTTTTTGAAACGGTCGGCTTTGCCTTGATGAAAACATTAAACAGTTATCTTTTATTAAAATGAGCAAAACAAATAGATAAAACTTACCAAACTTAATAGCTTCATAAAACTCTACTTGAAGGCCATCCCCTGCATCAATTACTGAACCGCGAATTTGACCGTTTTTCAACTGAACAATACTAGTGTAGTTCACAACTGCATCACCAAGTGAAGCAAAATTGCTGAGGTGTGCAACAAATACAATTAAAAATGCGTAATTTAACATAATTTTTGAGTTGATACTTAAGCGTAACTGCACTTTATAATTTATATGCACTTTATTTGATTTAATATAAATTGAAAATAAAGATAAAGTAGTTATAAATTAAGATTTATCTTTTAAGTGCAAAGTATCAATAATCAATTACATACTTTTTTACGTTACAATCAATTACACAATATCAGTTGTTAGTCATGTTGCATTTTTGGCAATTTGTGTTCAGCATATCATTAATTTCAAATTAACTTGAGTGTCTAAAAATAAAATATTGTTTGTAGAAACAAAACTTCAGCTCATCTAATTAATTGAACAGTTTAGCGTCAAAACTTTGAAACATCTGCCGATTGCTGTGTTCTTGAATATCACGGTAAGCGTTTCTGCAAAAAAGTCGCGTCCCACTCACAAATTTGGTAT
>JAALOO010000184.1_pt1 | contig 54995 bp, 65 predicted proteins | sample 7257641 | NCBI WGS metagenome assembly JAALOO01 (sample SAMN14085613, study PRJNA598686) | mite metagenome | biome: ENVO:01001000; feature: ENVO:01001002; material: ENVO:01001226; isolation source: single female mite from University of Michigan culture on fish food culture... ...
GTTTCCCTCGACAGTAATTGCAACTTCCTACCAGTGCACAGCTAAAATCCGCAAAATCCTAGCAGTGCACGCAAAAAAAGGCTCGCTGTAGTCCTGGCTTGCCAGACTTACCCCCCTGTTTTTTCTTTTTTTCATTTGTGTTTGCAAGCGTGTCTGCGTTTTGTCTGCCGTCGACTGCAACTTTAGCGTCTTTGTACTTGTTTTCTTTTTTGCACTCTCAAGTTGTTTGTTGTACAGCAGAAAAGTGTGTGTGTGTGTGCTCTCCCTCAAAAGCTTTTGACCTTCTTTTTGTTGCCGGTAAAAAGTTTGTGTGTCTTTTCTTCTCTTCAGTATCAGTGTAATACTTGCGCCCAACTGCTTTGCGTAACAGCCAAGGCAAGTGAAACTTTTTTGCATTTTTCAAATCAGTCCACTGAAAGTCCATTTCACTTTACAGTAGTAGTCCTGTTTTGTTTATCAGCACCTTTTTAGGGTGTGCTGAGCCATGGGTGTAGGTGTTGGTGGCCGATGTCAGCAGACACTTCGTTTCTGTGAGTATGTGTCTGGTAACAAAAGATTGGCTTTTTCAGCCAACATCTCAATGGCGGTGCATTGAGCATCGGTATAGCACCTGCTAATAATAGCGCCCACAGCGAGAAAAATGTAGTTCATTCATTTGTCAAGTGCGGCGGTGGTGAACTCTCTTTCTCTTGCCGATGATAAATGCGGAAATTTAGGCGCTGCTCGTGCTCACCACGATCAATCAGCCGACTGTTTTGCCAGCCATCACCACCACTACTTCTTTTTCTGCTTTTTCAAATCGTTACGTCGGTTTTGTTCTGGTACCGTGTGAACCAACACAATGTTCATGTTCATCTTATCAACTCTCGCACCGACTAGTGCCCACTAGTGCAACGTTAGCGCATCACACTTACATACTTATCAACGGGGCTAAAACGTGATCATCAGTTTGAGCCTCAGCTTGTAATAGCTTGTAAGCACTAGTAATCATCAGCAAAAGCAGTAGCACAAGAAGTCGTCGAGTGATGAGACCAAAGAAGTTTTTAACCTTTGAAAATGGGGAAAACTTTTTTGGTGTCTGCTCAACCATCGATCGACGGTAAATCAAGTGAAGAGCCTACTAAATCTTTTGTTGTCGCTCAAAGCCGTGACAAACAACATGTTGGCTGGGTTGTTAGACACAAGTGCTCACTTTACTGGTAATACTGGAGAGTGTCTCCCCTCCAATATATCTCTGTGTAGGTGATAATCATTCAAATGATTGTCGAGCAAGAGGAGGATGACGAGCAATGTAATGAGTACTTTTGTAGAGTAGCAGCAGCATGATGCATCAATCCTCTTTTTCTTGTCACCCGTATCAGCATCAGCGCCTCTTAATTCTCTGATCGCCTGTTAATTGCCTGCAGTGAACCTAATTGCAGAGCAATTTTATGCTGCTGTTGTTGATTAGCACAATGCACGAGTTGTTTACTATAAACAGCAGTCGTACAATAGCGGATGCAAAGTACGGACTATTTTGCCTTTGGCACCTGGCACCTTTGGACGTTCTATTCTCGTCTGCAATTGACTGGCCTTTAGCAGTATGACACACAGTAGTGGTGCCACCAGCTCGGTGTTTACCAAGCTAAACGTGGTAATACCTCCTCCACAAACCAGATATCAGTGCACCATTTTTTGTAGTGGGAGCTCTAAAAGTCACCAGACTTCTTCAATACTAGCACACTCAAGTGCGTGCCCTACCTGTGCAAAGGCACACTTTGATAAGGGGTGCACTTTATTTTCATTAGACGAAAATGGCTTTCCGTTCACATCAAGTCACTTCTGACGTGAGTGATGGAATATAAATACGCATTCCCTTGCTTTTTGCTGAATTGTCGAGTACTGTGTGTGTTTAGTATAAATAGCAGGCTTTTCCCTAATTACCTTTTAATTCTCGTCAATGATAGTTTTCCTACTACTATCAACCAGCTTAACCTCGATCCGGCTAAGTGCATCGACAATCGTCCCTTTTTCATACTCAAACAACCACCATCACCTCCTCCTCTTCACCACCAGTAATCGATTTGTATATTTCTCTCTTCCCCCTTCTTTTGTAGACTTATCAGACAATTCATCTTTCTCTGCCAACTAATCATTAGCCGGCACTGCTACCATCACCACCACAGCTACCACCACCACTTCCATCAACAGCAGCAGCAGCAGTAGTTTGTTTGCCTTTACTTAGTCTGCTGCTTCTCGACTTTAGTCGTAGTGGTGCTGCTGATGATGCTGATGGAGGAAACTAACATGTGCAATTGACTCTTGCCACTCGTGCTACAGCTGCAGCAGCATCAGTAGCAGTCCAAAAAGAAGCAACAGAGTAGAGAAACAAAAAGAAAATTGACGACAGATGCGTGTGCGCCTTGTCTGTCTGCACGGCACTGCCACTACCACCACTACCATCATCATTTGCTTCTGGCGACTGTTCGAACGCGGATCATCTTAATTTTTTTTTCTCTTTCTCACTTTCTTATGTTTGTACAATGTTGAGTGCTGCAGCAGTTTAAAACTACTACTACTATTACTTCCATGTCCGGTCACGCTTGCCATCACCGCCGCCATTTCCTGTCCTTGGCAGTATCTTCAGCGCCACTTTAACAACAGCACCAGCAGAAGCGGCAGCAGGAATGAAGATCCTTTATCGAGCACCAGTTGACTGCAAAATTATCATTTTGGTTTTTTACTGGAAAACTTGACAAAAATAAATTGAATTTTGCACTTTGCTGCCTTCAACACTTACAAAACCCACCAAAATGTCTACCACCACCGCAACTGCTGCACTTCCTTGTTTGAATGGAAGTGCTGCATCACTTCCACTACCTTCCCTCGACAACTCCTCCTCCATTGTATCATTCCAACCATGTGCTCTTCCACTTCAACTTCCTATCACCACCACCACCTCTAGTATAATCTCCTCCGACCAGCTGCTCTATCTTTACTCCCGTTTTGATCTTCTCTTGCTCATTCTCAATGTGACCCTAATCCTGCTGCCGCTGTGCAAGTACCTCTTCCTCAATCTCGCTAGTCGTCTTTCCTTTATGAAGTGCATCAACAAGCAAATTGCCACCTGGAAGAGTGTCTCCAATAACAGTAGTGCTGCAACTGGTGGTAGTGGAAGTACCTCTAATGTCGCTTTCACCATTCACCGTCACCACAAACTCAATCAGATTGCCCCATCTTCACAGAAGAGCTTCAACAAGGGCAGCAAATCAGTCTACAAGTCAGTGACGCTGAATGACAATCTCAGCATTCTGGAGACTGATCCGCTGACGAATAACAACAACAACAACAACAATACCTCTTTGCCGGCCGCTTCCGCCGGAAATGGCCTGAGCAAGCCCAGGCGGAGCATCGTCGCCCCGCGTCGATCCTCCTGCAAGCCACCTAGTCCCTCGACCTTTGGTATCCACAACCGTCTGGGCGAGCTGATCACCCAGACGTCGTACATCTTCCTCTTTCTCCTCTACCTCGGCTACACGCTCGAGCTGACGATCATCTACTTCACGCGCAGAAAAGGTGATCTGGAGCGTCAGCCATCTCAACAACAAAGCTACAGCATAGTTCCCACTGAGCTGCTGACGGCCACTCTGACGCTCTTCATTCACCTCTCCGAGTACGGCATCATCTACGGCCGCCGCCTGTGGCTCTCCTCCTCCGTCGACCCGGAGAAGGTGTCGAAGAAGTTTAGCTCTCCGAAGGCCTACCACCGCTACAGCTACACGCTGCACTCCTTTGCCTTCGTCTACAATGCCGTCCAGTCGGTGGTGAGCATCGCCAAGTTGGTCATCACCGTCCTCCTCCTTCAAAGCGCCTCCGCCGGCTCTGCAGTTCTCCTCTTTCAGCTCCTCAAGCCGTACCTCCTCACCGGGATGATTCTCCTGCAGTTCTACTTTACCGGGAAGCACCTGCTGAGGTTGATTGAGATTGTGAGTAAACAAACAATTTTAGTAGTGCTTGTGCAATTTTTACTGCCGTAGTTGTCGTAGTTGTCACCACTAACCGCTTTCTTCTTTTTTCTGCTTTGGCCAATCTTTTTCTCTCTTCTGTTTCATGTGCCTAATCCACCTAGTCTTTGTACATTCAGAATCTGTGCGAGCTGCAGAAGGCCTCGAAGGAGAATGTGAAGTACCGGCGCAGTCAGAGCACCTTCCTGAGCATGATCACCTTCACCTGGTTCCTCGACATTCTTCGCATCGGTTACACGCGGAACTTGGGCCTGGGTGATCTGGGCACGCTGCCCGGCGTGGAGCTGGCCTCTTCGCAGTACGAGCGCTTCTACAAGCACTACCGATTTGTTGATGTAAGTGAGATCGGATGAAATGGCCTGCAAATTTTATTACTTGATCGTTCCCTCTTCCTCATCCTCAGATCACCAAACACCGACGCCTCTTTCTGTGGATCGTCTGCTGGAGGACGTACAAAAAGTCGCTCATCTTTGGGGCGCTGATCAAGATTCTCTCTGATCTCTCCAGTCTGATTGGGCCCATTTCCATTGGATACATTCTCACCTACATCTCCAACGCACAAAATTCATCATCAGAAAATGGAAGTAGTCGATCCGAGGCAGCAGCCAACGACGCCGCCATTCTAGTCTTCAGCGAGGGCCACCAAATGGAGTTCATCAACGCGGCGGCCTTCTTCCAGAACGCCTACGTCATGACCATCATCGTGCTCATCTCGACCTTCATTCAGAGCACCTTCTCCAACAACTTCAACCACCTGGTCATCTCGGAGGGCATTCACTTGAAGACGGCGCTCAATGTAAGTAAACTAAACAGTTCAGTTTGTTTTTGACAGATTTTTTGTAAGCAAACAAATATTTTCTTCTGTGTTAGTGCTGCATCTACAACAAAGCCCTGCGAATGCCGATCACCAACTCCGGCATCGACATTGGCATCATCTCCAACTACATGTCCACCGACTCGTCGAACATCTTTCAGTTCTTCACGATGATGCACTACCTCTGGTCGGTGCCAATTAAAATCTTCATCCTCCTCTACCTGCTGTACCAGCAGATGGGCGTCAGCGCTATCGTCGGCGCCTCCATCTTCTTCATCCTCTCACCCTTTCAGTATTACTGCTCGCGTAAGATCTCTCACATTCAAAAGCAGCAGATGGACGTCTCCGACTCGCGGCTCTCCAAGACCACGGAGCTCTTTATGGGTATTAAGCTGCTGAAGCTGCTCGGCTGGGACCTCTCTTTTGCGGAGCACATCAAGGCGCTGCGCGGCAAGGAGCTGGAGCTGCTGAAGAAGGACGCCATTTACGTGGCCATCAATAGTAAGCTTATAAAGGTCTATTTTTAAAAAAATCTCAAACTTACCATCTTTTTCACCCCTTTCAGCATTTCTCACCCAGGGCTCAGCCATTCTGGTGACCATGATTACCTTCAGCCTCTTTCCGCTGATTGAGCAGCGTCCCCTGACGGCGGCCACCGTCTTCACCAGCATCGCCCTCTTCAATCAGATCACCACGCCGCTGTACATCGTCCCGCTGGTCATACCGATGCTCGTCAGCGCCATCGTCAGCCACCGCCGCCTGGTGGACTACCTGAGCATCGCCGAGCTGAACACCGACTTTATCCAGTGGGAGGAGGGGCCGATTCGCCAGCAGGACATTGCGCCCAACTCGGCGCCCATCATGGCGCCCCACCAGCAGCACCACCACAAGGTCCTCGACCGCAGTCAGTCGGTGCTGGCCTCCTCCATCTCTCTCGCCTCCTCCACCGTCGCCCTTCGATCGCCGCCCTCAGCGCCGGCGCCACCAGTGCACCTGTGCTGCTACACGAAAAGTGAGGATTAATAACGGCATTTTTGAAGCGGCCTTTTTTGACAGTTTGTTTACCTTTAATTTTTACCTAGACGGCCGATTCGCCTGGTACGACGAGAAGGACGAGGAGAATGCGACCCTTTCCGAGGTGAACATCCAACTGCCCCGGGGCAAGCTGACCATCGTCGTCGGTTCGATCGGCTGCGGCAAGTCGACCTTTCTGGCGTCGCTCCTAGGAGAGACCAAGCTGACCGGCGGCGAGCTGCACTGGCAGGCGGAGAACGCCCGCGGCTTCGGCTACGTGCCCTCCGATCCGTGGATTCGCAATGTCAGCCTGCGGGAGAATATCGTTTTTGGGCGGGTCTTTGATCCTGAGTGGTACTCCAAGGTGGTGCAGGCGACCTGTCTGCAGGCGGACATTGACCTGCTGCCGTACCGCGACCAGACGGTCATCGGCGAGCGGGGCGTCAACCTGAGCGGCGGCCAGCGGCAGCGAATCGCTCTCGCCCGGGCCATCTACTCCTCCGCCTCGACGCTGATTCTGGACGACTCTCTGAGTGCCCTCGACCCTATTGTGGGCTACTCCGTCTTCGACAACGCCATCGTCAAGCTGGTGGTGAAGCTGCAGCGGCGGACGGTGATTCTGGCCACCCACCGGCAGGAGTTCCTTTCGAGGGCGGACTACGTGGTGGCCATCGAATCGGGCGGCATTCGCAATCAGGGAACGCTGGCGGCGATTGAGAAGGAGGACAAGAGCTTTTTCTACCAGTGGAATGTGATTCGCGACAAGGAGCGGCGGGAACGGCTCGGTCTGAAGGCGAGCACCTGCAAGACGATGGAGGAGCGGCATAAGCTAGTGCGGATGACCACCATGAAGAATGAGTTTCGAGGGCCGAGGAGGGCGGTGAAGCGGGATCCCTCGCTGAGTCGCTTCAAGAAGCGCAAGCCGCTGAAGTCGCTGTCGCGGCAGATGAGCTGCGATGCGAGTAACGCCCTGCCCTGTCACGACTGGTCTCTGGGCGACACGGATGACATCATCCAGGAGTCGGAGCTGGAGCACTCGGTGGCGGAGGAGACCAGAGGTGGGCACCACTCGAGCAACCTCAGTCGGCTGATCTCCTCCGAGTCGGAGCACTCGAAGCACAGCTACCTCTCACTGACCTCCTCCAACTCGGCCATTGGAGGCGGTGTGGGCTACCTGTCGCAGGGCGATTTGATGGCCAACCAGGGCTCCATCACCAGCAACCAGTCGGCGCAGCAGCTGCAGCACTGCTACACAGTGCCCAGCGGCTCATCTACTGGAGGAGGGCGACCGCCCTTTCTGCGACTACATTCACGCATCTCCAACTACTCAGTGACTGGGCCCAATTCGATCATCGAGGAGGAGGGTGACGATGAGGATGGGGGTGGTGGTGGTGGGCGTGACAGCGCCTCCTCCTCGCTGCTCTGCTGCAAGCACAACGCCAGCCGAGAGGACTGCGGCTGTCTCTCACTGAAACAAACTAGTGCCTCGATGATCAGTCGTGCTGCCACCACGCCCACCGAGGAGACCGCCGAAACAGTCGTAGCGGCTGAAGAATCTGCCGCTCCCACTGGCGGAAACAACTCTGACAGCGAGCACGAGTCGACCGAGTCGGAGTACTCGCCGGTGGAGGACAACACCACCGAGGAGTGCAAGAAGCTGGTGGACGAGGTGAACAACTTCAATGAGAACCAGGTGGAGACGGGCACGCTCTACAACGTGGACATCAACCCGCAGAACAACCAGATCAAGGTGGCGGTCTACCTCGCCTACATTCGCGCCCACTCATACTCGCTGGCCGGCCTCGTCTTTGGCCTCATCATCCTCAACCAGGCGGTGAAGGTGGTCAGTGACTTTTGGCTGGCCAAGTGGACGGACAGCGATGAGAAGGCCAGCTACGCCGTTTTGCCACTTAACCGAACTACAAATGAGCTTCAAGAGTCGAGCACCTCCACGATGCACTACTACGTCTACACGTACACCGTCCTCTCGCTGATCAGCGTGCTGATCTCCCTCACGACGAACGTCTCCGCCCAGCTGATTGCCATCAGGGCCGTACGGCTGCTGCACGACAATCTGATTGACACGCTAGTGCGGTGTCGGCTGCAGTTCTTTGATAAGACGCCCATTGGGCGCATCATGAATCGCTTCACCAATGACATTAACGTTATTGATAAGGTAGGTTTTTGAAAACTTTATTTGTTTGCAGATATTTTGTTTATAACCTTATTTTTGCAACCCCTAGAAACTGCCCATCGCTATTCCCGTGCTGCTGCGCTTCTTCTTCCTCTGCCTCTCCGCCATCATCGTCAACATCATCATCACCCCGTACTTCCTCTTCGCCATCATCCCCATCCTCGTGGTGTACTACTACCTGCAGAAGGTTTTCCGCTGCACCTCTCGCCAGCTGCAGCGCCTGGAGCTGTCCACGAAGGCGCCCATCATCTCGCACTTCAACCAGACGATCGACGGCCTGACAACCATTCGCGCCTTCAAGGAGCAGAGCACCTTCACCGAGCAGTTCTTCCGCCTGCTGGACACCAACAACCTCTGCTTTCTGATGGTCAACTCGGCAAATTGCTGTCTGGGCATCTTCCTCGACTACCTGGGCGGGGTCATTCTTTTCATCGCCACGCTCATCTCCATCACCGCCGCCCTCTACTGGAACGTCCAGTCGGCCTTTGTCGGCCTGGCGATGACCTACACCCTCCTGGTGCCCGTCTACCTTAACTGGCTGGTGCGCAACCTGGCCGCCGTGGAGATGAACATGAACTCGGTGGAGAGCATCTACCGCTACACGCAGATGGACATTGAGGACAGCTGTCTGAATAAGCTCAAGGAGAGTGATAGTTGTAAGTGAAGAGGGGTTTAGTTTTTAGCTTTTTAAATTGTTAACTTTTCCTTTTCCTCTTTTTCAGGCGTTCCCGAGGAGTGGCCCAAAAGTGGCGACATTCAGTTCATCGGCGTCTCCATTCGCTATGAGACCAACTTTGAGCCGATCATCAAGAACGCCAGCATTCACATTCGCTCCGGCGAGAAGATTGGCATCTGCGGCCGGACGGGCAGCGGCAAGTCCTCCCTCATCAGCGCTCTCTTTCGCATCAACCAGATCTGCAAGGGCTCCATTCTGGTGGACGGACAGGACATTGCCGCCGTCTGTCCCTACAAGCTGCGAAAGAAGCTGTCCATTATTCCCCAGGATATGGTCCTCTTCTCGGGCACGGTTAGGTGGGTTTTTTTATTTAGGTGATGGTTTAGGAGCAGGAAAATAATGGTTTGTTGTTTTTTTTCTACAGACAAAACCTCGACCCTGGAAAGCGGCACACTGACGAGGAGATCTGGCGCATCCTGAAGGACTTTCAGCTGGACAAGGTGATCACCTCACTGGACGAGGAGATCTGCGACGAGTCGCAGGCGCTCAGCTCCGGCTCCCGGCAGCTGCTCTGCTGTGTTCGCGCCTTTCTCCGCCACTCGCCGGTGCTGATCATGGACGAGTCGACCTCGCTGCTGGACGCCACCTCGGAGCAGCTCGTCCTCCAGCAGATCTTCCGCAGTCAGAAGACGATCATCGCCATTGCTCACCGTATCATCAACATTGCCAACTTTGACCGCGTCATCGTCGTCGATGCCGGGCGCATTGCCGAGTTTGACACGCCAGCCAATCTGCTGCAGAATGCGGCGTCCATTTTCTACTCGCTGTACAACAAGGCCAGTTCAAGGTAGTGTAGACATTGGCTGGCCGTCTGCCATTGATTTTTTTGTGTTTTGTATATGCCGTGCTTTTACTTACTATTTATTTATTTATTTATTTTGTATCGTTTATACTTTTTTAGCTAAAAAAAGTTGTTTTGAATCTCAATGTGATTAAATACTTTAAAACCTCATTTTTAATTTATTAATATTGATAAAAAAATTTTATTTCTTTTGAATTATTAATTTAACAAACACTAACAAGATTTTATTTGAGAGTGATGTTTTTCTGTTTTCTAATAAAGACTGTTTTCAGCCACCATTCGCTTTGACAGTGCTCCAAATCCAGTCAGACATGTAAGCGACGTTAGCAAACACATCTGGGCGGTCTTTTTTTCCACAGCCAGCGACAAAAAAACTTGTAACTCCTACTACTGTCCACCGGCCGTCATCAGTCTGTATCATAAGTGGTCCTCCAGAATCTCCCTAAAAATAACCGGTGTAATGTAAAAGTTATTCATTTTTGATTTAAACATAAATTTAAATAAAAAAAATCACATACTATACAAATACTTTTTCCAAGTTGATAGGCGCAAAGCATCGTGTTTGCCTCTTTGACCTTGAACAGCTTTTGACACCAATCCATGTCGACTAATGGAAGGGTTACTTTTCGGAGCACTTGAGACCTGCTGTTACTATCACCGTCTATAGTTCGCCCCCAACCGATGGCTGTGGCCAGTTTGTTTTCGTAGGCGTTCCACGTACTGTCTTGTTTGGGGACGCAAATAGTACCCAGATCAGGGTTGCCGGAAATGTCCAGCGGTTCAATCAGCTTAATAATGGCCAAATCATATTCTGGATGGGAATTATTTTTAGACACAAATACATCTTCATACAATGGGTGAACAATAATTTTTTCAATGGGAACAGTCAGCTTTCGCATTTCTGGTGCATGGATTGAAATGTTGTGAACGGCTAAAAAAGATAACAATCAAAAATTAAAAAAGCCAAATCATTTCAATTGTTTGAATATTGTAGTTTTTAGACTCAAATTGAAGTTTACCGACTACTATTCTAGGATTAATATCATTTATTACTCGAGAACAGTGCCCTGCAGTCAAAATAAATTGTGGGTGAATTATTGAAGAAGTGCAACTAGAAAAATAGTTTCCATTTTCTATAATGTTGCCAAACGAAGCTGCCCATGGCCACCTAAAAAAATTAAAAATTTAATGTATTTTTGGCAAAGCATTATTAGTATTATACTCATAAGGAGTTGCCTCTTCTCCGCCTACTATTTTCGATTGCACTGGGCCGTTAGTGCCGCATTTGGGATCGTTTTGAGCAGTTGTCAAAGAAAAAACTGAAAAAATGAAAAAAAGTATGCTAGAAAAAAATTTCATTTTTACTAAACATAAAAAGTGCGTTAGTTTAAATTGAAAACACTGTGTTTGTTTGATCAGTGTTTTCTCTTTTATATGTAAATAAAACATGTGAACAGGACATGTCATTTACGCACGTTATTTTAAAAACTCATGTTGCTACTAATAAAAACAAATTGTAATGAACCGATTTTAACAAATGGTTTTGTTTGAATTTTTGAATAAAAATTTTTTAATTAAAACTATCTGATAATTTATTTTAAATATTTGTAGTTGCTGGGACGCCAACCCTTTTATATTTGCAAGATTTATAAAACTTTTGTAGTTTTTTTCGCATTTTTCAAACTGTTTTTCTTTTCTTCTTTTTTAATGGTTTCCCAAATCCAATCCGAAAAGAGAGAAACATGTACAGACGCCCCCGGAACGTCTTTCTGAGCACAGCCATGGCCAAAACTCGTAACGCCCACCACCGTCCACAAACCATTAATTTTAAGCATCAATGGCCCGCCGGAGTCGCCCTATAAATTAGTTTTAAATGTATAAAAAAGTTGTCCAAATTTTTTTAAATATCTACCTGACAGGTATCTTTTCCATTAGCATAAGTACAAATGATACTGTTTGCTTGTGTTTTGTCTTCAATTTGATACTTTTCCTGGCACCATTTTGTTGAGACGATAGGAAGGTTGACCTTTTGAAGAACCAGCGAAGAGCTTTCCTTTTCACCTTCCACAGTGTTACCCCAACCAACGGCGATGCTCAGGTTTCCGACGTACGCATCAAACTCCCCAGTTAAGGAGTTTATTTGAGGGGGAACGCAAATGATTCCTAGATCGGGATTCTCTGAAACAGAAACCGGCTCTAAAAGCTTTACCAGCGCAATGTCGTTTAAAAGGATAGTTTCCTTTTCAAAGCGGATTCGGTAGAGCGGGTGTATGATTATCTTTTCAATGGGTACGGTTAATTTGTGGAGCTCGCCAGTCACTGCATTGTAACTAACGTTGTGGGCGGCTTGAGTAAAAGTTAAAATAAAAAAATAAAAATTTTTAAAAAAGTTTACCTAGAACTGCACTTGCATTGAGATCTTGAATGTCGGCACAATGAGCTGCTGTCAGTAGGTACCGAGGATGAATTACGGCTGCTGTGCACGCAGAAATATAAGTGAGTGTTGGGTCATCTTTGTTTTTATTTTTAAAAATCCCGATTGAAGCAGCAAAAGGAAACTCGTGTGGAACTGCCTCGTTTCCGTTGATAATTCCCAATGGTTTTGATATTTTTAAATTTTTTGTTTTTTGTTGTGGTCCTCTGGTTCCACAAATAATGTCATTTTGCGCTTGTAAAAAGGTTACAAAAAAACCAAAAAATTGTAGAAAAATGAATGCAAAGAGTTTCATTTCAATTTCTTTTTAAAAATTACATTTTAAATTATAAATTAAATTAAATTAAAATTCATTTTTGAGTTTGAAACTAAATTACCTTTACAACCAAAAATTTAATTTTACTCAAAAAACTAAAATGTCGTTTTAACTTAAAAGTTACTATCAAATCACATCAGACTTTTTATACTAAAATATCCAAACACATTTAAATACAAAAAACAAATTTTAATGATCCAAGTATTTTTATCAAGTTTATTGTCATCAAGTTTTTATTGTTTTACATACCTTGAATTGCAAGTTAAAATTGACGTCTGTCAATTAGATTAATTAACTATAAAAATATCATTTTTAGACCAATGTTTTGAACAGTAAAAAGTAACAATTTTATATTTTTAAAAATTAGTTTTCACGCACATTTAATTGCACTGAAAAACTATAATTAAAATAAAAACTTTTAATAATAAAAAACCATTGTTTTAGCCTCCATTTGTTTTAACCGTTTCCCAGATCCAGTCAGAAAAGAGAGAAACGTGAGTCCATACACCCGGTTTGTCAACATCTGCACATCCTCTGCCCCAACTAGTGATTCCGACTTGTGTCCACCGGCCGTCATCAGCTTTCATAAATAGTGGCCCACCCGAATCTCCCTAAAGACAGGTTAAACACTGAAAAGTTGCCCCACATTCTGTACTCACATGACAAGCGTCCTTTCCCGCTTGGTAGGTGCAAATCATTGTGTTTGCTTCCTCTTTGATGTTGTCCATTTTTTTGCACCATTCCATATCGGCTATTGGAAGAGTCACTTTGCGCAACACTTTAGATCGGCTCGCATCGTCTCCAGACACTGTCTGGCCCCAGCCGGAGGCAGTAACCAGTTTGCCCAAATACGGATTATAAGTTTCATTTTGCGGTGGAACGCAAATCGTTCCCAGATAAGGGTTTTTAGCAATGTTCAGAGGTTTTGCTAACTTTACCAGAGCCACATCGTAGATTACACTCGTGTCGGGAAGTACTTTAAACTTTGGATGCTGGATAAATTTTGCAAGAGGTATTGATTCTTTTTTCGGTTCAAGCGCCTGCAAACTGATATTGTGGACGGCTGGAAATAAAGTTAAATGAAAGTGCAAACAAATTTTGCACACATTTTTAGTAAACAGTAAATAAAAAAAAATTTTAAGTACACTTACCAGCATTTACAGTAGCAAGTGGTTCTTTTATCATTTTGGTGCAGTGAGCACCAGTGAGAATGAACTGGGGATGAATAATTGAACCGCCGCAGTAATGATGGTATTCAGGGTTAGAGCGTTTTTGTTCCGGCCATCCAATTGATACCATCCAGGGAAATTCATGCGGCGTAGCCTCTTTACCTCCTATTATTTTTGACTCCGCAGGGCCTTTGTTGCCACATTTGGGGTCGTTATTGGCGGCAACACAAGAAAATGTAAAAATTACAAGAGAAAATGTATAAAAAAGTTTAATTTTCATGGTTAAAGTTTTTCAAATATGTTTTTAAAAACTATTGTGAGGTTAGCAAGTTTTTGTCGTATTTTATATCATCATAGTTTAAACAAAATGCAAATACAAAAACAAATAGTGCAAGTTTTAATGAACCAATGTTTAGAAATAAACTCTAACAAATTGTAAACAACCTGTTACTTGCTTTAACCTTGCAATGCAAACTAAAATTGCATTGGTCAGTTTACCTTGTTTAATTTTATTGCTACCTTTACTTTTGGAATGATCAATTTAAAAAATGTTACAAAAATTTACTTTAATTACTGTTTATACACTGAAAAAAATACACTTAAAAAAATAACAAAAATTTATATTACCAGTTTCAAATATTTTTATTTTTTAGCAATAAACATTTTTTCAAATTTATTCACAAACAAAATTTAAAAATTTAAAATTAGAAAATTACAATTTATGTTTCTCAATTTATTTTGCCAAAACTATTACTAGGTCTACTGTTTTCCTTGACCGTTTTCCAGATCCAGTCGGACATGAGGGAAACGTGAGCATAGTAATTTGGTGCATCCTTGTGACCACAATTTCCACCAGAGCTGGCAACGCCTACAGCAGTCCACCGGCCATCATTATCATTATCTCCTTGCAACATTAGCGGAGACCCAAAATCGTGCTAGAACAAAAATCATAAATAAGTAAAAAAGTTATTCAAAGGCAATTCAATGTTTTGCCTACCATACAAACAGCTTTGTGTTCTTGATAAGTGCAAATTTTTGAGTTTATTCCCTTCTCTTTTAAATGGGACCTTTTTTTGCACCATTCCATGTCGGCCACTGGAATGGCCACTTTTAGCAAGACTTCAGACCAGCTTGTTTCGTCTAACGGCCTTGTCCAGCCCCAACCTGCAACAGTAGTTAGTCGTCCCTGATAGGGATTCCAAGTGTCATTTTGAGGCGGCAGGCAAATCGTTCCCAGATGAGGATTGCCAGCAATGTCCAGTGGAGCTGCCAGCTTCACTAAAGCCACATCGTAGATATACTGGAAAAGTGAAAGTTCGGTAAAGTTGGGATGCTTGAAAATTTGCTCAATTGGAACTCGCACACGGTTTGGTTCGTCCGCTTGCAGGCTGACGTTGTGGACAGCTAAAAATTTGAAATAATTTTTATGATTATTAAAAAGTTTGATTGCTACAAAACTTACCAGCACTGACACTGAGTTGATCAAAGTTGTACATCTGACAATGGGCCGCAGTTAGCACAAACTGAGGGTGAATAATGGAAGCCCCACAAAAGGGTTTGTAAGACTTTTCTTCGGGGTGATCTTCCGATTCGTCGATGTAGCCAATCAGAGCCATCCATGGAAACTCATATGGTACCGCTTCTTTGCCGCCTGATATTTTTAAATTTTGTTTAGGACCCTTAATGCCACAGTTTGGATCATTTTGAGCAGCAGTTACTGAAATAAAAATGAAAAAAAGAAAAATGATAAAAGTTTTCATTTTTTGTTTTGTTGTTCGATGTAGTTTGTTTGACAATTATTGTTTGGTTTTTATACTAAAACCAGCTTAAAATACCTGGTTGTTAGAGTAACCTTGCAAACTTTAAATGACATACAATCACAATTTGCGTTTTTTAAATTTTTAAATTGTCGATGTCACTAAACGTTATCTTGGAAACCAAAAAAATTGGTTTTAAATACACAAACATTTAAAAAACAAAATAAACTTTTTGAATATATTAAAACCGTATATTAAAATAAACAAACTCAAAAAGAAATTTAATTGAAATCCGTTTGAAAAAACTCTTTTTCACCAATCAAAAAACTTTGCTTGCTTTAGCCGCCATTTTCAGCCACCGTTTTCCAAATCCAGTCTGAGTAGAGTGAAATGTGGGCGTACATGTACGGATTTTTTTCTTCTCCGCATTTATTATCACGTACATAGCTGGCGGTGCCCACCACTGTCCACTTGCCATTTTCCTGAAGCATTAATGGTCCGCCCTCGTCATGCTGCCGTTGAAAAAAAAGATAGCAAGCAATTAAACATCAGCTTTGTTGCCACTCGCTTTATGACAAACTTACCACACAAGGGGTTTCTCTCCCTTGAAAAGTGCAAATCATGCTGTTTCTTTTGCTTGTTGGTATGTTGTACATTTTGGCACACTCGTCTATTGATTTAACCAAAAGCGAAACTTTTTTGAGCACATGAGTAGTTTTAAAAAAGAGTGTTCTAGTTGCTCCCCAACCAATGGTGGTGACCAGTTTTCCTTGATACGGATTGTAAGTTTCGTCCTGGTTGGGGACACAAATTGTCCCAAGATCAGGATTGCCGGAAATGTCCAGCGGGGAAACCAGTTTTATCAAAGCTACGTCATTAAAATACCTGCCAAAACTGTCTTTGGTGTACTTTGGATGAACAATGGTTGTTCCTATGTTTTGAGTAATTTTTCGAGGTTCTGAAGCTCCAAAACTGACATTGTGAGCAGCTGATGATGACAAAAAACAAATTATTATTGAAATGTTTTTAATTTTTGCTATATTGCTTTTTCAACTAACCAAAAATCATATATTTTTGCTCTTTTATACTAGCAAGTACTTTTACACATCTAGCCGAAGTGAGAACAAATTGTCGGTGAATGATTGAGCCGGTGCACAATGGAAAATAGGGAAAATCGCCATTATGATGGTCTATTTTGTGACCCATTGACACTGCCCATGGCCATCTGGTCCAATAATCAATCAAAATTTAGTTTAAAATTAAAATTATTTTTTGTTTTCTTACTCATAGGGAGTGGCTGTTTGACCACCAATTATTTTTAGTTGCACAGGACCGTTAGTGCCGCATTTAGGATCATTTTTTGCACGCACAAAAACAAAAACAAATAAAAATGCAAGAAAACAAAATATTTTCATTTTTGTTAAGTTTTTTTTCTCGATTTTTGTTGCAGATGATCTTGTTGTTGGTATTGCGGTAACTTTTTATATGAATCAAATACCGAAAATTATACCGAAAAATGTGTATAATGGTTTTTTGATAACCTTGCAAACTAAAATTACAATAATGTTAATAACTGTTTTAACTGTTACGTTGTTTTAATTTTAAATGTTTGTTATGTTGATTATTTAATTTTTAAAATGTAAAATACCATAAAAAACAAATATATTTTTTTATTTCACAAAACTTGTTTTTAAAACAACACAAAATTTTTGCATTTTTTACCATTTTTGATCGTTTTCCAAATTTTGATCAAAAAACAACACATTCAAGAAGTTTTAATATTTTCAATTTTCAGCAATAGTTTTCCAGATCCATTCAGAGTAGTGAGCCAACTGAGCGTACATGTACGGGTGCTTCCAGTCGCCGCAAGGGCCACCCGCAAACCAACTGCCACTTCCATATGCCGTCCAGCGGCCATTACGAGGAATTGCCATCCAAGGAACGCCAGCGTCGCCCTAAAGTTAAAAACCATTGTAAAAACCCAAGTACTCCTTTGTTCAGTAGTCACCTACAATACAAGGGCTTCGTCCGCCTTCAAGCGTGCAGCTCATTGTAACGCCAAAGGTTTCCTTCTGCCAACTGCTTACACTGTACGCTCGCAGGCAGATGTCCATTGAGACGATTGGAAGTTGATCCGTTTTGAGCAGCACCTCCGAGGAGACGGTGTCGGACATGTGAGCCAGGCCCCAGCCGGCGACGGTGGCCAGCACGCCCTTGTAGGCGTCATACCAGTTTTTGGCCAGGTCGTCCAACGGCGGCAGGCATATGGTTCCGTAGTGGGAGCTTTTGTTCAGCTCCACAGGTTCGACCAGTTTTACCAGACAGACGTCATTCACTGGAACGTGAGTGTCACCTTCGAGGATGCTTATGAACTGCAGCTTCTGGTGAGGAATGATTCTCTCTATAGAGACGTACTTTTTAAAGTCCTCAACCGCGGCAAAGCTCAGGTTGTGGGCGCCTATGACCACGATTGGTGCAGGTTTGCCGAACTCAGCTTTTAGCTGTGCAGTACAGCAGAGACCGGAAGTGAGGACCCACTGATTGGTGATGAGCGACCCAGTGCAGGCGTGCAAGTAGTAGTACGTGGATCGATCATTAAAGTTTTTCTCCTTGAAACCCAACGAAACAAGCCACGGGTACTGGTGAGGAACGGCTTCTACACCTCCCACAAGGCCAAGATTTGCAGGTGATTTTTCTTTTGGCAAGCCTAGAGTGCCGCACTCAGGACCGTTTTGGGTTAAAGTTAAAATGAAAAAATGATGCAATGAGAACAGTTGAATAGCAATGCAATAAGAAGTTTTCATTGTGTTCAAAATAAGCAAATACTATTTTTGGCAGCAATTTGATGGGAGCAACTTATTTTTTGTTAATTACTAAAAATGTTTTTAATGAGCCATTTCAATTTCAGTTAACTTTTAATTACAAAAACTAATTTTTTATTATCATTGAATTTTGGCCGACTTTTAGATTTTCTGGGTCAAATCTAAAGTTTTTTTGGCGGGTTAATAAAAACTGATTTCTAATTTAGTCACAATGAATTTAAATTAGTAATACTCAAAACTTTTAAACCATTTAGATTGTTTGAAAATGATGTTAAATAGCCGTGTACCGACTTGAAATACTGACTACATGTTTTTGTGCCCTTAGTGGCTCAAAGAAAAAATAGCCTAATGCTGTTCCGGTAATAATGGCAATTAGGAAGTACACTTGAAATGTCATTGCAATGAGCATTGAGCTGTAAAGGAGAAAGTTCTGAGCGATGTACAGTACCACTTGCAAAAGTTGAAATTTGTCCGCCAAATTAGCTCTATAAAATTCAGTAATTAACAAAGGTTGATAATTCAATGCACCAAAAAGTGTTCTTACTTATAATTCATCTGTCCATAAGTTTCTTTCTCTGTTTGTTTTACGTAAACTACTTTTTGAGCATATTTCAGTGCTTCATATGCCACTCCAAGAGTGCAGATTGCCAAACACGAGAAGAATGTTTCTGGTGAGAGCAACAAATCAATGTTTTTTCTTGTGACAAAAAATATTTGCAATTACTTACGACATGCACTGTCAGGCTTCCAGAAAACAAAAAGCAGGTAATCGATGCCAATGTCAAAGTGAAAGTACATCTTCATTTTTGTTGTTTGTTATTTTTATGTGTTTTTTACAGTAAACAAAAAAACATGTACGTCTAATCAATAAATTGGAAAATGTTCAGTTTTTGTCAACAATCAGCACATTTCCTTAGAAATGAAAGAGAATACGTCTTTAAAAACTGGAACAGCTTTTTTGTGTATATGTTTTGTTTTCTGTGTACTGTCACTTTTTACTGGTGTAAAGATAAAAGCCAAATAGTGCGTGCTGTCCAGGTGATGTTTGCACTTTCATTTAATGATATCGCTCATTTGAGAAAGCTAACTGTTACTTGGTAACGCACTGTTGTGCTGAGCTGCTTAGGATGTATCATTTTGTTATTAAGGAAATTATTTTTAAATTTAGTTATTAAAAATGAATAAAAGCATTTGGTTTTTTAAAAACAAAACGTAATTTTTTTTATACAAAAGTAACAGTTCACATTTTGTTCTCATGTTTCAGATTTTCAGATGAAACTTGTAAAATATCATTAAGAATTTACTGTATATCCAAATGCACTGTTTTTTGTTGTAAAAACAATAAATTAATTAACGCACTAAAATTTCAGTAAACTGTACCAACTAGCCTTTGTAAACGTTTTCAAATTAACCACTCCAATTGCTCGCGATGTGACTCCGTACTGCGATAAAGTGTGAAACGCTGTTATACAGTGGTTGAGGCGAATCTGAGTGTTTAGTGGAAGTGATTTAGTCCGCCGATGTTTCCGTAAACTGTTTTGCCCTGAAATGCTGTTTAGCAGTTTGACACTTTTACCAATTTGCTGTGGCACTTTGGTGAAAAGAAAATGAAAACCAAAAATGGACATCATTTCATGAGAAACAAAGATGAGGGGCACGGCAACGTCCAACAGACGGCTGGCATGGGCCAGTGTCCAGGTGGTGAAGTACGAACTGATTGGACAGCAAACGATGATGAAGAGAAAAAAGAGTTTCCCGAGAATGCAGTTGTCAGTGAGAAAGTCCACTAGCAAACTGATAAAATGGCGGTAAAAAAGGTTAAAGTGAAGTGGAGAGAAAGTTTTTTGCAGCTTGGCTAGCTGTTGTTGAAGGTGTGCCATGTTGATAAGAAAGACTACCACCCAACATATTTGTGAAATAGCTACAAAGATTACCACGTGAGCGTATAGGAGGTACACTAGAATGTTGCTGGTAATGTTTACGGGCAATATTAGCAGGTCGACAAAACTAAAAGTGATGTTTTTTTGAAAAACTAAAAGTATCATCAAAGTTGAGGGATATATTATTAAAAAGTCTGCAAATTAATTGTGTTAATTCAGCTGTAAGTTTAATTTTTAACACCAAATTACCAATAAAAAATATAAACAATTGAAATCCGTTGAGAAGTTTAAAAATAAACTTTTCAATGAACACTTCAACTTTTGTCGTAAAAACATCGGTATAAATTTGATGCTTTTTCTTCTCAATTAAAACGTTGAAAAGCATAAGATTAAACTTAAAATTAGATGATTTTAGGTAGAAAACATAATAAAATGCAGCTGCCATAAAACAATTGTAGGCGCAAATAAGATTGACCTCAGAAGATATATTTTGAATCACAAAGTAAAAAATGTCATAGCTTAACAGATGGTTTAACGGCGTTTTGGCAAATTTGGCATTATAAATAAAATGCAGTGATTTAACAATTAAAAAGATGATAATACTTTTCATTAGCAGAATCGCATGCTGATCTTGCAAAATGGTAATTCTTTGCCATAGCCTTAAATGTCGTTTAAAGTAGTTTAACTGTTTGAATGGCCAAACTTGAAGACAAACTTCAAAAAAACAACTCTGTTTAGTCTAAATTAGTGTAAGGTTTAAATGTTTCATAGTCAGTTTAAAAACACTAACATAAAACTCTTTGTATATTTGCATTTTTGTACTTGTCACGTTTTATATCTGTAAAAACAATAAATCTATTTTTAAAACATTGTGTAGCTTTATAAATATACTTTTTTTTTATCAAAACAATCAATATTTTTAACCTTTTCGATGATTTCGTTACTGTTGAAAAGTAAAATTGATAATCAATTTTTATGTGCTTACTTACATTGTCCTTTTGTTTTTATTGATTTTCAGTTAATCTACTTATTACAATTCAATACAAAGGCTAAGTTTAAACGCAAGTGCATTATTTTTACAAAGTGGCTTCAGTGGCATTTAATGAAAAAATTTACTCTTTGTTAAAATAATGTTTGCTCAAAAAAGTAAAAACAATAAGTACACAGCAGTTGCCAAAATAATAATAAATGTACATTTGTGAAAACATTTTTAATATTTAAAAAGTTTTAAATAAAAAAGTTATCGTTAACTGGTAAATAAACTTCTAAGTTTGTCTTTAAAACTGCAAGAAAAGTAAACACAACTACGTTTTCAATGAAAATCCTCAAGATCAAAAAGAGTACCCTTAACCTTTTTGGTTTTATTAAAACCGTTTTTAGATAAAGTGAAAAGGTACAAGTGAAAGGAAATGACCAGTAAAAAACTACCAAAAACCTGGCTGCTAAACATAGCACTGTAGCATGTGCTGTCTTTGCCCTTTGTTGTCGATGTCTATAACTTTACAACTTTTCTGCGTTTATTGAAATTAGTCCTACAGATGCACTGAGAGCCAGTGTCAAAGCACAGCAGCAGCAGCATCTTTGCAATCATAAGACGAGACCAGTATTAGCCTGTGCGGTTGAGGACACAGCGGTAACGAGAGAAACAAATGAAACTTCCAGTGCCAATGCCTGTACTGACTGGTCGTCTCCACTTTGGGCAGAGAGTAACGGCATTAGTGAAAGTGAGAGAAAGAGCAATTTACAGTGCCCTCAAAAGTGTGATACTGTCAACAGTGGTCAGATTGGAGTGGAGAAGGTGATAGAGAGGGATGATGGAGATGGCGGTGGGTAAGGTTGTAAAGTTCACGGTTGTAAAATTTGGCAGTCATTGAGGCGGCTGCAGCACTTTCGGACTTTTGGTTACAGCTGTGGAAGGAACCGGGGATGGTAATGACGCTCAGCCGGTGCAGGGAAAAAGTGCTCAGGTTACATGCTTATAAAACGGTGCCATGTGCTCATTTCTGGTGATCAGTGCACCAAAGTGTCTTAGTGGTGACGGCAGTGGGTCAACTCCAACAAAGAAAAAGCATAATTTTTATACAGTTTTTAAAAATGACAAAAAAGTAAGAGTTTATCAGGTTTATCATTCACTGGAGACACTAATCAATTTATTTTCTTTACTAGATCACTGAACTTTTCAAAGTCCTTGGAGAAGGCAAATCCAGTCAAGACAAGCAAGGAGAAAAAGCACATATCAGTGTTTGAGCTGGTAAGCAGTTTTTTGTCGTTTCATACTTTGTTGTATGTTTGTATGGTTGTTTGTCATAAAAAACATTATCTTCTAAACACACAGCTAAAGTACGCCTCCACTACTGACTGCGTCTACTTCAGCGTCGGCATCGTGGGCGCCATCTTCAGCGGCGTCGGCTGGCCCGGGCTGAACATTCTCTTCGGCAAGGTGGTGCACAGCTTTGTGGAGTACGAGAAGAACAGGGCCAGCCATGGGAATGACAGTGCCGAGGTGGAGATCATCACGGAGGAGTTCCGCGCGGAGACGTACCTCTACGGCGGCATCATGGCGGCCATCACGGTGCTCTACATCATCGGCAATTACACCGCCATTCACTGTTTTCAGATGTTTGCACTGCGACTGATGCGGGAGATCAAGAAGAGGTACTTTGCCTCCATTCTCAAGCAGGAGATTGCCTGGTTTGACACGCAGAACTCCGGCGAGTTTGCCTCACGAATTTCAAGGTATTGTAGCTTGTTTACTTTTAAAAAGCATCAACAGCTGTTTCATCATCTGTTTTGATCTTTATTTGTTTGTTTACAGTGACTTTAAAAAGTTTGAATCAGGCATCAATGAAAATCTAGGCCTGCTGATCTACAACATCTCCTGTTCACTGCAAAATGTGGTCATCGGGCTTGTTTTTGGCTGGAAGCTCTCACTGGTGATCATCGCCATGTCGCCCATCATTGCCGTCTCCTCTTTTGGTATGACTTGGGTAAGTGGTGAACTAAAAAATACTGTTAATTTCTAGAATTTAATGAATTCCAAACCATTTTAGCTTCAATCCCGGTACATGCAGCGAGAACTGCAGGCCTACTCAATTGCCAGCTCAGTGGCGGAGGAGGCCATCAGCGCCATTCGAACCGTCTTCGCCTTTGGCGGGCAGGCCAAGGAACGCGGACGCTACGAGCGCCTGCTGAAGCCGGCAATGAAGAACGCCTACAAGCGAAACCTCTTCACCGGCATCGGCACCAGCATGAACTGGCTGACGCTGTACAGCAGCATCGGCCTGGGCATCTGGTACGGCGTCAAGCTGATCATCACCGAGGACTACGATCTGGAGAACGTCGTCGTCGTCTTCTGGTCGATCATCACCGCGGGCACGCACGTCGGCTACGCCAGCCCCTACCTGGAATCGTTTCAGACGGGCCGCATTGCCGCTCGCTCCATCTACGACGTCATCGAGCGACGGTCGTTGATCGACTCGGCCGCTGAGACGGGCAGCGCCCTGGGCGCCAACTTTCACACCAACATCGACCTGCGGAACGTCCACTTTGCCTATCCCACCCGCTCCGACGTGAGCATCCTCAACGGCCTACACCTGAGCATCAAGGCGGGCGAGACGGTGGCGCTGGTTGGCTCCAGCGGCTGCGGCAAGAGCACCATCATTCAGCTGATTCAACGCTTCTACGAGCCAGGCGCCGGTGAGGTGCTGCTGGACGGCGTCAACCTGCGCAAGCTGAACGTCGGCTGGCTCCGCCAGCAGATTGGCGTCGTCGGCCAGGAGCCCATTCTCTTTGACGCCTCCATCGAGGAAAACATTCGCTTGGGGGCGCCCGTAGAGCTGATGGCCTCCATCACCCACGAGGACGTCGTCCAGGCGAGCGTGGAAGCAAATGCCCATGACTTTATCAGCGGCTTGCAGGACGGCTACAACACCTACGTCGGCGACCGGGGGGCTCAGCTGTCCGGTGGTCAGAAGCAGCGGTAAGCGGAAGTTTTATAAAACCTGAAAATGAAACTAAAACTTTTTTACTTTAGGATCGCCATCGCTCGAGCGCTGATCTCCAAGCCTCGAATCCTCCTGCTGGACGAGGCCACCTCGGCGCTTGACCTGCAGTCGGAGGGCGTCGTCCAGGCGGCGCTGGACCGGGCGAGCAAGGGCCGTACGACCATCATTGTCGCCCACCGCCTCTCGACGATCATCAACGCCGATCGAATTATCTTCCTCGAGGGAGGGCGCGTTCTAGAGATGGGCACCCACCAGGAGCTGATGGCAAAGCGGTCAGCCTACTACAACCTGGTTCTGGCGCAGCAGGTCTCCGAAAGTAGTGAGCCGAAGAAGCTGGTGAAGAGGCCTACAGAGCAGCTGCACACCACGGTGATTCGGCGACACGGCAGCACCATCGGCAGCTCCGGCAGCAGCATGAGGGTGGTGGAGGACTCGCCGAAGTACCTGAACACCGACGATGTTGATGAAGAGGTCGACTTTGACCCGGAGCTGGTCAGCGCCGCCTTTCCCTACCGGCGCATCGGCAAGCTCATCTGGCTGGACAAGTACTACTTTGCCATCGCCCTCCTGGCGGCCACCCTCTACGGCACCGTGACGCCGATCTACGCGCTCATCTTTGGCTCCTTCGTCGACGAGTTCACCACTACGGAAAGCGACGAGGAGCTGCTCTCGAACACCGTCCGCTACTCGCTGCTGTACGTGGCGCTGGCCGTGGCCGTCTTCGTCGTCAACACCACGCAGATTGGCCTCTTTGGCATTGTGGGGGAGAAGCTGACGATGCGCCTGCGGATGATGGCTTTCGGGGCAATGCTCCACCAGGAGGTGGCCTGGTTCGACGAACCGATGAACAGCGCCGGGGCGCTCTGCTCGCGGCTGGCCAACGATGCGGCCAACGTGCAGGGGGCGACCGGGCTGCGCATCGCCATGATGTGCCAGGCGATGTCGACGCTGGTGTGCTGCGTCCTGGTCGGTTTCCTCTTCAACTGGCGCCTCGCCCTCGGTGGGCTGGTGTTGATGCCCATTGTGGCGCTGTCGACCGTGGCCAGCTCAAAGTTGTACGCAGGGCAGGCGAAGCAAGACGGCCACACCGCTCAGCTGAGCAGCAAGATCGTCATTGAGGTGATGAACGCGGTGAGGACGGTGGTGTCACTGCACAAGCAGCAGTTCTTCTATGATCGCTTTTCCGCGGCGCTCAATGACCACTTTGTGTAAGTGTGTTTGCTTTTTTTGATTTTAATGACTTGTAAACTAATTTGGATTTGTTGTCTGTAGCGCCATAAAGAAGGGCATCTTCTGCAAGGCGGCCGTCATCAGCGTCGCCCTGGGCATTCCCTTCTTCGCCTACTCACTTGCCTTCATCGGCGGCGGGTACCTCCTCTCCATCAGTTACCTCAAGTCAGGTGACTTTTTTCGAATTGTCGAGTCGATGCTTTTCGGCGCCGTCGTCATCGGCCAGACGGCCATACTCTCGTCCGATTTTACCAAAGCGAAGCAGGCGGCCATCAACATCTTTGCGCTGATTGACCGCAAGCCAACGAAGGTGCTTTCGGAAGGCGATGGTGAAGGTGCTCAGGAAATAGTTCAAGTGGAGAAATCTGAGCGCTCCGAGGGGAACATCGCTTTCCGCGGCGTGGTCTTCCACTACCCGAGCCGGCCGGAGACGAACATCCTCAACGGCCTCTCCTTCACCGCCCACCAGGGAGAGACGGTGGCGCTGGTGGGCAGCAGCGGCTGCGGCAAATCGACCAGCATTCAACTGCTGGAGCAGTTCTACAGCCCTGCCAAAGGAAAAATTGTGCGATTACAAATGTTTTAGTTAGTTTTCACAGCTATTTCTAACCGTTTTTTGTTTCCCCCCTTTCCAGTACCTGGACCGCGAGAACATCGCCAAGCTGAACACCGACTGGGTGCGCTTGCAGATGGCCCTCGTCTCGCAGGAGCCCATTCTCTTCAGCTACAGCATCGGCGAGAACATCGCCTACGGCGACAACAGCCGCTCGGTGCCCTTTGAGGAGATCGTCCGGGCGGCGCAGATGGCCAACGTGCACGACTTTGTGCAGAAGCTGCCGCAGGGCTACGACACGCCGGTGGGCGGCAAAGGGACGCAGCTGTCCGGCGGACAGAAGCAGCGGTCAGTGGGAGTACTATTAGTAAACATTTAGGTTTGAAATTAATCTTTCCATTTTTCCCACCTAGAATCGCCATCGCTCGGGCGCTGGTCCGTGACCCGGCAGTGCTACTGCTGGACGAGGCGACCTCGGCGCTGGACACCGCCTCGGAGAGCGTCGTCCAGGAGGCGCTGGAGGAGGCCTCAAAGGGGCGCACCTGTCTGGTGATAGCGCACCGCCTGAAGACGATCGTCAACGCCCACAAGATTGTCGTCCTGCACAAGGGCCAGAACGTGGAGGAGGGCACGCACGAGGAGCTGCTGGAGAAGAGGGGCTTCTACTGGCGACTGTACAACAGCGCGGTCGGCACTGCTTAGCTAGCTCATCTTTGTTTTGTTAGAGCACTTTTCAAAACTTTTACTCCCTTTCAAGTATTACCCTTCTCCCCTGGTTTTTTGCGTCTGTATTTATATTCAACTCTGCAATGTACATAATAATTTCGACTACTTTTTCACCTTTGACGCCGGGTGTCCACCGCCTCGCTGCTTCAACTCAGGGGCGGCTTTGCTGGCGCTGTTCTTCTTTGCCGTTGAAGGCACTGCTGCTGCCGAACTAGAAGTTGCTGCTTTGTGCTGTTGTTTAGGTGCTGGAGTGGGGACGATTGAAGAAGAAGCAGCGGCAGCAGCAGCAGAGGTTGTTGTGGTAGTTGGACGCGGCGTGCGAGGCACTGTGTAGCGGCGTTCGGCGGTCATCGGCGGCGCCTTTACATTGGCCAGCCGGTAGACCAGCACTCGGTGGAGCGCGTAGAAAGCGACCGCAAAGATCAGCGCCAGCGAGTGCAGTATGACCACCTGGCCCCAGATGGACACCGAGGGCGGCGAGTGGGCAGGGTGGTAGAGGAAGTGAAGTGCAGAGGAGTTGTCGGAGTGGGGGCTACTGCTGATGCTGCTACTGCTAGTGGTGCTGCTAATTGTGGTGGTGGTGGAGCTCTCCAAAGTGTCACTTTGATGCAGTGAATAGTTGCAGTTTATCTGAAAATATGGTAAAGTGTAAGTAGTTTTCTTTTTAGATGATGCAAAAGTTACCGAGTTTAGAAGGATGCAGATTTGTGTTAGCAAAAAGATAACTTTCGTTAGCGACGACATGGTACAACTGTAATGAGTGTGCAATTTGAAAAATCAGCAAACTAATCTGAGTTTTAAAACAGTTCGAATTTTTTATCACTGAAAACAAACTTGTTTTTAGTGAGTCAAAACAAACTTTAATGAAACTTTAACCATTCACTCGTTTTGCTTATTCCATCCATGCCCGGCATCGCCTTTCACCGTTTCGTCGATGCGACCGAGCTGAAGGCGGAGTTCACCTGCAGCCTCTGTCACCTGGTGCTGGCCCACCCGCTGATGGCCAGCTGCTGCAAGGCCGTCTTCTGCGATGCCTGCATTCGCCCGTACGTCCAGTCGAAGAAGAGCTGTCCGGCGGACAAAAAGCCACTCTCAGTAGAGAACAACAACAGTAGTCCTAGAGGACATCGCAGCTCTCCAAGTACCAGCAATGGTGGTAATGGAAGTCTAGTTCGACCATCCTCCTACCTCCTTCGCCAGCTAAACTGCCTCAAAGTGAAGTGCACCTACGCTGAGGTGGGCTGCCGAGAGGTGCTCCCACTGGAGACGATGCTCGAGGTGCACGAGAAGCAGTGCACCTACGGCCAGGCTCAGGTCTGTCCGTACTGCAGCTTTGCGGTCATCCAGCTGACGGCAGCTCCCAATGATGAGCAGCAGCAGCAACAACAACAACAACAACAAGAGCAGCAGCAGCAAGAACCGCAAGATCAGCAGCAGCAGCAAGAACAGCAAACCGATCAGCAGCCACCACCACCACCACAACCTCAATCCGTGCACGTCTGTCAGCAATCGGTGGCCGAGTACCGCGAGTCCACCGGAAAGGAGCTGGAAGAGGCAGCGGCCCTGCTGGCCAGTCTTCGCCTGCAGCTGGCCAACTACAACCGAACCGTTCACGAGCTGAAACTGGAGCGCACTCGGGCGCAGAACGAGGCCTCCTCGCACAACAACGGTGGCGAGAACTCCACCGGTAAGCCGACGGTGATGAACCTGGAGCGCGTGGTGAGCAACAAGGAGCTGCTGACGGAGGCGCGGAAGTACGTCAACTCGGCGGCGGTCGATGGGCAGAAGACGGCGAAGGAGATGGTGGCGAAGGTGGTGGGGCTGGTGAAGGAGGCGCTGATAACCCGCGGCGACAACATCCACGCCGTGGCGCGCTTCATCAAAGAGGCGATGGACTGCCACTACGTGGGCGACTGGAACGTCAACCTCCTGTGGAACAATCTCGGCTTTGCCTACTACAATTTTTGCCCGGAGAGCTACGTGGAGGCGAAGTTTGGCCGGGTGTCCATTGTCGTCTACAAGTCATTTAAATCGGTAAGCAAAAAAGAATTTTTTTATGACTGAACCTAAACTCCCCCGCTTCTTTTTTTCAGTTGGGCTTCAACCGCGTAGTGAATCTGTACCGAGCGGGAGCGCTGCAGGACTTTGCCGTCTCCAAGTCAGGATTCGATGACCCCACTACGAAGGTAATTCAAAAGGTGGTGGAAAGTGCACTGAAGACTGCCAGCGACACGGTAGACTTCACGGAGAAGGTGACCGGCGAGTTGATGCGCAAGTTTGGCGGCATCTTCCACTGTCTCATCTACAAGGTCAACTTTGGCTTCTACTGCGTCCGCTCGGAGAAGAGTCACTTCTGTCTGATGACCAACAGTGAAGCGAAGATTCTCATTTTCAAATGACTTTTGTTGTTGTAAAAGTCAAATAAAACTTTTCTTTTAGTGCAACATTAAAAATGCCAATATTTCCCTGTTCAGCAGATCACCTCAGCCTTCAACTCGGTCTCTATCGTACATCAAAATATCGACACCAGAAATGCCTATCATACGATTGCCTCGGTGACTTTGGTGACTGTGTGCTGTCCTCAGCTGCATCAATCAACTGCAATTGATTGATGCACATTTTTCAGACTATCTTTTTGGCTGCTGAAAGCGCTCATCATCAGAAGCAGCACTTCCCGATCGTTCATATGTTTGCAATAAAGCTGTACCTCTACTGCCATGAGTTCTCGTTAAATCTACCAGAGTTACTCCTAATCAACCACTTGCTGTGATCAGTTTTCTCCTATGTAGCTGTAAAATGCTCTGTGTTGCTTCCGTGATTTCTTCTTTGGCCATACTACCAATTATTCTATAGCTTCTTTTAATAAACTGAAACTTAGGTCAAATAAAGTTTCACACTAACAGAATAACAAATGAAGGTAAACTTTAGACTCCAGACTGCTTTTTGCAGTCGTGTTTTAATTTAATATTTTGCCACCACTTTTGCCAACGTTCGCATTTTTACAACAGGACACACAGTAAAACACAAATGAAAACAGTCATTGCCCTTTTGTTTTGTCCCTGTTTTTCACTTTCACCCACTTGATAAACAGCATGATTTTTTCTGATTTCTCAGTTAACATGATCACCAGTTACTTGATGCACTTCTCCATTCTTTTTGTCACTTCTGATTTGATGCCCGCTGCACCCATTATCTGGGTGCTCACAATGGAGGCGCATTTATTGCTGCAGCAACACACTAATGCGGCAGCAACTTTGCCAATCATCAAACTAAGTTCAGCACTGCTGACCTTGATTTGCAATTTTTATTGCCCCATTTCTGATAAAACAATGACGTTTCTACGCCAACCTTTGTATGTATGTGGTATAACCTAATGTAAACAAATTTTTACCGTTTATCAACTGCAATTTCAAATGTAGGAAGAGAAAAGGAAACTGAAAGTAATGGCTAGTAGAAAAAGGCTGATTTCTGGCCAAAGAACTTCTGTTGTACCACTTTTCGCCCAGAAGGTTTTTCAGCAACTGATTTTATTTTTAATTTCACATATCATGCCATTTTGTGCTTTTTTTGTTTTTTAAATGCCTTTTAAGGAAATTAATGCATATTTGGGATTTGAGGTTGTAGTAGTGGTAGACTTTTAAACTGGTACTAAGGGACTGAACGAAAAATGCAAATCACAAAAGTAAAACTGCTGCAGCAGCACTGAGAGGTCATTTAACCTAAACCGAAAAAATGTGCAAAACTCAGCAGTGCTTCCACTTTGGAGGCCAGATCTCAATCAATCAGTCTTCATGTTTGATGTCTTACTTTGCACGTTTTAGCCGGTGGATAGTGAGCATCAGTCAACACGTGTTGATCACCGCCCACCGAAGCTCAATGTGCGATAGACAAGAAAAAAGTGTTATCGAGAGTAAGGAAGACGCACTTGAAGGAAAAAAAGGAATGAAAAAGGACTATTAGGTAGACTGCATTTCATTATCATCAACTCATCAACACTGGTTCAAGTGAAGCTCATTGACACCCATGAAATGGGTGACAAAAAAATGGGGGTGTTGTACTGTTAGTCTGAATTGCTATAAAAGGAGACGCCCGTCCGCTTAGATGCTACAGCACAAGTTTTTCACTGCTAATAAAATCTTTTTCCTGCCAAGCCATGAACTCAGTCATGCAAAAGCCACTTTCAATTGACATCAACAACAACGAGGAGGTTTTACTGAGAGAGACTAATGAATCAATCAGCTGCAGCCTGCAATCAAACTTGCCCACTTCACCTTCGGGCAGCTCCTCTTCATCGGCACTGAGCGACAGTTTCCAAGAAAAGCTTAAAGAAATCAGTTTGGACCAGATGATTCGGGGGCAGACGCCGGCCGGAATTGAAGATCGCTGTCTGGAGTTGTGTCGCGCCTTCATTGGCGGTCCTTGGAGCGAGGCAGCAGGTGTCGAGGAGATCAGTGTCAAACGGCTGAGTGGCGGTTTTACTAATCAACTGTACCATGTACGGCTGATCAGTGCTTCAGCTGATGCTGCTGCTGTTGCTGATGATGATGATGATTTTCCGATTGAAGTGGCAATCAAGTTTTATCAACCAAAACATATGAAAAATTATCACGCCGATGACGATGAGCGCTTGAACGATGTTATTATCCTCTCAATGGTTTCAGAGATGGGCATCACCCCCAAAGTGTACGGCATCTTTCAGGAAGGTTTTGTGCAGGAGTTTATCAAGGTAAGTGCATTTTTTCAAATTAAAATTTTGTGATAATAACATTTTCTTTGTAGCACGAACAGTTTGTTCCAAAGCATCAACAGGTGGGTGACACTGATCTTAATTATAATTTATAAGTCTAATTAATTTGATTTTAGATCCCTAAATGTTTGGAGGGGTGTGCACAACTGCAGGCTAAAATCCACAGCTTAAAAGTGCCCATCCGCAAGGATAGCAGCTGGATTTTCCGCATCATGAGAGAGTGCTTTCAGACTGCCTACGACCAGTGCGCTCTACAGGAGCTCATTGATCAGCTGCAGCTAGACGCTTTCCTAAAGCAGAATCCACTTGAAGAAATTGACAACCTGAAAAAGCTGGTCACTGAAGTCAACTCCCCGCTGGCATTCTCGCACATCGACTTCAATCGCACCAATGTTCTGGTGGTGAACGGTGGCGAACGGGTGGTCACCGTCGATATGGAGCACTGTGCCTATGCACCGAGGGCCTACGATCTGGCCACCTTCCTCAGCGAATGGGACCGTGAACTTTTTGCCTTCCACACTGTTGGTTTGCCCACTGATGCAGTGCTACAGCAGTATGTACAGCTGTACATCAGTGCAGCCGATCAGTTGCAGCCGGGGTTTGCCAGCAAGGCGGAAAACAGTGTGGAAAAAATCGTCAAAGAGGTGAAGGTGTTTATCCTCGTCAAGATTCTCTTTATCATTGGCGTGAGCGTGCAGATGAGGGAGGCCGTCATTGAGGCGATTCCCTTTAACGAAGAGCTTAAAATGGTAAGTGTGCATTAAAAATGTTTTATAAACTTTAGCTAGTTTCTGTCTTTTCTCCCGAGCAGGAAAGCTGCAACAACTTTTTCCGCATTTACCTGCAGGTAAAGGAGCAGCTCATCGAGCAGGGCGTCATTCAACAAAAATGCTAAAGTGTTAAATTTTGGTTTCCTAACTTTTGTAGTAGTTTCAAAAAATACAACTATAAAAATCTAGTGTCAAACACACAACCCTTCCAAAACTGTCTACCCCCACTTCTACTACCTGACCAACTTTGGTCTCCAAAAGACGTCACAGTTTTCCCTGGTGAAGTTGTCCACCATTCGGTACTGTCCGGCTTTGAGGTACATGAAACGGGTGCTGGGCTGATGATGGTCCGCCCTGTCAAGTGCACCACTCCACTGCCTGCCGCCCATCTCACCGGGATGGCCAGTGCGGGCAAAGGTGCTCCAGGCGCTGATCATATCGGCGCTGAGCTGCCTCTCCTCGGCCCGGTGCTGAAAGGGAACGCCAAAAAGGTAGTTGAGGTCTTCGCCGTGAAGGACGCCCATCCAGGGCGAGTAGGGAATGGGCAGCAGCGGGTCGGACATGTGCTGCTCCAGGCGGTACGAGTAAAAACTAGTGTTGGTAGAATGTTGGGTTGCTGCTGCCAACTCCTCGAGAAAGAGAAGAGTGGGGCAGATTAGGTGATAGTCGCCTAAGGAGTTGGCAAAAGCGATTCTGAAAAACAAGTAAAAGTTAGTATCTTGAAAATCACTCTCACTTCTATTAATACTTACTTTAAATCATCTTGAGAAAGATTGGTCCGGTGAGCCAGAGGAGCGGTGTAGTAGTCGGCAATCTCCCCGGCAAAAGACAAATTGTAAGAAGACATGGCGGCGAGAATTTTCGCCCTCACTGAGGTCACTGTCAGGAAGGAATTCGGATTGGCCACCAGCTCCGGCGCAAAGTTCAGCACAAAGTGACTGCCCTCATTGTTGCAGATGCCGTAGAGAACGTCGACTGCCCGGTTGAACTTCCGCGCTCTAATGGCTTCAATGGGAGAGAGGGGCATAACCGAAGAGTTCTTGCCGTACGTCGGCAAAAAGGGCTGCTCGTGGTGGGCTATAAAGGCGAGCGTGGCGTTGATGAATGCCTCGGTTGGGGTCGCCTGCAGACAGGCAATGGTTTGGTTGTCCAGCCTCCTGCTACTCTCAACCCAAGGACAGCCAAGTCGCTGGGTGAACACTTTCGTCTTTGCCAGTGCCTGCTCCGGCGAGAGGATGCCGTAGTAGGAGAAGGGCGACCCCGACTGAATGATCGCCCGTCGGAAGAGGCCGCCGGCCAGTGGAGAGAGCAGCAGGTGGCCGACGTTCATGGCGCCAGAAGACTCCCCGAAGATGGTCACCAGCTGTGGGTCACCGCCAAAAAGGTGGATGTTCTGCTGAATCCAATGCAGAGCAAAGAGCTGGTCAAGCAATTGAAGATTGGCGGGAATTCGGTCAAAGTCGGTGAGCAGTCCCAGGGCACCCAGGCGGTACTGAATGGTGACGAGAAGGACGTCGCCTCGGTGGGCTAAATACCGGCCGTCCATGGCCAGCGCAAAAATGGTGCCCATCAGGAAGGTGCCGCCTAGGGGAAATGGAAACAAATAAAAAAGTTGAACGCCTCTGTTTTGAAAAGAAGTTCCCAATAGTACCGTGAATAAAGACCATAACGGGCTTCCTCTTCGTCTCACTATCGGCACCAGCGGGCTTCCAAATGTTCAGGTAGAGACAGTCCTCCGAGGTGGCGTTCGTGCTGACCAGACTTCCGTTCAGCGTCTGCGTGGGAATGAGCATCGGCTGAGGACACTGCTCCCGCCGCTCAATTGCCTCGTACACACCGCTCCAGGCGGGCACCGAGCTGGGGGCGGCGAATCTTTTTGCTTGCGCTGAAAGAAAAACACAAAAAAATTACTAGTTTTGCTTATTTTTTAAACCAGATCTTACCATATCTAATTCCCTGGTACAGGTAGACGGTACCATTGCCGTCCACTGTCTGAGTGATGCCCACCACTTTGCCGGCCGGCAGCTGCACTATGGGCGCCAGTTTGTGTTCAGCATTTGAAGCTGATGAGCAAATGACTCCAACAATGGCCAGTTTACATAACAACAGCAAAAACCAAAGCTGGCTCATGATTTGAGGTGGAGTGAAGTGCAACTCACAGTCCAAACGGGAGTTTTGTGAAGTTTGGAGCAGCAACTTTCCTCCTATTTATACATTGCCCCTACACAGCTTCTCCAGTCACGCAATCCGCCAATCTCAAGTGTTGCACACAAATATCAAGTGAATCAGGCTTAGTTAGTTAGTTTGTTTGTTTGATAAACTGGCACTAAATTGCCTGATCGCTCTGTGGTCGTTCCACTTGATGAAAAAGTGGCAACTTTAGTACATTTCTCGGGCACAAAAGAAGAAGTTGTTTTTGTAGTAAAACAATGCAACTTTTTAAAAACACATAAGTAGATGTCAAAAAAGCACAATTAGTGTTGGGTCTCTTCGTGTTTCTTGAAGATATGCTTCAGCTTAAAGGACTTTTTGCAGATGGAACACTGAAATGGCCTTTTATCGCTGTGAACCGCCTGGTGGGTGTCCAGGTTTCGTTGGGTTTTAAACTTTTTGTCGCAGCTCGAGCACTTGAACACTCGAATCGAACTGTGGACATGGTAGTGCCGGACCAGGTGACTTTTGTGCTTAAACTCGGCATCACATAGCGTACACTTGTGCTCCCGAGCGTCGCCATGGTAGACCAGGTGGCTGGTCACCTCTGACTGGTAGCGGAATGCTTTCGCACAGAGCGGACACTTGTGAGGTTTGCTCTCCTGGTGTAATCGCCGATCATGATTCTGCAGGTGATGTCGGTAGGTGAATGCCGCAGGACAGTGTGGACATTTGTATTTATCCTGTTTTTTGTGAGCTAACAGTTTGTGCCGTCTCAGAGAGGACTTGTAGACGAATTTTTTGCTGCATTTGGGGCACTTTTTGTTTTTGGCTCTAGGGGAAGCTTTTTTCTCTTGTTGTTGTTGTTCTATCAAAGGATCGCCTGTGTTGTCAACACATTCTGTTTCCAGTTGATCAAGAAAAGAGAAAAATGAGAAAGGAAAACTGATTAAAAAAATCCCTAATTACCAAGTTCATCATCATCAACATCATTAGAAATTGTTTCAGTTTTAACAAAACCAAGATCACCTTGTTCGCCTTCTTCCAAAATAATTTCCAAATACTCATTGTCGGACATTTCTTCAGTGTGTGGTTTATATCGATATTTAAGATTTTTCAGTAATTTAAAAGGCGTCTGTAATGATCTAAAATGATCTTTTAGAACTCGGCAAATCATCAATTTTTAAAGCAACACAAAGCAACCAAAACAAAACAATCTTTGAGCACGTTTCACGTTCACGCCGCTGGAGAGTGCCACCGGTCGCCGATCACGTGATTTTTTTCAGATCGCTGATTTGTTGACAGAAACAGCTGTACCTTTTCACCTGAAATTGATTCGTGTTTTCTGGTTTTCGGCAAAAGAAAATGTCTTCGTCAATGTTCCGTCTGGTCTGTGGTCGTGGACTGCTGCAGAATGTGCTCCAATCTTCAGCGGTGTGCTCCCAAAATGGCCGCTCAGCGCTGCACCTCAGCTCACGCTGCAATGAGATTTTCCGCATCCAAGACGAGGCTGACTTCAAGGAGAAGGTGCTCTCGAAGAAGGACAAACTGGTTGTGGTCGACTTCTTTGCCACCTGGTGCGGTCCCTGCAAGACGATGGGCCCTCGACTGGAGACGATCGTCGGCGGACGGGCCACCGAAGTGGACCTGGCGCTGGTCGACGTGGACCAGCTGGACGGACTCGCCGCCGAGTTCAAGGTGAGCGTCATTCCGGCGATTTTTGCGCTGAAGAATGGCAAGCCGGTGGACCAGTTTGTCGGGCAGAAGGACGAGGACCAGCTGAAAGCCTTCATTGATGGTGCGCTGAAGAAGTGACGAGTTACGCTAGGAAATGTATCGCCAAGTTATATTGTTGCTGTACAAAAGTCTATCTTTACAATCTGTAGAAATTATTATTAAAACTCCCATTACACCGGTCCTGCTCAACGTTCATCATTTCGCATTAGCAGCCTCACTACGACAAAGAGCAGCAGACTGGTAAGCACAAAAACGCCCTCCACCAGAAAAATCACCAGCGGGAAATCGGTGAATAGGCGGGCAAGGACGTTCGGCATTACCAGCGTCAGCGCACCGGAGAGGAAGGCGAAGGTGGAGCACACCCGGTCGGAGAGGGTGAGGTGCCGCTCGGTGAAGGCGAACATGGCCGGCCACATGGGCGCGAAGGAGGCACCGAGGAGGGCGTTCCCTGCCAGAATGAGGCCATGGGAGTGGCGGCCGAGGAAGAGAAAGAGCAGCGAGCCGACGATGAGGGCGTAGTGGTAGGAGAGAATGGTGTCCGGGCGGAGCCAGAGCGAAATGGCCGCCGTCAGCAGGCGACTGGCGGTGTAGGCGGAGGTGAAGACGGCCAGCGCGGAGACCGCCTCCGGCGCCGTCAGCACCTCCAGCTGCTGCCAGAGGGCGCTGGAGAAGATGGCGTAGCCCATCTCGGCGGCCATGGAAAGGGAGGCGCTGACGGCCAGCAGTGCCAGCTTTGTTTTTCTCCGTTTTGTTGTTTTAGATGATGATGATGCAATCTCTTCAAAAGACGACTTTGAGGGCGGACCACCTCCTGCACCAGCATCCTTCAGCGTGGGCGTGTACCGGTGGAAGAAGAAGGTGGCCAGGAGAACCAGCGGCACCAGCGACTGCAGCACGCCCTCCACCGCAAAGGGCAGCGTCAGATCGGCGATCCTTCTTCCCACCGTCACCTCATCGCCCTCTTCGGTGTGGTTTGCGTTTCCGTGCACCCGACTGGCGACCATCAGCGGCGCGACAATCGACCCCACCCCGCTGAAGAACATGTTCGCCTGGAGGATGGCGGCATGGTAGGCGGACGGGCCCATCTCCACCAGCCAGACGTGCACCGAGCTGTCCCAGCAGCCGCTGCCCACGCCGTTGAGCACCATCATCGGCAGGGCGAGGGCCAGACGTCGGTAGTGCGGCAGCAGACTGGTGGCCGCCGCCATCAGCAGCACCGCCCCGGACAGCACCATCTGGCGGTTGAGGCGGCCGTAGAGGAGGGAGGCGAGGGCGCCCAGCTGGTAGCCCACGGAGATGGCGATGGCCACGTAGGACATCGTGTCGATGTTCACCCCCAGAATGTGGCCAATGTCCAACATGGTCGAGTTGACGATCGTCACGCTGATGCCCTGCATTGGTCATTTGGGTTTGGGTAAGTTCTAAAAGAAAAGTTTCTTTTTCACTTACATAGGCAAAATTGTTGAAGAAGAGCAGCGCGGTGTAGGCGAGGTGCCACTTGTTGATGCTTCCAAACAGTTTCTTAATGCGGTCCATTGGGGTTTTTTTCAGTTTTTAAAAAAGATTATTACAATTTTAAAGTTTGCCCCACACAGCTGATGAGTGTCTCTCCTACAGCTGCTGATGATTATCATTTGCTGCAAGAGGAGGCTATCATTTTGTCGGTAATAGCGGCGTGTAGACTAAAAATGAACTGAAAAGTGTACTTTCAGCAATCGTTGTTAGTGCGTTGTTAGAGAGAACTTGCGATAGTCATAAAAAGATATAAAATGTGCCTTTGAGATAAGATAAAGGCCTTCTTAATTTAGGTGCTTCAGAAGCAAGAAGTAACTTTGGTCACTATAACTCGTGTCAGAAAAAAGAAGTATAAAAAAGTATTCATTCACTAAAATGCCCTAGAGCCGACTTGCTAATTAGCTTGATTTTTTATCAGCGTTAAACTTTTTCTTGCTCGGTCCCCTTGATAAAGTGCATGTTCATTCTTAAACCACAAGGTCCCAATAATTAGTTTTCAGGCCATTAATTAAAAAAAGTTCTAGTTTTAGTCTCATTGTTGTGGCCACATTGTTGAAGCTCAAAAAAGCACTTTTCCCATTGTTGCATTCCAACAATGCTCTCCGAAAGGCATAAAACAGGCACACCCTGCCCTAGTGAAAGTCATCGTACAGCATCTACTGTCTCGTCTACTCCCCTTGCTACCCCCTTGTGTGATTTTCTCTCACCCTCCCCAGCAAGTCATCTGTTGTTACCTTGTCTAGTACTACTGTCAAGTTATCACCACCCCAAACCCAAACTCTCTCTCTCTCTCAACCATGTCTGATCTGAAGTCACCGATCATGACCTCGGAGAACAACAGCAACAGCGGTCTTCGCTACCGCACACCCCCGATCCTGAAGAAGGACGTCTTTATCATCGTGGATAGTGGTGCGGACACGGACTCGGTGGGGGAGCGTACTTCGCCTTCTTCTCGCCGTGGACCTCGTCGCTGCCTTAAGAAGGTCCTCCCCCGCTGGGGGCACGGCGTCCTCTCCATCAAGTTTCTCGCGATCCTCTTTGCCGTTCTAGTCCTACTGAACATCTCCTGGCCATACCTCACCGAGCTGTACGGGAGCTCGGCGACCACCGAGGAGTCAGATGTGGTGACGACGATGGCCACCACCTACCCGACGATGGCCACCATCACCAACCCCACTGACACTGACCCGGCCGTCGACGCCACCCGCACGACTGGACTGACCACACCGGCGACCACAACTACTGCCGCCGAAAGTGAAGATTTCGAAATGGAGTCCTCCGAGGAGGAGGAGGAGGATGAGCCCGAACGTCTGCCGCTGCCAGACTTTGAGCTGCGCTTCGACGAGGCGTCGCAACCGGAGCTCTCCTCGGCCAACTTCAGCCTGTCCAGAGCGCTCGACGCGGAGCAACTGCACATGGAGATCACTCGCAAGGAGGCGGTCGCCGGTCTCACCACCGGCGCCTTCCGCTGTCTGACCCCCAGCGAGCGTTCTCTGGTGCTCGAGCGGAGGCGCCTGGAGCGGACGCGAGCCGCCTTGGAGAACACCATCTCCGAGCTGTGGGGCATCTCCATGGCCCTGGACCTGGCGCCCCTGCTGCGCACCGGCACGAAGGAGGAGAAGCGGCGCGCCGTAGAGGTGTGGATGCGCACAGTGCTGCCCCGCACCGTTCCCGTGGCCGTCACCGACGCCGCCCTCGCCGAGTCCATCGCCGTCGGCGAGAACATCCGCACCGCCAGCTTCGCCGATGCGGAGGCGCTGGAGGCGGAGATGGACCGCCAGGCGAATCTCCTCTACAACATGATCCTCTCCATTGACCGCCAACGCGAGGAGAACACCCAATCGCTGGCCTACGAGTACGTCCTCCAGCGCCGCCTCTTCCGCCAACGGGCGGAGCCCATCTGCAAGCCGATGAAGCGGAAGGACGGCAGCCTGGCGCCCGCCATCCGCCCCCTGGATCCGATGTGCCCCTGTCTGGCCATCGATCTCTGGGGCTACATTGTCAAGGTGGATAAGAACGTACACCAGCGAACGTAGGAAAACTAGAGGAGGAGGAGGAGTTCCTTTCCCTCTACTTGCCGGAGAGATCTTCTCTTGGCTTCTTTCCTTTTTAATCTAACCGCAGGCTGCCACCCCTTCCTCTTCGTTTATTTATTTTCTCCCCCCTTTTCTCTCTCTCTTTTCTCTTTTATCTCCGGAATGTGTTTTTTTATCTATCAGCTATCTAGTAGTCGAAATTGATTGATTAGTACTTGATTAAAAGAAGTTCGTTATCTAACTAGCTAGTTGACTGGCACTTTTCTCAATGCTTCACAACACAAACCATACTCTAACTTGTTATTAGATTTTGTTTATCCGTTTTTGTTTTTCATCGCTAAAAAAGAGCAAACTTCACTTTACTAAATTCCAGGGGCCGACTTTCTCCTTAGCTGCTCCTCATTGAGCTTGGCAATGTTGAACTTCCTTTTGCCTGACACGGTGGACTTTCGGCGATCGTAGTCATTACCACTTTTTGCACTTGAAGAGTGGTGCATCGTCGACTGTCGCCTCGTCCACTCGGGCGCCATTGACTTGCGCCGAGCGCGGTCCTCCCGGGCGCTGGTAAAGTGCATGCTCATTCGAGGGCCGGCAATTGAGTATCGCCGGTAGAAGTCCTCCTTCGCTTTTAGCTCTGCTTTCAAACCACTGCCATCTTTCCTTTCATCAATGGCAATCCACAGGCGGACGACAATGAAGAAGAGCAGACTGAGGAGGATGAAACCGCCGGTGAGGTGAAGAAGGACCAGTGGGTGTGTTTGAAAGACCTGAGCCAGCGTCACCGGCACCACCATGGAGATCAGGCCGGCGAGAAAGGCGTACAGGGTGCACACCTTGTCCGTCAGGCGGAGGTAGTGCTCGGTGAAGGCGAACATGCCGCTGAAAACGAAAAAAAAGGAAAATGTAAAAATCGATTAACCTCTTAAAACACTCTCAAACTTACGGCCAACAGGCGCTGAAGCCAAAGCCGAGGGCCGCATTCCCAACGTAGATCAGCAGCAGACTGTCTCCAGCAAAGACGAGCACCGCCACCGAGCCGAGCAGCACTACGTAGTGGTAGGCGAGAATTCGGTCCGGTTTCAGCTTGAAGGAGATGAAGGCGGTGAGAAACCGGCCGGCAGTGTACGTCACCGACATGACCGACTGCACCTGGGTGGAGGTGGTCGCAGAGAGGTGCACCTCCTCCAGGTACTGGTACATGGCCGCGCAGAAGCTCAGGTAGCCCAGCTCGGCGGTGATGTAGGTGCTGGCGGCCAGGGCGGCCAACACCAGCTTGTAGGGGCGGTGGCGAATCGAGGAGAAGTCTTCGGAATTGTCGTCGTCGGTGGTGATCGCCGCAATCGGAACCTTGCCCCTTGGCCCGTCGTACGAGTCGTTGTCCTCCTCTTCGAATTCTTCGCAATCCTCTTCCTCTTCATCACCTGCTCTTGAGGAGTCGTACTTTTGGTAGCGGCAAGTGAAGAAGCTGATGAGGAAGATCAGCGGAACTGATAGTGGGGGAAAGTTGTTTTAAAAACACTTCAACCGTTTGCTGCACAAAAAATGATCACAGAGTGCTTACCAATACTCTGAAGAACTCCATTGATGGCAAACGGTATCAGCAACGTGTGGACTCGATGCTCAGTGGTGAGCGTCTCATTGTCTGAAGTTACTGTAGCATCACCAAAAACAAAGGGTGCAGCGAGGAGAGGGGCCAGTGTGCTGCCTGAATTTAGGCCGGAAACAAAGAAAAGATCGATCAATTAATATTTGTACAAAAGTAGTTTTAATCAGTCCTCTCCCTACCTAGGCCGTACATCATCTGATTGCCCTGGAGGAAGGCGGCATTGCCCACCGGAATGGCGTCGACGATCCAAATGGAGGTGGAGCTGTCCCAGGCACCGGCGCCAATGTTGTTCACCAGCAGCATGGCGAACATGACCGTCAACTGGACGTAAGCAGGGAGGAAGGCCTGAATCGCCGCCAGCATCAGCACGAAGAAGGCGAGACAGAGCTGACGGTCGACGTAGCGGTAGAGGAAGCTGGCTGAAATAGCAAAAAAAGTTGTAGTGTTTGATTTCTATTTGTTGTCCAACTCACCAAAGCTTCCCATGAGGTAGCCAATCGCCACCATGACCTGGATGTAGCACATGTAGTTTAGATCACAGTTGTAAATGATGGCCAAATCAACCATGACGGCGCCCTGTATTTAGGTAGGCATGCAAATCATCATCAATTAATCCACAAAGGAAAAACTCAAACTCAACAAAAACTCACGATTATATTGACGGAAATTCCGTAGGCAAAGTTGTTGGCAAAGATGAGCAGCGTGTAGAAGACATTGAGCTTATTCTCTCGGGCGTAGGAGATCAAGCTAAACTGGCTCTCCGCCTGGCGCATTTTCTCCTGCAGTAATTTGGTTTGGTTTCGATTTCGACCAGAAAAAAAACAGTCAGAAAACTTTCAACAAATCATTAACAACAATGGCTGTTCAATGGCTCACATTTTTAAAACAAGAAGGATACAACCACTTTGGAGTCCTTTTTATACACCACTGCACTGGCGACAAATCACACACACTTTAATTGAAGTCTGATGCATACAGCTGCAGTGTTTGTGTGTGTTTCTCTGTGCATGTGATGCAACTAACTAATGCTTCGATCTGCTAGTGAAACTGCATCAAACTGTGAAATACCAGCAATGCGGCTCTCTAAGGTGGTGCTGGTGATGGAATTAGGTGAGTGAAGTACACACCAGTCTAAAGTGCCATCAGGTCTAAAATGTGTGTTTTAAATGACAGCCTGACAAGCTTGGGTCGTCCTAGTCAAGGGAAGGAAAGCCTACCCCAACTGTCTTGGCAATTGTACTGTACAAAACACTTAGCCTTGATCTTGTCGGGGATTACTGCAAAAACGTAATGTGCTGGTACGCATTGAGACTTTAAAGTAAAGTGAAATTCACTTTGCACGCGTTGATGATTAGAGAAAAGGCTAGAGCTTGCCACTTTGGATTAAGGCTCAAACCATAGGTAAACGGGTTTGCTAAAGCTGGAATGTTTCATTTTTTATAAAACAAACGTTATGGTATCGGTCAGTAGCTTTAGATAGATCTACAAACAGGAGTGATTTAAAGTATAATTTAGGTTTAGCTGCTACTAGTGTTTTAACTGATTGCACTGCGCTTTTCTCATTTGAGGACTAGATGTGTAATCCTACATCATCATAAAGGTGATTAAAGCTAAAACTTTTGCGCAACTTTGATAAATTGTTTGTTTGTTTTATAAACGATTTATGTTTTTTTAATTAGTTAATGAATGATGATGATAATGATGATTATAAATACAGATTTTCTATTTGAATTCGCTTTCCTATTTAAAGAAGATGAGCCACAGCCTAAGAACGGTGAAGAGGCCGAGGCTAATGAGCACCAGTGAGCCGGTGAGGAAAATGAGAATCGCCGGGTGGTCTTGCAGGAAGGGACTGATGATGAGCGGGGTGGCCATGGCGGCGATGCCAGAGGCGAAGGAGTACACCGCACTGACCGAGTTGGTCAGCTTGAAGTGCTCATTGATGAAGGCGTTGATGCTGGGAATGCAGGCGGAGTAGCCCAGACCGAGCACGGCGCTGCCCGCGTACAACGCCCCGCGGTCGTTCTGGCCGAAGAGGAGAATTCCGACGCCGAGAAGGAGCAGCGCAAAGTGATAGGAAAGGATGATCTCCACGCGGAGCTTCAGCGAGACGAAGGCGGTCACCAGGGGGCCGACGGCGTAGGCGGCACTCATCACCTGGCAAAAAGGGATTAAATTGTTAGTATGATGATGATAAATAGTTTTATGAGAAAAAAACATACGGTCATCACAGTGGCAGCCTCTGCCGCCGACATGCGAATGGGCAGGTACTGAAGCATGGAGGTGGCGAAGGGAAAGTAGCCCGTTTCGGCGGTGAAGTACACCGCATACAGCAGACAGCCGACGGCCAGTTTGCTCTTCCGCCAGCTGATGGCCGAGCTTTGCAGCTTGCTCAGCGCCGCCGCCGGCAGCTCGAAGACCGAGTTGCGGTGGTTGAAGTCGATCGACTTCCGGGGGAGGTTGGCGGTCGCATTTGACGGGCGGTACCGGTGAACGAAGAAGAGAGCCAGTAGGAGGATGCCCGCTAATACCCCAAGAAAATTCAGTTTTAGATTTAGATGCTTTTCCTAAAGAATGTACACTTACGAAGCAACTGGAGAAAGGCGGAGATGGCAAAGGGCACCGCCAGATTGGCCCTCCTCATCTCCACCGTGTACTCCTCCCCACTGTCAGTAGTGTTCTTGGTGCCTTTTACGTACCGGGACATGAGCACCGGCGCCGTGATGACGCCCAGCGAGTAGAGGAACTGGCCCACCTGCAGGATGACCGTCGTCCCCGTCGGCCAGAGGTCGATGACTAACGGTTGGAATTAAAAGAGAGAGATTTTTTGTTAGTTTGAGTGTTTTATTTCAGTAAAAGGGCAGCACATACGGAACATGTTGGCCGTAGAGCGGAGGACGCCCATGCCCAGGCCGCTGACCGCATAGCCGACAAAGGCCACCTCAATGCGCCCGTAGAAGGGGAGCAAGCCGTTGGAGACGGCCAGGAGGATGATGGAGAGGGAGAAGATCAGTTGGCGGTTGAACCACCGGTAGATCATTCCACTTAGGGTGCCAATTAGGAAACCGAAGATGTTCGCCGTCAGCAGGTTGGAGGCGGCCTTCAGTGAGACGCTGTACAGCTTCGACAGGTCTACCACTGACGGGCCGAAAATGTTCACTGAAATGCCCTGAAAAAAGGATGAAAAGTGGTGAGTTGTTCTAAAAAGAAAAATCTTTAAACACTTACATAGGCAAAGTAATTTAGCAGAAGGATGACCGTGTAGACAAAGTCAAAGGGCGCCACTGCCCTCAGCTTGGCCATGAACGAGTCGGGCTTCTTCTCCATCTTTTCCACCTTTTCCATTTTTTGATTTGATAAAAAAATTGAGCGTAATAGAATGACTTTTAAAATATAAAATTAAATTAAAACTTTTAAAAGCTAGCTATTACACTAACGGTGTAAAAAGCAAATGAGGCCTTTTTATGGCTCATTTCTCTCTTTCTCTCTCTTTTCTTCCCTCCTCCATTTTCCTCCCCCTCCATCGACTGGTTTCAAAATCAGGTAGTTGTTGTGCACGCCGTTAACATCGTGTTTGCCGGATCATCACTTGATCATCATCATCGCCATCATCATCATCATCATTATTGTATCGACAATGTACTGAGATCGACAACTTAAATCGGCGATGGGGCAGGAAAATCACTGTGATAGAGGCGATAATAGTTGGCAATTTGTTTTTAATTAATCGATTAAACAGGTGCTGAGGAGGAGGAGGGCGATGATTCTGGCTGTAGGATGTTTGAAAGCAGAAGTACCTGACTACTGCTACCGCTCTTATATTTTTGTTTACAGTTTTTTGAAGATGAGCAATTTAGTTCAAGGTCAAGAGAGAGAGAGCGTCTCAAGAAAAGCAGAGAGTCGGTCAAGGCCCCAGTCAGTCTGGCTCGTTGGCTGGTGAGTCAATCAGTTTGTGGAAGTTTGTACCGGGTAAGGGGTAAGTGAAGCGGATAACTGGAGCAACTCTCCAGCCGGTGGTGCTAAAGTGGTGGGGGTGATAAAACCGACCACAATGGTTCATCCACTGATCCTAATTTACTGATACCACCACACAAGACATTGTCATTGACATCAAAACCTGCTGCCGCTCTCATCGTCGTCGGTAGACGGCTGGGAACGGCAGCAGATGTTGGAGGACTGCTACGTCACGAGAAGATAAGACAAGTGGAAAGTGCGCCAGCTTCTGATTGACTACTACTTACCGCACTGCTACTGTTTAAGTTTGAGCTTTTTAATTTAATTGACTTTGTACAGGCACCTTTTCAGAGGAAGGCATTTTTAACATTTTTCTACAGTTACTTGGCTGTTGTTGTTGCTGCTGCCGGTGCTAGTACTGCAGGCTAGCCACAATCTCATGAGGACAAAGAGTACCAGGCTGAGGGCGATGAAGCCGGCTGCCAGGTAGAGCAGCATGATGGGCGCCGTCTCGAGGAACTGCCCGATCAGCACCGGAATGGCCATCGAGACGGTGCCCGAGGTGAAGGAGAACAGCGAAGCGACCCGATTGCTCAGCGTCAGGTGGCGATTGCTGAAAGCGGTCAGGCCGGCGATCATCGCCGACATGCCGTAGCCGAGCAGCGCCGAGCCGGCGTAGATCATCGGCCGGGAGAGGCGGCCGAAGTAGAGGACGCCCACTCCCAGAAAAAGGAAGCCGTAGTGGTAGGCGAGGATGTGCTCCACCTGGAGGCGCGTCAGCGCAGCGGCAGTAATCAGCGGCCCAATGGTGTAGGTGGCCGACAGGACGGACATGACCATGGCCGCCTCCGAGGCGGTCAGCCGCACCTCCATGTACTGCCAACAGGTGGACACGTAGGGAAAGTAGCCAATCTCGGCGGTGAAATACATCGCCAGGCAGAGGCAGCCGAGGGCGAGCTTCGCCTTGCGGTGCCGTACCACTGTTTTACCACCGTTTGGAACAAGGTCATCAACAGTGGCCTCCGCCGGCGGCGCAAAGACGGAGCCTCTTCGGGTGAGGTCGATTGACTTGCGTGGAAGTGAAGAAGATCGTTGTTGGCTGCCAGTAGTGCCCATAGTGGTCGATGGTGGCACCACTGGTGGGCGGTACCGGTGGGTGAAGAAGAGGACGATCATTATGAGACCGGCTAATGATGAGATAAAAAAAGTTCATTTGTAAGTAAAAGTGCTTCTATCCAGTAAACCACATACGAATTGCCTGAAAAGCGCCATTAATGGCGAAGGGCACCATCAGCTTCTGCTGACGGAGCTCCGCCGTCAACGGCTCTCCGTCTTCAGTTACCTCTTTCGTCCCGTAGACGAAGGGGGCGGCGATGATGGGCGCGAGGATGGTGCCCAGGCCGTAGCAGAAGACCTGCACCTGGAGGATGGCCGCCGTGACACTCTCCGGATACAGATCAATCAGCCACATCGAGGCAGTCGACGCAATGACGCCCATGGAGACGCCGATGAGGGTGAGGAAGAGGTACACCGCCCAGACGGAGCCGTACACCGGCAGCAGCATGTTGGTGACGCCGAGGAGGACGACGAAGAGCGAGTAGACCAGCTGGCGGTTCAGCCAGCGGTAGCTCCAGGGCACCAGCGTTCCTGAAGACAAGAAAATTGTAATGATTATGTACCCCAACCCTTTGTTACAACTCCGCTTACCTGCCATGTAGCCCACCGAATTGACGATCAGCCCATTGGACATGACCGTCAGCGAGACGTCGTACACCTTGGCGAGGTCCACCATGGCGGAGCCTAGGGTAAAAGAAAGAGTAGCTTAATATTGTTGAAGCAATACTGTTGACTTTTTTTCAAACAAACAAAACAAAAACCAACCCCAAATGTTGCAGGTGATTCCGTAGCCAAAGTAGGAGAAAAAGATAAACACCGTGTAGACTAGATTGAGCTTGCTCATCGACTTGAAGACCTGCATAAAGCTGGTATTGTTGCTGCTCTCTTTCTCCATCTTTTTTTCTGAAGACATTGTTTCCTGCATGTTTAAAAGTTCCACTCTACTGGACGAATATTCTTCTAGTTATTGACTTGTCTGATTTTCTGTTCTTTTTTGGTGATTTGATTTACCTAAATGGGAAGATGGATCAAGTAATCGAGAAGATGTGCTTCAAAGTGGAGCAGTATATAAAGGCGGGCAAAAAGCTGCTGAGAGAAAGAAACAGGTATTTGACATGAGTGGTCACTGATCAAGAATGCACGTACTCACAACACCGGTAAACAAGACGATAAAGTGGAATGATGAGGGACGTGATCACATTGATCACCGGTACAGCGGTACAAGCTGGAGGCTTATTGGCAAAAGTTTCCACTGGCACAGGCGAGTCATTTGAAGAGAGAGGATTTGCAAAAAGAGGTTAACTTGCCAAGTAGGGGATTAAAGGCTGAGGTTCAAATGAGTTGAGAAAAAAAGATAAATTTTAAAATTCTCAAGTACAAGTTTAGGATGGTTACAGTTTTTAAAAACCCAAAACCAAATCACTGAGACTGTTGAGAAGGAGTTTGAGATTACAGAAAAAGCCATTGTTTTCATTAGGTGCGTCTTGATTAATGAAATTTTTAAATGAATAAAAATTTGAAACTAATCACAATGGGAAGTAAAAGTAACCAGAAAGCACTCCAACTGTTTTAAAACTTTTATTTTTTTTAATTTTTCAATAATTGTTAACTGTACATTTTAAATTTTCTTATGACTCAGTTCAATCAGTCAATGTTTTTCTAGATTTATATTTTTTACTTTCTGGTGTTCCAAAGCCATTCAGAAGCAGTTGATGGAAAAGAAACTTCTACAAAGTGATATTCACATACTAAAATGCAAGTGCTGAACAAAAAATTGTTTGTTAACTCACAACATACTGATTTTGTCAGCAATTTGCACTTTTTAGATGTGATCGTAACCAAAAAGTATGTCTCGCTGAGAAAAAAACAGTAGCAATGTCAATTCAGAACACTACAGATCTAGATAACGAGACAAATCAATTCCACTATTAAAAGCGCTTACTGCTAAGTTTTGCCCAAATCCTTTTTTAATTGCTCCCCGTAATACTTAGGGCCAACTAGCAATTGCCTCGTGCAATCGGACAAATCAATAACAGTTTGCTAAGGTAACAGTTAGGACTGGCTGAACATTAATCTAAACAAAAGATGATGACGTTACAATGCTTTCTCATCGGAAGCAGGTGAATGGGCGAACAACAATCATGTTTTGGCTTTGTCAATACAAATTGGTCGACACTATTAGGTAGCACTACCACCTGTTGCCTTGACACTGTCTAAAGTAGCCTGGTGATCGTATAAAAGTATCCATAAAGCAGCAGATGCCAACAAGACTAAGTGTAACTCTTCAGCAAAAAACAAAAATGCAAAAATGGCCTTCTCACTCTCTAACTCGGCTATCGTCAGCAGTATTCTGAACACCAAGCCGATCACTCTAGTCTACATTGTTCTCATCTTCCTCTACAATCTAAGCTATGTAAGTGATTATTAGTGCTCAAAACCTGACCACAGTATTTTTTCACTCCCAATATGCTTCAACATTTCAACACACAGGGCAACCTCGCCAGCGTCTCCCTGGTGGACATGGCAAAGATCTACGAGGTGCCCCTCAGTCAGATGACCCAGTTGTCGCTCTACTCCAATGTCGGCTACCTGGCGGGGACGCTGTGCGGATGGCTGTACAGCGTCGGCTTGCCGCGGCAGCTGCTGATGGGCCTCTTCACGCTGAGCACCGCTCTGCTGAACACCTTCACCCCCTACTACCGGCCCTTCTGGGTGGCCATTGCCGCCAACCTGGGCGTCGGCCTGGGGCTGGGCGTGTAAATGAGCGGCTACCAGGCGTGGCTCATCGAGATGACCACCGATGGTATGGCCGAGGGCGCCGACGGGACGGTGATGATGGCCTCGCAGGCTTTCTACGGCATCGGCCTGGCACTCTCGCCCCTCTTTGCCGCCCCTTTCATGTACGGCGAGCGGAATGTGACCGACGATGGGCGGCCGTTGACACCGGAAGCCAGACAGAGCTCAGTGGCGATTCCCTTTCTGTACACTGGAGTGGCTCAGGCGATCGTCCCCGTAGTCACCATTGTTCTCTTCTTCTCCAGGCACCGCTATCAGCCGCCGGTGGCCGTTTTAAAAGAGAAGAAGAATGAAAGCTCAAAGGGTGATGAACTTTCCAAGAAAAAGAAAAGTTTAGATCTAGAAAACCCAATCAGTGGTTTTAAATCAGTAGTAACAACGGCCAAACAGGCAGTGCCCCATCGAATCGCCAAGCTGATTCTCTGTGCGCTGATGCTGGCACTGTACAGCGCCACCGAGCTGGGCTACATTCCCTTTGCGGCCACCCTCTGGCAGGAGATGGAGATTAGGATGACGGTGGGCGAGGCGAGTCGCGTCGTGTCGGTCCATTCAGCGGCCTACACCCTGGGCCCCCTGGTCACCACCTTCCTCTCGCTGCGCCTCCACCCGGACACAGTCATCTGGGGCCACTTTGGCTTGCTTTTGCTTGCAGCCTCGGTGCTTTACTTTGGTCGGCTCAGTGCGGCGCTGGTCTACGTCGGAAACGGCTTCCTCGGTTACGGCATGTCGGCGATGTCTCCGAGCATCTACGCCTTTGCCAATCGCCACCTGGGGGTGAGCAGTCGGGTGGCCTCCTCCTTCTCCTTCACCACGGCGCTCTTCAGTCTGGTGCTGCCGATGGTGCTCACGCAGTACATTGACACGCAGCCGCTCATTCTCATCTACCTTCTCATCATCTTCACGCTCTTCAGTTTTGCCCTCTTTGTGCTGCTCAAACTGTGGATCTTCATCAGCGGTCAGCAGCAGCAGCAGCAGCAGCAGTTGACTAGTGATAAATAAAAAAAATCAAAACTTGCGTGTGTGCTTGCTCGCAGTAATGACAAAGGTTCAAAGGAAGTCAATGAAAAGTTTAAAGTTGAGTTTTGTCAAGACTGCTGATAGTTGTGGCGGCTACATATGAAAACGGTTTTGGAAGACGGAGGAAATCATTTTGACCTAAAACAGTGTAATTTGCAGTTTTTTCAAACCCTTAAAATTTTTGAAAATTAAACCATTTGCCAGTTTGTCTAATCCTGCCATCACATTCCACCGTCATCATCAAATCTGTGCAAGATTCACTTTTGATGCTCGACTTTTGATGTCTGATTATCATTGCGCTGTCTTACATTGCATTGTGCGGTATCCCCTGTTGCACTTTGATGTTGAGATGTACACTGAGGCTCTTAACTTCAAGTGCCACCTTAGTTATTAGTATTTTTAAATTAATTTAATAAAAAGTATAAAAAATTTGTTACCAATACTAAATCAAAACTGCAATCATTTTCAATTTTTTGAGTTGATGTTTTTTTGTCTGTCACTACCTTTGTCAGCTAACTTTCACACAGGTCGTTCAAATATTGTCACCACCATATCAGATGAAAGAGTGAAAGTAAACTGAAAGTAAAAGCAGTAAAGGGGAGATTAGCAGCAACGGCAGTAGCATCAGTCACCTGACTCATCCGTTTGTGTCTTTTCAACAAAAAAAGTGTGTTTGATTTTAGAAACAGCAGCTCTGCAGCAACGACAGTAACCTTCACATGACATCGTCTACCGGCGACTCAACAATCATAATTTTTCATTAACACCTCAAAACTTGAAAACCAAAATGAAAAGGTAAATCCATCTAAAGTACGTCATCAAGGCCAAGATTGCCATCCCATCCTCATTATCATCAATTCAGTCATTTCAGCTGACGAGTGAAGAATGTCGTAACCCGAAAATCAGATTGCAACAAAGCAGAGACACACCGCCACGCCACCAAGTGCCTGTGTACCGGTGGTGTGTGATGTCTCGGCTACTGTTTGAATACTCTACTTTTTTCTACTGGTGGTGTCTATGTGACGTAACAAACGACCATAATTTTGGCAATTTGGTGCAGCCTGGTGCTCTCTTTTTTTCTCTCTTTCTCTTTCTGTTTATGGCCAGTAGGTATTTCTGTAGAGGACATTCCTGCAGACAGTCAGTCAGCTAGTCAGCCAATTACTATCGACATGACGTGATAGCCACCCAAAGACGAAAGAGAAGAAGAGAAAGACCCTTATAAAGCAGGCAAATCAACGCGCCAATATTTTTTCCTTTATACCTGCAATCAAATCCTGAAATCAATTCCAACAAGAACAGAAAAAGAATGAAGAGTCTCAAGCAGCGGCTGAGTGACCTACAAAGTGACTACCGGCTGGTGAACAAGCTGCACCTGCTCTACGTCCTGGTCATTTTCTTCAACAGCTTCACCTTTGTAAGTGATAACAAAATTGATTTAGAAATCAAATTAAGTATAACCTTATCTTCATCGTCACCACCATCGCAGGGCATCACCGTGACCATCTTCGGCGTCTCCATGGAGGACATTCGCATGCTGTACGGCTCCGGGCCGAAGGTGATGCCGCTGATGATGATCTCCCAGAGCGGCGGCTACGTCCTGGGCACGCTCATCGGCCCGCTCTACCGGTGGCTCAACCGCCAGCTGGTGATGGCCACCTTTGCGCTGGTGCTCGCCTTCACCACCACCTTCATCCCGCTCTACAACCCCATTCTGGTGGCCTTCGCCGCCCTCGCCCTGCAGGGCGTCTGCATGGGCGTCTACGCCTCCTCCTTTCAGATCTGGTTCAAGCAGATGTTCACCGGGCGCCTCAACACGCTGCTCAATGTGAATCAGCTGTGCTACGGGCTGGGCACGGCGGCGGCGCCCATCATCGCCGCCAGCTACCTCTTCGGCTCGAAGCAGGTGGAGACCGGGGAGCGGCGGCGATCGGTGATGATTCCCTTTGTGATCACCGGCGTGCTGCAGGCCACCGCCGCTGCCGTTCTCTACCTTCTCTTTCTCACCAATCGGTACTACGAACCGGTGGAGGAGGAGGAGAAAGAGGAGAAGAAGAAGAGGTCGTTTGGTGCCAATCAGCAGTCAAAGATCTCTTCATCGAGCAGGCTTGATCACCCTCACCCTCATTCTCTGGATGAGTGCAACAACAACAACAACAACATCTACTGCCTGAGCACTGAAACGATGGTCCACCCCAGCTATTCATCCTCACAGGCGACGTTGTCCTTCTCCTCGATTGCTGAGTCAAAAGACGACAGCAGCAGCAGCAGGTGTGCCTGGCGAAAGACCAAACTGGCCATGTGTACTCTGGTGCTGGCCCTTTACTACACCTCAGAGAACGGCTACCTCCCGTACTGCAGCACCATGTGGCAGAATTTGCCCATTGAGCTCAGTCCCGCTGATGCAGCACACGTACAGACGGTATGATTTTGATTGCAATCAAACATCATTTGCTTTATCATATTCTCAAAACATTTTATCTTTATTTTAGGTCCTCTCAGTGACCTACACCGCCGGGCCGGCAGTGACGGCTTTTGTCGCCCTGAAGCTCTCCCCCGACGTCATCGTCAGTTACCACTTTGCGTTTCTTCTAATCGGCCTAGGGCTGCTCTTTTTTGGCCAGATGAACATGGTGCTTATCTACGCAGGCAGTGGACTAATCGGCTACGGAATGTCTGCCATGGTAAGAAAGTTCATATGAAGAGAGTATTGTTCCATCTCTTTATCGTTCCAATTCTTTCCCCTCCCCAGGTAGCGACCATGTACGCCTTTGCAGACCGGCACTTTACGCTTAACAACCGCGTCACTACCTGTTTCTCGCTGACTAATGGCGTCTTTTTCCTCAGCATCTCCGCCTTTCTCACCCACTTTACCATGTCCGAGTACCCGAACATTCTCTTCATCATCGTCTTCGGCTACATTGCCAGCAGTCTGCTTCTCTTTACTGCACTCCGCATTTGGATCACCATCAAGTAAAGTACTTTCAGCCCCACCAACGTCAAAACTGGAAAATACTCTTTTTTCTACTTTTTCAAAACATACACACTAGGAGAATCTTATACTGTTTTACACTTGTGATTAGCTTGATTTTAATTATTGATTCAATTATAATCAAACACTGTTTGATGTTAAGTTTTTACTGATTTTTAAAAAGCAAAAATAAATGCTTTTATTCAATAACACATAAAAGGATTTTCAAAATCACGTTTGACCAGCATGTAAAAGGCAAAATCAAATAAACGGGAAAACAATATAAAAAACTTGACGTATTCTACAGGAAAAAATCATGCTAGGATAATCTTTAGAAACTGCCTTAATCTCGCAAAGCTTCAGATACTGATTAGCTTTCTCCAGAGAATTTCTGCAGCATACAGGCCAGACTTAGAAATGCCGATTCGAACGACAGTGGTCGTAGTGACAACCACTGTTCAAAACCTGTTTGGAATGCTCAAGCACTCATAAAAGGGTACCCCAAAGTCGTTCCACTCATCAGAAGGTGACACACTACTGAATGAGCATGTCTGCCAGCAACAACACCAACACAGCAATGACCACTTATTCCGAGCTGAAGCAAAGCAAGCAGCTTCTCAACTTACTTCAGCCCGAGCCGTGCATTGGGCAAGTTCTGCGGTCTTTGCCACTGTACGACTTAATCGAATACCGAAATGTGTGCACTTTGTGGCATGACCTCATTGAAGATATTTGCCATTTCCAAAAAACTCTCATTTTTCGCATTAGCGAAAAGAGTTTCTGGAATGACAATTATGAATTAAACTTTACACATGCTTTTTTGTATGAGCCTCAACATGTGCAAGATCTTAAAACCCATCAAAACAGTACACTGCACACGACTTCTTTGGACACTTTCATCGTCGACACTTTAATCAATCTTTTTCCTCGGCTACAAAAACTTACAATCATAGTTGGAATGATCTCCAACGACCGAGACGAAGTGTTTGCTCAACTAGTTCGTCTACTCACCGTTTTTGCTCCTAAACTGATCTCATTTCAAGTGGTAATCATTGAAATCGTTCCAGAACAACATTTTCTGAGTGTCATCAAATTGATCAATTCTTCAATGCCTAAACTGAAGCGTCTGTTCATCTATTACGATAGCTATTTCGAGTCACCATTTGAGATGCCCGTACTAAGTCAACTTGAGCAGTTTGATTTAGCCGGCTTTTCAAATGAGTTTGATGATCATTATAAATTATGGAAGCCGGTTTTGAATAAACGCTGCAAAACTGCTGCAGATATTAACACATGTTCTAACTCTTGTTTTCTTCCACCTTTTAAACTCAACTTGAATTGGAACACTTTTATAGACTTTTTCCCTAACGCAGATGTGGCTGCAGCTTTTAACTCTCTAAACTGCGTTTTTATGTCTTTTCCTCAAAATGTAACTCGTTTTTGCAACACATTCAGCAATCTTACTATCCTCGGTGTTTTGATAGATCTTCATGTTTCTTATCCTCACTTAATTAAACAGCTAGCCAATTTGAAGAAACTGACCAAGTTGGAGCTGTCTTTTGTCAGTGGTAACTGGGAACAATTTAACATCATTGGCAGTGAACTGAACCCTGATCAGCAGTTGTCCACAGTTTTGCCGACCATCAAAACTTTGAAATTGGATTGGAGTGGTTCAGCCATCAATCACAACATCTTTAGCTGTTGGCAGTTGACAACCGTTTTTCCGAATGTTGCAACTTTGGAAATGAATTTTAGCACTGACAGTTTTGCGTGCACTGCATGTGACTGGAAAATTGATCCGAATGCTCATCCTGATCGCTTTCTGAATCTTAAAGAATATTTAAATGAGCCAAAATGTTTCTATTCTGAAAAACAACAGGAAATGAATCAACTAAGCAAATATGAAATGATTAAACTGCATATTTATCCGAATTATGGTTTTCAAAAGGGACGTGGTCCACATATAGATTTTTCTAAAACAAAATACAGTCAACAGTTATGCCTAGAAAATTTATTTATTGGCTAGATACACTTATAAAAATTGTAATTCAAACTTTTTGGAACTTAAAGTGAGAGTGAGTCGAATTTTCTCATTTATTGGCTCTCGTATTATTCCTATATAAA
>JAALOO010000185.1_pt1 | contig 54954 bp, 41 predicted proteins | sample 7257641 | NCBI WGS metagenome assembly JAALOO01 (sample SAMN14085613, study PRJNA598686) | mite metagenome | biome: ENVO:01001000; feature: ENVO:01001002; material: ENVO:01001226; isolation source: single female mite from University of Michigan culture on fish food culture... ...
TTGCAATTGAAAAAGTTTGGAAGCAGTTAAAAATATTTTGATTGATGCGTCCCTCAGCCTATTCGTTAGCTTCAATTTAAAACCATAAGCGTAATTTTAGCTTAAGAATTGACAAAGATATCGCAATCCGAAAATTGCAAATTTTCTCATAGAAAACTGCTGGAGCCGAAAACAGCGCGGCTTGCCTCCGTGTCATGCCTTAAAGAATGTCCGAGTATAATAGTAAATGCGCTTTTACAATGTTAAATTCAGTACTATTGCAGTTGTCACTATTTATGGTTTTGATGTTATTAGTTTTAAAAATAAAATATCAATATCTTGAGATGTTAAAAAAGTGTTTTTTCAATTTTCAAATTTTACGACAAACTTCCTTTTCAAACACTTTAGGCAATATTTATCATTTTACATTTATTCAAGTTTTTTATTACTGCAACGACGTTGCTAATGTGCCATCTTGCTATCTAAACAGGGCAGACAACACTGCAAACATTACTAGTTGACGTAAAAGTTATGAACAAAATTCTGTACCATCTTATAATGTTGTTGAACAAAGAGATGTAGACATTTGATGCTTGTACAACAAAACTTTTGCTAAACAGCAAAAAATACTACGGTTACTAAAATAGCAAAAATGACCAATGGGAATAATATTGTAAAAATAAACATGTCAGCACAAACACACTGCATTTTATTGGATTTATTTGCATATAAAAAAGGTTTTTCTTCAAGATTTTTTTTAAGAACTTATTTCGTTAAACATCTATTGTGTAAAATTTGCAAATGTAGTAAAAAATTATTAAGAACAACAAAACATTTTAATAATTTATTGTTTATAAATATTTTTAAAGTAAAAAGACATTTTATTGCAACCATTTCATTGCAAGCCTTTTCATTGCAACTTTATCGTTAGTTGAAGTAATACAGGTTGAGCCATCTAAAGTGTCACTAAGTTTCAATTGTTGTTTCAAACATAAAAATGAAACTATTTCTAAAAACTAAAAATGCTATCTGTAAGAGCAACTTTTCATTGTTTATAACAATTTTAGATTAGTGATTTTGGACCAGTAACCACGAAGATATCACCAAAAATTTGGAGGCGTCCAAGACACGTTCTATGGGAAACCCATGTATTTCTATGAGAGCGTTCGAAACGCATGTCGCTCAATGGTAGCCTGCGTAACTCGCCGCCACAAGGCGCTAACCGCCGCGCAGCGGCGGTTAACGCCCATAATTTTAATGGTAAGTAACGATACTCCAATAGCCGCAGCGAAGCGGCGGCGACAATGACCGACTTTGAAGACCATCAATGATACTTCAACAGTCGCCGCGTAGCAGTTGCTAACTCTCAAAACCTCTAAAATCAACAAAAATACTCTAATAGTCACCGCAAAGCGAAGCGGTGGCGACAAAGACCGACTTCGAAAATCATCAAAAATACTCCAATAGCCCCTACAAAACGGCGGTTCGCTCACACAATTTTGAAAATCATCACTCTATTGCGTCCGTTTTAAAGCAGATACAAGGCCTCCAACCGCAAAGATGATTGACCCATCTTCCAAATGCCATCTCAAAACGGCGACTAGTTCATTCAATTTTTTCAAAAGTCATCTTTTTTTTAATTGCCGCCAAAGTGTGCGACAATTAGAGGATGGATGATTATTTTTGTGGTTGGTCTTTGTTGTCATCGCAAAAATGGCGGCGATAGGATGATGATTTTCAAAGTTGTGTGAACGAACCGCCGTTTTGCAACGGCTGTTGGAGATGATTTTCGAGGTCAGTCCTTGTCGCCGCCGCTTCGCGGCGGCCATTGGAGTATCGTTGATGACCATTAAAGTTAGGGGCGTTAACCGCTGCTGCGCGTCGGCTCATGCCTTGCAGCGGCGATTGACGCAGGCTGCCAGCATTGACCAGCATGCGTTTCGAGCGCTCCCATAGAAATACAAGGGTTTCCCATAGAGCGGGTCCTGGACGCCTCCAAACTTTTGGTGATATTTTCGTGGTTACTGGTCTAAAATCACTAAAGAAACGGTTGGTAACGCGGAGCGCGGAGAGATTTACAAACATGACGTAGTCCAGACTGACTTTTAATGGTAGAGGGAGCAGCTTATAAAGCATTTACAGAGGTTTCGAATTTCGCGTGAGCAAAGCCACGTCACCAGCGGCCTGGTGGCCGCTACTCTAATCTAAAATTGTTAATAAAGATGAAAAGTTGTTCTTACAGATAGCATTTTTAGTTTTTAGAAATAATTTTATTTTTATGTTTGAAACAACGATTGAAATTTAGTGACACTTTAGGTGGCCAACTCTGTATAGCAAGTGGCCTGAGGGTGTTTAGCGGCCCCTTAAGAGGTCAAAAAGGCCTAGGAGTTTTTTCGAGAAGGTGCAATGGCCGATGTGCTCCCTCTCTTCTGAATGGCTGCGATGAAAAGGCTGAAATGAAATGGTTAAGATGAAATGTCTGTTTAAGCTTATAAGAAACTCCCCTCTATTATTTAAATGAGTCTGTCCACATATGTTTGTAAATCTTTCCAGGTTAGCCATGTTTTCCAGCCATTCAATGCAAAAATAGCAAATAAAATTTTGCATTAAATAACAGTTGTGTAGTTTAGCTGCAGTTTAGTAACACTGCATGTTTTAATAAAAATACAAAAATCAGTTTTGATGATTAACAACAAAACAGAAAAAATACATTGTTTGTTTTGCACATTGAAAATCTTATTATCAAAATAATTTTAAAACATTCGACATTGAATTAAGCTGTATCTAGTCAAAAAAAATAATAAAGTTTACAAAAAGCTCAAAACTGTTACTTTGGCGTTCGTTTGACTAAATTGCAAAAAAATAAACAATAATTGAAGAAAAGAATGAATTTGTTTTTATCTGTAAATTAAAAAACAAACAAATTTTAGTTTAGATTTAATTTTATATAATGTTTACTTACTTTTGTTATTATTTTTGCCGGTAAAAAAATAAACTTTAAAAATAATTATGCAGCAATTTTATGTAAAAAGAGATCATTATATAACTATCACTGTAATCTTGAGCTTTTTTTAAATAAAATCAACTGAAATAAACTTAAAAACAAAAAAATTTAATAAAATAAAAAAGCAATCAGTTAGCTTGTTTTGGTAAAGGTGATATCATTTAGCAGCTCGTTTTGATGAACTACCTTGTTTGGGATTGTCTTTACGTCCTGGCGAGTAGGCTGGACGTTTGAGTGGAAAGATGCCTTCTACCGTTTCCTCCTTGATACGATTAACCGGAGCAGTATTATTCAAGGCAATGTTTGAAGTACCTAAAGCAGGGTTTCTATTTAAAGTTGACGGTTGCGGCATTTGAATGACAGTGTTTGAGCTTGACGAAGCGGTACTATTTGGCTGAGCAGTTGTGGTGTGGCTTGAGCACACGTTGCTACTCAGGCTCATCTGAAACTTTTTCCAGCACTGGCAATCTCGGGAGTGCGATTCACGACAGAAGTCTCGAACAAATTGCTGACAGGTTCGCTGCTGGCGGGTCCACTCGTTTTCACTAGTTGGACTGGCTCGACTAGAAGAGTTCGATCCAGTGACGCTCTCTGCTTCGTTTTCCAGAGGGATTGCTGTTGTTGTAGTGGCCGTCGGCGGTTGAATCCTTCTAAAACCAGGAGATCGTTCAATGCGACAGTTGACGCCATTGCATTTGGTAAGTCGAGGATCAATCAGCATGCGATCGTACTTGACGTTGTTTGGACTTTCAGCGACAAACTTTTTCTTTTCATCACCAAACTTTGCAAGCGCCAGTTCAAAGTGCTCTTTGTAGTTGGCGAATGGTTGAGTGATATGCAACTCAGGATCAAGGAACATTCGCGTGGACAAACGTTTAAACTCGAGCAGTGACTGAAGCAATGTCACGGGAATTGAGACCTTGTTTGGTTGGGTGTTTGCCGGTGTTGAGGCAGTTCCATGAAGAGCTGAGTTTGCGTTTGCATTATCAAAGTGTATCAAAGATTGGTTAGAGGAACCGGTTGTGGCTGTTGATGCCTGAATGCTGCCTCTTTCCGGTTGAAAAGTGACCGCGGAAATGTTTGACATCAGAAACTGCTGCTGACTGGGTGTCTCTCTGGAGGCAGCCATTTTTTAGCGATAATCTACGTTTGCAAACAGTGTAAAAAATTTGGACTTAAAACGCAGTTGTCTTTTTCTCAACAGTGTACTGATTTAAAGTTAAGTAATAACAAGTGGGCAAATGGGCTTGACCAACTTTCAGAGGACTGAAAAAATAGCTCGGTTTGGTTTGTGCTGCAAAGTAGCTGCAATCAGCGGAATGTGATAAAGACAAAGGCGGTTGGCGGACTAGGCGGTGGGAAGCGAGCAAAGGCTGAAACTGCCGAAACTGAAGTAGCGTGAGTGAAACGTTTTGTAAACAGTCTGAGCCGCCAATACTAGCGAGAACAGAGACACCATCTAGTAGCAGAGAAACAAGTTAAAAAACAAATTGCTGTGCTAGGGAAACACTGCTCACCGAAACTATTGCACAAAACGGGGGCACTTGCGGACGACAAAAGAGCCAAACACAAACTGAAGTATTTAAGGGTGAAAAGAAGAAAAGCTCGGTGTTCAGTGGCGCCCACTTCTTCTTCTTTTTCTTCTCTTGAATGGTCTGGTCTTCACTGAACAGGCACTAATTTGGCACTACTACTAAACACGAGGTCACAGACAGAGTTTGGTGTTAGCTCATGCGCCTACTTTTGCCTTAACCTACGGTAAACTTCGCTTGTCGTTTTCTGTTCACGAGATACAGTATGCCTTTGGCATACTAGACTCTGCTCGGTGAACTGTGTGAGTCTGCGGCGGCGGCGACAGTTGTGGCCAACTGCCGCAGACTATTCAACTGCCGCAGCAGCACAAAACACACACACACACACACACTTACTCATTCTAAATACACACACACTCACAGGCTAACTAACTGCCGCAGTTTTTACCGCCACTGCCATCGTCGTCTTTGTCGTCGCCGCTGCTGCAGCTGTTGTCGTACAGCATTGTTGTACTGTACAAGACACTGGTGGGCTATTCTTCTGCTAGCTGCATGTTGCCGTCTTCTCAATGTATGTATGTATGTCCATGTCTGCGCCTTTCTGCCTCCCTCTCCCCTTCCTTTCCCTCTCTTTCTGCGCCTTCAGTGCTTCTGTTGTGGCGCAATTGAGGCGAGACTGACCCCGTCGAGCAGTTCTTTGCGCCGTTGTTCAGTGTGTGTCTCTTTGTATGTGTATGTGTGTGTGTGTGTGTGTGTTTTCCCAGACCTCACCTCTTTTTCCCCTTCAGTGAACCGCCTGCCAAAAACCCGGCGCCTTGGTGACAAAGACGATAGTTTACCGTTACGGCGTCAAAGGCACAAACGTTTGCACCTTTTCCCACACCTTCTCAATTACGCCTCCTTTCACCCCTAGGACACTCTTCTGCACTACCTCAACGCCCACCAGATCACCATTTGCCCAGTTCCATCTGTTTGGGAGCGTTTGACAGCCAAACCCGAAACACTAGCTCCTCTAAACTACAGCTGTTTGATTATTGCCCAACTTTGCTGCAACCTGCTCATCAAGACCAGTCATCATCTTTACTATGGGTCATCATTTGCAAAACATTGCTAACCTTCTAAACAGCACTTTTGGCTGGAAAAACACTGGCCAAAGGAACCAGCTGTGACCACAAAGAGCGGCAGTCATGTGTTGCCCTAGGCCGCACTTGCTGAGCCCTTGACCGTCGTTTAGTGTGCCGCCTCTAACTGTACTGCACTGGTATTTCAATCATCATCATCTCTACATTTCGTAACACTTCAAACCTGCCTCTAGTCGTTATAACTGTCAATCATCATCCACACATTTCGCACCTCATTTCACACCATCACTGGCATCATCATTAGTTTTGTTTTTATTGCACTTTTAAACATTGCTATCCTTTGCAGGTAAGTTTTTGTTTTTTAAGATAATGTTTTAAGCAATGGCTAACGTTTTATATCTTCAATTGTCAGTTGATAGAACACAGTTAATTCAACAGAAGGAGAACAGATATATTGCTTGATAATCTCTTTTTATTTTTTTCAAAGCTATATTTTTTCAGATAGTTTTTGTAATTTTGTTTGTCAAACTAAAAAATAAATTGTTAACGTGCTGGAAAAAGCTAAAAATCAATATTATTTTAAATTTTTTAATACTGATATCAATAAAAAATTAAATTTAAAAAAATAATACAAAATACAAAAAACAATTTTGTTTTTTACTTAAATTCTTATTATTGATTTTAGTTTAATTTGTTTTACCCTTATTATGTATGTCAGTAACGGTTAGTTTTTAGTTCTATGTTAAGTGTCAGTCAAAAATGAAGTTTTTTAAAGTTAAAAATTGTTTTTTGTTTTTATACTTTTACTAATTTGAATCAATTTTTTAGAAGTGCAACCATTATTGTTTCAATTTTGCCACAAGAAAAAGTTGTCAACAAACGTACATTTGAAAATTTTTAAAAATGCAATTTGTTTTAGTTTGAACTATTGCATTAGAAGCCGACTTTTATGTTCCTTTTACCTGCATATCACTAGCAAAGTACAAATGAAATTGTTTGATCAATACAAATAAACATTGAAGCTTAAAAACTGAAAAACCATCATTTTGAAGTTCAGCTCATTGTTTACATTATAATTACATTTAATTGTCTTTCAATTGACATTACAGACAATATTTTTTAACTGTCTATTTTGTTTGCGTTAACTACTTTTGTAAAATCATTACTTATTTATTTACTAAATTTTTGGAAATGTGTTAAAACTTTCAACTCTTGTCAACTTTAGTGTTTGCGCTAAAAGTTTGACAAATTGATAAATTTAAAAAAACTTAGATCACATATAAAAAAAATGTGCAATAAACAAACAAAAAACCTTTTTTAATTTCAAAACAATTTTAAAATAACTCAAACTCTAAAAAAATTGAAAATTTGTCATAATTAGATATTGCTTTATTGTAATCTAGTTACAACATTTCTTTGGTATGTATATTTATTGCAAAAAAAACTTTCAATTTTTTAATTTTTTATTTTACAGTAAACAACTTTCCTACTTAAAATGTACACGTTATTACATTTTGGCCAATTTTAATTTAAACAAATTACAATTGTTTCCTAATACTTTAAGTTACATTTTTTATTTATTTACTATTAACTTTTCACACAATATACCTCATGGCTAAATGGCATTTGTATATTACATAAACACTGTTGTAAAAATGTTGCTGTTTTAAAAAATATAAATAGGTTACTTTTCAAATTAAGTACAATCAAGTAAAACTCCTAAAGTATTTTATTTTGCAAAAAAACCGTTTACGTTCATAAAATCATATTCAATGGGGAAAAAGAGTAAGTTTAAATACTTGAAAATTGATAATTATTTTAATTTTAAACAACTTTTTTACCTTTTTACTACAGACAATCGAAAGCGCAAAACAAAAAACAACCGTAACAAACGCATCACTACCACCACCACCACTACCGCCAAAACTGACACCGGCACTGTTGATACTAATGCAGTAGACATTAACATCGTCGAAACAATCAGCACGACAACAACTTCAGCTAAATCCACCGTCAACACCACCGCAACAACAACAACAACAACAACCACTGAACCCTGCATTACTCCTACCACTGACAACAACAACAACAACAACAAACATGAAAAGCAGTCAAACACTAAAGATCAAGAGGATATTGCCAATGCTGCAGTTGAAAGTGTCAACAAGAACGAGGTCGTCGATGGCTCTAATCTTGAGAACGCGGCCAGTACTGAGCACATTGCCAGTTTTGCCCCAATCTCTCCCATTGCCCATGTCGCCCATATTGGCAATATCGTCAATGGGAGCATTGCTCGGGTGGAGTATGTGGACAATAACTTTGGGGCGGCCAACACTGCCATTATCAACCTAAGTAATGGGGCGCTGGTAAACGGAGGAGAGCTAGTTTATCATCATCAGCATCTCCAACCCCAAGAGCAGTTTGCCGTCCCAGTTCTGCTAGAGCAGCCAGCATTGAACGGCCTGTCCGATGTCAGCAATGGCTTCAGGCACTGTGAATGTGAAAATTGTTGCGCCTATAGAACACCGTCGCCCTTAGAAAACAGCCTTGACAGTGGGGAAGATAATGCAAGGCTCGTTCTTGATGAAACACTGGCCGCAATGGGCTGCTCACCGGGAATGTTTGTCAATGATCAGTCGGACTGCGACAGAGGTAAAATAGTAGTAATTAGGCTCCTTGATTTTTTTATTTATTTTTTTTATTTATGGCCAGTAATGGGTGATGTGCTGAGAGAGCTTAGTGACCTTCGAACTGAAGATTCTGAGGCAGCAGAAGATTATGGCTGTCATTGGTACGTTTTGATAAACACCTTTTTTAAATCCCAATTTTAACAACTTTTTTTGTATTTTTTCAAACAGTGGGTTCCATTTACCAGAAGGTTGTCAAGAATGCGGACCTTTTTGTGTTTCTGCCAACTTTATGACGCCCATTTATGCTCATTGCTCTGCGACAAATTGCAATGGCCATCAACATTGTGCTGAAGAACGCTCAAATGAAATGTTTGACTCACATTCTTTTGACAGAGGCTCCAACGACAATGAACATGAAGGTTTGTTATTAACATGTTATATCTTTAAAATAAACTTTTTTTGCATTTCAGAATCTGATAATGAACAAACCGAATCAGCAACTTCTTCAGAATTGTAAGTTTTATTTTTAATAATTAAAATAAAATTTTTGACACAAATAAGTGTGATTTAAATAAACTGTCAAACTTTGTTTTGTTCTTAAACAGAAGTTTTTCAGAAAATTACGAAGATACAGTCAACAACCCAGATGAAAACAGTCCGCGTCAGCTATGTCATTTTCACAAAGCAAATTCTATTGACGCTCCATTTGAAGAATCTTGTTCCTACAGTAATGACCATAACTACCATCAAAATTATTATGGGTAAGTGAAATTTTATTTTATTTTTACAGTGACATTTTTACATTGTTTTTCAAACAGTAAACACAAACACAACCCATTTTTCCTAATAACATTTTTTTTACAAATCTGTTTTTAATATTTTGTCACAAATTTACCTAAATTTATTTTTTGTTTTACGAATTTAATTTGGACGTTTGTAAAGTAACGCAAAACACAAAGTGCAAGTTTTTTGTTTTCATCATTATCCTCTTTTCCTAATTTTCTGTCTATTGTCAAAGTGTACTGTAGTTCACTTTTGCATAAAAAAGATGAAAAGCGTTTCAAATCCCCAGACATCATAAGTTTAATGACAGTTTGATTGGTAATACTGTGTTTTTAAAATACACTAGCTAAAAGCAGTTGCAGTGAGAGCCTTTTTATTAACACACTACGTACAAAAAACTTTTGATTGTATAAAACTAAAAATTGCGTTAAAAAGTGCATATTGGTGGTGACGTTTAATACTAAAAAATTGTTGAATAAATGAGTAATAGAAAAAGATTTTAAAATGGTTAGTCACGTCATCAAGTAAAGCTTGCTAATAAAAAAAATTTTTAAGTGTTGAATACATCTTTTTAAAAGATAAACGACAATAAAACTTGATAACTTGCCAAAATTTACTCATCATTTTATGCGTGTTTAAACGTCAAATTCACAATGACGTGTGACGCATATTTAATTTGATAATTTTAATTATCGATCTAAAAAATATGTGGTTTTGTCAAAAAATATTACTAATGATTTTGCCTTTTTGTCAATACTAAATCGCAAAATGCTTTTTTAACTAAACACCAATATTGTTCTAGTTTATGTCAATACAAAATAAACGTGTTGTTCTCAGACAGCAGTAAAGTTTGTTTCAACAAAAAAATAAAGACATTCAACCATTATTTTTTTATAAAAAAATTTGATTGAATTAACTATGAGTTGATCAATGCCCTATTTTTTGTTTTTTCTACCATTTTTTATCTAAAATATTTAATTAATAATCAATTGAACACTTTTCTAGTACAGCGTCAGCTGACAGGAATAAACAACCAAATAATTTCATGCAAATGCTTTTTTTCACTGCTCATTAAACAAGTTGAAAACACTTTTTTTGTTTATAATCAAATTTGCAACACACACATGCAAATTTTGCGCAAAACTTTTTACGACTTTTACTACTGCTAATGTTTTATGTAATGGTAGTAACTTTTAAAGTTTTGTTGTGCATGCAAATGAGAATGTTGCAGAATTCTTGCACTCATTAGCTTTGTTTGCCTGATAACGTTAACAAATTCAATTTTTTAGTGCTATTTACTTATTTAACTGAGTGTAATGTTTTTATCAATTGATAAAAAAAGCAAAAAACGGCAAACACGTAAAAAGGACATTTTCACATTGCACGTGAATTTGATTATTTTTGTAAAATTAACCATACTTTGTTTATATTTGTTCCGTTAGATAAATATCTGTTACCTGACCAGACTTAAAATTTTTGTTTTTTTCTAGTAATTTTTTGCCCTCAGACTAGTTAGCAGTTTATTAAAACTTTTAAAAAAACAGTCACCTGCGTTTGACTATTTATTCACTTGTTTCTAAAAATATATTTTAATTAATGCAATCGTTATCATAAACGCCAAAACCAAATGGACACAGTGCAAGATCACAGTGCAGTAAAAAAGCTTTCTGCAAAACACACACAAACACTCACACGTTTCAGAGAAGCATAAATTAGCACATCTTACAGCTACAGTTTTTTTGTCTGCGTCCCAGCGGATCAGCCAACAACAGCCAGTGCAACCTAACACATTGTTCGGGCCAAATTGTTGTTGCCGACGGTTGTTTTTTATTTTTTGTTTTTTGACCGTACTAGCAACTGACGGAAAGTTGTTGTCAGTTGTGGTCAGTTAGTTTGCTGGTGTGGTCGTTGTTGTGTGAGGTGTGCGACAACAACGGTACCAACAAACACCAAGAACTGAACAGAAAAATCTTCGAATGACGTTTCCAGTTGGTAATTGAGACTCTCGGACGATTAGGTGCACTCTGATCAAGTTGCACTCACGTTTTCAGACTTGGCCCGGAAAACGGGGAGGAGGAGGAGGAAAAGGCGCTGAGGAGTGTTTGTGTATATCGGTTAATGTCTGTGTGCGTCAGTGACTAGTGGAGAGTGACCGAATAGAGTGAAGGCTGAGCAGTCCAGTCAGTGGCCACGTCTGCCAGGGCACATTACATGATGATGATGATGATGATGAACTGCTTGGTTTTAATTTTTACCCAGTTTTTGTTTGTCGATTCCAATTGGCTGACCACTTTTTTTTACCTGGTTCAACACGACCCTTTTCTTTTTTCAGGATGACGTTTGCCATTTAATTATAACAGTAGCACTTGGGCAGACAAACAGACAGACAGAATAACGCACAGACGCAAATAGAAATAGTACATGCACACTAAAAAACGATTGCTCAACAGTGAAAAGTCAATTGGCAGCATGTTTAGGCCTAGATTTGGCTGTGTATGTTTAGTGTTTGTTGGGCAGTGGCTTGCAACCTTCAACCAAAATGCATATGAATAATTATTTGTCATTAAAGTATACAGATAACGTTGTTTAACTTTGCAAAAAAGATGATTAAATGTAAAACAGTAAAATGTAAACGAAAAACCAGTCTTGTTTTGCCCAGAAATAATGAACATTTTTTTTCTACTACCCTAAATGAGAGTGCACTTTCAGACAACACCGTTCACCCTCCCCTTGTTTGATTGAGGTGATCAACACTGACATTGGTGCAAGACAGTTAACGATAAGGTGTAGTGTTGGCCATTAGCTGACCTGTTTTAAAGTGTAATTTAGACTGGCTAATTAGCCAGTCTGCATACACACCTTGGTCAGCACTGGACGCTTTCTTCAAGGCTTTGCAATTTGAATGTGTGCCGAATGGCCATTTATCTACTGCAGAACTAGTTGATATTCGTCGCATACTCAAACCTGACTGGAGCAGTCACACCAGTCCCAGGTGGCTGCTTTCACTGGTGTCAGTGTGTGTGTGTGTGCTTTTGTACTTACTTTTTGTAGTCAGCCAGTGAAAGGGCTTCGAGTAAAGTGAAATACCTCACACACCTCATTTCTCCAGTGACCGCCTCTCCTTCAACGACGACAACAGTTAAAAACACTCATTCTAAAATTTGCGTTTGCCCTGAGCAGTGACCAGACAGGCATACCTCTCTTTTTTACTGTCTGTTCGTTTTTCAGCCGTACTGCCGTCATTTCAATTACCGTTTCAACTTGCTCAATTTGCCCACCGTACTTTACCTGCCGATCATTTAACGATGTGTGTCTGCTAATAGGGCAGCACATTAGTGAACACTCATTGACTGATATGAACTGGCTGGCATACTAACTGGGCAGTACATTTTGCGGACCCGTTGCTGCCGCCACTGCTACCGTCACTGTTCTTGAGTGACACACTCCTTGTCTATCTCTCCTTTTTGCTCGCCAATGGTCAATTCCTTTCGTCCGTCACTTTGCCAATGCACTCTGTCTCTAACACTTTGCCGCCGAGCACTGGCTGTCATTCATCAATAGAGAATCGGCTTTAAAACTGTGTGTGTATGCTTTTCTGCAGTATCAATGTCCACCTAGTCAGAACAATTAAATGGTGAAAAGTGGGCAGTGGCAGTGCTTTCAAAACTGTCACTGTCCACTGTCATTTGTCATTGTTTTCCGCTGATTGACTATTGATTTGAGGCTAGCCACTGATTTGCCTTCACTGCACTGCATCTCTCCTTGTTTAATTAATTTTCAACTCATCACCATTTTGTCCACTTTGTCCACTGTCGTTGTCCACTACTGTCCATACTGACACACAAAATACACCTTTCAATGCCAATGTCTGCCGTGATGACTTTGCTCTCTCCCACCAATGCAATTGGCTGTCTTAGTTTGCGATCAATGATCTTCTGCGTTGCCTACTGCCGGTAAGTGCAATTCAAGAACATGACATTGTATTATTTTTCTCCATTTCATAAACAATACCAATGTTTACCCTCAATGGCCGTCCCAAGATGGCAGTTGAGTGTCTGAATACGAGCAAACAGACTGTTTCCACAAGTTGCCACCACACTACCTTTTTCCACTTGACATTACAAAAACTGTGCACACACACACTTTCAATTGCACTGAAACACTTACGCAGACAGACAAACGGATATTGCACAAAGAACCAAAAAAAAACAAAATATCACTATTTGCAATTCCATTTTTCATTCAATCTCATTAATAATGTAGCACAGCTTGTTTTATCCCACACACACACAGCTGGCAAAGTGTGCTCGACAGACAGAGAGTCAGCACTCAGACTTTGTCCACTGTTTCATCGAACTCATGCAAAAAGCACTTTGCTTAACACTGATTGAATTATCCAGGTCTATCGTAGTTTAAATTTAAAGTCACTAACTTCACATGCTGTCTCAGCGTTACTGATATCACAATTACTGTAACATTTTGTGTTACTTTTTACAATGTTACTTTTAAGTACTGTCAAAAACAGCTCACAGCATATTCTGCTGTTGTTTAATTTATTAGTTACAAAATGTGCTCTTTTCTTTTGCTCGCTGTGATCTGTGCACAGTGTGCATGTTTTTTGCTATCTGTCTAAACATCGACTCTTTTTATCTTTTTCTAATTTTTTTAGCTGGATGCAGCTGCATTTGAGGCAAATGCGATTACCAAATAACCCGTAATCTAGACTAACAAAATTTCAGTGGGTTTGGCAAAACAATTTTAACTTACTTTATCAGTGAAATTCAGCCTTTGCCAATTACTACATTGACCTTCTTTTAGATATGGCAACATTGTTTTTCGTCCAATTGATGAAACTCATCAGTTTGCTATTTTTTCCAGCAATTTAATTACCGCTGTATATTGACCTACTCTTTTTCTATTTTTGACTGTTTGTTCGTAGCTGACTTGTTTACTGAGAGACAATCAAAAAAATATCTGCTCATTTGCTAGAGCTGCGGTTGCCAATTGGCTAGACTTAGGTTAACTTGCATGTGTTTCACTCGTTTTGTTGTTGTTGTTCAAGCTGACCCCCTCGTTCAATAGCGTACCATCAATCACCAGTTTTCTCGGTTCCGTTTATTGTTGTTTGCCCTAAATCGATTTGCAATTGTATGACGAGAAAGAAATCGTTTGCCACAAAAAAATGCACAATGATTTGAGCAATATCAAATGGCTAAATCTGGTGCAGCCCAATTTTTGTCGACGCTCTTGTCTAAATCAATAAACTAGTTGCATTAACGGCCCTAAAACCATATATGATTTAAACTGAGAAATGTGCCATTTGTTTTAACATTTAAAAATTTAAATTTAAATTCAGTTTTTAATCTTCTTATTTGTCAATTTGTTTAAATTGTAAAAACATTTTTTTAAATTTTTTGTGCAAAAAATAATTACATAAGTTAAACATTTTAAATGATAACATGTTATTTAAATGCACTTGTTTTTATCTTTTATTTTTAACCCATTTACAGCTAAAACTCACACTACGTCAAAAATTGGTGCAGCGTCTTTTGGCGTTTTGCACAAACTTGCCGCAAAAACGCTTACTTCTGTGAATGGTGGCGCTATAATCGTGGCGTAGTTGCAAATGTTGACGTAGTGTGAGTTTTAGCTGTAATAGTTCAATTAATATGAAAAATTTTAATTTAGTTTATTTTATTTATAAACACAATTTTGTTATTTTAGTAAACCTATTTTGTTAAATGTTTAAATTGCCTAAAAAATATTTTAAGCTATAATTGTACAAGGTAATCAAATTGTTCAGTGCAAGTGACGCAAAAAAAACAAATGCAACTTCCGTTTCAATGAGCATTTTAGCTTTTTTTGCTTTATTTTTTTTAATTTTTTATTTTTTTTGTGGTTGATATTTGTGTAACTGTTTAAACTGTATTTTTTTGGTTTTTGACAAAAACAAGACAATAAAACAAACAATGCTGAAAATTCAACATAGTCATTTTAAAAATACTTATTGTCTAAGCAAATTGCTATATTATCACAAACAGCAGTTGTATCTTAAGTATTTAAAACATAAAAACAATAAAAATTTCTGATTAAAACTGACGCATTATAAAACTTTTTTAAAACTGTTCATGCATTTTCAATTCAAACAACAAATAAAAAATATAAGTGTTTGAAGAAATGAGAGGTTAAACTGATCAAGTGCTGGGCAGCAGACAGATACACCATTCAAACCTGAACAGGCAGCAGATTACTGGCCTACTGACAGGACAACAGCATTTTCTCACCACTGGCATTAGTGTTCAGTTCATTAGTGTAATTGGCAGTGATCAGTTTGAGTGCTGAACGACGAGAACAACAAAAAACAAAAGCAACTACAAAAACGCTGTTCACTTTACCTCAAGTGAAGTGAACAGTGTAGTGAACTGCCGCTCTTGACGCCACTGCTTTTGATGCTAGTACTTCTGATCTGGCCCTAATTGCACCTGCACAGTTTAGACGACAAGCAATTTAAAAAGAAACAAAATCAACTAAACGCCAAACGCTTTAGCAGAAGCTGCTGAATTTTAAAATTTCCACTTTGTTAAGCAATGTTGAGTTTTTATACCCATTCAGCAACTTTTTAGTTTTGCTAACTTGGCTTTCTTATTTGATCTTTTCACGCACAAAAAAACTGCCACCTTTTTTGTGAGTATTTGGGGGGGGGGACAAGTAGATTCCAGATTTGTGCTGTTTGCTGTTGGAACTACTACACTACTACAACTTAGCATTGTCGCAAATCAATTGGGCGTTGATGGGTTTGGCAGTGAGCTGGGCCAACATCAGAGCAAATCCCAGTGGATCAAATCAGCAAAGCACTTGCAAATAGTAGTTACAGCATTAGCAGTAGGACTACTACTGCAGTTGGCATTAATTCAATCAATATTGCCTTTTGAGAAAATCAGACAAGATTACCACATTTGCCACATTGTTGTTCTTTACTGGTCTGCATGTGCAAAAATGATTAACCAAAGTAATTGCTTGTAAACACGAAAACAAATACAAATTAGAAAAGCAAAAAAAAGTGTTTTGTATAATGCGTAAACACGTTTTTCACAATTAGTACTTTTCACAGAATGTGTGGCGAATAGCACAGGCAAAATATATTGCGTTTTATTATTATTTTTTTCTCATGTCAAGTTTTAACTTAACAATGCAAATGAAACTTCAGTTGCAGCAGTAATTAATGCCAACAGCTGAAATAAGTAAACAGCAAACAAATAGGTTTGGGTCACTAGTAAAATATGGTAATCATGTTGACTGACTGTTTGCTTTCTGGTAAAATTGGCAGTTTTTGCAATTTGTTTTCTGCTTTTTTGTTTTCTATTTTACGCTGCTCCTAACTTCTGATGCATTTCAAGGCAAACTGCTTAGCCGCCTGCCTGCCAATCTTCTTCATCCAATGCAAATCTCCACTAGATGTATATGGTTTGCTGCATTCAATTTCTTTCTGTTTTGTTTCCACATTCTTCTTCTTCTTCTTCTTCTCAGGGTCTGGTCTGGTCATGCAAACACACACACACACACACACCAACACATTGCTATTACCATGTCATTCACGGCTTGTTTCTCCCACTGTCAGTGCTGCCCCTTTCTCTAATAATGCCGTGCTGCTGCTGTTTTCCGTTGTTTTCCTCTCTGTTGTATGCCTCACACTGTTCTGCTTTCCTTTTTGTTTGTTGTTTCTTCTTTCTTTCTTTCTTTTCATTTTACTTTCCTCTTCTGTGTCCCCTAAGCTGGCTGCACCCGACGACGACGACAACGACAACAAACAACAGTTACAATAACAGGAACAGTAATTCGGCAGGAGGGACGACGACGACGACGTGGCCCCAGTCAGTCCTCTTCCTCACTTCTTTCAGTAATCGGCAGGCTCAGGAAGTCCAGGGCTAGGCTAGAGCTTGGCTGCCGACTGGGTAGCACGCTCTTCGCCCTGACGTGTTTGATAATCGTCACTGCAGGGCGTCTGGCACGCCTGCTGCTGCTGCTGCTGCTATTTACGTTTGCCGCCTTAGTGTGAGGCACACAAAAACACAGACAAACACTCATTCTCACAGGCACACAACACATCGCCATCAAGACAAACCGGGAGAACGGTAGCAAAGGCGACATCGAAAAAAGCAGCTTGCAGGTTCTTTTGTTTTGTCTTCGTTCCTCTTCTTTTTGTTGTTTCGCCTTTTTGTGTTTTCACTTTCTACTTCCCAAGTTAGGTGTTACACGGAAGAACACTTTTTTCTGCTTTTTTCTTTGGCGTTCAATGTTGTTGTTGTTGTCATTTCCGCCCTTTTCCAGTGTTAGTGTTTTTGGTTTTGTCAATAGAAAAGCGTTAAATGAAACCGTGCCATTTAGCTGACATGTGTTCTAGTGTTTTTCAAACAGATAATAACACACAATTCAAATGTCACTAAAGCAGCCAAAATAGCTACTTCAATATATCCGTTTTGTTGGACGAGCATTTTTTCTGTATTTGTCAGTCATCAGACATCTTCTATCAGGCAGTACTAAAAGTAGGATAGTCTTAGAGAGTGTGCCCAAACTTTGTCCTCCCTTTTGCACTCTTTTCTTTTGCATTAGCCAATTTGCCGTAGCCACGCAATGTCGCCTTTTCCTAATGTTGCCCGGTTGCAGTATGGTTGCGCTGCATTTCAATGTGAGGCATATAAATATTCATTAATGACGCTGTCTCACCAGAGTGAGCTTTTCAGCTTTTTGCTTGTTTTCATCTCTCAAAACGAACTCCATCAGTCGATGGCCTGCAGAGTGCCAGAGCAGTATTACCAGCAACGTACCAAGACAGACACTGAAGCTGAGACAGTGTTGTGCAAAGTAACTGCCACTTTTGCTGTTCGGGGCTGTTTGTCAATCGTAAGCGCTTTGTCTTGGTTGCAGTGCCTGGGAAATTTTGGTGAGCGGCTTTCCCCATGCCGACAGTGTTGACTGCCGCAGTGTCTGCTGATGAATAATTTACCAACTTTTCAATGGCGCCCTAAATCGAAGCTTACTGCCTCACTGCCTCGCTGACTGACTGATTAGGACTTGACTTTCTCATAGCGGCTCGGTTCTCACTCACTAGTTTGTTGGTGTTGTGTGTTGTTGTGGTTGTGGTGATGCAAAAAAGCCAGCCAGTCAAAAACTAACCCGCTGCATCTTATCGGTCGATAGAATTCGATTGCCGCACAAAAAGGACTGGAAACCTACTTTCAATCGATGGCACTAGTGAGCTATTAAAACTATTGCTACTGTTGGTGGTTTTGTTACCGTCAGATGAAATTGCCTTTGTTTTGGGGTTTTAAATTTGTGTTGTTGTATAAAGCTGGGCGGCAGCACATTTGTACAGTTTTACTATTTAGATGTTTCGGTTTAGTGCATGTTTGTCTATCGGATGTCTAGCTTTCCATGTATGCGGTTGTTCCTGTTGTCAGCCTTTGGTTCAGTTCAGTTCAGCTCAGACAGACGGACAACATTGCGCAATTCCCATTGGACTAGTTGCAAATGTCTTTCACAGTTTAGGCAGTGCCAACATTACTAGTAAGTAAGTAAGTAAGCAAAAGCAAAAAGCAAAAGGGGCAAAAAGGAAATGTTTCAGTAAGTGAGTTGGTGCCACTGTAAATGTTAGACGGTCATTAAGCCAATTGGAAAAACGAACTTTTTTCTGCATTTTGGCGGCAATAAGTTCCCCATTGAATTTACCGCTATCCACCACAGTCGGTCCATTAAGGTGATGCGAATTGGTGCTTGTGGTGGTGATGGTGATGGAGATGGAGATGGTGATGGTGATGGTGATGACGTTTCCTTTTCTACTTTAAGATACCACAATTTCAAATTTAGGCCATTTTAGGGCAAGTTTAATTGGAAAAACAAGCAGCCGCAACAGCAGCAGTAAGAGCAGTATCAGCAACAGCAGAAACAGCAGCTCCCTTAAGGAAACACCTAGACCATTTTTATTGCCCTTTTTAATGTTCTCTTCTGTTGAACCTTAGCCCACTTTTACATTTTCACCTCCACATTATGTAGTAATGTTTCATTGCAGTTGCTGCTGCTGCTGACGTTGCAGTTGGGTGATTGATGATCTCACCACAAGACGACACATACTTGCACAAACCTAGTTCTTTAGTTTTCATTTGGCTCGTTACCTCTACAACGACCGCCATTTTGGCATCTCACTTTAATTTGATCTGCAGTTCACATTAACAACTGCTGCTGCTGCTGCTGCAGCATTCTTTCCTGTTCACAGGCTCATTGCATTTGTAGGCTTTCCTGCCAGGCATTGTCTTGATGCTGTCTTCACCAGCACAGTAACGGCAAGCATTTGCCAAGCAAGTCTTTTTCACAACGCCGGACGCCAACGGTTTTCCCTACAACAGAGTACACTACCTTGCCAATGCCCATTACTCTTTTTTTTCTTTTTGGTTAACCTTTAGTAAACCATTTGTGCCAATTTGCAGCTTCATTGTCATCTGTCCTCATCCGGTGGGCACATCCTTAGGTGTGTGTGTGTGCCAGGCTGCAAACAATGCATCCTTTTTCACTAGACTTTCCTTCACTCACAAACACACGCACAGACACGCCAAGTTGTTCATTTTCTGCCATTGTGTGGCTGAAAACCCATGTTCCAGACTGCCGTTTCCGCAGAAAAGAAAGCAGATTTTAATTAAAAACACGCAAACGCTAGCTCTTTTTAGTGAGTGAACAACGCAACAATTGCAATTTGTGGCACCTAATACTGCTTATTTAAGAGTGCCTGAGGAATTGAACACCAACGCTAGTCTGCACTGGTTGCAGTCCTTTTTAAATTGGCAGCCTAACCGGCGCTTCAAATAGCTCCTGAATGAAATTGGTTTACACTTAACAATAGAAGAAAGTACAGCAACTTTTTATTCTTTTTTTGCTGTAAGTACTTTAGATAGTGCTGCTGCCGTTGCTGCTGCTGCCGCTTTGAAGATTGCTTCCGATTAACAAAAGCAAATAGTGTGTTTAAGTGCTGTAAGGGCAGTCTTGTTCACACACACATGAACACACACACAAATACTAAAATGTGCAAACAGCCGCAGTGGTTTGTTCGATTAAATTACAGTGAAACGGCTGTTTTTAGCAGCAACAACTGAAGTTCTAAAAGCAGCAACTGCAGCAAGCAAACCAATCACACCGGATGGAATGAGCACATAACATTAGCCCTCGCAAACACTCACTTGCTGTCTGTTATCAAGCTGTTGGCAATTGCAAATTCATGAGATTTTTTTCGAACCGGTTATTGGCAATTGAAAATCTGTTGTTTGTCTTTTTCATTTTATCAGTGTGCAGTGATTTGCGAACTACTATATTCAATCCACTGTTGCATGCACTGTTCTATTAGTCAAAATATTCATCTAAATGTGCTTGCTACAGCTAAACTACATTATTTTTAATAAAATAAAATGACTTTTAAGAAGTGTTCAAATGTGAACCAACCGGAAGACACTATGTTTCACTTGGCTGGCCATTTGCCTTTTATCAAAATCTTTCTATTAATGGTTGCCTTTTCAATTAAATTTCTAATATTCAAGTAGCAAGAACAATTGTAATTGTGATTGTGTAATAAAACTGTCCGTTTCAATTTACCGTTTTCCTGAACTTCCACCCTACTTTGGTTGCTATGCAAACTTTTTTAGTTTTTCTAGTAGTTCATTAAATTGTTTTTGTGAAAATCAATTAAATAAATACAATTCAACCCAAAAAAGTTAAATGTGTGTAGCTACTTGTTTTTATTAAAATAATTTTTTGTGCAAAAACAAATGAACTAATATAAAATATTTTTCAGCAACATGATAAAAAAAACTAAAAATTGTATTTTATTTTAATTAAACTATAGTAATTAAATTTAGATTGAATAAAAGTTTTTTTCTGTCTATTGAACAAAAAATAAATAAAATGTTAAATTATTGTTTAAGATATCAAAAGTTGTGATATAAAAATAAACTTTATTTAAAATTTTAACGGTATTAAAGTTGATGAAATTAAATTAAGTTTTACCTCTACTTACTGTTTGTTTCAAAAAATAGCTAAAAACTAAATTTAAAATAATATAAACAAAGTTTAGGTGTTTTTGTTATTGTTTTTAATTTGTAAAATTGCATTGCATTATTTGTGCGCCAACGCTTCATTTTGTTGCTTAAGTATTCTAAATGCAACTGCAAAAAATAAAAACAAATCTGCATTGTTGTTTTAATCATGTTTGATTGCCTTTTTGCATTACTCTTAAAACTTGTAACCCACAGTTAAACAATTACGGTTTTTCAAGTGTGTAGAAAGAAGATGCTAATTTAGGTGTATTGTCACTGTTTAGTTCTTTCATGCGTTCACTATGGCAAGTTAATGTGTTTCTGCGTGTTAATAAGTGTGTGAGTATATGAGTGCCATTTTGTATGTCCTCTTTATTGTGTAACAGTAAAAACAACGGCTGAGTTGTGTGTGGCAAATGAAAATGTGTTGAAAGTGTATGTACTCGCTTTGAAAGTAAAACATTACTTTTTTCCTTTTGTTTTTTATTTTTGTTGGCTCATTTTAAGATTGTCAAACACTTAGCCTTTTAGCGCAGTTAATGTCATTATCAGTTTTTTTCTATTTTTGCCAAATCCTCTAAATCAAAGAAGTATCGATTACTGTCATTAAAAATTCTGCCTTTTTGTTTTTGTCAAGCAAAAAAGCAGAAAAGTGGCACTTTTGAACAAGTTTTTAACAACGTCAAAAAACATTTTTATGTTTTGTTAGTTTATACGCTTGCTATTGGAGCTTTACTGCACTTTTTTCCAGCATTTGTCTTTACTGCTTTTGTTTTATTTTGTATGTGACAAACATTTTTCACATTCAGTTACTGGCTGCCAATTTTGAGAAAAAACATTTGAATTTAATTTGACAAGCTTCAACAACTACAAAAAAGCAATCTTGCATTTTAAACTATCATTTTAACATAAAACACATTGTGGACACAAAAAAAATACCTTGCATCAGTCCTGTTCACTTTATTGCGTCGTTTTTTTCAAATTTGTCCAAGTTTTCTTGTTTGCTTTTCTATTCTCTAATGTTCGTGTTTTGTGTTTTTCTCTTTTCAACTTTTTCTCACTCCTTTCAAAAGCTTTATCAGTTTTGCTGCCACATTTTAGCACTGTGATGCTACTACTGCCTGTTTGCCTTTTGTTCATTACACCCTTGCAGATCCTTCGCTGATCCGTTACTGCGAAGTGGTCGGGCCGCTCTTGAGCCAGCCTAGTCATTTTCAGTGTGCAAAGCTAGAAGTTAACTTTCAAAAGCCCAAACTACCACCACCACCACCACTACCACCATCACAACCACTCAGACTGAAACTCTCTCAAGCTTTCTTTCTCTCTCTCAAGAAAGGAAAAAAGAATAAAGAGAGAGGCAAAAAGAGTGAGGGAGGGGGATAAAAGGGGATGAATAGTGAGGGACACTACTATCTTTTGCCAATTCGCTCCCTTCCTTTGTGGCTAGTGCGATGGCACATTTATACTTTGTGTAATATTACAGTGGAGAATGTGCATTGTCTGCCTGGCACGACGGCCAACTACACTTAGCAAAGTGAGAGGGAGAGAGAGAGAGGGAGAATGAAGGACTGTGCACCAGCGCCGTTGTTGCCGCAGCTTTTGCCGCTTCGTATTCTTCCTTTTTTTTGCTGTTGCTGTCGTAGTTGCAGCTGCTTTTTCTGCCGCCTCCGCCGCCACTTCTGCAATTGTGCCACAATGTCGTCACTTTTTTGGTTACGACCCAGCGGCAAAAGGAAAAGAGAGAAAGAGAGATAGGAAAAGTGGGAAAACCGAATTACTGACACACTGAAGTGGTAGTGCTACAACACAAAAAAATGTTTGCCATTTTTGACAATCAAAACATACGGCACTGCTAAAAGCAAAGATGATACCCTCTTTAAATGATTAGAAACTTTTGGCATTACTGCACTCGAAAAAAAGGTCGTGTGCCAATAACACAGTGACCCCTTATAGCCACAGTGAGTGAGTATGCCACAGCTCAAATGAGTGCTTCTCGGCCAATGACATTGCTTGAAACAAAAATACAGCCCTCAAAGCTAAAAACGCCAGATTAGGTTTTTGGCCTTTTCTAAATCAAATAAACAGCTTTTTGCATTTTTTGCTGTTGTTTGAGTTTGAGTAAAATTACTCAATCTTGTCAAACAGACCTTTGGCAAGGAGGAAAACAAGTAAAATAGCACCAGCAGGAGTGTGCGGGGCACTTGTAAAATTGATTGTCTTGTTTTGTGCTCTGTTTTACAATTGCCGTTTTATTGACTGTCCGTGCATTGCCATTAAGTAGCTTCTTCATTTTGCTCTTGCTCTTTTTCTTGCTTTTTCTCACCGTCATTGCACACATACTCTCTCTCCCTCTCTCACTCACAAGTACAAACAGAGTACTACTTTAGCGCGGATAGTGCGGGACTAAGCTCTTCTGGTCAACACACTCAGCTGAAATTGCTGTTGTTGCTGTTTCAATTGCTGCCACTGCCGCTGCCGCCCCCGTTTGCAGTGCCAATTTTAATTGAACAAAAAAAGTGAAATCCATTTAAAAGCAAGCAATTGAAAAAGAGTAAATAGTGAGATGATTGAAGCATTACGGGGCTGCCGTCGATGACGCTGAAAAGAGATGTTAGATGTGAGTGGAAATTGCACTTGCCTCACTGATTATCTAATCATAAGTAATGCAGGACAGCACACACAAACATACACACATTACCAGCATCACTTATTTTGTACTGCTAAAAATTATGCTCTGTTTGATTTGTGTGTGTTTTTTCACAAGGAACGAAAAACGGAAACGAGTTTTATTGCTGGAAAATTTTAAAAAGAAAAAACGGTCGCAATCGGCACCTTTTGACTGGTCCATTGACAGGAATTCAGACAGTGTCCTAGCATCAACATCAATTGGCGGCTCACTTATCGTGCCTGCTCACTATCATGTCCAGACACACGCACACGCTAGGACGTTGAAGCAAAGTTCGGGACGCCTAGTTTGGGACAGACTCGTTAGAGAAGTGGAGTTAGTTATAACGGTGAGTGTGTCTAAAAGGGAATTAGTTAGTTAGTTTGTCTGCGTGTCTGTCAGTGAGCTCATTGTGCACCACTTTTTTTTCATTGCTGTTGCTGCTGCTTCTGCTGCTGCTGCTAGTCTATCCCTCTCGCCTTTTGCTTTTTCTGGCAGTGAAAGCAGCTTGCAAAAAAGCAGTTCAACCGATACCGAATTATTTTCTTCTTTTTCTCTCCAACACTTTTAGTGTATCTGGCCGTGGCCACTGACACTCATAGCCTAAACTACCCAGTTTTCTCTTTCTCTTTCTTCTTCTTCTTCTTCTTCTTTTCCTTCTTCTCCATATGAAGCTCAGTGGCCTGTGTAGACAACCCTGTGTCTCTGGAAACACTTTCTTCTCGGTGTCTGCCGAACACATGCCGCATTGCTAAACAGGCAGTTTGGCGGGAAACACATGCCGAGAAAAACACCAGTTTGAAAAGTGTTTTTCATTGCAGCTGCAAACATTAGATGCCAACAATGATGTTGTGCTATTGGTTGAATGCGGTTTACCGTTGCGTTTTCCTTCACAATTTTAACTTTTGACTCAATTTTTCTATTGTTTAAAATGTGCACTCACACCATTGGATAGACAAACAAATTTTTTGTTGTCAGCTAACAAAGGCCTAACTTCAACCACCACTGGAAACCACTGCAAAATGCACTCATTTACTTGTTTTTGTTTTTATGATCACTTTTTCTGACCTGATCTCCGCTTTTCGGTTTTCGCTTTCCGCAACAACCTTCTTTCTGGTTTTCTCTCCACTTTCCACCACCGTTTCGTCTCACTTATTTGTTAGCATTTTTTCCAACTCTAATTAGTGGCTAATTACCGGGCAGCAATGGCCTTCACCGAGTGCCAATTAATTCATTACCTAATTAGTGTTTGCTTGTCGAGTTCATTGAGCGCTCAGTGTTGACAAGCACTCTCTCTCTCTCTTTTTCTCTCTATCTCCCAGAGTTTCATCTTTCAGCCTCTTCTCAGCCTCTTCACTCGAAAGACTTTTTTTTCGGTCAAGCGGTCGGACCGAGCAACTTGCCGGTGCACTGTTTCAGCGGTTTTCTATTTCAGCTGTCGTGCTCATCATCTATTTGCCAGTGCAAAACACAAGACAAGACAAGACAAAACAACACTCAACATACGGCATGCCTGTCAGCAGTGTTTCGGTCAGCCAGCAAATGACACACACACACACACTCACACACATACACTGGTCAAACAGCAAAACCAAACCAAGTTAAACTGAATTCATCTGAAGCAGCAATACTGTTTCATTTTGTCTGTTTTCTTTCTCTTTTCTCTCGCTCTTTCTCGTTCTCTCTCTCTCTTTTTATCGGCGACAGTGGTGTCTATGTCATTTGACAATTAAAGTCAACACTGCGGTTCAGCAGCAGCAGCAGCGGCGGCAGCAGTTAGTGAGCTGCAGTACGACTGCAGAGACGACGGCACTCTGCCTTCTGACTGCAGTCAGGGCAGTCGTCTGCTCCACTTCCACCACCGGTGACCACCACACACTCACACACTGCAGAACAGAACTTCACTGCACTGCATTGCACACATTCACACACCAACAACAGCAGCAGCAACAGCAACAGCAACACTGAGAATTAAATCCGTTTTTCTTTTCTTTGATTTTTCTCTTTTCCCTGTTCTGTTTACCATTTACCGATTTTTTTGCTGTTGCTAGTATTGTCGATATCTGTTTCCTGATAAAGTGCTCGTTTACCTGATGGCAGTAGAGAATTCTCATCTAATGTGCCGCCACACTGTGCACAGTGCTCTTCTTTTTTTGTGTTCAGTGTTTTTTCCTTCTGTTTTGAAGATTTCCTCTGTGCCATTTACTTTTTTCTGTGCGCCATGTTCAATGTCACACGCCTAATGACGGTTTGATTAGTCTAAAGAGGAAGGACTAATTCAATCAAGTGCAAAGTGCTGTCGGCGACAGTCGGCATTAGCATTGCTTGCGCCGCTGAGGGGAATCAGCTGCTTCCATCAATCAGACACATTATTTGTTGCCGTGTGTAGAGCACTGCCGTCTTCAGTTCATTTACCAGCCTCTTTTTTAAATAAGTCTCATCTGCGGAAGAGTGAAAGTGTGGTGTGTGAGTGTGCTGCCGAGCACAGTAGGCAAAGAAAGCAGCCGGCAGTGCTAATTGGGTTTTCAGTCGGCACTTTTTGTTGCCGCCACTGTTGCTGATGAGCTTGTGATCCACTCTGCCAGTTTGCCGCTGTTCTCTAGCAACACTGTATTATTTACCTGGCAACCTTATTTGCTTAATCGACCATCTTTTTTGCTCACCCGATTTTTTGTGTGTGTCAATTATTTTGCTCTACTTTTATTTTAATGATTATCAACAAACGAACAACTAACTGAATTTATTTAATTTTAATTTTTTTTATGGAAACTGTAGTTAATAAGTTACACTAAACTACTGTTTTGAATTTTCAAAAAGTGCCTCAAACTGTATTAATTGCTTACAATCAGTGCCCAATTTAAACATTTATTTTTTATTATGGTTTTTATAGCAATGATTTAGTTTTACCGATATATTTTTTATAACACTGACTCATTACCACTTTCATTTTAATTTTCGCGTTAAAATTTGAGTTTATAAAATGTTTTCTTTTAATCGTTCATTTATTATTTTTTGGTTTTTCCCATCACTCAATTTGTCAACGCGCATTACTTCCTTTTTATCAACAACCTAAATACATTTTGCATTTTGGTCGCACATATGTCTAACTGAGAAAGAAAAAAGTGTATGAGAAAGTCAAGATTAGTGATGAAAAGCACGCACTAAAAGCAATATGAAAGTGAAAGTAGAAAAAGAGCAATCAACTAGCTGTCTGTTTTCCGGACAAAGTTGATCAAACCGGTGAGAAAGGAACGGAAAGAACGTGAAAGTGGGTGAATGTCACCATTGCTTTCTCACTTACCGTCTTCTTAGTAGCTTTTAGACAGCCACTTCCATTGGCATCATAATCAATGACTGAAACCATTTCAGCAGTGAGCTTCATCAAAAAGAGAGTGCCGTTTAAATATTCCCGTTTTTTGTTGTTTTTTCCACTCAATCTGCTTCTATGCTTAGTTTTAAGTAATGCAACCCCCGCCATTTTGCGATTACCTGCATTTGTCTGTAAAACAGCACAGAAGAAGCATCGTTTGTTAAAACCAAGTTTTAAAAATTTTTTAAAATGTACAAGCAAGCAAATATAAAACACATTTAAGCAATCTGTTTTAATAGTTAAAATTTATAAATTTGACCAAATTAAACAAAAATGTTTTGTTTTTGTTGTTCTACAACTGGCCTAAAAACAACTGAATTGACAATGATTAGGCAAACGTTGTGATAAGGTAAGTTAGCTGTTTACCACTAAAATACCTTAGTTTTTTAAAACCATAGTTTAATAAGTGTTTTTTGTTTTTGTTTCTGTTTTTGTTTTTAAACGCGTGACTTAAAAAATGCTAAATAGAACCAAATTACACTTAATCGATTTAATTTGATTAACCAGAAAGCGGTAATGACAAAATTTTATACAAACTGTTAGACAATTAATGAAAAAGTTTTAATATAGCAATTTTAAATAAAAAGCCGATTACTGTTGAAATTAAATTTTGCATAACAAAATACTGTTATTTTGCCAAATGTTACAATTTTAATAAATTTGGATTTTGCAAATTTAAAACTTGTTTCAAAACTTAGCAAAACCAAACCATTTCAAAAATAAATTTTTTAAACAAAAAACTGTTTTTAAAATAGAGCTTTATAAAAACAAAATATTTAACTTTAACACAATTATAAAAATTATTTTTTTTATATTTAATTTTTGCATGCAATATGTTCTTTTACTCAACATAAAACATTATCTCTAGTAAAAAATGTGTAAGGTAAAAAAAGTAATTTCGACATATATCATTTTTTGTCAAGTATGACAATTTATAATTCATTATCAAAATGCCAAACTTGAATTGAAACTTAATTTGCAATCGCATTAAGAGTAACTGAGTTCTATTGTGCCAAATGCAGTGGTACTTTCTGAAAACTAAATACTGAAGCTGCATAACAAATGCATTGCAGTAAAGCATTCAACTGCCATTGTGTCCTTTCAGTTGTAGTACACCTTTAGTACCTTTGTACAGTTTGTGTTTGTCGGCCACCATTGCCACTTTTTGCATTAGTTGTTCATTTAAAAGTTAACTGTTTTTTTTGCATTTAAAAACGTATCAGTTGATCAGCTATTCAACTACAAAATATTTTTTTAATTTTTATTAGCGTTTAACAAAAGGTACTTTTATGTAACTTTCCAAACTAAAATTTGGGTTAACAAAAAAACTTAAAATTTTTTTGCAATAATGTTTTTTACTTAAAACAATTAAACGTTTAAATTTTTTGTCAGTTGTGTTACTTTTTATATTATGGTCAGTCATATATTGCCAAAAGCTGTTGTTTTTAAAATGATTGGATTTTATGTTTAAAAACATGTGTTCTGCTTTTTTTTGCTAGGCTAGTTTTGTCAGAATTCTGTTTTTATTTAAAATTCTAACACAAATATTGCAACAACATTTAACCGAAAAATGAAAAACTGTCAGCTCAATAAAACAGTTGAGCCCAGGTTTTGTTTCCAAACATGTGTCTTAGTATGTCTGACTGAGTGTCAGTTGTGTTTTAAAAAATAACTTGCACACAACTTATCCTGGATAACTCTGACATTTTCCAGGTTAGATTGCTGTTTTTTTTGTATTGTGTCATGCTGTTCAGGTTGTAAGCTTTTACTTTTATGTTTTTTAACTGACTGTTAATTCGCAAACAGTTTTTAAACAAAAAACGTTTTAAAACTGTTAAAAAATAACAGTTTAAAAAATTAATGCAAAAATAATTAAAACGTAACAAAAACAATTTTTTAAAACTTAGAAATTAAAATTAATTTAATGAAATAATTTTTGATTCTGTTTTTATTATTTTATATGTAAACAAAGATTAAACACTATCAACTTTAAATATAAAACAATTAAATTTATAACGCTAAACATTAACATTTTATATATGACAAACATTTAAACAATTTTGGTCACCTAACAAAAAAGTTTTTTAAATATAATTATTTTTTAAGTATTAAAAAACGAGACACTTTTTAATGCATTTTATTTTTAGAAATTAGGTTCAATTTTAATTAAAAATTAATGATGTTAAGCAAAATTTATGTTGTTTTAAACTAGTATTTTAACATTTTTTTGCAGTCGCACAAATAGTACAGTTTTTAAAATATTTATTTTTTTGTAAACATTGTTGTTTACCTAATAAAAAATATCATTATCATAAAAAATCAACAATCAAATTTTTTTCTTGATCAAATCAATTTTATTTTTTACTTTAAAAAATATAAAACTAAGATAAAACATGTGGTTAGTCAACTGTTTCTATTTGTAGCGCAGCTCACTCACTATTAAACAGTCACCTCAATCGATTGACCATAATGAAAGATAATATTCAAGCAGTCAAAAAATTATTTTCTACATTTCTATTGGTAAATTGTCAATACCGTTCAAGTGGTTTTGAGTGTGCAAAGCAGCAGTTAAGTTACTTCAGTCATTTTTTTCATCGTTATTATCATCATAATAATCACACAAATGTACTCTATTAACAGTTTTAGTGTTTCTTGCACGTTTTTAACAGCAAAAATTGTCTGACAATTGATTGTTTTGCCATTAAATTGTTTTCAATTCAATTGGTAAGTTGTAAACCTAATTAGTAAATGCCACAACACGTCTAACACGCAGGCAAACATTTTTTGTGTTGACAAAAAAGTCAGGATAAAAGTACTTTTAGCATTTGAACAGTAGTCACCAATCAAATATATTTTATTTTTATTTTCTCGTTCATTTATGTTCTTACTAAAACGCAACTTTGGTGTTTTAGTTTTTTGTCTGATCCTATTTACTAGAGTAGCAACATCAGGGTTTGAAACTACTGTCAACAAAATATATTTTTTAGAAATGAAACTTTTTAACTGGGAAAACTTGACGATGAAGGTTAAAGTGATAGCAATGCTTAGTGTTGCTTTACTGTTTTAAAAAGTGATACCAGTAAATTAATTACTTTTTTATGGCAACCTATTTGCAGGAAGTAACAGAAAAAATAGTATCTGGATAAGTTTACAAACAAACTCTACCAGTTCTGGATTATTTTAGCAATTTGGATACTTTGTGCTGTTGCTGTCTTTGTTGCAATTGCCCAAACTGACAGTGTAGCTCATCCACCATTAACCATACTTTTTTAATAGCAGTTTTAATTAAATGTTTGCTTTAACTTGAAAAACTTTTGCCTATATATTTTTAGATGTTTTATTACAATAAGTTTTTGTTTAATTAGAAATTAAGTAGAAAAACTATAACAACCGTTTTTACTTATTTTTTTGTGTTATACTATTTGCAAAACACACAATGACAAGTCTCAGAAAAAGTATTTTTAACAATTCAGTCTACAATCGTGAACTTTTTTTAATGTTTTTTATGCGTTTAAAAATGCAGTAAAACATTCAAAGTAGCTTAACAAAAACGATTGAGATATGTTGATTTGGTAATATTGACTGACAGGAACAGAAATAAATCAATAAAAGGGGCAACATTATAATATTATTTCAATCGATTTTAATCAAACGCAGCAACCAAGGCAAACAAGTTTGAACCTGAGTTTTTGCTAACTAAATAAATTGTTCAAAAATGATCGTCATTAAATTGACTTAAACATCAAAATTAACTGACAATTGAGTAAGCTAACTGCAATAAGTAACAAAAGTCAAGTGTGTTAAAGATAATTATGTGTTTGTCTACTGCACTCTTATTGTATTATCATTAGCGTGTATCATGCACTAAATTCAATTGTACAACAAAATGTTTGCCAAAAAACAATTATTTGTTTTTATGTTGTTTCGTTTTTCTTTTTTTAATTTACCTGCGTAAATCAATGAAAACATTCACATGGTTATTAGCTCAGTGCAATTTGTTTGATAGAAATACAATAAAAAAAATTTGCAAAAAACAGAAATGACAGCAACAACGCAAAAACAAAAACAGAGACAAAAACAAAGGCAGTGAATCGAACGAGCTTAGGGTTTTCTGTTAATATTGTAATTGATAATCAGCTTCATTATTGTTTTGGGCAATTGCAGACGCATTTGAAGAACGAGTGAGCAAAAAGGGAAGAAAACGGAGTTCCTCAAACAGTTAGATGGTGCTCTAGGTAGCTGACAACAACAGCAGAAAACAGCATAACCTGCTACGCTCTATTAGTCGTCTGCACTGTGTGTATGTGCGCATTTGTTTGCTGTTGTTGTGCCTGAGAACAGTACTCAACAGCAACCTTGCTCTCCCACCATCCCTTTTCAGCTCACCGGCAATCGATATCGACGACGACGGACGATCGATTGAAGAAACGGTTCTTCAGTTGAGAAGATTGTGCTGTGGTGTAAACTCCGTCGTCTACTCAACCGCTTTCAAACAGCAGCAGCAACTATGCACAAGGAGCAGCAGCAACAGTGCAAACATTGGCAGCAGCAGCAACGGCAGCAGCAGCAGTAGTCACAATGGATCGATTTCAAGATCGAGCAACAAAGTACTTTCGTTCTGCCACTGTCAAGTGGTGGTGGAACAGTTCAACCACTCCTCCGCCGGACGACTCGGCGGACGAGAGTGCGACGACGATTGGCCTGCTCGGCCTCGAATCGTCGCCAGCCACAGATCACAGCTCATCAACGACGGCGGCGGAGACGACAAATGCTCGTCGAGCTCAATTTGAGCAGTTTTTAGAGCAGTCGAGCAATGTTGGCGCAGTAGCCGGCGGCGGCAGTTACGGAGGACGACAACAGCAGCAGCAGCAGTTGACCGAGCAACAGCAACAGCACCAGCGTCGTCTGCAGCAGCACTCCGCCTCGACCACTGCCCTCGCCAGTGGTCACTTTTCAGTGTGCAGCAGTCTGAGCCAGTCACAGGCGGCCATCACACCGGAGCCAATGTCCTCCTCGCACCAGGACGACTTCAGTGGGTCATTTTTTGGTCACCACCAACACCACCAACTTCAGCAACAGTCACAACAGCACCCACAACCGCAGCTTTATCAACAGCAACAACAGCATCAGCAATTGCATCATTCAGCCAATGCATTAGCCAGCAACAGCAGCAACAACAGCAACAACACCGGAGTTTACCTGAGCGCCAACCAGCACTCATCCCGATCCCCGGTAAACACTACCGCCGGTCAGTGTTCTCCTAACCGAACCGCCAGTCATCAGCATGGCTCTTTGTCCTCATACTCAGAAGGAGGCGGCGGTAGTGGTGGTGTCTTTGATGCAAGTTACAATGCTGCAGAACTCCTTCTGGCAGACCATACTACTAGTCCACCGGAACCACCGCCCCGACGACAACACCACCACCAGCATCACCATGGCCAGCAACAGCCTCGCTCTGCGCAAGATCAGCCTGGATCAACAGCATATCATCGGAAGCGAAGCCACCATCGACGGCCTCACCGACGGCGATCCTCCAAAACTGACATCACTGATATTCAGCAGCATTCCGCACTGGAAGATCAGTTTCAGCCTCACCACTACAGTGCCGGCCTGGGCCAGCAACAACAACATCAGCAGCACTTACACCAAACATATGAATCCAATGCCGGCGTCACACTAATGGGACAGAACACTGCTGAGGCGATGCTGGCAGAGAGAGCTGCCCATGCCGTGCAGATGGCACTGGAGCTAGAGCACGGAGGTGGTGGTGGTGGTAGTGGCCATCACCCTCGCACGCTCACCAATCGACCGGTCATTGAGGAGCAGCACTACCTGCCCACCGGAACTGTTGAATTGCAACTGCAGTCTGTTGGACAGCAGCAGCAACAGCAATCAGTGTCAGGTGAAATGGCCACTGGTGCTGCTGCTTACTACGGCCGAAGCGGAGTGCGCTCTTCGGGAAAAACGCCACAGCTGCGCCCGCAGCACTCCCGCCAGTACAGCATCGACCATGATGACTTTGAGGAGGAGGAGGCGGCGCTGTTTCACGGGCTGGCCGAAGACGAACTGCTACCACCGGAGCTTGAGCTGGAGGGCTGCCACCATCACGAGGAGGTGGTGGACGCCGAGGGCGAGGAGGAGGAGGATCGGCAGCTGGCACTGCGCCGAAAGATGTACTCCAAGCAGATCTTCGGGCACGTGAACATGGACGGCTATGCGAGTCGATTCGGCCAGTACCGGCCCTATCTGCACAACTACGGCAGCCGCCGGAGGTACCGCCCCCGCCCGCCCAACATTGAACGCTCCAACACTGAGCCTGCTTCGCAGACGCTTCAGCCCTTCAGCCTGCTCTCGCCCTCAGTGTCGCCTCATGGCGGCGGTGGAATGGCCGGCGGTGGCGGCGCGGGCGGTGGTTTTCAGCCAGGCGACTGTCTGGGCAATCCGGCCATGGCCAACTACGGCAACTCCTCCTCTGCCTCCTCGCTGCTGCTGATGATGATGAACTCGCAGCACCACCTGGCGGCCGGATCACAGGGATCACATACGCCCACTTCAGCACAAGCTGCTGCTGCTTCTGGTGGAGCACTGGGCTACGGCTCATACGGCGCCCCACCGCATGGTCACCATTCTAGTGGTCACCACTTTGGGCAGGCGGACTACGCCAATGGGAGCACCAGCAGCATCAGCAGCACCAGCACCGGCGTCAGCATGCACCTCCATCCGCAGTCGGCTGCAGGCCCTGCTGCCCTCTCCTCACGTCTTCTGCCGCAGCAGCCCAAGCTGTCGCAGGTGGGCACCCGCGGCCGGTACATCTTCTCCTCGCAGTCAGTGGACGAGTGCAGCACCGGTCTCGGAGAGGCTGACCTGGTGGCCATGATGAACCGCAGCTCACTCAATGACTGTGATAATCTTCCGGGGACGCTCAAGTCGACCTACATTGCCGGCTATGAACGAGGTGGGGAAGGTGGTGGTGGTGGTGGAAGTTCGGCTGGCAACACTGCAGCCACCTCCTCTTCAAATACTCCCGCATCTCACCACTCGAAACGGCAGGCCTTTGGGCAGTCTTCCTATTCCATTGACGTGCCTGATCGCGTCAGCCTGTACGTGCCGGAGACGTGCGCCTCCACCTCGCCCTCAATGCCCTTGAACCCCTCTGCCTACAACTTCGACAATCGCCGTCTGTCGCCCGTTTACGGAGTGGATGGCATGCTGCTTGCTGGGGTTGCAGGTCGACCAGGCAGCGGCGGCAGCGGTGGGTGCAACACCTTTGGCCGACGCTCCAATCGGGCCGGTGGTAGTGGTCGCTTCAGCAAACAGCTCAGTCTGACCAATGCTGCTGCTGCCGCCGGTTCTCACTCCTGTTCTCCGGTGGAGAAAACCGACGAGGCGACGGCTGACATTGAGCTGTACTGCCCGGTCACCGGCTCCCCTTACATTACTCAAGGAAGCAGCAACAGTGGTGGTGGAGGTGGTGGGACGAGCGCCGCCACGGGAAGCAGTGCCCACCGCCTGCAGCGAGTCTCTCGACGCCGTCTGCCCACCATCAAGTCACTGCCGCTGATCACTGATCCGCTGGCCGAGCTGGCCGACTCGGCGACGTCCTCACCCTCAAACTCCTACTCCTACTACGTGTCGCAGCTGTCCGCCAACACCAGTCCCAATCACAGCTACGTGAACATTGCTCAGCAACAGCAACAACATCAACAGCAACATCATCATCACCATCATCATCACCAACAGCAGCAGCATCACCAACAACAACAACAACAACAACAGCAACAACAACACTGCTCTCCATCGACAGGCGCCCGACACTACTCATCAGCCGTTTACGGCAGCTCTCACTCGCCCGTTCCTCCTCATCATCCTGGCTCTGCCAGTCCTTCCATGACACAGTACAACCAAACAGTAGCGGCAACAACGGCCCTAGCAGTGCCTTCACTCCGCCTGACGCACTCCTTTGGCTCCAGCACTGAGCTGTCTACCAGCCTGAGTCGATCACCAGCAGGTGGTGGTGATGGCAGAAATAGTAGCCCGATAAACACCACCACCGCCGCCGCCGCCGCCGCCGCCACCACCACAACAGCAGGAGGGGGCACTGCCGCCCACTGCCACCAGTCACACCTGGCGGCGCCACCCGGCGTGGCCACCTCCGCTCAGGGCGGCAGAGACCGCCACTCGTTGTCCTCCTCCTCCTCCTACCGCCTGCATGACATGCACAAGCAGTATTCGCTCGACCATGCCGACCTCTCGCGGCACACGCCGCTCTACGCCGATCTGTCAGAGGAGCTGCTCATGATGCAACAGCGACAGCAACCTCAGCTCCAACACGGCACTCTCACTGCAGCTACTGATACTGAGCAAACACAGACAAATCGCAGCCTGGGCCGTCACTCCTCCTGGCGAAACCGAACGCCGGAAACGATGGCTCATTTGAGTGCCGCCTCTGCTGTTTCTCCCTCCTCTTGGTCACCTAAATCGAGTCCTAAAAACAGCAACCACCACCACAACAATGCCAACGCCAACAATAGCAACAGCAGCAACAAATCTCCGCAATTTGCCCGCCACTCTCCACAGTCTGCCAACTACCTGCGTCGACTTCCACTGCCCAGCTCTAATTACCTTTGGAGGTCAATATGATAACCCATATGATACATTCACACTTCTGTCTCTCACGCCCTTTAGCATACACAAACAAACCAACACGCACCTTTTTCCCACAACACTGACACAAAACTCTTCACACAACCACACATCACTCTACTCAGTCCGAGGCTCAATTTCAGGTTTTCAACTGTTTAACACCTCTTTCTTTTTTTTTGTTTTGCAGAAAATCGACCAGTTTTGAGGAGCCAGCTGCCGGCGCATCATCAGGAGCCCATTCAGGAGCGATCACGCCGCCGCCGCCGTCGAGTGACACTGACGACGTCTACGGCGGGCACTCCTCCTCCTATCGAGATGAGTACTCCTCGGCCATTGGAGCGCCCTCTGTCACCGGGGCCTCACATTCGTCGGGTGCCTCGCCAAGTCACGCCCCCTACGACCCGCTGCTCAAGTTTGCCGTGGACATCAAGGAGGACCTGGAACCGGAGGACATGCAGGACTACCGCGTCGGCGGCTACCATCCGATCAGCATGTTTGATGTTCTCTGCGGCCGCTACTCCATCATTCTCAAACTCGGCTGGGGCCACTTTTCCACCGTTTGGCTGAGTTGGGATTTGAAGTAAGTGTTTGTAGTTGTTTAGTTTTTTTTATTTAAATAACACACATGTTACAACTTGATATTTTAGAACGGAAAAGTACGTCGCCATTAAAGTGGTAAAAAGTGCCGAGCAGTACAAGGAAGCAGCTGAAGATGAAATTAAGATTCTGAAACATGTAAGTGTTTTCACTACATGTGCAGTGTTTACTTTAAGTTTTTTAATAAAAAAAATTTTTGTTTAGGCTCGTTTTGCTGACGCAAATGATGCTAACTGCTATCGAGTGGTCACATTGCTGGACAATTTTACTATTCAAGGCATCAACGGACTACGTATGATTATAATACTACCACATTGTTGTAATATGCTAAAGTTTTAATTTTGAATTATTAGATGTTTGCATGGTGTTTGAAGTACTCGGTCACAACTTGCTAAAATTAATTATCAAGTCAAACTACCGAGGAATTCCACTGGAAAATGTTCAAACAATTATCCGACAGGTATAAACGCTTAAAATTTCAATTAACAAAAGCATTTATGTAATTAAATTTATTGTTTGTAGGTCCTTGAAGGGCTAGACTACTTGCATCGAAAGTGTGGCATCATTCACACTGACATAAAACCGGAAAATGTACTTTTAATTGTCAGCAATGAAATTGCCCAAAAATTGGCATTTAAAGCCTTCTACATGGTACATCGAAAAATTCCTTTGCCAGTCGTTTTCAAGTCGAATGCCTCTACACAACAGTTTGGTATGCGGTAACATGAAAAATTGAAACTTGCTTTACGACAATATTGTTTGCCTTAACAGATTTGCAGCGCATTCGCCACAATAAACGGCAGAAGAAGAAGAACAAAAAGAAGCTGATGAAACAGCAATCGACGCCAGTCAGATCAGAGGAGGGTGATGAGGTGCCGGCTGAAGCGGTGGGTGAGAACTCTGCCGTGTCAACGCCCACCACGCCCTCTGGCTCGGTTGGCTCTAATGTCAGTCTCGAGTCAGAGGACACTAAGCTGTTTGAGGGGACGCCATATCCTAGCTATGTGGTGGATATTCTTAACTCGGGTGAATATCTGCTGCAGAACCAGTACAAAAAGTTTCCCGACCCTACGTTTGATGTTTGCGATGCTCAAGTGAAGATTGGCGATCTGGGCAATGCTTGCTGGGTGGTAAGTGCCTTTGTTGCTGCTGCTGAAAATGTTATCATGCGAATTTTAACTTTTGTCCTTTCTTCCTTAATAGAATAAACACTTTTGTGAAGACATTCAAACCCGACAGTATCGCTCTCCCGAAGTGATTATCGGCGCCGGTTATGACACCTCGGCAGACATTTGGTCAGTGGCCTGTCTGGCCTACGAGCTGGCTACTGGCGACTACCTTTTTGATCCAAAGAAAAGTAAAACTTTTTCACGTGATGAAGACCACCTGGCGCGCATAATTGAACTGCTCGGGCCGATTCCGCTGCCGCTCATACTCAATGGGAAGTTCTCAAAGAAGTATTTTACTCATTCAGGTACTCGTTCACCTACACAATCACTTAATTTGTGCGTTTGTTATTGACTTTTGTTTTCATTTTTTCAGGCGACCTGCGACTGCAAGTGGAGCGCTACAGTCTCTTTCAGCTGCTCACTGAACGCCAGAACTGGCCCTCTCGCATTGCCAAGCTCTTTGGCGACTTTATGCTGATGATGCTAAACAGTGATCCGAGTCGACGGGCCACCGCCGCCGAGTGTCTTCAGCACCCCTTTATGCGTGAAACATTTGACTTTAGTGAACTGCAGAACCGCTACGAGCGTGAGAGTTACTACAGTCGTAGTTCCAGCTATCAAAGCTCAGCCAGTGAGGCCGAAAAAGAACATCATGAACATGGTCGCGAAAAACAGTAGCAAAACTTTGCCTTTGCGTTCAACTTTCTCTGATGTGTTCACTAGATCACATTTTAACTTACTGAAAAAGGTTGATCAGAAATACTTCTGTGCATTTGCTCCAGAAACCCCTCTCTCCTTTTTCTACTGTTGCTTCACAACATCCCATTTTCTAGTCGTCTAAAAAATTGTTGTTTAAATTCACTAGCACAACATGCAATTCACTCACTTTTTACACTTTTACCTTTTTTTGTTCCTTTTTTCGTTAGTTCCAGTTTAAAACAACTGAGCACACTGAGCACTACTGTCAAGTCATTAGTACAAAAACACACACATTTTCTCACTCAATCAACCAGAGAGCATCTGTGGGCAGTTGTGCAGTTTGCAACCGCCAACTGACCATCACCTGATTGCCCCTTACTACGTAGTTTTTTCTTTCTGTCCTTACTTTGTCCTTACAGTCGTTGCCGAACTCTACTACCCCTTACAACACTAACTACAATTTGTGATACCTTCTCCTTTTCCCTCACCTCCTCCTTTGATAACCCTGTAACTTGCCCAGAATCTGTCTCCCTTAAATGCGTTGGCGCTGCAACTTTTGGTAGGCACTGTGTCACCGGTCACTGTTGTGCCTTGTGGCCCCCCAATCACCACCACTACTACCACCACCTAACCTGACAACGGCTACTCCCACTTACTACTACCACAGTCCACTTTGATTCACTTTTTTTCTCTCTCTCTCTCTCTTTCTCTCTCTTTCTCTTTACTTTATTCATTCTCCCTTTTCCCTTTTCCCTTTTTTCCTACTAGACGTTTTGCCTACTTTTGTTATTACCACCCTAACACTAACACCCCTACTTTTACCAGTTGGACAGACAAAACCGATACACACCAGTACTCTACTCGTGGTCACAAATACATACCGCATACATACTCAAGCAAGCACTTCTGTAAACACAAACACCCACATCCAACCACACACTCACTCACACTCACATGCCAGAAAATGCTGTGCTGTTGATCAGTGCAGATGTTTGAGCCACAGTGCGATCGTATACTTTTCACCCGTACATGTGTGTGATCAGACAGCTTCGAGTAGTGATTATGCTGTGAACTTATTAAATTGCACTTTTATCAAAAGCCTACTGCAGGCAGTCTCCCCAAATATCAGGCCAACAGTTACACTTGCACACGCTGTACGACGCAATGTATTTCATTCTTTTCAACACCATATAACAACACCAATTAGCATTTATTTATTTAAAAATTATTAATAAATGAAAAACTATTCTCTTTGCAAACATTTCAATTTATGTTTACAAATTAATATAACTATTGCTATTTTATTGAAAGTTAAGTATGTTATAATAGTTTTAAAAAAATGATTGAGAATAAAGGTAAATTGAGTTCAGTGTACGGCGACAACCAATCAATCATCAACTTCCTCCTGTTTGATTATTTTGAGTGCGTTGTTACCGTTCATCTTATGACGCTTAAAACTGTCCACTGAAGAGGTTTTGTTTGTATTGCTTTCCTCTCCTAACAGTGGCCTTTTCAGTGATTCCTTTTCCTGCTCTTTGGCAGCATCATCGCCCCGTTTGCCGTCATCACCTGCATCTTTTAGCGGCAAGTCTAGCTGCAAGGTTGAGCTGTTCGGCACAGTGGGCGCTTCAAAACGACCATATTGATGATGATGATTATGATGATACAAAGCAGCAGAGTGGTAGTCCGCGTAATGATCAGCGGCACTGCTGGTCACTGTTGGTGTATTGCTGCTGATGTTGCCGCCACTAGGCAAACTGTAAGTGGGGCGAAAGTTTGAGTAGAAGTAGGGATTGGATGCGGCAGAGGCGACAAACTGACGACTCCCACCACCACCACCACTGTTGATTCCAGAAGAATAATTTGCTACTGCCGGTGGGGAGCATTCATTGTCGGGAAGTGCATGGTCGTCGGCAATTACTGGTGGCACTTGAGTAGAAGAGGAAGGCGAAAGTGTTGGCAGGGCAAGAAGTCGAGTTAGAGTTCCCGGCGTACGGAGGTGTTCTCCGGGAGAGCACTGCTGCAAAAGGTGTTGCTGCTGTTGTTCACCCTGTTCATCAACACCTTTCGGCGATGTAGAGACTTCAGAGGTGGTTGCCTGCGAGAGAGGCGCTGCAGTGTAGTGGGCGGCAGTGCCTCCCATCGGAACCGAGCCAAATGTTACCGACGGGCCATATGAGTGAGCATAGGAAGAGTGGTGGGGGTGGTGATGATAGGGACTGTAGTGAACGGAGCCAGTTGAGTTGGCCGACGGCAGAAGGTACGCGGGAAGGTGATTGCTGTAGTCGGCAAAGCCCGGATCACCTCCACCTCCGGAAATGCCTCCACTGCCACTTCCGACACTGCTGCTACTGCTATTGGTGCTGCAGCTAGTGGCTACTGCAACATCTCCCAGTGATGAGTATGTTTGGCGGGGGTGATGGGCATGGTGATGATATGGCGATGAGTGGCCCTGACCGTAGCTCCCCCCACCAGTGCCCAGTGCACTACTGTACGCTCCTGAGGGCATGTAGGAAGACTGTAAGGGGGCGACACAGGCTGCTGCCGCCGCAGCTGCTGCTGCGGCTACTGCGGCCGCCGTCGAGGAGGTGGCTGACTGGTGGTGGTGGTGGTGGGCAAAGTGATGCGGGTGATGGGCATGGTGAGGTGGCAGTGTGAGGTGCATTGGGGAACCGCTGTACTGGGCCGCACTGTCTCCTGCAGTCTGCTTTCCATCGGCTGTGAGCGGTTGGTGTGATGATGATGTGCCGTAGATGTGGTGGTGGTGCGACATCGTTGCCAGACCATCGTCGTAGAGCGCACTGCCAGAGCGGTAAATGGGCGGCACTGAGGAGCCAAGAAAGCCAATTGATGAGGAGTTGGCTGACTCGCCAGTGACGCCTTCCACGCCGTTCCCACCGTAGAGCAGTGAAGAGGACCGAGGTGGGGAGGAGGATAGCAACGGTTGATCGGCTGCTGCTGCTGCTGCTGCTGTTGATTCACCGGTAAAGGTGTTGATTCCCTCTCGTAGAGACAATGTCTCGTAGTGATGATGAGGCAGGCAAGAAGTGGTAGTAGTAGAGGACAAACTGCTTAAGGCTGAATGGCCGACAGCTGATGATGCTGGGCTAGAGAAGCTTTCGGCTAAATTTTTTCCCGATGAAGACACTCTGGCCGTTAAACTGTCTGAAAGTGGCAAACTGCTAGGGTACGAACTGCCTCCGCCACCACCGCCACCCGAAGGTTTCTCCCGAATATCTTGAAAAGCTTTTGCAAAGGGATTATACTTGATTTTGAGATGTGTTACCTAGTGAAAAGTAGTAAAAAACAAAACGTTATGTGCTTTTTATGAGGTAATTACTAGAGGCACCTCAACGGCAATAAAAAGTGTGCCATAGAGGTCAAATAAGCACTGTTCATCATTATCATCACATTCTTACGTCTTCATTCTGATAGGCCGTCACGGCGATGAACTGCGTCTCCGGGAAAGTGCAGCTGACGATCTTCTTGCTGCGTCCAAAAGAGTCCAGCGCCCGTCCAGTGGCCAGGTACTCTGCTGCACACTCGTGCAGGTACAGTCCACTGGGAACGGTACTACTGTCCTCATCAGCACCACCACCACCACCAATCGCACCAATATGAGCGTAGGGACCGGCGCCTTCTGAGCTTGACTTGAGGGCACAGAAGGCGTCGTTCAGTTTGTGCTCCAGTGTCCCACCTCCACCACCTCCTCCTCCTCCTCCTCCACCAGACTGCGAATCGATGCGGACGATGTGAATGCACGGCTGGTACTTGTGCAGCGAGTTGAGCACCACCTGTGCGTGAATAGTGTACGGCTACAAGTGGTTAGAAGGTCTGCTCTCACTACTACTCTGCTCAATGCACTTTCCTCTCCCCCTCTTTTCCCACTGATATTACCCACCACCCACTAAACCTACCTGGCCGGAGTGAATGGTGGGCTTGTTGGTGAGTTTGACCTTGGTGAAGCTGACCACCTCCTTCATCCAGTGCTGGCCAAAGTTGGGCGAGTCAGGGTGCTGGTAGAAGGTCTGCGCCGGCGGCGGCTCAGACTTGCCGCCGGTCACCCAGGCGCCGTTCAGGTATTTCCACCGGTGGCTGCCCATCTGCACGAACTCTAGCGCAATGGAGTACATTGCCTGCGGCTCCAGGCCGTCCACCTGACAGCGAATCAGGGGGAACATGCGTCTGAAGGAGCAGAAAAAGAAGGAATAACAAAAAAAGGTATATACTCAACGTCAGCCATTGTCAAATGGTTTGCAAAATAAAATTTGAACAAAAGTGCTGCTTCACATACCGTCCACTTTTGGTGACAATCATCTCATTGTTGACCTCGCAGAATCGCTTCCAGATCTCCAAGTCGAGCAGTTGAACGCTCACGGTTTTGTTGCACTTGTCCGCTGTTGAGAGTCGAGTAAACTCGTTGCTGTACGCCTCTTGCAGCATGGTCGAATGGTTTTGATAGGGTGGATTTGAGGAGTCCTGCTTGTAAAGTGACTGATGTTGTTGCTGTTGATGCCGATGTTGTGCTGTTTCTGCTGACTGACACTGATGACTGGTGTTTGTTGAGTTATTGGTGTTGTCGTCTTTAACCGATGATGCAGATGAGGCAGTGATTGGTCTCCTAACTTGATGAAGTGTTGCAAAGTTGGCTGAGGGAGATGTGGAGAGTGAGTAGTTGAGGGCACAGTCTAGTGAAAAGGACACAGGGCCGCCGGAGATGGCGCAAAAGGAAGAGCCAGAGGAATCAGGTGAGTCAGATGAAAGAAAGCACATAGCTGAAGGTACATAACTGGAGTAACTTTGCATCTCTCAACAGTGTTTTCGAAACAAATTAAATAGAACGTGTGATTAAAACACAACTGCAAAAAGTGCAGCAAAATGAGTGGACACAACGAATATTAAAAATGTCAAACGTCATTTTTATGGCTAAAACTTTTCAATTAAATAATTAAAAAGGGTGCAACAAAACAAATTTCAAAACGAAATTTCCAAAATGTATTTGACGAATAAAACTTTTGAGAAAACGCACCAAATCACTGGTAGAATTGCTAGGTTTGAAGTAAAATTGCCAAAATACTGAATGCGATAAAAACAAAAGAAACATGCATGCTCATGTGCTCTCCTTGCCGGTCAACAGCAAACTGCCCAGACTGCATCGTTTGCCAAACTTCCTTCACTTGTTGGACTCTTTCTCTCCTTCTTCTTTCTCTCTCTCTCTCTCTCTCTCTCTCTCTCTCTTTCTTCTCCTTCTGTTTACTCAGTTCGCCAAAGCTGGTCGGCAGTGGCACATTGGCGGTGCAGTGCATCACCGCCGTCGGCAAAGCGCCCCAGCAGCAGCAGCAGCAACAAGAGGTAGCTACTGAAAGAGGAACAAGAAAAAGAAGGAAGAAGAAGGAGAAGAAGACGAAGAAAGGTGAAGAACAAAAGGTGGCCGCGGCCAGACTCATCTACTTCACCGCCTGCCAGCCTTCACCAACTACTACTACTACTACTACAGCATCAGCAGCAGTCTCATATATTCACTGTTTTTATAGAGCTAAGCTGCAGAAGAGAATGCATGGCAAACTTTGTTTGAGCCCACTCCAGCCTCCCAAGTGCAGCAATTGCAGCAGCAGTCATAAATCGGCATCTTCTCTTCGTCTGACCGAGTAAGTGGCTATTCGCCGTTGCCGTTGCCGCCGCCGCCGCCATCGTCGAAGACGACGACGACGACAAAAACGATGTTGCCGCCGCTGTTACTGCCGATTTGTTTGCCCAGTTTGCGCTGCGGCGCGCGAGCATTCTTCCTCTTCTTTTCCTTTTCTCTCTCTCCTTCTCTCTCACTTTCAGTCTTTCGGTGAGTTCTTTCAGGTAGACTCCCACTTGTTGCTTACTCTCTCAGGGCGTCTTTCCTCTTCAAGTCACCAACTTTAAGTCGGTAACTTCTTTTAGGCCAAAAGGCTGTGTTTAGTGTTTTTGGCACCAGGCAGAAGAAGCAGAAAAAGAATAGGAAGAAGAAGAAAAGGGAGAACTGTTGAGAGGTCATAAATCGACCGAAGTGGCTGGTGGTGGTGTTGGCGCTACTGCAACCACACACACACACACACACAAATGAACTAAAGAAGAAGAAGACTGTGTAATACAAATGATGAGACTAATTAGCCAATAAAAAGAGCAGTGGTACTAATTAGTAGTAGTAGTGGACCGGTAGTTGTTAGAAGACACCTGTCTCTGGCCACCTTGCTCTGGCAACAACAGTGCTGGTGGCACTAAAAAGTGTGTGTGTGCTATGTGCTGATGCTTTTGCCGACTCGCTTTGTTCCCTCTTGTTTGATTGCCCAACTGTGCTGCTGCAACGATTCTTTTTCTTCGTTTTCTTTTCTTTTAGCTTTTTGCGTTTTTTTAGTTTTTTATTTAGACATGCAAATAGCCAGCAGCATTAGAGAGGAAGAGAGGGAAACACTGTCTTTGCAGCTCTACTGATGTTCGAGTGAAAACTCCTGCAAAGGTGCATTACTCAAATAGCAGCGACAGCGGTGTTTGCCGCATCTTGTGTGGCCGCAACACTTTATTGCCTTTCGTCATTTTGTCCATTTGTTTTTTCAATTCATTCAAATTGCCAACTAAAGCAAAAAATTTTTTTAAAAGTTTGAAATACTGTTCAGTTATACGGCAAAAGGAGCAAAAACACAAACATATTTAGTTTAAACTAATTTTAATAATGAAAAAACTTTTTTATAGCATTACCAAGAAATTTTAAGTCATAATCTATATTTTGCGCAGTAGAACAAACAAAAATACTGGCTGCTCAATGATGTCAAATTTATGCATTTTTTGTTTTTAAAAACAAACTTAACTGTTTTCTAAAAAATCGTACCAATTTTGTTTTTTTGCAAAAATTAAATCTGAGGTCATGGCCGCTGTTTGAACATGTTTTCCGGGCAAAACTTAAGCTAACCTTTGACACAGCTCTGAGCAAACAATCACTTATTTTTAAACTTATATGCAAGCTTTTTTGTATAAATTTGTTTCAGTTTTTATTAGATTTTACATAATAAATTTAACAATTTTAACAAAAATTGGCAGAGAGCTCAATACTAGTATTTTTTCAAAAATGCTTTAATTTACAAGCAAATTTTGAAACATTGTTGTTTTTCAGAAAGGTTAATAATGGTAGTTTAGCAAAGTACTTCAAACAAAAACGAATAAAAGACAAGACAATAGGTAGTGGCAGAAAAGCTTACCCTTTTAAACGATTTAAGCAAATGGGTCATTTGTCTGGCAGTTATTACCTTTCTAATGAATGTTTGCGTCAGGTGGCCAGTCACCCGTCGGGTTAAAGTGAAGCCAAACTACAAATTGCAGCAGACGTTGCATCAGAAATGCACATTTACACAAGAATTGCTACAAACAATAGTGAACTAGTTAAGGTTTTTGCTAATAGTTAGGTTTTTTATGAAAAGTAAAAATGATGTTTGACGTTTCTAATGAAAAGTTTTACTAGTTTTTGTAAATACAGTCTCTAAAGCAGTGTGATTGCTCAGCACATTTTCAGATTGCTAACAAACACAGTCAATTCAATTGTGATGCAAGTTAATAAGCAAACAATTGCCGACTTTTTTCTACTAGTTTTCACTTTATTCGCTTTATGCTTTGTTTTATGGATCTATTGACATGACTGATCAATGCACATGTGTAGTGCTATCAGGTTCTTTCAAAAAGCAGCAGCAGCAGTGTCGGCACTTGAAATGAAGTCATTGCGTGTGTATTAAATGAAAAAAGAAGACGCAAAAAAGAAGCAACAACAGAAAAAAATAGACCAAAACGACTCAATAGCTCATACAAACAGACCGGCACTTGAGATGTTCAGTGATTTGTCCCGGGCAACAAATTAAAAGTACTAGTCGAAGGGGCTGAGAAAAAATTAAAAAAAGTTCTCTAATGATGATTAGTGCACACAAACCCTAGACAGTCAATCAATAGATCACTGGTTCCCCTTTTTTGCTTTTTTACTTCCTCTGCTAGCTCATTGTCGGCCAAATTAACTTACTCCCAAGAAGTTCCACTAACAGTGGCTTTTGCATTAGACTTTATTACCTCACCTTTTGAGAGGAAAAAAGAGAAAGAAAGTTTACCTGATTGCCATAGAACTGAACAGGTAAAATAAAAGATAGCGTTTTTCAGTACTGAAAGGCACACACACAGACACAACAGAAAGAACAACAGAAAACAGAAAACAGAAAGCCAAGATTGTTCGTCGTTTTTTGGTAGAGTCAGCAAGAGGTGAAGCTTGCTCAGTCATACTAATGAACAATGCAAAGGCGCAAGGCGCGCGCGAGTTTGCCAGCTCCAACTCGAATTTATATTTTGTTGACTTTTCTCAGTCCCCTAAATTGTGCAGTCAGTTTGTGCACCGGCCTGGACAACACAACACAGCACACACACACATTCGTTTGAACACTGAGCAAATAAATGCGCGCAAATGAGTAATGCTGCGGCAAAACTGCAGGCAGACAAGCAGGCTTCTTTAGACAGCAAACTTTGTGTCTTGGTGTGTTTCAGTGTGTGCAACCCCGCTCACAACCCGGTTGAGTCTAAAAGAAACCAAAGAAACCTGACAAACTAAAAAAGTAAACTTATAAAACAAAAAATACAGAAATAGACAAAAACTATTGTAGTTGTAAGGAAAACTTTATAAAAATGCTATCATGTGTCAAGAAGAAGATATTGAATTACGACAAACAGTACTGAATTTGCAAAAGTAAAAACAATCAAATAAAAAATGACTAAGTAATCAAACGGTGCAATCGCTGTTAATTGAGACGCTATTCACTTTTCATATAAGGCAATTGCAACAACGACCAACTTGGCGCTGCATTGTCCACTAGTCTCCAGCAACAATGTCAACAATGTCAACACCGTCAAAGTTTACCTGCTTTACTGTCGCACAAAGCTTTACCGATATAAAAAAACTAAATTTACAATAAATTTTCAGCTGATTCTTCTTGTCATCTTAGTGTCAAAATTAAGCAATTGTCATCCGCTTTTAACTGTTAATATAATAAAAGTTTTAAAATTAATAAAATTGATAGCACAAATCAATTAACAACAAGCATAGTAGCTTTGATTCTAAGCAGTGGCATCTGGGTGGCCTTTCCTTTCTTCCGTCCGCACTGTCTGGCGCTACCTGATTTTTTTATATCTCTGCGCAACTTCGGCGATGCTTAACGACAGTCTTATAGTGTCACAAGTATACGCCAAAAGCTACCTGCCTTACGCACTTAATTAACTGGTAACAGACACTACTAGTGCCTATTATGCTAATTGCTCCATATCAACAGGCGGACAATTTTCATACAGGGGTACACACACATTATCGTTTTATTAGCAATTTAGATACAAACTGATGAGACAAGTCATCAGTGAAAGAGCATGCATTCAAACATGTCTGCAACAGTCAACTGCAAGCAGACAATAATTGTAGGCAGCCACTGACTAGGCAAAACTAAAACATAGGCAAATAAATAAGCCGTTCACCGTCTGACATTTATGAGGGCACTAATTGCGCCAGTGCCGATGTTGTTTCTGCTGTCCCGTTTACGACAGTCGCCACTGACATAAAGTGTTTGTGCAGTGCTTTACCACCGACAGTTGCTGACCACTTTGTCTTTGCTCAACTTCTGATGACCATTAAACATTAAACATCTTCATTGCCAATTTATTATTAACCCCATTAACTTAATTTTTATTCTCTTTTTCACATTTGAAACTTTTAATGAGCATCATCACCTGCAAAGTTAACCTCTGATTGTCTGTTTTCCGACTGCACACATTTCTAAAAACCTGCAAAAGGAGAAAAACAATGCGACAAAAAAGAGGAAAAAGAAAGCTCCCCATCTTTTCCTCAAATGTTTCAGCACACACACACACACACACATACATCCCACTGATTTTTTTCGTGAACTTTGCCCAGTTGTGCGCAGTACGTCTCTTGTTCTCTTCGTTTTCTCCTGTCTTCTTTTTCTTCTTCTTTTGCACAACATCAGTCCTTCTACTGTCGCAGCTAATTTACAATGGGAAAACTAAATGAGCATTAAACAACAGCACAGCACACACACACAGTGCACACCAGTTGAACTGAGCAAATATATTGTCGGCGGTAGTAGTGCGATGTGCAGCGGTGGCAGAGACAGAAGCGGCGGCGGCGGCGGCGGTTGCAAAGATGGCCACCGGCGGGCAAGTCGGAATTTATTTGTTTGCCCCAATACCATTGCAGAAGAGCTCGGTCTGTCTGTGTGTCCAGTCAGTGCTGCTCTTGTTGGTATTAGAAGTAGTCGACGGTGTTGGCCAACATTGAACACTGAACACTGTCCCAGACAGCGGAGGTGGCAGTGAGCACTGGGCAGAAAAAAATGGCCAAACGCTGTGCCAAATGCTGTGCACAGGTGCACATTTATGCAGTCCAGTCTCGGCTTTCAGTGATGTTCAGGCTCAACATTCACTCTTTCATCACAGTTCTTTCCAATAAAAAAACCTTTACGAGTGTTGAGCAGCAGTTTTGCTGGTGGTGTGCTGGAGCGCAGTCTGTAGAGTAAGGCACAGGCAGATAATTCATTGCAAAAGTGATGTTTGCACTGACACGTGCAAACACTACTGGTCCATCGGTTGTGCTCCCGCACAGCAGCATCAGATAATTTGTGGTTTTGCGTCTTTGCTAACGATTCACCTGTCAGATGGGTGATTTGCGAGTTTTTACTGACGTTGTGACTTACTATTAAACTTTACATTTTCTGCAAATACTATACTTGGAAATATAATTACCCTTCTTCACCTAAATTATCGACTGATATAAATTGAATTTGACGTAGTTTAGTAGTTGGCTATAAATGTTGGTTACATCAAGGCAAATGAATGAAACTAGATTTAAATGTGTTTTAGTGTTTGTGTGAATGTTTTTATTTCAGTTACTCAGTGTAGCTAATATCACTGACAATTTATTTTAACTTTAAATCAAATCAAACTTTAAAATTAGTTAATTGGTAAGCTTTATAAAATGACTTAGAGTGCGCACCAAAAGGAACATTTGTGTATAAAGTGCACCCAACGGACACTTGTCGACACTGGGCAGTCAGTCTGTTATTGCCCTCGCTGATGGTGGGCTCACTACAAAGGACAACTGCCGACAGTGAGAGTTGAAGTGCAGGCTCAGTGTCTTCTCTAGACATACAAGATGCTTCACAAGGGGCTTAAGTGTATTTGCTTACTGAAACACCTTTTCATGAGCTCCTACTTTTTTATATAAAAGACTAACTGAAAAAAGGAAAAAGAAGGTTGCATAATTGACCGATGACTGTAGTCAATTTCAAATGCAAGTGCACACACAATTTAACAACTGTTTATTAAAGTTTGCTGTTATTTAAAAATGAATTAAAAATGCATTGTCAATTGTGTTTATAATTTTTTTGCGACAACATTATTACTAATTTTGTTACCTTCATCAGTTACGTGGAGTCATTTTAAAAACGCGTAACCATAATGTCAAAAATGTAAATGCAATAAACTGTTTTTGCAAAACTCAATTGATTTTAAAACTTTTAATCGTAATTAAATTGTGCGTTATTTTAATTTTTGAATAATTGTTACTTTTAAGTAAGCTGTGTAAATCAAAACATTCTCAGAGTATGTTTCAAAATGAGTTTGGAAAAGCTGGCTTCTTGTTATAAAAATAAAAATAAAAAAATCACAATCACAATTAGTTATGATTTGCGAGTGAATTCAAAGAAGTATAAAACATGTTTGATTATAAAAAAGAATTAGAGAGAAAGAGAGAAAAAGTAGGAAAAATTACAAATCATTATGCAGATGGTAGTGGTAGTAGTGGTGGTTGTGGTGGTGGTGGTAGTTCAAATTTGGTTCACGTAGTGGAGAGTAGTTTTGAAGTATCACATTTGGAAGAGGAAGGGGAGGAGGCCTTTGAGTAGCGCTCCATCGTCTGCACGAGAATCTGCTCAACCTCGCCGAGCAGTGGACGACGCGTCGGGTCGCCCGCCCAACAGCGCTCCATCAACTGATAACAGGTGTCATCAAAAACGGGCAGTCGCTCAGGACGAAGACCTAGGGAGAAAACAAAAGAGAATTAATATGGTCAAAACTTTTAACAGCAGTACACCTACCTTTCTTGACCGCAATCCACAGGTGGTCCTTGTTGTGGCACTGCTCAAAGATCTGCGGCAGCTCCACCGAGCCGGCGCAGATGTACCAGAAAAGAATGCCAAAGGCATACACGTCGACCATGCTGTCGTACTTGCCAGTGAAAACCTCGGGCGCCATGTGGATGGGCGTGCCGACGATGCTCCCTGAGATCATCACCTCGGACTTGCAGAAACCCAGGTCGGTGATTTTGGCGCGGTTGAAGCGGTCGAGGAGGACGTTCTTCAGCTTAATGTCTCGGTGGATGAGGCCGTGGTTGTGGAGGAAGCGGAGGCCATGCACCACGTCCAGCGAGATCTGCAGGCGGAGGAGCCAGTCAAGGCCGGCCTTGAGGCCGGCGTACAGGTCGCGCGTCAGCCGTTCCATGATCAGGTACACGTAGCTGCTGCTGCCGTTGTAGTTGTGCTCGATGATAGAGCCGCGAATCTGCACGATGCGGTCATTCTCCGGCAACGACCGGGCGTAGTAGAACTCCATGGCGAGGTCATTCCAGTGCTTGTCGTCGCAGATCATGATCGACTTGACGGCGATGCGCGAGTAGTGCGCCCAGCTCTTCTTCGTGCTGAAGACGACGCCGTACTGGCCCCGGCCGACCTCCTTGCTCAGCTCCGGCACGCCGTAGAGGATGGCGTCGATGAAGGAGGTGGACTCGAGGGCGAGCCGGGCAAAGAGCGGAGCATCGTTCTTGCGCACCTGCTGCCGGCGGTTGTCGGTGTCCTTCATCTTGTAGTGCAGGACGGATTCTGGGTAAGTGCAACCAAAACAAAATGTTAAAGTTGTTACAGAGAAAAAAAGTATTCAAGATTGCTTACCGAGGTTGTGCAGCGAGTGGACAAAGTTCTCGTGCGCCACCTTCAGCTTTTCCCTGAACTGCGTGCAGATGCATTTGGCCAGCTTTGCCTCACTTAGGTTGTCGATCAGATCGGCGGCCACCTTGCGCTTCCACTCGGCGTTCAGCAGGGCACTGGGCCGCCAGGCGAAGGTAATGCCCACAAAAAACTGTTTCAGCCGTTGCCAGAAAATGCGCAGAATGCTGTTGCAGGTGTTGACGCTGATCTCAATGGAGTAGGCGGAATCGAGCAGGCGACTGAGGGCAAAGTCGATCTTCTCCTCCTGACGCAGTTTGTCGTTGTCCTTCTCCGGTCGGGAGTTCTCCAGCATGGCCAGACAGCGCTGAAGTGTGCCTGCAGAGTGAACGGGGGGTAGCATAATAGCAACGTTTGGTTAGTAAAAAGAAATATTTGTGCAAAAGGCTATTTACTGCTGTCACTTTAGTCTACGTTATTAGGCTACTACCACTACTCACCAATAAAGGTCTCCCGCATGACGTCCACCGAGCTGATCAGCTTGACGGCGATCGCCCGGTTGAGCATCACAAAGACGAACTCCTGAATCTCGTCGATGCAGTCCTTGAGGTTGTTCGCCGAGACGAGGGTGTTCTTGTTCAGATTGGGATTAAGAAAGACGTAGTTGGACGCCTGCTCGAGAATGTCCTCGCGCATGAAGCCGACCATCTCGCCGATCAGCTGCTGAATTTCGCCCTGTTTCCGATTGGCGATGCCCATCAGCGACATGTACAGCTCGGCCTCCTTCGACCGGGCGTACTCTAGCCGCTTGGGAATGCAGTAGTTGAGGCTCCAGGTCATGTCGAAGGCGGTGAAGATGAAGTACTGAATGAACTGGTTGTGGATTTCATTGAGCAGCGTCGAGGCGACCACCAGGTTCGACTTGAGGATGGAGCGGAAAAAGTCGACAAAGTAGCAAAACTCGTATGAGTGACAGAGAAAACGGGAGCGCACGTCGATGCCGTAGTCGGCATTTTGCTTGGCGCTGTTGAAGGGCCGGTCGTTGATGATGTAGTAGCCGTTGGTGAGGCGCTTCTGCTGCCGGTCAAAGGGCGCCTGAAGGGCCGACGAGCTGGCCGTCTCCTGGAAGAAGCCCAGGTCGCAGAGCTGCTTCCACAAGCACTCTGAGGCGCGCAGGTAGTTGCCGTCTTCGTAAGTGCTTGACTGATGCTGTTGTTGCTCTGCAGGAAGAGAATTCTGCTCATTTGGTCCTGAAAGTGTTTCAGACGTCGTGGATGAGGACTTTTTGTTGGCGCAACAGGCTGGTTTGGTTGAGCTTTCCGTCTGCGCAGTTGTCGACAGGTGGTTGCAGGTGCTGCAAGTAGTGTTATCTCCGTCCACTACTACTGGTCCACTAACTTTACCGTCATCCTGGAGCTTCTGCTGCTCTGACTCGGTCAGCTCGGAGTGTTTGCAGTTGAAGCAGCTCTGTGGAGAGGTGATGGTCGTCGTCGTTTGGGGGCTGATGTGCTGGTGATGGGCTGCTGAGGAAGGCGATCCGATGGGGGAAATCGCACTAGTTGCCTCGGTATTGATACTGCTGTTGCCGTTGGCTGTTGATGGCTGATGAGAAGCGGCTGCTGGAGATGATAGGTGGTTAAAGTAGGGGTGAGTGTGCAGATGGGGGCTGCTGTAGAGCTTGCTGGGCGCCAGACAGGTGTGATAGGTGGGATCAAAGTCGACGATGTGCGCAAAAAGAATGGGCGTGCTGGGCATCAGCTGGCGGAGCTGGTCGAGGTGGGCAACGTCCGTCTCGGAGAGCTTGTCGTCGTACCGCTCAAAGCAGTACATGATGATGGGATTGGTCTTGTGGAAGGTGCTCTTGTAGATGACGTCAAAGCTGTCCACGTCGGGGGCGACGCGAATCTGCAGGTTCTTCTCCAGCAACTCGTGCGGCAAGACAATCTCTAGCGTGGTCATCTCATTGACGGCGCCCACCTCGCCGTACTCGTCCTCCAGGTCGTCCTCCAGGTCGTCGTCCTCGTCGTCCTCATCACCACCGTAGCGACTTTGACGGTAGTCGTAGGGAAGGTTGTTTCGACGATTGGCGTGGTGGTGGTGGTGATTGTGGTGGCTGGAAAAGGCGGACGAGGAGGCGCCCGAAGTGGTCGGATGCGAGGATTTGAGCGACGCCGACGAGCTGAGTGAGATGGTGGAGGGCGAGGAGGAGGAGGAGGAGGTGGTGGTGCCATCAGTGGAGGAGCCATGGCCAGAGGTGGCCATGGAGAGCGGCTCGGCCAGAGAGGAGCTGCTGCTGCCGCACTCGTTGTGGCCGAGGTTTGTGTTGGTGGTGTTGGCGGAGTTGCCGTTGCCGCCGCCGCCCACCGGGTCCAGGCGCAGGTCGTCGAAGCTGACGACGCGTTCGGTGTGCGAGGGCTGACACTCGATCAGCTCAAAGTGGCGAATGCAGAAGGCGTGACGCCGCTGGGGGCCGTAGATGATGCGCACTGAACGGCGCGCCTGCTTGTAGTCAGGGTCGTACAGGTCAAAAACCTAAAGGGTCAAATGCTTTAGTGGTAAAACTAAATAGAGGCTTAAATGGGGAGTACTCACCGGCAGTAGCTCATAGCCGAGAATGTAGTTGGCAATTCGAGCTTTCACGCAAGGACGATTTCCCAGCAGGACAATGGAAATGGGATTTTCGATCATCGAGCGAATGTAGCGCTCGTCATCGCTCTTCAGGCACATTTCCTGAAACTTGTCTGAAATGATGGGGAAAAAGATGATACGTTAAGGTTAGAAGTGAGATCTCATTGAGAATCAACGTAAAAGTACTGCAAAGTACTTTTTTCCGTTATGCACCTACCTTTGGGTACGTTCTTTGAGCGGTACGCATCGGCGCTCTGCGCCAGCGTCTCATTGAAGATAGCCCGCAGAAGGCGCTTCTTCTCATCAAAGTACTCGGCCTCATGCCGAAGCGCCTGTTGCATCCTGGTGACGAGGTGCTGCTGGTGGCTTGCTACTTCGGGGTGCAACTGCAAATGGTAAGAAGGAGGATGCGGCAGCCGCTGAAATGGGAGCTGCTGCAGTTTCTGGTGGTGCTGCTGTCGAAACAGCTGGAAGGGCGAGCAGAAAGAGGAGGAAGAAGATGGGCAAGAAGTTGCGGGTGATGAGGAAGAAGAGGGCAAAAGAGAAGAAGGAGCAGCGCCTTGGCGGCAATCAGCGACCAGAGGAAGGTTGGCGGCGGTGGCGGCGGCGCTGCAAGGCAAGTGCTGCTGGAAAAGCGGGGAGCGCTCGAGGCGAGCAATGGTGCTGGCGAAAAGACGAGAAGAGGAAGAAGACAAAGAAGAAGCAGAAGAAAGTTGTGGCGAGTGACTGAGCTGTACGACAGCTGAACGTGAAGTGACTTGCCCTCGAGTGTGCTCGTCTGACTAACCAAAGTGAGCGCGCTGCTCTTTCTGCTGTTGCTGCTGCTGAGAGAGGACTGCTGGTGCCCTCGGTGGTGATCAGTGGCAGTGCTCAGTGGCTCTTATCGCTGGTGCCGCTGGTACTGTGCTCGGGAGCTGGTGCTGCCAGTGGAAATCACAGTAGCCGAGGCGAACTGATGGGGATGGCAAGATGAACTGACTGACTGACGTACTGGCAAACCACTGCCACTGCCGCTGCCGACATCACCGTCAACAGATGAGAGGGAATGTGAGAGAGAGAGAGACAGAGAGAGAGAGAGAGAGAGAGAGAGAGAGAGAGAGAGAG
>JAALOO010000186.1_pt1 | contig 54725 bp, 45 predicted proteins | sample 7257641 | NCBI WGS metagenome assembly JAALOO01 (sample SAMN14085613, study PRJNA598686) | mite metagenome | biome: ENVO:01001000; feature: ENVO:01001002; material: ENVO:01001226; isolation source: single female mite from University of Michigan culture on fish food culture... ...
AAGAATTTAACAAAAAAATGACAATTTATATAGGAATAATACGAGAGCCAATAAACAAGAAAATTCGACTCACTCTCACCTTAACTTTCACTCTCAGCGGCAGCAGCGACAAGTGTCGATGACACTTTCCTCAAGTGGTGCTGGTGGTGGTGGTGCCTGTGACGGTGGCAAGACGCCAGGAGGAAGTGAGCACAGGCACAAATGGCAGTGCACAATTAGCAACGTTGGACTGCTGCTATCCCCTTCCATCTATTCTATCCTATTCCATTCATTCACTTCTTCCTTCGCCAGTCTGATGCACAACAACAATTTTTTCCCTCTGCTGATGACTCACACAACCCTCCTCAGCGAATATAATGGCACAGGCACTCACCATAGCTCATTGCTAAATTGCTCAGATCTAATTAGAGAGAGTTTGCCTGTCTGCCTGGCCGTGTGTGTGTAATATTTAGCTGGCAATGGTTTAGCTTATCACCCAGGTAAGAGTAAGAGTGGAAAGTGGTGGTGGTGTGTGTGTGTGTGCTGTTGGCAAGGTCGCACTAGAGACAGCACTCTGTCGCTCGACCCTCATTCGGGAGAAAAAAGAACCGACCAGCTACCTTTGGAGAGAGAGAGAGAGAGAGAGAGAGCGAGCTTATCGTTGACTGCAAATGCGCGGCCAACTTAACGAGCTTCACGTGAGCAGGCAGAGACGAGGCAGCAAAGCTGGCTCAGTTCAGAGCTACAGCTAGAGCTGCGGCTGGAGCAAACTGCTGGAACGAACAATGAGACGTGCATGGCGACAGAAAGACAGGGAGAAAGAGAAGGGACAAGAGCAGGAGTAAGAGTAAGAGTGGCACAGTCGCGCTACGGCGAACACCTGGCTTTACCTCCCTACTACACACACAGAGAACAGGAGGGGAAGTGAGGTCAAATGTGAAGGGGCGTAGAACGAATCACTGAGAGAATAGGCAGTGAACAACAGCAAAATGAGAGAGTCTGTGGCAACACAACGAGGGGACAACCGCAGCAACTCGGCCAAGTGGTGGCAAAGTGCACGAGAGTGAGTCGAGTGACACAAAGAAAGATGAAGAGAATAATACACACTGACAGAGAAGGAAAGCCGCAGCAATTCGACTTGGGGCACTAGCTTTTTTTCGACGATGCTCAAAGTTCATCGGTGTTGTGGTGTTGGCACTGAGGAAGACTGAGGCAAAACAAAGCACCGAGAACCGAGCAGTTGATAACACACACTAGAGAACACACTAGAAGACAAGCGTCTTTCGGCGCCTGTAGCTGTAGCTTTCGAACAAACAAACCGTAGTAAAAACCTGGACTGAGAAAGAGAGAAACCACTCGATGGAAGACAACACACCACCACTACCACCACTGAACAGTTCGATAAAGCAAACGATTTTCGGACACTGATAAAAATAGTGTGCACTGCTCAGCAGGCTGATGATGTTTGCACCGCAAACTGGCGGTGATGGTGATGATGAAGTGACAGTGAATACGTCCACTGGCAAACAGAGAGTAGACGAGAGTGGAGTGAGGTGAAGTGGAGTGAACAAACTGTGTTTTGCTGTGCTGACTGATTCCCTTCCAGTGCTTACCTTGGAGGTGGCCTTTCTGAATCGCTCAACGGCGAGATCAATCACTTCTTTGACGGCGAGTGAACCATCACCGACTGGCACCACACAGCGAATGTCGCCAAAGTTGATGCACACCTTCATCATCCTCCGGCGAAGATGGCCTGGAGACGGCGACAACGAAGACGAAGACGACGGCTGGCGCCAGGGTACGAGGCTTACAAAGAGGCAAACAGGCAAAACAAGCACGACACGAATTATCGATGGCCAAGGCCGTCGTCGTTGCGAGGATGATGACAGACGGCTGATGTCATGGTGAAGCTGCAGCAACAGCAACAGCAGAAGCAGCTAACATAGAACATCAAGCCACAGTAAATGCTGACACTAATTGCCGGTGACGAGTTGAGGTAGTAGTGCCGGTGGCGCCGGTGGTGGAGCTATTAGTACAGCAAGTTGATTCGCTGATGCTGATGGATGGTGTGGCTGTGTGCTGGTGGTGATAGTGCTGATGCTGCTGCTTTGCCAAAAATGTAGAGTGCACTATGGGCTAATTTGCCGTGACAAGTCGGCCAGAAGTGGATGACACTGAACTGAGAGAGAGGAGCTAGGTGATCATGAATTTGATCAACGGTGCTACACTGGAGCTGGCTGGATGGCAGGGGAAGTATTTTCGACGACGACGACAATCAGCAGGATGACGGAGGGAAATGATGCTGATGGGGATGTTGAGGATGTGAATGACGAAAACGAACAAAGATAGTAGGATAATCTCTAGCCAGACTAAAGATGAAGACAGACCAGGTGGATGGGATCAAGGCATTTAATGGCATCCAGACAGGAGATGCTGAGGTAGATGAAGAGGAGGATGAGGATGAGAGGACGGTACAAAGATGACAACAAGGCACAATTAGAAAAAAAGCTGATGATGAACACGTGCGTGATATGACGGTGATCTGAAGAGGAACCACAACAACTTCACTACTTCATCGTCGAAAAGAAGAACACATTCATTGGACACTGCTCACAGAGCACACATCTTTGTTCGATCGTCTACAGTTCCAGGAAGGACGACACCGGATAATCACTGCACAGAGGAGACAGAGCAAGAGAAATCACTGGTGAAGAACTGGTAAACATCGTTGCACAACCGCCAAACTGTGTGCTGCTGTCTTCTCTACTTCCATCTCGTCTCTCTTTGCTGATCAGACAAGTAACAGCAACAGTCAGTCAAACAGTCAGTCAGTCGGCGGCAGTGAGTGCGGAGACGTGTGCTCGCTGCCGAGAGCGTTCATTCACTGCCTGCCAAGGTACCTTTGCTCTCCTGTCTTCCTCCTCTGTGCTCTCACTGCAGTCTGCAGCCGATGATCTGCAGCGGCGACGGCGGCAACGGCAGAGCAGAAGAGCACTGAAGCCATTGAGGGAACTACAGCTCTGCAGTGAGGGAGCACTGCCATCATCTCTCACTCCACCTCTCCTCTCTTGTTCTCTCTTATGGACTAGGAGACGGCAGACTCACATTGCCACTTTCATTTACCCCGTAGAAAACGGCGACGGGCAAAACTCGACCAACGAGTACTCACTGTAGGGGAGAGGATACATTGTTGCTCGTATGAGGTTGGCCCCAAGGGGTACGCCAAAGGGTAGCAGTAGCAGCACCTTGACCTGCAGAACGGCGGCGGTGGTGGCGGTGGTGGTCATCGTGGTGGTGGTCGGTCGGCGACAGTGGAGGTAACCACCGCCACCCCCTCCTCCACCACAACCATCTCTGTCCGGTCGATCATCATCATCATCATCATCATCATCACTGCTGCTGCTGCACTCGTTACGCAAGACTTCCAGTGAAAACGGCCATTTAACTTGCAAACTGGCTGGCTGGATGGCTACCCTCAAAGTGAGGGCAGCGGCAGCGGCGCAATGGCATTGCACCGACTTTTGAAATCGTCCGTCTATTCAAGTGTCGATGGGTTAGGCTTCCTTGGTGGTGGTGGTGGTTGTTGGTGCAGCTGGTTCTGCTGCTGCTGCTGCTGCTGCTGCGACTCAGCGGGCGCCGGAGAAAATATTAGCTTGATGGATGAAGCCCACCGAGGAAATGTACCGGCCAGATTCAAGTGCAGATGATTGGTTAATTTATTTAAAAGTTTGCAACGAAGTTCAAGACTGCATACTCGGCAAGTTGAGCTCCCGGAACAGCTTATTGTTATTATATCTACAATTCATGGCTAAACATCAATGACCAAAACATCTCCTTCGCTCGTCTGAAGACTATTGTTGAGCCTGCTGAGACTTATCGTGTTGCGACAGTTGAATCTCCTGGAATCGTTGGCTGATGCGGTTGTTCAGTTTGACAAACTTATCGAAGCAGTTCTCCGAGCAGGACTGCTCCTTCTTCGACACCTCACGAAAGGTAAAATCGTGTACACAGTCCATGAAGCACATCTCAGAGAGTTTGTTGTAGTTAAGGATGAAATCCTTGAACTGCTTGATTTCGGCGTCAGCTCCGGACATTGTGGATGCGATGGAGGTGCTTTGCAGGTGGACCCGGGTGGTGGAAGGAAGTGAAGATTAGCGTCGATATCAGAGCTGAGTACCACCGGTCAACAACAGAAGGAGAAAAGTGTTTTGAGTGTTTTGCAGAAGCTGTGATGATGCAACTGGGCAAATCACATGCGGACAATCGATAGCACAGCAGTATCGAAGTATCGTAGAGGATATTTTTAAAATACTTTTTTTGCGCCACAAATAATGCCTTATCGGAGATGATCCACATTATACAAAGTTAAAGAGAAAGAGAAAACGGGTTAGATGGTATCATCACATATCCCGGATGTGTAGGATTACCCTTTGCAAAGGTGGAAACGGTGCCAGTATTTAAAAAGGCCGACTTTACTGGGGCAAATCGGTCACTGCTGGTGATAGTGGTGTTCAGGATCACTGCGAAAATCGAAACAATGAAACAACTTCTCCCTCTTTTGCTGTTCCCTGTTGCTCTTCTGGTGCAAACAGTCACCAGCCAAAACTGGAACTCCACAACTCCTCTGAAGTCAGATAAACTGCGCCAATGCTCCTCCAAACTGTACATCGGCCTGGACCGCATCTTCGGCGGCCAGGACGCCCAGCCGAATGAGTTTCCGCATCAGGCGTCACTGCAGGTGCGATGGCTCAACTCGCACGTCTGCGGCGCTACGCTGATCGCCGACAACTACGTGCTGACTGCGGCGCACTGCATGCTGCGCAGTCGGTACCCGGGCAACTGGCAGGTGAAGCTGGGCGAGCACAGCCTCAGCAAACCGGACCCCACTGAGCGCCTCTTCAACGTGGTGAAGGTCTTCGTGCACGAGCAGTACAACCCGAAGAACCAGCTGAATGACATTGCTCTGCTGAAGCTGGAGAAGAAGGTCGACCTGAAGGGCGCCGACCGGCACCTGAAGCCGGTCTGCCTGGCGGACGCCGCCACCTTCACCGTGCGCACCGGCCAGCAGGCCACCGTGGTGGGCTGGGGCAAGGGCGACAAGGGCCCAAGGACGACCGATGTGCTGCAGAAGCTGCAGCAGCCACTGCTCGACTGGCAGAAGTGCGCCAACGCCTGGAAGGGCATCGGCTGGCCGGTCACCGAGAAGAACGTCTGCGTGGGCGATCTCACCTCGCAGAAGGGCGTCTGCTCTGGGGACAGTGGTAAGTTGATTTTCGGTAGTGTTCACTATAATTTTCCACTAATCACACTTTCCATCATCAGGCGGACCCGTTCAGGTGCGCCTCGCTTCCGGCGACTGGCTTCAGGTGGGCGTCACCTCGTGGACTACCAGCTCATGCACTGTGCAAGGATATGCAGCCGTCTTCACGCTCGTCTCCTCGCACCTCGATTGGATTCGCGACAAGGTCAACAACAATTAGCCGTGACTCTGAGATTGTACAATAAAAATGTAGAATGTCAAATTGTAAAGTCGAAAACAGTGTGAATATAACGACAACAACAAGTGATGGGGATGAGTGATCCAAGATCAGACCACTTGATGGAGCTTGGTGGAGATTCGCGAGTGACAGAGCACCTGGCGGAGGTTCTGATAGGGCGCCCCCGTGGAGAAGGGATTCTCCATGTAGCGCGGCGCATTGCTGTTGTCATTGTGTGGAATGACCCGCGAGACGTAGGTGCCCTTGATGTCCTCATTGGTGGTCAGGCTGGTCATGGTGAGGAAGACGTGCAGTCCAGCCAGGCCAAAGATGGACCAGTTGGCGAGAAGAATGACCACCAGGCCTGCCACTGAGAAAGGCACTCGCTTCAGTACTTCCATCAGGGTGCTGTTACGAGTTTCTAAAAGTAACAACGCATGAGAATTACACCCGAATGCATTTGCGAAATCATTACCCAGCACCAAGTGCGTCAGCACACAGGCACCAACGTAGACGCCGAGCGACGAAAGAGAGTTGATGAAGAGGAAAAAGACCCGATAGTTGCGACGACCGACACAGTTGCCTATCCAAGGGCTAGGGAAATGCTGTAAAGTTAAAGTGATGTCTCAAAGAAGCAATCCACTGACCAGTGGTGATCAAAGGTGTCGACGCAAACGTTGCAAGTGCCACAGTGAATGGCCCGCGGTGGTCGGTAGAAGCGACAGGTGTAGCACCACTTGAGCTTGATCGGCTGCTCGCATATGGTTATATCTTTGGTGATATTCGGTATCGGCTGACCAGGCACAATAGGAGGAATTTCTGCAATTAGAAAGTTGATCTTGGTAACTGTTGGACAACTTTAATACTTTTTACTTGCCATCCGCTCGCTCGAGTAGTACTGCCTCTTCCTCAGTGGAGGGAAGCAGTATTCCAGGGTCAGTACAGGCAGTTGTGATCAGCGTGATAAGAACCAGGGCGAAGATCATCTGAGAGATGATGACTACAGAGAGGTGAATGTTCTTTATTAGAAACATCCCGTCAAAGTTGATGAACCACGCGTCCAAGCCGATCAAGACTATGACGGTCAGGTAGAAGTACATATTCGACTTCAACTGCCCTCCGAATGTCTTGGAGATGATCTGCTTTTTAGGAGTGAAGACAGATCGATTCTGTGGCGCCCAGACACAGTGGTCGCAGCAGAAGCAGTTTCCGATGAAGCACGCATCGTGGCAAGGTCTAGGCGGTCCAGGAACGATACTCTTCTTGGCGTACTTCTCAAAAATATCATCACTCTTTCCACTGGGCTGTGGCATGATGATAAGTGTCTGTATTTTGAGGTGTTTTGAAAAGATGTTGAACCAGTTATATTGCCACGCATCATGAAAAAATAGAATTTGGAAAATTAATCAAATTAACAATTCTGATGCGCGATTTGTTTTGAAAAAAGTGCATTTGTTTTGCAACTTTCGGCAATTTTGACAGCAGTTACCTGTGAAAACAAGCGCTCGAAAATATCCTTTTGTGGCTGTTTTTTCCCGGATATAAAAAATGTTATGATTTTTTGTGAACCTCAAGAACTGCGATTTACTAAGAGGGACGGCGTTTTTCCTTTTGTTCACGACGGTAACTTTTTCTGCTAGCACCGCGACAGTGTTTCTTAACATTTTTTCCAGTGGGGCAAAGAAGCAGCCTACTGGCAGTGAGCTTTTGTTTTGCTTTCTGCGACTCTACCATCTGTTTGCAGCCCTGATCCCCTTTTGTTGTACAACTTTACTTTCACAGTACAGTGTACAGTTCTTCACCAATCAGTCACCATTCTTTATTCAGGCCCTACCAACGTGTCCTCTCGCAGAGGTTCAGGGCATCGCCTGCTTCTGCTTTCTCTCAATTGTATAGCCCGCGGAACGATGGCCGGACCCGTGGAGAACGTGGAGCGTGAACTTGATAAGGTGATGAACAAACTGACGGACCTGCGTAAACATCGCGACCAGACGCTGGACGAGTTCATCCAGCAGATTGAAAGCTACCAGCGTGACCTGAGCATCCTCAGCTGTAAGTAAGCCTGAATGGCTTCCCAAGGTTGCTGTTTGGGCAAACTATTTCAAACTGTTTCACTCTTCTTTCCAGCAGCTGAAAGTGAACTGACGGAAAGCCAGCGAAACTTGATACTGGACAATGTGGTCAAAAAGTGCAACAACATGCTGAACCAGTTCTCCTCGGAGCACCGGGATCTTCACTCATCCGTCTCCCGGGTGGGCAAATCAGTGGATAAGAACTTCATCTCCGACTACGTCTGCGTGGGCAATGAGAATCTCTTTGACCAGGAGGAGAATGCACTGGCGCTCAACAAAGTCATTGTGGAGCACTTCCTCCGTCAGGGTAGGTCAGACATTGCCGAAAGTCTGATAAAGGAAGGCAAACTGGACGTCAATAAGAGAGACAAGACTCCCTATATCAAAATGAATAAGATTTTAGGTAAGTTTTCGCACTGTTTTCTTAGACCTCTCGTCTAATTGCTGGACTGTTTCAGAGGCATTAAAAAATCACGACCTAGAGCCCGCCATGGAGTGGGCAAAGGAGCATCGCACAGATCTACTGAGACACAACAGCAGCCTTGAGTTTAAACTTCACCGCTTGCAGTTTATTGAGCTACTGCGCGGTGGCATCGACAATCAAATGACGCTGATCAACTACTCCCGTGCCCACTTTACCACATTCGCCAGCAAATACGCCAGTGAGATACAGACGCTCATGGGCTCGCTGATATACCTCAGATCGGGAATCTCCGCTTCACCCTACGCCTACTTGTTGGATCAAACCAACTGGACTGAAATCTGCAATATGTTCACGAAGGAGGCCTGCGCCCTGTTGGAGGTCTCAGTGGAGAGCCCCCTCTCGGTGACCTTCAACGCCGGCTGCATAGCCCTGCCGGCGTTGATCAACATCAAGCAGGCGATTCAGCAGCGACACGTGACCGGGGTGTGGACCTCCCGCGACGAACTGCCCATTGAGATTGACGTCACGCGGAAGTGTCACTACCACTCGATCTTCGCCTGTCCGATTCTCCGCCAGCAGAGCAGCGACAACAATCCGCCGATGCGACTCACTTGCGGCCACGTCATATCACGCGACGCCCTCAACAAGCTGACCAATGGATCGAAGCTGAAGTGTCCCTACTGCCCGGTGGAGCAGAATCCCTCCGATGCGCGGCTTATAGTCTTCTAGAGAGAGAAAAATCCATTGACACCTGCATACATACACATAAACACTAGTTAGTTTACCAATAGCCCTTCTCATTAAGTCCTCTTCTCCCCCTCCTCAATAGTTTTCCCATTCGATGTTCCCATTCTCTAACATGTCTGTCTTCTCTTCTTTACCCTTTCTCTTATTCTCTTCCTTTTCTTTTATTTCGACGCAAACTACCTTGTTGTTGAATAACAGACACAAACTTACACACTCGAACACAACCACACATTTGTTCATTTGCTGCTAACTTTAATGGAAAACAAAACATTAACGGTGATGAAAAAAACGGGAATAGTGCATCTCGCACACAAACTGGTTTGTGGCTGGAGAGGAGATGTTACAGTTTAGGTGCAATTTGTAGATCTTTCTATTTCTCTTTTTTGGCAGACTGAGGACATCGAGAATCAACGCTTTAGCTTTTTGTTGGTGTAGCCGTTGAGCTCACTCAATTTTGGCTGCAAACACCATACCACTCGTCGTCGTCGTCGTTATCAACCAGCTCTTAAACGACCAGAAACTGCTTGTTTTTACTATCTTGAGCACGAGGCATGAGCCGACCGTTGTTTCCTCGCTTTCTAATCGCCACCATCACTACAGAGTGCCTTGATAACCACAACACAGACACAGACACTCTGCTAGAAAGGAGGAGAAGAGAGAGAGGACGATTTGCGTATTTGAGCGTAGCCGCTATATAATCCTCGCACTGTACGACAGCCGACCTTGTAGACACTCGTCGACGACGACGTCGAGGCTCGAAGAAGAAGAAAACAAGAAAACACTTCGATAAGGAGCACATGAACAGCCCATGATCCAGTCAGTCAGTGTCTGAGAGCTGATTTATCCGCTGACAGTCGGTGGTGGTCGTGGTGGTGACTTTCTTCTTCTCCTTCTCCGCTGAAGAGACGGCTGTGTGTGTTCTCTCCATCCTCTACTTTTGTGTATACTTCTTTTCTTCAGTAGCAACCTGTGAAGGATGATTCGCTCTCTTCTTCGGTCGCAAAGCAGGCATCTATTTTCGGCCTCATCAGCTGTACCGAAAGCTCTGTTCGAAAGCAGTGTCACCAGCATCGGTGGAAGTGTCAACAGTGTCAGCAGCAGATGTGTCCGATTGCTGAGCAGCAGCACTGTCGCAAGTCCTCAGACAGCTGCTGCTACTGAAAGTGATCGTCAACAACTCTTCACCTCACTCTGTGATATCGTCGGCGTGGACAATGTCAGCAAGTCGGTGCCCATTCGCAAGCAGCACGGCAGGGATGAGAGCCACTTCTCGTAAGTTTTTGCTTTTGTATGTTTTTTGTTTCAACTAACCACCACTTTTTTCACAGACCAGGACTGGCTGATTTTGTGGTCTGGCCGAGCACCACTGAGCAGGTGAGCCGAGTGAGCCGTCTTTGCTACCAGGACAATGTGCCCATCACGCCCTTCGGCACCGGCACCGGTCTGGAGGGCGGTGTGAATGCGCTGAAGGGCGGCGTGTGCATTGCCCTCACCCGCATGGACAAGGTGATCGAGGTGAATGCAGAGGACTTTGACTGTACGGTGGAGGCGGGCGTCACCTGGCGAGACCTCAACCAGCACCTCAACGGAACTGGCCTCTTCTTTCCCGTTGGTAAGAATTATTTGGCTTTGAATTTTACAAGTGTGCTTATCTCCGAATTTTGTGTTCAGACCCTGGCGCCTCTGCGAGCCTCGGCGGAATGGCCTCCACCAATGCTTCAGGGACCAATGCCGTCTACTACGGAACGATGAAGCAGAATGTGCTCAATCTGGAGGTGGTTCTGGGAAGTGGAGAGGTGATGAAAACTTCAGGCATCAAGGCACGACCGCGAAAGTCCTCCGCCGGCCTCAATCTCACCGAGCTGTACGTGGGCAGTGAAGGCGTCCTGGGAACCATCACCAAGGTCAGTAGTTTGCTGTTGTTGTGGCTTTCACATGGAGGGTGTTGCTGCCTCCTCCCTTGACTGAGCTGCCGGCAGCTGTTGAGACGATGATGCCTGTGGTCGGTTGTTTCGTAGAGTATTCAGCCTTGAATGGGGACTTTTGGAGTAACGAAGACGGTTGTGAAGTGCTACTCTTACTGTTGACCTCACCGCCAGCTGACATTAATGGCACTGCCAACTGCACTGCAAAAGTCTGCAATGGTCCGCAAGGGCCAGCAAAGTCAAGTTTGACGTCTAGCAGACTTCAGTTCTAAAAAGGAAGGCTCAAGAAAAGTGTTGGCAGTAAAATTTAATTTTTTAAATAGAGTGAGAAAGTGAAACAGTGGGGGAACAGTGAAACAGTGAGACAGTGGGGGCCAGTGGGAGAGAGGGAAGTAGAAGTAGAAAGAGGGAGAAGGATGGGAGGGGGTGACAGATCGCCTACCGAAGCCCTCTAGTAGGGGCGGTAGCGATGGCTGCGACCTCCAGCAGCTCCGCTGCGGCCCTGACCGCCCTGGCCGTCGTCCTTGTCCTGGTTCCTGGTCCTCGTCGCCGTCCTCGGGAAGCGAGCTCGTCCGGCCGGCAGGATTTGCCGGACTGCGTGCACCCGAACAAGCGGAGCCCGCCCGCCTTGACCGGCCTGGCCCGCCGCAGGGGCACCTCCACATGGCACCCACTGCACCCAGCCATCATTCACTTGGTTACCCTGTCCCTCCCACTCGAGGTACCGGGCAGCCTCCTGAAGAGAGGGCGGATACTGGCAGCGCCAGTTGAAGGCGTCTCCGCGGGGGTACAGGTTGACCCCGGAGTGCGCCATCGCCAGGTGGCACTGCAAAAGGAAAAAGAAAAATTATAATAATGTAGAAAACCTGATAAAGTATACTTACCCGGAAGTGGGCCATAGTGCTGAAGCACCAGTTGCAGGGGCCCACCCCTTCCAAACGGATGGTGCACTGCAAGAGCATGCCAGTGCCTGCCCTTCGGTCGATCGGGCCCTCACGCCCCTGATGGTGCCGCTGATGGTAGACGTAGTCCTCGTCACTGCCCACCTCCTGCCGGCACCAGGCACAGTGGGGAGGTGGGCCCTGGGCGTGAGGACCGTTGATGCGGGCCCGCACCTGGGCCGGCACCAAAAGGCCCGAGGCCGGGTTGAAAGCCAGGCAGCTGGAAATAGAAATAGAATTAGTGTTTTTTCTAAATTAGAAATTGGTACTTACTTCATAGTGGTGGTGGTCGTCAAGGAGGAGGTTGTGGTGGTGATGGAGGAGGAGATGGTGGTCATCGTCGTGGTCGTCGCTGCCGTCATTGAGGTGGAGGTAGTGGAGGTGGTGGTCGTTGAAGAGGAGGACGTGGTTGTGGTGGTGCCTGCACTGAAACGCATTTCGAAATGCGCAACCCGTTTATGCTTCCCTGCTTTATCACAAGAGAATCGGTGATAAGAGAAGATGATATGAACATGAGTCATTATGCGGTTCTATTTTTCGATTTCTATTTGGCGTGTTGTCATGCGGCCATGAGATCAGCTACATGAGCTTTAGCACGGCGATGTTCCAGTACCTGGAAATCGGCCTTTACACCGGCTAGGCCCTTTATGTGCTCAGCATTCTTTCGACGGGAGTTTTTAAACAACTACCGCCAATGTCGACTGACGTGGCTTTAGAAAAATTCTTAACTAATTCCGAACATTCTCATTACCTATGCGCTAAACCATCCTCACCCATCACCAAGGTCACCTTGCGCCTCTTTCCCATGCCTGAAACGGTAAGAGCTTCCGGTGTAATTTTCCAGAAATCGTTTACGATAACAATCTCTTTCTCCACTGCAGCTGTGCGCCTGCATCTGCCACTTTGAGGACAACCGGAGCACCATCGAGACGGTGATTCAGCTGCTGCAGAACAACATTCCCCTCTCCCGCATCGAGTTCCTCGACCAGCTGTCCATTGCGGCGGCCAACGAGTACAGCAAGGTGGGCCTACCTGCAAAACCGTCACTCTTCCTCGAGATCTCCGGCAACCAGGCGAACATTGGCCCGGTGGTGCGCACCACGCGGGAGATCATCGAGGAGAACGGCGGCAGCGGCTTTCAGCACTCCAGCAAAACGGAGGAACGATCGAAGCTGTGGAAGGCACGGCACGAGCTGTACTACGCCTGCAAGAGCACTCGGCCTGGCCACCGCACCATCATCACCGACGTCTGCGTGCCCATCTCCAGGCTGACGGACATTATCCTGCAGATGCAAACGTACTTTGAGCAGTACAACATCAATGGTGAATGTTTGAAACGTTTTATCAACCTGGCTAACCCCGTTTTCCCTTGCTTTTTTTCAGGCTTCTCCTTTGGCCACGTGGGCGATGGCAACTTCCACTCGGTGATCACCTACGACGAGGCGGACCCCTCTGAGGTGGACCGCGTCTTCACGGTGACGCAGAAGATCGCCGAGGACGCCATCAGGCTGGGCGGCACCTGCACCGGCGAGCACGGCGTCGGCAGGGGCAAGATGGAGCTGCTGAGGAACCAGTTTGACGACACCTCCATCGAGGTGATGCACCGCATCAAGAAGGCACTCGACCCGAAGAACCTCATCAACGCAGGGAAGGTCATTCCGCCGCTTCGCCGATAAATGTTCCATACTACTACTACTTTGGTGATTAAAGCAGCGTCTTTATTCCATGATTTTGACTTTATGACCATTTATGTGGGGGTGTGTGTGTCTGTGTGTGTTGTGTAATCTCTATCGACTATCGCGTTTAGTCATTTTCGTTTGGCCAAATATCCTCTATTGGCACAGGGGCGTCAGTTTGGCTCGGTCAGAATAGGTAGTGCTAGTGAGTGTAAAGTGAGTGAGTTGAATGGATGTTGTTTGCGTCGGTGTGGTGGTGTGAGAAAAGAAATAGAGATTCAAAAGGAACATAGAAAAATAACAAGAGTCTGCGAAAGAGGTGTTTTGTGTAAATGGGGTGTGTGTGTGTGTGTGTGTTGTAAATGGATCTGGTATCAAAGAAAGAGGAGGAGAAGGAGTAGTCATCGCCTAGCGTGAAGCGAGAGAACCAAAGAGGGAGAAGATATCGAAAGAGAGGGCGAGAAAGAGCGAGCATCAAAGAGAGCTATACAGCGAGTACAAGAAGGAGAGAGAGTAATAACAGAGAAAGAGAGCGAGTACAAAGGTTGGGTGTATACGGTTGTGTGTAGAGCGAGAAGGTAGTATCACATGGAGAAGCGATATCGACATCGACATTCAGAAGGTCCGGGCCAAGTGTTCAAGTCTACACTCTTTAACTTCTTCAACTTCTTATTCCTCTTCCCACTCGAGCCAGCTCGAGCAGGCAAACCGTCGCTTAAACCAGTCAGTCTGTTGGTTGTTGAGACCAAGTCTCTTTGTAAAGGGGTGTGTCAGTGTCAGTGTGTGGTTTTGTTGAAAGAAGCGGGGTTCGCAGGGATGAGATCGAGTGAATGAAATAGAGGGGAAAGAGGGGGAGACAAGGAATGTGGGTGAGTGAGTGGGTGTGTGTTGGGACCACAGTAGACCATTTCAGGCTTTGTAGGCCACTGCAGCTGCAGCAGTGGGCGGCTGCGGTGAGGTGACCATCTCCTCATTGCTGGCCAATGCGTAGATCTGCACACCGTTGACAGTCTTGGTGACCAGTGCCTGGGCACTGGCGCTGTTCACATTGCCACCACCACCGCCGCTGACTCGGCCAGAGGAGGACGTCGAGGACGCTGATGACTGCGACGGGCCAGTTGCTGGCTTACTGAAATGCTGCTGCTGATGCTTCAGAGCGGGCGGCTCCGTGGGACTGGGCTCAGCGGAGCTGCTGTCCGTCAGTGAGTTGCTGTGGTAGCTGCTGCGAGCTGTGCCCCCTCCATTGCCATTCATCACCTTGGTCGAGGACTTGGTCAAGTTGTTACCATTTCCATTGCCAGTAGTTGTAGTATTGCTAGTATTGCCATAGTTGTGACCACCACCTGTATTGCCAGTGCCATTGTACATCTTCTTGTGACTAGGACCGTAACTAGAGGAGTTGTGGCGGCCGTTGGGCGCCTTCTCTTTGTAAGTGGAATTTGTAGAATTAGAAATAGTAGTATTGCTTTGATTGGGAGAAGGGTTCACGCCATTGCCACCACCACCGGTGTTGGCGGAACTGACGCCACTTGACGGCGACAGAGTGGAAGAACTGGAGGAAGAGTAGCCATTGGCCATCTGCGGACCGTTTGCAGCCGTAGTGGAAGAGGAGGAGGAAGAAGAACTGTTGTGCGCTGACTTAGGGACATTGCTATAGTTAGGGGCATTGCTGCTGCTAGTATTATTATTATTGCTTGCTGAGGAATTGCTGGAGTTGCCGTTTGACGAGTTGGAGTTACCAGGGAGAGGGGCGGCACCGGTCGAGGATTGAGAGGAGATTGAGCGATTAGTGGTAGTATTATTATTGCTGTGGTTGATGCCTCCGGACAGCTTAGAGCTGGGGACAGAGGAGGAGGGGTTTCCGTAGATGACACCGTTTGGGGTGTTGGCAAGGTGCAGCGGCGGAGGTGCCTGTGAAGGTGCCTGCGCCTGGGCCATTGGTGGTGGTGCCGGAGCAGTGCTGCAGTAAGCATTCGGCTGCCAGATGACCTCCATCATCTGCGGCACTGCGTATCCATTGCTGCTGAGATGAACTGAGCCGGGCATGGAGGCGTTGCTCATCACAGCGCCGTTCATCCCGGCGGCGGCGGCGGCTGCTGCGGCAGCATTCATCATGCCCATTGAAACACTGGGGTCCATCATCTCCAGCGGAGTGCCGTCGGCCTTGGTGAGGTGCATGCCCGGCATGCCGCACAGCGCCTGGCCACCGTTCAGTGAGTGCGCCAGATTGGCCTGCTGGTAGGCGTGCTGATTGGCGTACGCAGCTGCTGCCGCCGCTGCAGCCGCCGCAGCAGGGTGGCCGTGGTGGGCGTGGTGGGCGAGCAGGGCGGCGTTCATTTGCGGTCCGCCCACTCCAGGGGAGACCACACCACCTCCGCTACCACCACCTCCGGAGTTGGCAGCGGCCATCTCCGCTGCCACTGCATTCATCTGCTGCATCGAAGTGAGGTGTGACTGGGGGTGATGAGAGTGGTGTTGGTGCGGGTGCATTGGCATGCTGGCCGCCGCCGCCGCTGCCATGTGCATCGCCGACTGGTGCTGACTGCTGATGGCCGGCGATGTGGCGCTGGTGGAGTACTGAATGTACTGCTGACTGCTAGAGGGGTTCAGGTTCACTGCCTGTGAGAAGAACAAATGGGGTGTGGTCAGCAATAGGCAAACATTTTAGCGCAACCATTTCATCGCAAACCTTTTCATAACACGACTTTTTCATCATGAGCCTTTTCATCGGAACTTTATTGTTAGTTAAAATAATATAGCAAGGGCTAGAGCCTATCGGCTCTTCCTGTTAGTTGGCAAGCGATAAAAAGGCTCGCGATGAAATGGTTGCGATGAAATGACCGCGAATCGAAATAAGCAATACTGAAAAAACGTACCTGTGAGCTCTGTCCGCCCGACGAGTGCGGTCCCATATGATGTCCCGGTGGAAGGGCATTGCCATAGGAGCGCATCGCATGAAGAGCCGCAGCAGCCGAATTAGAGTTGGCAGCAGACTGAGAGCCTCTTCCAGTGGCACCTCCGTTACTACCACCACCACCGCCATTAGCACCGGCGGCAGCAGCAGCTGCACAGGCCGCCGAATACTGATGGTGAAATGCACTCGGAAGTGATGACGCACTGGCGAGCATATGGGCCTGATTGGCGGCAGCCACGGCGGCTGCCGCTGCCGCCTGCTGTTGCTGCTGCTGTTGTTGCTGCGAGTGATGGTGGTGGTAGGCGGCCGCTGCCATTGATTGGTGCTGCGTCGAAGGAGCCATCGCAGCCATCGTCGCCGACGTCTGCTGCTGAACTGGCGCTGTCCCCGGCCCCTGAGCGGTCATTGCAGTGGGATAGAGGTACCCGGCGACCGGGGCACCCTGGTAAGGCCCAGCACCGTACACGGAAGCGGCCGCGGCTGCCGTCTGGTTGAGGTAGCTGGAGGGTGTCATGTAGGAGGAGGGACAGTTGGCCAGCTGGAAGCTGTGTCCGCCGTTCATGCCTGCCAGCTGGTACAGTGGCATGCCCTCCACCGGACAGACACTCCCTCCCCCTCCAGCGCCTCCTCCTCCGTGGTAGCCACCGTCTCCGCCCCCGTAGTACTGTGAGTAGTTGGCCGCCGCTGCTGCAGCAGCCGCCGCCGCCGCCGCATTGAAGGGCATCTGCGGGTACATGAAGGAGTGACCACCATTGGAAAGCATACGAGGGTCGAAACCTGTCGACAGAAAAGAAAGGTATAAGAAAAGAATGCTCTACAAAAAAAGTAGGTGCACACTCACCAAAAGAGCCATTGTTGTGCTTCATCACAGCAGTTGAGACGTTCAGACGTCGGTGTTTGATGATCAAGTTCTCCGCCTCTTTGATTACCTTCTGGGCGTCCTCCTCCGAGTCGTAGGTGACAAAACCGTAGCTGCAATGGAGCAATAACACTTAGCTACAGAGGGGCACATCTCTACCGAAATGAGCAATACCGTACCCTCGTGAGACGCCAGCCCGGTCTGAGATGATCTTCACCGAGCTAATATTTCCGTATTGAGCAAATAGACAGCGTACCTCGTACTCGGTTGCCTGCGCCAAACCACCAAAAACATTAGCTAAAAACTCAATAAAAAATCTGAACTTCACTTACATCCACCGGAATTCCCCCCACAAAGACTCGATTGGGCACTGGTGTCCCAAACTTGGGCGCATTCAGCTGCAACTTGGAAGAGTCCGAACAGCCCGAGAGCCCGTGGGTGATTGAGAGTGAGCCCGTCTCACTTTCACTGATACTGTTGCTGGTGCCAGCATGGTTCTGCTGCTGATGGTCCATAATGGTGATGGAGTCAGCAGTGGGGCAGCCAGTACAGCCATTGTACACAGCAGCACTATTGGAGGTGGCCAATGAACTGCTGTTCGGTGGACTGTTGTTCAGACTGAGTGATGACTCGAGGTTGGTGGCCAGTGAGCGGACGGCTGCCTCGCCATTCACCATCTTAGTGGGAGTGATGGTGGTGGTGATGGTGGTTGCAGTGTTGCTATCCACAACAACCTTGCTGCTATTGCTCGTGGAGGTCACCTTCTCCGCAGAAGCCGTGGGCTCACTCTTAACAGCAGTGGTCGGAGTTGTGGAGCTGGCCGACGCTGGAGACACGTCCATCCCCTTTGCCTGACTTGAGGTGCTAGGGCCGGTCGAAGAGACCGTCGTAGTCGTCGTCGTCGTTGAAGCGGAGGCAGTGCTCGCAGTATGACTGCTGGTGCTGCTAATTTTCAGTCGATCACAAGTGCTGCTCGATGATCGGCTCAGTCCTGAGGAGTACGTGGTGGTGGTGGTGGTGTTTCGAGTGCCGTGATAGTGCTGGGGGTGATGAGGATGGTGTTGCTGTTGGTTGTGGTGGTGGTGGTAGTTGGCCGTCCGCAGAGCATACGTAGAGGAGTCATTGAGTGAAGCTGCTGGGTGGTGATGGTGGTGATGGTGATTCTGCAGTGATGCTCGGACACCACTTGGCACGTAGGAAGAGTACGAGGACGAGGATCGAAAGTGATTGGCGGCCTGGCGGTAGAAGGATCGAGGCGCAAAGAACGAGGATGCACTCACACTTGGGGAGACATTGGAGTATTTGCAGGAGCCAGAGGACATCTCTCTATTGTGTGAATAGAGGGGAATGAAAGAATGCAAAATGTTAATGCAAAGAATGATAGAATTCCATTTAGGCAGTTCAGTTCAGTCAGTGAGAGCAGCTGAGAGCAGTTATCGCAAATTGCTGCCGCCGTCGCCGCAGACAATTGAAAGTGGCGCTCACTGGGATAGATAGATGAGGGGGAAGAAGAAATGGAGAACGGGAAAGATAGATAGCTGGAGAGAAAAGATGCTGCTGTTGGCGGCAAACAACAAAAATTGACAATTGAGAAAACAATAAAAAGCAAGAGATAAAAAAAGAAGAAGAGGAAGAATAAGGAGAATAAGAAAGCACCAGACGAACCAGAAGCAGTAGGCGAGAGAGGAGTGGGCAGATTAGAGGAAGCGAATAGTGCCCAAATGGGGGCCAAGAACTGCGCCTGTGTCTCAGAGTGAGAGAGAGAGCGTCTAAGTAGGAGGAGAGTGCTGTTCATTCACTCTGCACCGACCTTCCTCATTCATCAGAATGGAGGCAGCATCACTGGCTGAAGAAAGGGAAGAAGAATGGGAGAGGAGAGAGTTGGGGCAGCTGCTGCTGCTGATGCTGCTCTTGGAATCACAACATTAGAGCAGTGCACAACTACTACCAACACTCAGACAGGGCAGAGAGAGAAAGGGAGAGGGGGAGAGAGTGGGAGAGAGAGTGAGAGAAGTGGCTCGGCCGACTGCTTCAGCAGAGGTAGTGGTGGTGGTGGCAGCGGTGGTGGCCTCCTGTCAAAGCTGAGACTGCTGTCAGGCTGCTGCTGCTGGTGTGCGGGGATTCGCCGATTCTGCCGCCGACAGCTGTGGCTGCTTCCCTGCACCATTGGCAGCAGATAGGCACAGATAGATGCACACACGAGCAGATACAAAGTGAGAGAATAACATTGTAGTGAGAGGGATGCTTTTGCTATATAGTCGGGATGGGCGATAATTGACAACGCAGATCGGGGCCACTGGCAGGCCAAGTGCGCGGGGGGTGGCCGCCGCAGCAGCAGCAGCAGTCGCCACTCAGTGGCCAACAACACTGAACCTCGCTGAAGGCCTCTCACAACTTCCTCGCTGCTGCTGCTGCTGTCGCTGTCAGCTGGCTGCATAGATAAGCTTGAAAGAGTGAGGGGGAGCCAGCGATTTGAGCGTCTAAGGAGTCAATTGGCCCTGGTGATGACGAACGGGGAAAAGATTGAATTGAAGAGAGAGATTGCCTCTCGGAGATCAGCCAGAATGGCACACTAAAACTACGATCAACATCATCAACAGCATCAGCATCAGCCGTAGCAGCTGGCGAACACACGACAAGAGTAGAATGTGTGTACAATGGGAAATTGTACGACGAAGCTGAATAGGACGTTGTCGGCGACGTCCTTCGACGCCACCCGGAAAGGAAAACACACAGGCAGTCAGGCAGAGTTGTACAGAGGCCAGCGCCTGTACGACTCTGCAAAGAGAGGGCAAGGGAAAGAGTGCTCAACTGCTGCTGCACTACTACTCTTTGCTGTGTGCCAAAAGGGGCACCAGCAGTACAAGCAGTACCAGCAGCAGCACTACAACGACCGCCGATCAGCGAGGAGGGAAAGAAAGGGCCATCGCCGCCGCCGCATTCGCGGCCGCAGACTGACTGCTGTTCCAAATTCGATAGTAACCCAAAAATGGCAGTGCAAAGGTCCCACTCTCTCCCTTCTGTCTCTGGAGCCTGTTCTTCGGCGGCAGTTACACAGAAAAAGGGCACTCGATGGCAGCCTCTAGTCTGCTAGCTAGACCAAAAATTGGTGCCCGGTCGAAGTGATATGGCGCCCAGTTGACGAGGCAATCGATTGAAAAAAAGCGAGAGAGTGAGTCAGTCAGTGAATTGGTGAGTTAGGGGGCACTGAAGAGCAGGGCAAAGAAAAGTGGGCGCCCATTACGGCAAACAGCACCGTTTTTGACAGCTGATGCTGTCAGCAAAAGCTGAAGAGAGCTGCTGCTACCCAGCCCACTCTGCGTACGCGCCTAGGTCCGCGCACCACCAAACCTTAACTAATCTGATGATGACGATGATGGGGATGGTAATGCCAGCAGCCCTCCAACCAACAGTTTCCCTTTCTCTGTGTCACTGAAGGGAACAAAACTAGCGAGTCAGACGCAAACACAAACATTCTCTCTCCTCTGCTTCTGCTTCTGGCTGGTTCTGGCTAGCTGGCCAGGCTAAACAGACTGGGCGTCGTTGAATGAATAATTAATACGCGCACAGTAATGTCTCGGCGTACCAGAGAGCAGTCGCTATCTCGTGCAGAGAGCACAACAGAACTAGCGAGCGAGAGAGACAACAAGTAAGCATTGAGTGGCTGAATGAGCTCATTCAATTTTGGCGGCCATTCCATCAAATATTAATTAGGCCTAATAACCATAAGCGTCGCCGATTAGGAGGAAGGAGAGGTAGTGAGAGTAAGAAGCAAGTGACACTAGAAGCTCCGTCTCGGAGAAGCCTAAACTCGTCCGCTCAATCTGCAGACGAGAAAGATCGAAATCAATGCAATGATCGAGAAAGTGTGTGAGCAGGGCCTCGGAGCGTGAATCGACAGAATCAATTAGCTCATGCAACGGGAATAGAGCTTTCTAGAGAGAAAGGTTTGTTCCGTAATCAAAGAAAGGGAAAAAGTACAACATACCAGGAAGATAAGAAGGGAATGGGTTTCGCATGGCTTTTGGGTCGCAATTGGCTCGCTCCCGCGTCAATAGCACTCGTGCAGCCTATCTCGCTCGCTCGCTTAGGCAGAGGTTTTAGCAGCAGCAGCAGCAGATCGTGCTTTTTGATAACAGAGGAGTGTTTGAAGTAAAGGTAGAAGTAATGGCAAGTACAAGCACACAGAACACAGAACACAGAACAACAAACTCGAGACAAGTGGACAAGAGGAGCAAAGCGTGGTCACTGCGAGCGAGGAATGAAGGAAGAAAGGTATCAAGGTAGGAAGGACATTCAAACAACAGTTAGGGGACTAAAGTGAGGATAGGAATGTTTGGAAAGAGAAGGATGATCACAAAGAGAGGATGCAGCAGCAAACGCAGAAAATAGAACAAGAATATGAACAAACACAACAACAGCACACACACACCTTGGACCAGAGAAAGAGTTAGTGAGTGCGGAAAGGAAAGGAATAGAAACGATAGCAATAGTCTGGGACGAGGTCAGGAAGTACCACACACAGAGCCAGTGGACGCCAAGTGGACTGCAGCAGCGCACTCGGCGAGGAGTACTAAGTTGGAACGGAGAATGCACTCGGCTCAACCCAACCACACACACACACACCAGACCAGATTCTCTTTCTCCCACACAAAGTGTGGGCAGAAGAGTCGGCGTACGCTCTCTGCTCGTCGCCGAATCTGGTCCATCCTTCCTTCAAAATAGAACAAAAAACACTGGCAACATTGAGGCAGCAGCAGCAGCTGGAGCTTCCCTTTCTCTCACGAACACGCATTCTATTGCATTTTCTCTTTCTCTTTCTATCTTTTTCTCACTTACCTCACTGTCCGCTGGAACACTTCTGGCTGGTGGCTGGTGGCAGCAGCAGCAGCAGTTTCCCGAAGACCATCTCTTCTACTACCACCACATCTTCCCAAATGCCATGGCATTCGCCGCTCAATGTCGTCATCCGCTGGATCGGCGGCGGTAGTCTTTTCGGACATTCGCCGAGTCGGTGATGGCGGCGGCGGTAGTGGTGGTGGTGGTGCTATCGAAGAAGAAGAAGAAGAATAGAGAGTAGAGTAGTAGTAGTAGTAGTGGAGTCGCGAAATGCCAAATGTCGACAGCAGAAGGAACCAGTATCGGCGACGACGACGGCGAGTGGGCACGGTAGTTGGAAGGCGCTGGTAGAGTCGCTCACTGAGAGTACTTTGGAGGATCGCACTGCTCACACGTCGGGAATTGGCAGACAGAGTGGGCAAAAAGAAAGAGAGAGAGAGAGAGAGAGCTTGGCGGCGACGACGACGAAAGCGAATGTTGTCCGTGCCTGAGCTCAGAACGTCACAGACGGAGAGAGAGAGAGAGAGAGAGGAGCGAGAGAAGGAAGCGCCAGAGAGTGCGAGAGAGAGGGAGAACTCTGCCTTTGCTTCTGCTGCTGCTGCTGTTGTAGCCTGTGTGCACTCTTTGCAAGCTCTTTCAAATGTCAACTGTGCTAGCCCATAAACAAACATACACACACTCCACACTCCATACACAGCCAACCAACGAACCAGCACACCGACTTCGCTACTTCTCTCTTCGCAGACACACCACCACGATCATCAGTGTCAGTATCAGCATCGGCATCACCACCATCACCATCAACTCCACCAGCCAGACCTGTTCTGGTTCGCCTGGTGAGATTTCGGTCTCTCTCTCTCTCTCTCTTGCTGTTGCAACACCTCCTCCCTCTCAAGACGGTCACGGCCTTTTTCTGTCTGGTCACGATGAGTTGCCGAGCAGGGATTTATCGTATTGAGAAGCAGTAGAAGAAGCAGAAGAAGAAGAAGAGGTAGTCAGTGAGCGCAAGATTGGCTCGCAGGCAGCCGAGTGCATCGACAGCTTCACCAAACCAACCGATCAGTATTCCCCAGTATTCGTCTCACTCTCTCTCTTTCCCTTTCTCTCCTCATCTCCGTATTTCGTCAGTATCAACACGCGCTTTCATTCCACCGGTGAGCGTTCTAAAAGCGGCAAGTGTCATCAGCTGCCGCCTGTCTCTCTTCCCTACTCTTACGCTGCACTGCTCCACCGACCAACCGACAACAACACACACCTTCATCAGTCATTTCGAACCGCAGCCTCTCCAGCCCAGCATTATCCTCCGTCATGAGCAACCATCCGCAGTCCTCGTCGCCGCCGCTCCTATCCAACAATCCGATCAACGATGTGAACGCCAACATGGCACCAAAGGGCGGCGGCGGCGGTTGCCAGCTGCCCTCGGTGCTCGGCTCGCCCCAGACCGGCGGTCGGAAGCTGACTCGCTCTGACAGCACCTTTGGCGAGGACATCTTCGACGAGTCGCTGGCGGAGCTGTCCTTGCTCAACCAGCGACACCTGCTCCGCCAGCAGTGGTACCGCAAGAACAACATGATCAGCGGCCGCCTGCGCCGCTCCACCTCGACGGCCTCCAACTCCTCCTCCTCTTCCTCCTCCTCCTCGGGCATATCCTCCTCGGCGTCGGGCGTCTACTCGAGCTGCAGCGCCAACACCTCCTCCTTTGCGTCCTCCTTCTCCTCCTCCTTTGCCACGCTCTCCTCGCTCTCTGAGTCCTGCGACACCGGCGAGTGTGGCACGGGCAGTCAGCCGCTCAGTGAGACCGATCCCTATCCGCGCATCCTCCGCAAGTCCTCCTTCAAGAACAAGTACAACAACACCTGTCCCTACAAGCCGTACTACAAACCGCGGCGGTCCTCGCTGCAGCTCTTCAAAGCCGGCCCGGCAGAGCTGCCGGACAACTTCAAGTTCTACCCACCAAAGGCCACCTATCTGTTCGGCGGACAGCAGCAGGGACCGGCATCGGTGAACGGGCGCTTTCTGGTCAACAGTGCCGACGGCGCCACAAAGTCGAACCCGGCCTCGCCGAACAAGCAGCAGCAACAGGGTAGCCTCAGAGGGGGAGACGGAGGAGGAATGGAGACGATGACGGAACGTGATGATGAAGTACCTAGCTCAATGCAAGCCGCACAAATTGTGATCACAAGTTCGGGCAACGCGGTGGGCGGCGGCGTCGGCGGCAGTGGCCCTAGTCAGCAGTCGGCGGCAGGCCCAGTCGGCGGCGGTCAGCCGGTGCTCGTTCGCTCCAAGTCACTCGACGACCTCAACTCTTTGCTCTACTACTCCAACACGGTGTATCCAGCCTCGCCCACGCCCAGTGACGCCAGTGGCAGCGGTGGTGGTGGTGGCGGCGTCTGTGGCAACAACGTCCTGGTGCATCCCTCCTCGGGCGCCCTCTTCGGTCAGCAGGGCAGCTATGGCGGCGTGGGCGGCGGAGGCATCGGAGCCCCCCACTACTCCTCCTTCAACCGCATCTTCAGCGACTACTCCAAAGTGGACCCTTTCAACCCTGGTGGTGGTGGTGGCGGCGGTGGTGTGAACTGCACCACCCCTCCGCAGCTCTTCAACTCGCTCTTCAACTCTGGCCCATGCAGTCACCCGGCGATCTCGTCGGCCACCTCGAGTTCGCTCTACCCACCGGAGGCTTCTGGCCAGCTGGGCGTCAGCAACTTCAAGGGCTTCAGCTACTCCTCACATGAGATCTGCAATGCCGGGGCCACCGGGGCAGTTGGCCAGCAGCAGCAACAGCAGCAGCCACTACTACCGCCACTGGGCAGTCAGCCGAACAGTCTGAACAACGCCAACAACAGTTCACTTTGTGATATTGACCATGTACTGAAGAAGATTAGCTCTCTGAGAGTCTGATGCGGTGTTGTTGCAGTTGTTGTCGCTGCGCGTTGTTCCCCTTCCACTCAATGTTACCACCGATCCAAACCTTCCTTTATCGATTGTACTCTCTCTCTCCTCTCTCTTCTGATCTCTCAGCCCTACTACTACCGATGACGATAGTGATGACCAATCCTAGTTCAACAAATGAATTTCCCCACCCCTCGTCAGGCGTATCTCCACCATCGCATTTTTCATTTCCATTTTTACTTCCTCTCATTCTCTTCCTCCTTCTCACCTCGCAGTCCCGGTTTTTCAATTCCTTATCGACCAAGCATTTTCCCCTTCCTTCCTTCCCTTCCCTCCGCTAAACAAATTGACCACTTCCTTATTTTGAACATTTCTCAATTTCTACTTCTCTCCTACTTTTCCCTCTCAACCTTCCACTTGTGAACAAACAGGACCTAAACCAAAGACCACCGATCACCAGAGACCACCAGACAAAGAATGTTACTGTTATGTTGTGACACTTCAAACTGCAGACGTTCAATAAATAATAATAAACTTTAATTTCACAGTTTAGGTGTTGGGGGTGCACTATCGATTTGGAATCAATCAAACGTGTGTTTTGGGTTGCACAGTTGCACAGTGTTAAAGGTTAGAGCACGGGTTCAGCAGTATGTGTGAAAACGTAAAAGCGGTAACACTACAGTAGTACAAAAGGTTTGTGCAAGTAAGCTTCGGGAGAATAGTATAAAATAGTATAAAAAGGAACCGAATGATCATCAGTGTGTAGAGTTTGCTCTGCCCAGTTCTCTTCTACGGAGTGCAGCGGGAGATGTATCTTGGATAGAGCGTAGCATCGCGAATGTGGTACCGGTTTAGGAGGTAGGTGATGAAGCGCTCCAATCCCAGGCCATAGCCGCCGTGCGGGGCGGTGCCAAAGAGCCGCTGGTCAGTGTACCAGTAGTACTTGGTCGGGTCAATGTTCTCGCGCTTGAAGCCAGCCATCAGCTCGGCGTAGTCCCAGATCCTCATAGAGCCGCCCACTATTTCACCCACACCGGGCAGGAGAACGTCCACCTGGATAATAATAAGACATGTTTTGGTCAATATTTACCAAACACACCAGCAACTCTAAAGGCACTACTCACCGATTCAGTCAGTCGCTTGTCCTCCTGACAACGAGGCATGTAGAAGGACTTGATCTCAGCCGGGAAGCGGCACAGCATGATGGGCTAAATGGCGGGGGTGGAAAGAGTTGAGTAACTATCTGCAGAAATGTTCTCACAAAATGCCTCCTCCTACCTCATTAATCTGGTCAGTCATCTTTCGCTCCGGCATCTCGGGGATGTCGTCGCCAAACTCAAATGCAGTTCCATCCTCCTTGGTGATGTTGTTCTCCTTCAAGTACTCAATGGCATCGGTGTAGTTCATGCGCTTGAAGGGCTTCTTCGGCTGCTTAAAGTCAGGGTTGAAGAAGTACAGCAGCTCTTTTCCCACCGGGTCGGCGAGGACGCGCGCAATGACGTCGGTGATGAGCGACTCGATGGAGTCCAGCAGATCGTCAAAGGTGATAAAGACGCGCTCCGCTTCAATGTGCGTGTACTCCGACAGATGACGGCGGGTTCGAGAGGCCTCGGCTCGGTAGGACTGCGAAATGCAGAAGGCATCGCCCAGAGAGGGCAAAACGGTCTCCAAGTACAGCTGCGAAGACTGCGTCAGGTAGGCCTGTGCGGGCAGAGTAAAGTGTCAAGTAAATGAGATAGAAAGCATCACAAAAACAGCGAGCACCTACCTCCTCTCCAAAGTAATCGAACTTGAAGAGCGTCGAGCCGCCCTCCACCTGCGACTGCACCAGCGTGGGCGGAGTGATCTCCGTGTGCTCCACCGACTGGTAGTGGTCGCGGAAGGCGCGCAGCAGAATCGCCCTGAACTGCATGATCTTGGAGAGGTTCTCGCCGCGCAGCATCAAGTGGCGCTGGTCGAGCTGCACGTCAATGTGCGATTCCTGGTTGAGGGCGTTCTCAATGCCGCCGGGCGGAGCGTTGCCGATCAGCCGCCAGTAGTCGGCCTTCAGCTCATGACCGCCCGGGGCTTTGTCCGACTCGACCAGCGTGCCGTACACCTGCACGGTGGCTTCAGTCTGCAGGACAAGTGCGTCATATGTCTGGCAGAGCTTGTCGCTGAGGACGCACTGGAGGTAGCCGGAGCCGTCGCGCAGCACCATGAACATCAGCGCCTTGCCCTGGCGGCGCAGGCGGTGAATCCAGCCGAAGGTGGTCACGCGCTTGCCGCGGTTCTCCTTCGCCTGGCCGAGCTTGATTCGGCCGGGCGCCGGCAGAGAGGCGTCCAGTTCGATCTTCACCGACTTCGACTCCTCGAGGTTCTTCAGTCGGCGCTCCTCGTCCTCCGCCTCCTTCTTCGCCTTGTCGTCGCTCTTGCTGGCCTCTCGCTGCCAGATTTTCTTGATCTTCTTAATCTGCGAAGCCGACACCGGGGCCCACTTCTCGGGAATCTTCTCGTCGTTGTTCTCCGCCAAAAAGGGCGGAAAGGGCTCCGCCTTTGCGCGTCGCATCGCCTCGAGGAGCGTCTTCAGCGGCTTTGCCTCGGAGCCATCGCCAGAGGCGTCATCGCCCTTTTCACTAATGTACAAAGCAGCTGTACGGAGAGAGAGAGAGAAGAAAAGAGGTCAATGAACATCGGATACCTCGATGCTTCAAAACAATAACAAACCCATTTGCGAGCTGATTTCTTCTGCCATCTTCTCGGGAAGGTGATATGGCAATGAATGGAATAAAAGTAGGGTAACACCTGGGTACCAGAGCTTTATAGAAGTGTGGTGGTTGTTCACCAGAATTCAACGACTGCAGAGTGTGTGAGAAAGCGAGAACACGTTGTCAACTCTGAATGAGGTGCGCGATGAGATCATCGCTCGGTGGCGACACTGGCCGGTCTGGGCGGAGCCTCTTCTCTGTGATTGACAATAGAAAATGCACTGCCAAAGGCACAGGCATTGCCTTCCCTTGTTAGTGCTCACTGCTCCGCCCAGAACGCTAGCCATGTACCACAACCAAAAAAGCCGCAGATTGCAACTGCATCGGCAGATTGCGTCAGCTGGCGCCTCTTGCTTTGGTGCAATTTTTGTGGTAAAATCTTTGTTATCTCCCCTGAGACACTGTCCACCAAACGATAACAGCCAAGTTGGCGGAGAAATCCGTTCCGGGCAGTAGTGCTAGTTGTAGTAGTAGTAGCGGCGGTGGTGGTATTGCACCAACAGACTGGACGCCAGGACTGGACTCTTTATCGACCACCACCACCTTCAAAAACATCGACATGGACATATCTCGGGAGTACGTCGACAGCCTCAGCCTCTTCTACAGTCACGTCACCAGTCATGTGATCACCGGCGATGGCAAGTTCCTGCTGGCAGCCGTCAAGGCGGGCTACTTGGCGGTCTTTCCCATTCGCAGCCACCTCAAGGATCTCTTTCTCGCCAGCGACACGACGCCGGGAGAGCAGCCACTGTCAGCAACAGCTGTTTATCCCGGGGCCAAGCGACTGAAGCCACTATCGCTGAATCCCATCAGCCGTCCGCTAAGTTTACTGGTCGACAGTCAGCCGGACAGCTCTCAGTACAGGCTTATTGCCGGAGGTGAAGGTAAGAGAGAAACTCGGAGGGACTTTGTAGAAGAATCTTCTCTAATCAATCTTCTCTGCCTACAGGAACCATTGTAGGGTACACCTTGGAGCAGGTCAATCAGCTGAACACCAATTGGACCATCAATCTGCCCAGTGACACCACGCTAGCAAATGTCATTGCCCTGTCGGGAGAGCGAATATTCTCCGGCTGCAGCGACAACAACGTCTACATTCACGACAAGGAGACGCAGAAGGAGACGGCGAGGTTCACCGGCCACCAGGACTACCTGCACGCCATCAGGGTAGCCGGCGATAGACTCTTCTCGGCGGGAGAGGATGGCTCCGTTCGCTGCTGGGACGTTCGGGCGCCAGGAGACAAGCCCATTTCGGTGATTTTGCCCTTCAAGAACGCCGCCCTCGAGCGGAAGCACTTCGGCAAGTGGGTCGGCTCTCTGGACATCTCCCCCAATGGCGAGTGGCTGGTCTGCGGCGGCGGACCGAGGCTCTCCGTTTGGCACCTCACCTCAGGGAAGTGCGTCCACATTTGCGACAGTCCGAATGTGGCTCACGTGGCGCAGTACGTACCATCCGACCCGTCGAGCATCATCTTCGCCGGCAATGGCAACCTGGTGACCACTTGGAAGCTGGGCGGCACCGCCGAAGCATCATCATCTTTCAGCTGTCAGCTGGACTCCTCCATCGACAACATCTTCTCAATCGCCTACCACAACTACGCCGACCTCGACTACAATCTGTCCAGCTTCTCGGGAGACAGCTTCAAGATTGAGCTCTGCAAAAACGGCAAATACATAGACTCGGAGCTGTTTATTTCATAGCTGAACTAGTTTTCGGAAAACTATCAGTCACTTCTTCACCTTTAGATCGCTTTTACCTCAAAATCCACTTCATTTCACCACCTATCATTACCTGGCGATTCCTTTTTCAATTATTAAAAATACGTCTTCAAATAAAGGCTCTCCAGTCACGTGATCACTGTCAGTTTGCGTTGGTGTTTACATCTGCAGCCGCACTGTAGAAGTGGTGAATCAGCCATAGTTTCCTCACTTTCACTCTTTCCTCTTTCCTCCTAAAAATGGGCTGGTTCGACGTCTTTGAGTTTAACAATATCACCTTGCTCCTCTTGGGGGCTCCTTTGGTGGCCGGTCTAATCTACAAGATCCGCCAGTATTATCTGCAGGCAAACACCTACGAGGGCATCGATGATAATGGTAAGTCGCTACTAAAATATGTTTCCATGTTTCATAGGCAAAAATTTTTTAGAAGCCCTTCGAGCCAAGATGGAGGCCGCCCGCCTGAAACAGCAGGACAAGTACAGTCAGTTTATTCAAGAGCACGGAGAGGCGTTGAAGAAGAAGAATGAAGAGTTGGAAAAAGAGCTTACAAATTCAAGTGATGATCGTCGAGGAGGAGGAGGAGGATCCCGTTATGATTCAACCGACAGTAGTAGCCTTTTCGATCGAGACTACATGCCGCTGATGGGCGGTGGTGGCTCAGGCAGCACCTATCGACCGGCGAAGAAGCGTCCTTGCGGCCCTTGTGGAGGCGGCGGATGCGGATAAAGCGAGTATGATCTGCGATAAGGCACTTCAGTCACTTCAAAGTCACTTGGACCACACATTACACGCAACTCGATAGTTAAAACCAAATTGGTATATAATATATATTTAAAAAATTAAAAAACAACTAACAGTGCAAGTTTCGTGAGAATTTGTACAATGGTAGAACAACGGTTGAAGAGGTATTGCAATGCAGCTTGGTTTGGACCGCTATAACTCGTCATCATCCATTGTATAGCTGATCAGACCGGGCTTCTCCGAATGCATGAAGTTGCGCCGAATATCCGGCATCAGTGGGTCGTGGACGACAATCTCAGACATGTACCGATCGGCAGAGTTGGCTCCTTTGCTGTTCAGCAGCTGGTTCTTGAGATTGTCCAAGTTGAGATTGATATCCTTAAATGCATTGAGGAGAAAGATGCCGATGATGATGGTGGCAAAGCCGCAGAGGTTGCCAATCACATTCTCAATGGTCATCGACTGCCACTCCTTGTAGAGAATGGCCGAGGCGATGAGCACAAAGGTGGTGAAGAAGACGTAGTAGATGGGCGTGACGATGGAGGTGTCGAAGATGTCAAGTGCCTTATTAAGGTAGTTCATCTGAATGGAGACGGTGATGACGACGGAGAGGAGGAGAATCCAGAAGAGGGACCGCGTCAGCTGGCTGTCCCCGTCAAAGGTCTGTCGGAGGCCGATGCCGAGGCCTTTGCAGGAGATCACGGAGAGGGAGCCGATGATGGAGCAGATGACGATGTAGACGAGGACGTTGGTGTTGCCGTAGCGAGGCACAAAGATCACAATGAGCAGCGAGGAGCCGAAGATGACCAGCATGAAGTAGGCGATGAAGAGTGGCTGTGCCAGCATGTACGATATGTCGTCCAGCGTGTCCACCTTGCCCTCCTTCGGGGCGTGGAGGACGATGACGGTGGAGCCGATGATGGCGAGAGCGCAGCCCAGCTTCGAGAGAATGTTCAGGTTCTCCTTCAGGTACTTATGCGCCAGGAGGGAGCTGATGAGAACGCTGAGAGCGCCCAGCGGAGTGACCAGAGAGGCCGGCGCAAAGGCGTACGCGGTAAAGTTGGCCAACTCGCCGACGCCCACTGAAACAGTTGATAAGGTCATTAGTTTTTAGAACGTCTGCTTCACTTCATTTTCGGTCTTTCTCATCACTTACTGAAGATCAGTCCCATCCACCAAACCCAGTCTTTGAGGTAGCCAAAACCGCCTCTTCCGGCGCGCAGGCCTCTGTTGGACAGCCTGATCAGGCCTACCTTTTTGAAGATGAAGCTGCATCCTGCAAGAAGATGATCAGCATTACGTAAACAAATCGGAAAAACAGCATTACCTGCAAGAACACTTACCTATAAATAGAGTCGAAATAATTGCCAAAAAGAGGCCAGTAAGGTACGAGTTCACCATTCTCTGGTGGCGAGTTCACCATTGAAAGGGGAAATGTTAAAAGCCGAAGAGGCACCTAGGGGATAGGTACTACAGCCAATAGTTGGCTTTACTGGCTTCGTGACACGACAACATTTGATAACACTGGTAGTGGAAAGAAGATCTTCTTTTCCGTAAAGCAACAATCACGGCGTGATTTGTGATGATTCAGGTATCACTCAGCTGAGTGCAACTTTCCCTTCTCCTGCCTTAATGCTCACTTTCTCCATCAGGCGGCGTCGTGGCAAATGGGCATAAAAAATGATTTTGGTGAGTTTTTTCAATTCTCAAGCACTACTTGGTGTGACCTTCTTTTGGCTGACTAAACGTTTTCTGTAGTTTATGCCTGCCGTTTTTTTGTGACAGGAAGCACATGTACAAAGACTGCGAAAAGAGAAAGTGCAACAACTGTTGATAACAGATGTGTGTAACTTGTTTGTTTTCCTACCACCATTTTCATTTTTTAATGTGATTTTCGCAATGTTGAACATTTTTAATTGACCATTTTAAATTGAAGAAATTTGTGAATAGAAATGCCTTTGTATTCACATCAACGTAGAGCACTACTGTTCAGTGGATGCGATTTGGCAGCTGGCAGCAAACCATGAAGATATCTGGTTATAGCCTTCACTGTTCGCTTCAACTATTGTTCATCACTCTGGCAATAGCTATTTCACGACCAGGCAAATTTATCTAACATAGAAAAATTGTCGATACCCATATTGTATGCTTTTAGCCGCAATTTTGATGTTTGACGCAAGTGGCAGTTCATTTGATCAAGTCTGACGTTCTACGAAAAAAATAAGTGCGACTTTTCTCTCATCTTTGTTTCCAAAAACTATATCTGTTACATTTTGCCATTACCGTGATACTTAAAACGAGTTTGTTTTCTCTTTCTATTTTCCCATAGTTCAGATCAAAAGCAATGTGTGGTGTCCTCCACTTTCTTGACTTCGTGTTTACAGTTTGTTGACCTGCAACTTCCGCTTGTCAACAAAACTTTGATTTCTTCACAAGATAAAAAGTTCCAAAAGTTTTTTTGTTTTACAAGTTTCCATTTCTCACAAGCAAAATGAAATATTTTGCTTTAATTTGACGTCATATAAAGCCGTTGACCGGACTCACTTTTATCTGTACCGTTTCCAGCAATGATTCTTCTGTCATTTTTATGTGTCCTTTTCATTGCACAATCAACACATGGTCGAACTCACCCTGCTTTTTCACAAGAGGAACAGTGCCCAGCTCCGGCATCAGATGATCAGCCTGACCCACGGTGGTGGATGTCCACCATTCCCAATCTGCGGCCACTTCAGCTGATCTCCATTCCGGGCACCCACGACTCGCTGGCTCGCCACGGTGTCAGCAAGTTTCCGCGAATGTTCGAAACGCAGACGATGACACTGGAAAGTCAACTGAAGGCGGGCATACGGGCATTCGACGTGAGGTGTCGTCTGGTGAACAATGAATGCGCCGTCTACCACCAGTTTGTCTCGCAGGAGATCAACCTCGATGAGGTACTGCAGATCTGCGAGAGCTTCCTGAAAATGTACCCCAGTGAGGTGGTTCTGCTGCGCGTGAAAGACAAAGAGAACTCGCCGATTAATTCTACTCAGATCTTTGAGGACGTTTTTGTCGGTCGTTACTGGAACAAGTACCGAACTCTTCTCTGGCAGCCGAAAGATATTGATTTGGTAGGTGTTTCATTATTAGGCTAAAGCTAAAGTGCCTTTTTCATTTTTAATTCTTTTCAGAGTCTCAGTCCGCCAATTCCCATCGGTGATGTCCGTGGCAAGGTGGTCATCCTGCAGTACTTCAAGTCAAGTAGGCTGTACAGTCTGCCCTTCAAGCACACCGAAACCACTCAAAGTCACTGGACGCAGTTTAGCCGCGCCACACTCTACCTTAAGTGGACCATCATCCGCGAACATCTCCTCAAAACGAATGACTCCTCCTCCATCTACTTTGACCCGGGCCCCTTTGGCCTGGAGCTGTCCTTCTACACCAACTGGATCTCCGGGGCGCTCACAGTGGAGCCCTTCTTTGTGGCCAGTGGGCACATCGACTGGGGCACTGATGGCCGCCGGCACACCTGCTACAAGGAGTACAGCTTTATGACTGAGGAAGACTCGAAAAAAGTGTTCCCTGAATTTCCTCGATCACCACTGAAGAAGAACAGCCTGGGATTGCACTACAGAAATGTGTACTGTGAAGGCACCAACATAATGACATATGAAAAGCTGAAAGCAGAGCGCTTTCGCTTTGTGGGCATCATCTTTGCTGACTTTCCTGGTTGTGGTCTAATTCAGGCAATCATTGATGTAAATAGAAATTTTTTGAAATGATCTTTTTTATTTATTAACTTTTGCGCTTATAATGCTAGAGTGTCAATCATTAAAGATACTTAAATCCTCTGTAAAATAAAAACTGTGTAATTAGAAAACTGCAAGCGATCATTTCGGGTGCAACTTACGGATCATCTTTGACTTGAATGCACTCAGCACAGCAGCCACACGTTCGACCGTGAGGCAGAAACTGAAACTGTCCGGGCAGGCCGACCATGTCGCAGGCCTTGGCCGTCTGAGGGCCGGAGCACTTGATGCCATCGCAGTAGTGTGCTGGCAGGGGCTTGCACTTCGGCACGGCAATACCCTGGGCCAGGGCAACTAGGGCGAAGAGGGCGAGAAGAAGTGCTCCGAAACGCATACTGTTGATAAACTGATTGGGAATTAATGTAATGTAATTGTAGTATGGTGCTGTAATGTTGCCATTTTTATAGGCAAATAACTATTGCGCAGTATTTGGCAACGGAGATTGTTGTCATTGGAAATTGATTAATTGGTGAACTTTATTACTGATGTTTTTAATTTATCTGCCGACAAGGAGTGCCTGGATTGCCGGTGGACATCGAAAACATATGTTCAAGATTGTCACTTTCTGTCAAGTTCACCTTCCCAAATTTTAATTCCTTACAAAAACTTCTCTCTTACTACTGCTCTCTTTTCCTCGCTGCCGCCCTTGACTTGGCCACCGACGCGGTGACCATACTGCGCAGTGTGTTCAGCTTGCTGGTAATCAGTGAATGCAGTTTCTCAATTGGTGACTGTCTTTTCCTCGTCTTCTTCTTCGTCGTCTTCCTCTTCTGGCTTTGATTCTTCACCAGAGAGGACACATTGGAAGAGGGAACTGTGCTGGCAGCTGAGGCGGCGTTGTTTGAAAGGTACGAGGTTCCCTGCAGTTGTGAGATGGTAGTGGTGGTGCTTGCTGGGACGACACTGGAGGGCTGTTGTAAGTGTTTTCTCCCCTTTTCGCTTAGTTTCTTCTTCTTCCTCCTCCTCTTTTCACCCTTTTTGTCGTAATTGAACTGAAAAGAAATGTTTTTGTTAATAAAATTTATTCCTTTAACAGCACTAAAGCAAACCATTGTTTTATTTGAACAGCACGAGCTTCGGAAAAAAACGAGCACAATGAGAGCAACCAGAACAACACAAATTATCTCCAAATGATGATTGTGAAAAAAGCTGCCGTTTGTGGTAGTGAGATCGTTCACTTCATTTGTAGTCACATCATCTCCATCATCTCTTCGGCAGTCGATAAATTGCGACATCCTCACCTCCTGTTCCTCTGTCATATGCTTTCCTTTTGCCCAGTCATCAGAGGCCGCTTTGCCAAGGCGCACAATTCCCTCTTCACTTCGACTATGACTACCATAAATGGCGTTGCTATTCCAAATCAGCAGCATCTTCATGCTGGTCTCTGCACCACTTGGGTCCTTCTCCCAGTAAAGACCTGCATCAGGTGGACCGGAAGTCAGAGTTTCGTTCTTGATAGCCCAGCAGTTGATTGTCCGAGGTTCAGCTCCCAACATTTTGTACTGCGTCTCTCGTGCGCCGGGCAACTGTAGGTACTGGTAAATGCAAAGAGAGTTTTCCTTTTTGTAGTGTTTGATCTCCAAAGTTCTTCTACTATTTGGACCCGTTGTGAGGTAATCTCCATGTGACAGAAATAGGGATTCCGCTTCTTTACCACAAATCCAGACTTTCTTTTCGTCTTTTTCGCCTGGATCGCACAGGCAGATTTCATTGTCCTGCAGTAAAAAAGTATTTTTCGTTGCAAGACGAAGAAGAGATGTTGATTTCAGCTTTTATGATAGAAAAAACTACTTACCAATGTTTTCCCATCGCTGTCTAAAGCGTAAATTTGGTAGCACGTTTTGTTCCACACACGATCTTTATAGTAGGTGTTAAAGTATACCAGCCACTCTTTGGCGTTGTCGAAGAACAGTCGGTGAACGATCGGATCATTTTTGTCTGAACTATAACGGATATCGCGTGAAAGAGACTTGTATTCTTTGATTATCTCCTTTCCTCTACCGATCAGTGTCAGCGTCATTGGTTTACTTTCCAGGTTTAAGTTTTGTATTGGAAACTGAAAGATGTATCCATCAGTGGTAATCAGAATGTATTTGTCGATGTTTTTACGGGCAAAGATGCTGATGCCCGTTTTGCTCTCTCGCAAAAGTTTACATTTGTCCTGAAGATTGTGGTGAAAAGATGAAAATTGAAATGAAGTGAAAACTAAATGTTTTTACTTACATCGTGAAGTGCAACACTGGGATGATTGGTCCACATAGAAAAAACGAAGATGACCATTGAAAGTTTCATTTTTTGGCAAAGTAAAAAGTGACGATTTGTAAAAATGATCATATTACACTCATCACAAAAACTTTTCCCTTCCTTTAAAAATGATTTTTAAAAATCGAACATCAGAGTTTCTGCAACAAAGCAAAGAAAACAGGCGTCAAAGTAAAGGCACCTTTTGCTGTGCATTTCTGCGCCACTGGCTTTTAAAAAATACGTCATCTATGTATCGGCAGTAAATAAAAACATTTTTTTCTCCACGTGTTTGTAAATCTTGGATTTGACTTCAGAATTGGAAACTGATTCTTTTCACCGATTTCCTCTACTTCTTTTATTTATTTATTTCATTTTATCATTCATTTTATCAGAAACTTTAAAACTGAAATACAAAAATGGGTTCTGGTAAACAGTCACGATCAAAAGGTGCTTGTGCTACACATCGAAGCATTGGAAAGCGTGTTCTGAAGACGAGGCGCTACAAGAAGGACACTGACCAGATTCTTGATGAAATTAAAAAAGGCATTGAATTACCGGCCCAGAAAAGACCTTATGAAATGGTGGATGAGTTGCCAGGAAACGGCGAATTCTTTTGCGTAGAATGTGAGTAAGTTTACATCGATTTAACGGCATTTTTCAGTTATTAAACTTTAATCTCCATTTTCCTCTTGTCACAGTCGATTTTTTGTCAATGAATTTACCCTGAAGGAGCACAAGAGAAGTAAACAGCACAAGCAACGCGTCAAGGAGCTGAAAGTGGCCCCGTACAGTCACAAGGAAGCGGAACAAGCTGCCGGTATGGGCTCATACGTCAAGCCTGAAGCCTCATGCTATGGTTCAAATATGGATCTCGACGTGGATTCTACTGAAACGGGCAACAGTACATCTCGGCCGAAGTCGAAAAGAAGCAAATCTTCTAAATAAAAAAAACCTAAAATGCTTGTGAAAGCCTTCAGACTGGAAAAGAAAATGCTCCGTCTCTGCTTACTTTAATTTTTCTTTGTACATACTTTTAACTTTTTCTGTACATGTTTTTTGTTGTAATGTTTTTTGAATAAAAATCGCATACAAGGTGGCTGAATTTTGATTAGAATATGCAAAGTGTTGCAAAACTTGACCAAAAAACTTTCTTTGCAGCTGTCCGGGCAATCTTCCCGTAAGCCGTAGTTTCATTGTCACTGAGTCACACACTGTGACAGCGCAACAACAATTTCACTGCAGTGCCGGCCACTCCCGTCACAACCAGCTGATAAGCAGCAGCATACAGGCGACACGATTCTACTCTTTTCACCCATTCACTGACACCTTCCTCAGCTGACAACAGTTGACATCGTCGTCTTCACATCCCGCCGTCCATTGCCAATATGTGTAAGTGTTCAGGGGCCTTCAGAGGCTCAAATGCCTAAAAGTGGTCATGACCATGACGTCTCTTTTCTTTGTTTTGCTTGTCGCTGCTAGCAGTCGCCAATTCGGTTCGCGATTACGAGGACCTGCTCGCCGATTCCTTCGCCAACTATGTAAGTCTCAGCGAGAAGATTGGCTCGGTGGTGCAGGAGCAGGCGGCACTGGTGAAGAAGGCCTTGGCCACTCAGCGTGATTTCATCGAGCTTGCGTCTCGATCTCAAAAGCCGGCCGACTCGCAGTTTGGCGAGCTACTTAAGCCGACGGCTGATCTGATCAGCCAGATTCAGGTAAGATTTAGCTGATTTGGCTGTCTTCATTCAAATAATAACAAATCATTTTGGCTGCAGTCATTCCGGGAGGCTAACCGCAGGAGCGACTACTTCAACCATCTTTCGGCCATTTCCGAGGGCATTCCCGCTCTAGGGTGGGTGACCATCTCGCCGACACCGGGACCCTATGTGAAGGAGATGCTCGACGCTGCTCAATTTTACACCAACAAGGTGCTCGTCGCCTTCAAGGAGAAGGACCCCGTCCAGGCCGAGTGGGCCAAAGCGTGGATTCAATTTCTCACCAGCCTGCAAATCTACGTCCGAAAGAACCACACCACTGGCCTCGTGTGGAACGCCAAGGGAGCCCCGGTGGTTAGCTCTGGAGGCGCCGTCGGTGCTCCGCCGCCGCCGCCGCCACCAGCTGCCGGTTTCTTCGATGACGTCTCCTCGACGACGAGCGACAGCAAGAATGGCGACTCCCGGGCCGCCCTCTTCGCCTCCCTCAACCAGGGCACTGACATCACCAAGGCCCTGAAGAAGGTCTCCTCCACCCAGATGACCCACAAGAATCCGTCTCTCAGACAGTCGGGCGCTGTACCGGAGAAAGCCAGCGCCGGCGTGAACGGGACAGTCACCAAGGCGGCGCCGGCTAAGCTACCACCGAAGTTTGAGCTGGAAGGCAAGAAATGGCTCGTGGAAAATCACCAGGGAAACAAGAGTCTGACCATTACCGACACGAACATGTCACAGTCGGTGAATGTTTACAACTGCACCGATTCGCTGCTCATTGTCAAGGGCAAGGTGAACTCCATCACCGTCAACAAATGCAAAAAGTTTTCCATTGTCTTTGACAACATTGTCGCCGTCGTCGAGTTTATCGACTGCCAGCGAGCTCAGGCTCAGGTATGTGCTTCATTGTTTTATTTGTTTCCTCTCTCATTACTAAAACTGTTATTTGTTATCAGGTGAATGGCTTCGTGCCGACAATCACCGCTGACAAGGTGGACGGCATTGAGGTCTTCCTCTCGAAGGAGTCACTCTCCTGTGAGATTGTCAGCTCAAAGAGCTCTGAAATTAACATTTCAGTGCCGAATGCCTCGGATGAATACGTAAGTGGTCACTTTAATTTGCTATGATATGTTTTAGACCCTTTTCAATTTCAGGTTGAGCACCCGATTCCCGAGCAGTTCAAGTCTATCTGGAATGGCAAAGGCTTCACCACAGTGGCGGTCGACAAGAACTAATGCAGACAATCAAATAATATATTTTTTTCTATCTAATCAACTGAATCCGAACAACCCACAACGAAAAGACCATGCCTATCTTTTATAATCAATCCCCTTCCTTTGCCTAACATTCTAATCAGACAACTTAATTATTTGAACAGTGAGTATATTGTAACCACTTGGAACCAACCAACCTTTTTTGTGGACCAATTATTTGAAACAATTAAATTGCATGTCATTCCAACCACAAAACTACCCTCTCCCCCAAGTCACTCAATTAGAAATAAAGTTCCGGTGTTTTATTTTTAAATCATCTTTTCTTTTCACATTATCAGTCGCATCGAACCTTACTATGACTTTAGGGTAGTTCTCAAATTATACTTTTTTATTAATTAAAAGTCATCCCATTTTAAAAGACAAACAAGTTTTTTAGACGATTAGTGAGATGATTAAAAACAGGCCTAACGTTGTAAGAGTGCAATCACTGTCAGAGAGTGGCTGTCATCGGACAGAAACCTTAAGCACTTGATTGTAAAGATTTGGAAAGCGGATTTAAGTGAGTGTAAGCGAGGCAAATAATAGTGGTCAAAATACAAGTGGATTTCTGGGTGATAGTAGCGCATAATCGGTTTCATCGATAGGAAAGATTTACCAGGTCGCCGTATAAAAGGTAAAAGCCAATGCCATTTAGGACATCAATGCTTTTTGCATCCACACCATCACTATGAAAGCTGTTGTATTCTTTGCACTGGCACTCTTTGCCGGCGGCGCCTCTGCCGCCTGGCACCAGGTTTGGTCAGATGAGTTCAATGGAAACCACCTCGACGACAACAACTGGGTCTACGAGACGGGCTGCGGTCTGACGAACAATGAAGAGCAGTGCTACACCTCACACCGACCGCAGAATGTGCGCGTGGAGAACGGCCACCTGGTGATCGACGTGAAGGTGGAGGAGTACCAGGGACGGCACTTCACCTCAGGTCGAGTGCACTCGAAGCACGCCTGGACCTATGGCCGATTCGAGGCCCGTGCCCGTTTGACCAGTGGCCACCACCTGTGGCCGGCCATCTGGATGATGCCCAGAGATTCGAAGTACGGACAGTGGGCGGCCTCGGGTGAAATCGACATAATGGAGCTGCGTGGTGATAAGCCGCATGAGATCATGGGCACCATCCACTACGGAGGCACAGCACCGGTAACATATCAATAGTGATTATTCAGTTGACTTTTTAATACTAACATAAATACCTCAGAACAACATCTACCACGGCTCTGGAGAGCGAAACTACCCGCAAGACTTCAGCCAGGACTACCACACCTTTGCCGTGGAATGGTCACCCACTGACATCAAGTGGTTCGTTGATAACCAACACTACCACACGGAGAACATCAACCGAAACATGTGGAGCGGCAAGGGTCACAACCCCTACAACAAGAACGGACAGCCTTTTGACCAGCCCTTTTTCTGGGTAAGTAAAACTAAAAACTGTTCCGGTGTGACTAGATCACTAACTTGTTCTGGATTTGGAAACAGATTCTCAACGTCGCTGTCGGTGGCAACTTCTTCGGTCCTGGTCCCTATGTGAACAGAGATCAGGCTCGCGGCTGGCACAAGCACACCATGGAGGTGGACTACCTGCGTGTCTTTGAATGGCATTAGGGATTGAATGTTTTGAAATAAATAAATGCATAATTTTGTTTCAATTACCTTTGTGTTTTACTCATGTTTGATTTTGATATTACTGATGGCCATCATCGCACCATTGGCCTTGGCAACTGTAAAAGTTGTTCCACTTAGTAGTTTATTTTTATCTGTTTTATTGAGCCAAAAGTATAGTGGTTTTTTGAGCAATATTAAAAGTACCAGTGTCATTACAGCAAAATAAAATGATAAATTTTAAAAGGCAACAAAAAGAGTCTATATCGATTTTAGAAAGCTAAAAACAAAGTCCTATAGACTGCAGATAGCTTTTTGGAGTAGAGTGGCATCGGAAGAAGATTTTTTAGCTCTCGATTGAATGAGGGGTTTTTAGGCGATGATAAATCGGTGTGGAGAAAGCGGATTTGTGACAATGATGGTAAACACCAAAGATTGGTCAGCATCCAAGTGGCTAAGTGCTAAAGATAATATAAACCGCTTCATTTAAGGAACATCTACCAGGTCAAGGTATATAAAAAGTAAAAGCCACTGCCACTGTGATCATCAATGCTTTTTGCAGTAAAGCACACACCACTATGAAAGTTGTCGTATTCTTTGCACTGGCACTCTTTGCCGGCGGAGCCTCTGCCGCCTGGCACCAGGTTTGGTCGGATGAGTTCAATGGAAACCACCTCGATGACAACAACTGGGTCTACGAGACTGGTTGCAGTGGCTGGGGTAAGTTTCAGATGCAGTAGGCTTTTTTCTCGTAGAGCACTTTCATTATCTTTGTCTTTCAGGAAACAATGAGCTGGAGTGCTACACCGCCCACCGATCGCAGAACGTTCGCGTGGAGAATGGCCACCTGGTGATCGACGTGAAGGTGGAGGACTTTGAGGGAAAGCACTTCACCTCGGGTCGCATTCACTCAAAGCACGCCTGGACTTTCGGCAAGTTCGAGGCTCGTGCCCGCCTGCCCAGTGGTCACCACCTGTGGCCGGCCATCTGGATGATGCCCAGAGACTCAAAGTACGGAACGTGGGCTGCTTCGGGTGAAATTGACATTATGGAGCTGCGCGGTGATAAGCCGCATGAGATCATGGGCACCATCCACTACGGAGGAAGCTGGCCGGTATATATCAACAGCTATTCAGTTGACTTCCTATAGTAACAAAGTAATTTTAGAACAACATCTACCACGGCTCGGGAGAGAAAAGCTACCCGCAGGACTTTAGCCAGGACTATCACACCTTTGCCGTCGAGTGGTCACACACTGACATCAAGGTTAGCCATCACCAAAGTTTAACTTACTTTCTAATCGTTTATAAAACTCTGCTTGTTCCTTGAAATCACTAGTGGTTCGTTGATGGACACCACTTCCACACTGAGAACATCAACAAGAACATGTGGTCTGGAAAGGGCCACAACCCCTACACCAAAAACGGACAGCCCTTTGACCAGCCCTTCCACTGGGTAATGACGGCAACAATTTCTGAAAGTTTTAACTAACATTTGTAATTTTCAAAAATCCTAGATTTTGAACGTTGCCGTCGGCGGCAACTTCTTCGGCCCCGGTCCGTACGTGACCAAGGAGCAGGCCCATCAGTGGCATAAGCACACCATGGAGGTGGACTACCTGCGTGTCTACGAATGGAAATGAAACAACAAAACCCAATCTAATCAACGACAGTTGCCCAAATAAAAGCATAGGCATTTGTTCTTTCAATGATGAGCCAAATCAGTGGATTAGAAGTAGTAGTGGTTGTGGTGGTGGTGAATTGAAGTGAACACCGCAAATAAACTCACCGGCCACAAATCGGTGTCACTGAGCGGATAAGCGCACCAGTTACAAAAGTCAAGTGGAAACAGTTTCTCTGCAAACAGTAACAAGTGAGGTACGGCTCTTTAAATTGTGCCATGTTTTTATTGTTTGAGGGCATCACCACACACATCATCACCAGCAGTGGTTATCATCAGAAGGTGTTATATCATCATCATCATCAACAAAATCAGGTTTTGTACACAACAGGAGAGAGAATGAGTCTATAGCAATTGACACACAAGCAAGCACTGTACCCCACACTAGCCCGTAGACACAGAGAACGGCGGCGAATCTACAGTAGGTAGTATCTACAATGGAGTAAATAAAGTGACAAATAAAAAGGATATACATAGGGAGGGGGCTTGCGATCAAAAGAAGAAGAAGAAGTGACATCAGATACAAATAAATATGGAAAGGAGGAGAAAATTCATTTCACTGATGCGAAACTGGTAAAATGAAAAGCTGAAATAGAGAGATGTATACAGGAGTTGTAAAAGAAGATCAACAGTGCCAAAGAAGATCGAAGGTATATCGAAGCAGTGGATAATATAGGTAACAAAGTAGACTGGACTTGTCAGTGTGAGTTGTTTGTGGGTGGGGGTGTGTGTGTGCTTGCATTGTGCTAAAAGCGCAATGGAAATAAATGGAAACAATGTAAAGAAGAGGGGGAGGGGGGAAATGAAAGGAGATAAAAGGAAAGAAAAAATGAAGGTGTGCAGTGTCGAGATGGGTGAGATGATAACTAAGGATGATGATGATGATGGCGATGAGGTGATGAGGTGGCTGTTGTGTTGGCTGGCATTATTCAAAATGACAGAGAACAGAGGAAAAAGTGGGCAAGAGGGAAATGAGGCGACAGTGGCTGAAAAGAGAGGTGAGGTGGAGGTGAACAGTGGCAATGGCGATGATGTGAGAGTGCTACCAGTTCAATCAATCATCATCATCATCAGCACCCATAATCATTGCCAAATACTAGGGGATCATTGGAGCGACCGGTGCCGTCATCATCGCCCAGTCCCTGCAGCATGAAGGCATCATCGTCAAAGAGGTCGGCAATGCCCTCATTCTCGCCCAGCGTAAAGTTGTAGTCATCCTCGGTGATGGGCGGAATGAGGGGAATCAGCCTGTCGGGGGACCCGTAGAGGCCGTGCAGTGGACTGAAGCTGTCGAGGGGGTGATCACCGTCGACACCACCATTACCACCAGCACCGCTACCACCACCACCACCACCAGCATCACCACCTCCAAGCTGACTGGAGTGCTGAAAGGGCGAGGAGAAGCCGGTCAGCGGCGAGGACTTGTTGGCGTACATTTGGTCTTCAGTCTGCGTGATGTAGGAGCGAGAGCCCAGCGGACCAAACTCATCATCCTCCGAGATGAAGGCATTTGCAAGGCGGCTCGTGTATCGAGAGGTGTCGCCTAAAGAGAGGACAATGGTTAAACAAAACCGAACACAAGTCAACAAAGTAAAGCTAACAAACCTCTTGAACTCTGGTCATACTCCTCGTAGGCTGAAGAGGCACTCAGCAGCGACTGCTCAATGTCGCTGAGGGTGTTCATGCCGCCGAGGTCGTCGGAGAGCGACGAGGAAGAGCCCTGCAAGAGCTGCTGCTGGCTGCTGCCATCAAAGTCGTCGCCGACACTGCTGCCCGCCACTGGTGCTGCACTTTGGTTTGGTGTCAGCATGTTCTGATGCACCACGTCATGAGCAGCGCCGTTGGGCGTCAATTGGAGGCCGTTGCCACCGTTATAAGCCTGACCACCAAAGAAAAGTCCCTCAACTGCCTGTTGTTTGTTGACTTCGCTTGGCGTAGAGCTGCTGCCGCAAACGTAGGATGAGGAGTAGCCCGACTCTGTGTCTGACTTCATTGGCGTGCCCGTCTCCGTCACCGCCGCAAGACGCGGTGGAAGAATGGGAAGAATGGCAGCAGCCGCAGCTTCGACTGGCTTGCCACCATTACTACTGCCGCCACCACCAATTCGCCAGCTGGTGGACGTCTTGAGGAGGGTGGTGGTCGCCTTTTCAGGCGTATTTCGCACCGCACTGAAGACGTCCCTCTCCAGCGGCCGACACTTGAGCGGACTGAGCTCGTTGTCACTGGGGGAGATGTGCGGACAGAGGTACACCTCAATCATTCGACTGCAGGTGTTCTTTAGCCAAATTTGCAACCCCTGAAAAAAACAAAAAGAGAAAAAGAAATTTAAAAAAACTGTGAAAAATCAAGACAAGTCAAAACAAACCTCGGCAGGGTCGGGAACCTCCAGCGTGGTGTCGCTGGGCGGCCGGATTCCTATCACAGTCTGGTACGCAAACTCCGGCACCCGCCGCAGGTCCTTGTTGTTGACGAAGAGCTGCTCGACGCTGCCCGACTTCAGGTAGTTCAGGTTCTCCGACATCATTTGCAGGCAGTGGTCGATGCGATTTTCGTCATTCGTCAGCTCAAACACCTCCTGCTCCAGCTCCTCCCGCGTCTTCTCCCGGCGGCTGGCGCTGGTAGTGGTGGTGCAGCTGCTGCTGCTGCTACTGCAGCTGTTGCCGCCGTTCATCATCAGGTGCTGGGCGCCACTGCCGCCCATCATCGAATTCGTCGGCCCGTCGTCCGACTCTGAGGGGCCCTCGTTGAAGAGCAGCGTCAGTGGCGGTGGCTTGCGATTGCGGTAGTGCGTCGGGTGGTCGGTGGCCAGTGCCGACAGCCGCCCCTCGCAGTAGTCAAACAGCCCACCACGCCACTGAATATTGTTCTTCGACGTCTTGTGCAGCAGACCGACGCCCTCCAGGACGTTGGTGATGTCGTAGATGCGTCGCTTCTGCACCTTCAGAATGTCCGAGGCGTCATTGAGGTTGATGGAGCCCTCGGGGGAGCCCTCCAACAGGTTGATGAACTTGCGCGTCAGCTGACCCAGCGAGGTCTCATATCGGCCGACGTTCTTCTTTCCAGCAGCAGCCGCAGCGGCGGCCGCCGAGGCGGCAGAACCGTAAGTGCTGAAAGTGTCCGCCGATGAGTTGCTGTTGCTGTTGGGACTGCACGGACCGGCGGAGAAGGCCGAAGAGGTATTGTGGAGGGAGAGGCCGCCCGAGGAGAAGTCGCCCAGCGAGCTGGAGCCGCCAAAGGGCGAGAAGCTGCTGTCGTAGTCGCTGCTGCTGATGCTGCTGTTGCGAGAGCGAGCTGCACTGGCTGTTGCTGCTTTGGCCGTTTTGCTGTTCGTGGCCGCCGCCCTCTTCCGGGATGAAGTGGCAGCGGTGTTCCGGGCAGCAGCAGCCTTAAATGGCATGAAATTGTCCTCCCTCTCCTCCTTGACAATCACCGCGGCGCCATTGTTGGCGCGCATTCGCTTGGTTCCACCATTGCTAGTTGGTGGTCCTGCACTGGTTCCGTTTGGGAGCGACTTTTGGGCGGCTGATGCACTGGCGGGATTCGTCTTCACCGCCACCATTGGGACATTTCTCACATTGGAGGCATTTACACTCGCCAGGATGGGCGTCAGGTTGGCGATGCCCTTGAGGCTAAAGCGGTTACCGCTGGCGCCACCATTGGTTACCGCCACCTGCTTCGCCGAGACAGCAACATCGCAGCTCTTTCCATTGACAAGAATTATTTGCTGCGGCTGCTGTTGGGTAGTGGCAAAAGCGGTCAGACTGGGGACGGACACGCCGTTGGAGTTGGCATTGCCATTGAGGGAAGCCGCCGGACTTGATGACTTTGGTGTGAGGGGAGTTTTAAAAATGACTTGGGTGGAGGGAGGCGCACTGAAGGGCTTTGCAGGGGTGCAGTGGGCACCACCACCATTCTGACTGAGGGGACTGGAGCCATTGCTGACAATGGTGTGCAGGGTGGGCGAGGAGGTCAGCTGCGACTTGCCACCGCTCGACAGACTTCCTCCGTTGACGATGGTGAACGTCGGCGGGGAGGAGGAGGAGGAGGAGAGGTGGTGGTTGATGCCGCCAGAGGTACCCAGAGGGCTGCTGCTTGCTTCGAGGTGGTGAACAGCAGCAGCACTACCACCGTTGGTGCCATTGGTGACCCCGCCACCATTCTGCATGGCGGTGATGGCGGCCACTGCCACCGCCTGGGAGCATCCGGCCGCCACCATGCTCTGCGCCATGGCATTCGACAGCTTGAACGTCCTCACGCTGACCTGCTTTCCATTGCGCGCACAGATCGTCTTGGTGATCATCGGCGGCGTCAGCGGCGGCTGGTGGTGGTGGAGGACGTGTTCCGGGGGAGCACTGTCCCAGTCGAGGCGTCGTTTTACCTGAAAAGGGAAATACCAAATTAGCAAAACACACACGTGAAGGCAGCAATCAGCAAATGAGCAGTTTCACTCTCTCTCTCCAGAGATGCAGTGCACAGGCGAGTGAACGCAGCAGGTATGTTTACATTTTGTGGGACTTTAATCATCATTATTCCCCTGTGCCTAGTGACCCCTAGTGAGGAGTCTAGGGGCTAGGGCTAGGCACACAGCACTAGAGAGAGGTGAGCAGGACAGTACGAGGTAGTAAGGTGAGCATTTAAAGTGCTGGAACAGCATTGGAGTGCCTGCTACTGCAGCAGCACACTGTTGCACTTGGCTTGCACAGACTGAAGATGGTGGTGGTGTGATTAGTGCAGTAGAGTATCAAGTCTATGTTGGGCTGGTAATATCAGAAGCACGCCACCAACACAGTCAGTCAATGGTGTGATAGCAGTTTACAGCAGGCACTGCACACACTGGCTCTGTTCTACACACACTCTCAGCTCTGGTACTGGCACTGACAGATGCGCGCGCGATTCCACACTTCTGCCGAAGAAGAAGCAGAAGAAGAAGAAGAAGAAGGTAGAAGAAGGTGTCCACAAAACATACACACTGTTGCCTGTCGCAAGATGAGGTCTGAAGTGGCAAGCGGCCGTGCTGTGCAGTGCCGGTGAAACCGAATGGCAAGCATCAGCAGTGTGCCAGGCAAATCGAGTTTACCTTGCCATCAACAGCAACTGCAGTAGGAGAAGAGCAGCAGCAGTAGCAAATGCAAGAACAGCAAGGCAGAGCAGTGCACCTCTCTCTTTCTTTTTCTCTCACTAACTCACACAACTGGCAAGGCACAAAAGTAAGATCGAACAGGATGAGATTAAAAGTGAGAATAGAAGACTCTGTGCTGAGTGTGTGCTGCTGCTTTGGATGGCGGTGGCGGTGGTGGTGGTAGTTGTTGCAGCAGCAGCAGACTCCTCTCACTGATGATCAGCGACGCATGCGTTTCCAGAAAATACAAAAGATTATACAATGAGACAGCAACAGAAGAAAGCAAAAAGAGAGAGTGAGCCAGATAAAACAACAAAATCCTGGTGAGAGGAAGGAGGAAGGCAACAGCAGCATTTGGCGCCAAACAAGAATTGTCCGATTCAAAAGGGGAGAGAGAGACAGTGTGCAAGCAACAGGCATTCCTTCACCACACCGGGCAACGCTGATGGTCGCTCCGAGGAAGGAAACACCAGAAGAGTGTCCGTGATGAAGCTTAGGTCATCACCACCACCACCACCACCTTCAACTCAGCCACTCTTCTGTGCTCTGTTCTGTCACCAGCGTCGGATGTGGGGGTGAAGAGCAGCAGCAGAGAGTGAAAACAGATACGCGCAGCAGTGTGGAGGACAGGACAGGAGAGGAGAGGAGACTGCGCTTCGCGGAACGTCACCAGGAGGCAATTAGCATAATATTGCAAAGGGACAGCAAGTCAACGTGATGAATGCGTTAGTTAACAGCCGTGTCTGACAGAAGGAGGAAGGGGAGGAAGGGGAAGGAATTGGAAGGAGACAGAAGAAGAGGAGTTGGAAGGGGGTGATGCTAGGAGGAAAGAAGAATAAGTGCCAGCCATCAGATAGAATCAGATAGCTGAGGGAAAGAGAGACAGAGAGCAATGCCAATCGAGAAAATGGTCACTGCGCAACACCGACTAAAGAGTGAACCTGGACGAGTGTGAATACGTTAACTCCCAGCGACGCAGCATTTCACTGCTTCTTGGCTCACCATTGTCTACCACTCTGCCTTGTCTACTACTCCATTAGGGACAATTAGAGAGCGAGGCGATCCTGAGAAAAAGTCATGACGGCTGAGGTTGCTGCAACTGGTGAAGGCGGTGATGGTAGTGGTGATTGTGTCAGTCGCTAACTACACACAGTCAGAAAGGAGGCCTCAAGCTCGTACACACTCGTATTATTGAGGATTAATACGGTCGAGCAAACGGCCAAATGCGATGGTGGTGGTGGTGATGGGCCTCTGCGACGAGGACGATGATCAGCACACACACACACACACACACAGTCACAGACACAACTGTTGCACTTGGGGTGAAGACAGAAGGAGGAAAGAAGGAAAGCACAACAACGATGACTGGAGCAAGAGGGAGAGGGCAAAGACGCTGGGCGCAATGATCAGCCACCAGCAGTTGAGAGAGGTAAAGTTATTGCTCTTTATCTGCCTCTTGATCCCCTCTCTTCTTCTTCGGCGGCTTCCAGTGGTTATTAGTTGCTTCGAAAATCAGTCGGTCGTACAGTGTTGCAGGCAGTAGCAGTTTTTATTTGTCTCCTCTGCTCAAACATACACACACAATCGAATCGTCAATCGGCGGCGACTAGACCGGGCAATTGCCAGCACAGTTTTGGCGCCAAATGTTGCCGTGTCACATGTGTGGCTGTCTATTTGTCTGCCTCATCAGTCGGAACCTACACTCACTCTGCTGTCTGCCCCCTCCCCCTTCAAGTAGAGCAAGTTACCATTCGGGCAGGCAGTCCACTGAATGTGCTGACTGAAGAACAGAGCGAAGGCCATCTGAGGCTGTTGGCACGGGACAACGAGCAACAAGCTGAAGTGCAAGCTCTGAAGGTCCAAAGACAGAAACAGAAACAGACAGAACAGACAGAGCAGAGCGAAAGCACTCTCTGTCCATTCATTCAAAGTCCCGCGGCATTTCTCTCTTTCCCTCATGTGTATATTTACGAATAGTAGTCCCTCTCTCTCTCTTCTTCAGGCATTTAACTGCTCGAGTTCACCACCACCACACACACACAAAGGTGATTAGGTTACAGGCGAAATGCGTGCAACAGGGCAACAGACAGCTAGGGAAAGCGAGAGAGAGAGGAGGGTTCCGAAACAGGATGAACGCTGGCAGTCGTCCGCTGCCTTCAGCCTGAGCGTTTTCGCCTGCGCGCTGGACTCGTTTCAAATATAATTTCGATATCAAACACACTCGCTCTGTGAGTGAGCCAACAAAGAAGGCCAACAAAGCCGCAACATGCTCCGCGCTCCGCCGCCGCCTGGAGCCAAAAGCATGACAGACTGCAGTCGGCCGACCGAGCCTCAGAACTCAGAACAGGGCCAACAGCGAGCACAGATAGGCAGGCATCGATGAGCTGCTCAGCAAACACGAGTCAGGATTGGCGGCAATAGCCTCTACACCGGGCTAGGCCTCAGAGTGTCCAGCGGTGGATGAGGTCGGTGGACCGTGATGCAGTCAGCAGATTGGCCAAGAGAGGAAAAATTGGCGCGAAAATGGCAGAATGAAAAGAGGCAAAGGAAGGGGACTAGCAGAACAGCATCGATCGACGACAACGACGACGACCAACGGTGGCCTCACTCGTAGCGGTGCGAAAGGGCGTTAAATGGCCGTGGCGAGACAACACAGACAACGTGGTCTCCAACAAGATGATGATGATGCCAGCAAGCAGGCAGGCAGTGTGCGGGCATTACTTGGCCATTAGCATTTAAATGAAGGAAGACAGCGAGAGAGAAGGAGCAGGGGAAAGAAAGAATGAGTGTGCATTCTCAAGCAGAGAGGGCAGAGGTGCTGGAAAACCATTAAATGACCAGGCCGGAGATGAGCTCGAGCTGACCAGCTATAGAAGCCAGCAAGCAGGCAAGCAGGCAACACTTGAAGGACACATCTTTGAGCCCACCACCATCACCGACGACGACAAGTGGCCGCAATGGGGCGAGCCATTTGCTGCTGGAAGGCTGCGGACAAGGGCAATCTGCAAAGGAGGCAAAAGCTGCTGCTGATGCAACAGCATCAATGGAGCCACTAATTGCAGACAACGAACACACACTGGCTGGCACACCAGCTTCACCATCACCACCACCACCACTCAATCGCCCGTCATACCTCAGTGCTGATGAGCGAAAGTGCCACGTTCTCCCTCTCTCTCTGGAACAATGGTGCAGCATCATGGACACTTGCATCATCATCATCATCAAGCATCACTAGTGGCAACGGTGGCGGTGGTAACACCAACGATCCAGCTGCCACCTCTCCACGGCAAGGTCCACCAGGTCAAGAGACCTTTAAATCGGCTGCTGCTGTTGTTGCTGAATGACAGAGTGAGAGAGTTCGTGAGGCAATGAATGGCACCAGGCAATGACAGGAAAAGTGGCAGCAGCGCTGATGTCGGGTCAACCACCACCACCACCGCCACTACTGTGCCTTGCTCACTACGACGACCATTCGACCGAGCAGTGCGCGACAAAAACAACGGTAGCTGCAGCAGCTGCACCGGCAAATGTCACATTGCAAATTGGCAATGGGTTGCGCCCATTGTGTGCTACACAGCCGCTGCTGCAGTTGGCCCCAGCAGGGACTGCTGCTGTAGCACTCCTCAGACCGAACACTGTTCGATTGCTCAGAGCAGAGCAAAAGAGGCAGGAGGAATGCATTGGTCGTCGCTGCTGACTACTGGAAATGCCAGTAGTGCTCACCGCTACTGCTCCTGCCACTAACGACCGACCGACCAAGCAAAGTCATTAAACAGACAAAGCCGTTGACGAAGACTTGTCGCAGCAGCACAGCACAGCCGGTGCGCTCCTTTGCCCAGGCAAGGCAAGACAGAAAGCAGAAACCTCTCGTACCGAAATGAAATGAAATGGCCAAGATGACAACAAGACAAAGAAGAAGAAAGAAACAGAAAAAGAAACCTGGCTCTTGTTCAACTGTGGATCAATCGATTCGGCAACACTGCTCGAGGGGGTTGGCAGCAGTGAGGTGCTGGTCGAGAGAAGACTAATCGCCAGTCCTCTCTCTCCCTCAGTTTCAGTCTCTGTCCTCTCTTCCTTTGGCCAACTACTACTGAGGCCAACTGCCGCTCAGCCAAACTGCAGCACTCTCGTGGCCGAGCCTCTCCTCTCGCTTTCCCTGCTCGTCGCAGGAAGTGACGCCGAGGAAAGTCAGAGAAGAGAGAGAGAGAGAGGCGGCAGCACTGCCACCACCACCACCACTGAGCAAACAGCACTCGGTCGGTAGGTCAGCAATTAAGCCATTTATTATTATTATCAGGACTCATTTAATCGAGTCACGAAACACACAACACCAAGGGGGCAGTGCAATCGGGCTCAATTGCCATCGTGGCAGCGAAACGGAGTAGTATAGATTGGGAAGACAAAAGCTGACTGACTGCAAAGTCGTTTGCCACCCGGCACCAAAAAGGGCAAACCACCTGTGCAAATTCCACCTCTGAACACACTACACACCATTACTCACTATTCATTTCATTAATTGGCTTCGCTCCCTCCTCTCACTAACCTGCCCAGCTCGAGCGGCGCGCGGTACTTTCTCTCTACTACTCTCACTCTTCGTGCAAAAGACACAAATTAAATTCCTCTCCATCTGCCAAACTGCTGCTGCTGCTTTTGATCAGTGGCGCAATATGTAAACTGAACGGAGATGCACTTGAATAATAACGAGACAAAGAGAATAGATAGAGCGCCTGGTGGCGTGCGAATCACTCTCTCAGGCTGTGCTTCTGTGGCTGCCGCTGCAGTGGTTGTGAAGAAGCATCGGCCTTTTTGGCGCCAAAACCGCCTCTGGTTGGCGGCTGGTTTCGACGACAACCAGCATATACTGCTGCTAGCCATATGTCGGAGTGCCACTTCTACACACACTTCACTTCACTGTCCTGTCCGTGACTGTGCAAGAGAGGGGGGAGTAAACACTGCACACAGACACTACCAATGCAACAGCATTCACACAAGCACCTAGGCAAGTTTGGTGGAGATGGTGTGCAGCAGTAGTAGTCTGCAGCAGGCTCTCTCAGGCAACCGGCAACAGCCGACGCATGAATCCTCCTGCCTGCAATGGTCGCAGCTTCGGTAGTAGCAGACGGCAGCAACATATCCTCTGTCTCTCTCTCACTCTCACTGCGTTCTCTTCCCTGCAAACTCTCTTGCAACCGAACGTAAACAAATGCAGACGACGAACGGGGCAGTGGTACTGGCGGCAGGCGCTCACCCCACGCCGTCCACGCTGCTGCGGACGGGCGGCGCCAAATTCAAATTGGCAGAGAGCGAGAGTCAGCGAAAAGCTGACTGACTGACTGAGAGAGGCCAGCGCAGAAGAGGGAAAACGGAGATAGAGTGAGAGAGAGAGAGAGAGAGTGAGGATTCGCCAGGACACTCTGCGACGACTGTGTTGTCGATGTCATGCGCGATGCTAAATTGCGCGCCTTTTTATGCTGTGCACAGAAGACACAGCAGCGACAACAATGGACAACTAAGTGAAAAGAGAGAAAGTAGAGGAACAAGTCAACACCACTGCCACCACCATCACCGGGCACTAGAGTGCGTCAAGGGACATTGACTGCCAGGAATCGAAATGGATGGGATGGGGAGAAACGCCCTAGCCAACAAAGCTACCGAACTACGCCACCTGTTGGGAAAGGTGATCGAGGTGTTCCGGTAAAGTGGGGAGGGGAAGGGGATAAACTGGTCGATTGGGCCCGGTGACAGTCACATTTTAAAGGTGGAACTACTATTGCTAAAATGGGGACTCAGACAATGGAAAGGCGCAGGGTCAATGCCGAGTGCAGCGGCACCGTCTCATTCACAACTAAAGGTGACATCTGTGAGCAATTGAGAATGGCTCGATTGCCACACACACATGCTCATAACTTAGGACCACCGCTGCTGCTGCCTCGGGGGCGACACAGCGGAAGCTAAAGACGCGACAGAGCAGCTGAACACGAAAGTGAAGTAATAAAATGCAGCAGAGAGAAAAGAAAGGAAAGACGTGCAAAGAGAGTGGAACAAAGAGAAATGTGGAAATGGGGTGACTTACCTGATTGATAGTAGACATGTCTCCGGTGTGTGTGTGTGTGTGCAGTTTCTTTTCACGTAATGTGTTCAGATGTGGTGATGATGCAGCGGCTGCTGAAGCAGACGGAGAACGCAGCCTTTGTGCTCCACAGTCAGGCGGCACTTCGGACCCAACCGTCCCAAAGTCGTGCAGGGATTACCCACCACTTTCGTCCGTTGCTGCTGCTGCTGATGCTGCTGCTGGGGATCTGTGGCAGGAGGTGATTGATGAAAAACAAAGCAATTAAAGGGACTGCTGGTGATTAGATTGCTGGGCAAGGTAATGCCGCCGCTGTTGCTGCCTCTCTGATGCCTCTGATGGTGATGTGTCGGTGTACTGAGGAAAGTGAGTAAAGTGTACTGGCGATAGACTCTTTGTGAGTATGTCTGTGTGAGTTGTGAGTTGTGTGTGATCGACGGCAGTGCTGGCAGCAATGAAGGCGACAGGGCGACGAGAGCTCAGGCTGCTGCTTCCACTTCTGCAGCTTCAACTACTAGAGAAAAGGCAACTGGAGAAGAAAACAACAAAACGACTGGAGACGGCGTCGGTGGAGTCAGTTGTGGCGGTAGTCGGTTGAGGGCGAGAAAGATGATGGTGGTGAAAAGAGCACCAACCACCAGGAAAGGCTTGCCCCGGTGGCTGTCTGTCGCCAGATAAGGCACCACACGCCAAACCAAACCAGGCCCAAGTGAAAACTGAAGACAGCGCCTCTAATGTTGTCAACGAAAAAATCTGCTCAAAGTCAGCAACACAAAAGTGAGTGAGCGAGCGAGTGAGTGAGAAATGTGGAAGTGGCGAAAATGTCACCACTATCGATTCTCTCTGCTCACTTCGGCACACAGACACTGAGCAGCAGGAGTGGAAGAAAGAAAGACACAAGAGGAGCACAGTGTTTAAATGTCCAACTTTTGTTTACAACTGCTTTCGGTGTGTGAATGGTTCGATAGCAGAATTGACGAAAAACTGAGTGAAGAATCCATTTAAATCATACACCAGCAGCAGTGCTGGTAGTGGGGGACCTGTCTTGAATGTGTGTCTTGGGCAGTGCAAGAGGAGACTGCTTGCTGGGAGAGAGATAGAGCAGCCAGCAGAGAGAAAGAGTGAGCAGAAGGGAACTGAAGGGGGCAATAATGGATCGACTGCTGGCCAGTGGTCATCAGTGTGGTGCAGAGATTGAGCTACTACTAGATCTAGAGCTGGTTCACTCAATGGGCCTGGCTGAGTGAGAGAGAGAGAGAGAGAGAGAGAGAGAGAGAGAGAGAGAGAGAGAGAGA